>Ga0207101_1075_pt1 | contig 19035 bp, 16 predicted proteins | sample Alteio_BWMinHeat_83_FD_153581 | JGI IMG/M metagenome (GOLD analysis project Ga0207101, IMG submission 153581) | Enriched cells from forest soil in Barre Woods Harvard Forest LTER site, Petersham, Massachusetts, United States -... | ecosystem: Environmental > Terrestrial > Soil > Temperate forest >...
CAGCTTTTCGCTTCTGCCCTGCGCGTTTGCCCCGCTGGTCGATGGCAGCACGTAGACGCGCGCCCCATAAAGCAGTTCTTTCTGCATGCCGTACTTGCATTTGCGCTGGGAAAACTGTTCGTAAGTGATCTTTCCGTTGAACGCTACTACGTGCGGACCGAACTCCTCCAGCTTCTGAGAGAGCACGATGCGCCCTTCCGCATAGTCCTCTCGTTTCAGCTCTTCGATCCCCTTCGTCGGCCGCTTCACAAGGTCAGTCAGTCCAATTCCAAATTCAATCACCCGCTTGTCGTCGTGATAGTCAAACGGCTCCGGCACCACTCCACCTTCATACAACATGGGCCAGAATTCGTTGGCCCGCCCGGCATAGTAGTGCCCTACGCGCACCGACGACTCGCTCGGATTGCATCCGACGATGACCAGCTTCATTCCTTTGCGGAGATAGTCCGGGAGTGTTCGCATTATGCCAGCTTACTATGCCTCTCGCTTGCCGCTACTTCCTCGTAAACTTGTCTATCCAACTTATTATCCCGCAAAGACTTATGAAGGCAAGCCATCCGCATAGGTGCCGGCGTGCGCCGCCGTTCGTTCGAGACTCTATGGACCTGCAAAACTCTTGTCAACGCCACACGGTTCCAGAAAGCTTGTAACTTCGGCCCTTTTCTTGAATCTCACCGCTAGCGCCGGCATCTAACCTGAAGAACGACAGAGGTGCCTGGTGCATTGTGCTACCTTTATGGCTACGAAAGCGAGGCAGTGGCCGCCCATCGGCCCCTTTCTACCATTGCACGCGCCCAACCCTCACCGTTTGCCTTCCAGCGTTGCCCGGGAAGATGAACACTTGCTCGTGGCTGCCGCCAAGCGAGGTGATCCCGCTGCATTCGAAGAGCTGGTGAGCCGCTACGAGAAAAAAATCTTTCGTCTTACCATGAACATCACCCGCAACCGCGAAGACGCCGAGGACGCCATGCAGGATGCCTTTCTCAAGTCCTACGCGCACCTCAAGGATTTCCAGGAAGACTCCCGCTTTTATACCTGGCTGGTTCGCATCGCCGCCAACGAAGCCCTGATGCGCCTCCGCAAGCGCCGCCCCAATCAGTTCTCATTGGACGAACCCATCGAAGGCGATGAAGAATTAATGCCGCGCGAGATCGAAGATTGGGGGCCGAGTCCCGAGCAGCGCTTCGCGCAAACCGAAATGCACGAAATCCTGTCCGAGGTCATTGACCAGCTCGCACCCGATTTTCGCGTCGTTTTCGTCTTGCGTGACGTCGAAGAGCTTTCCACGGAAGAAACGGCCAAGACCCTCGGCATCTCCATCCCCGCTGTAAAATCCAGGCTCTTGCGCGCCCGGCTCAAACTCCGGCAGAAACTGAATCGTTATTTTCGCCAAGGTGGCACCAATTGAACTGCGATGGCGTAGTCCGCGAACTTTCGAACTATCTCGACGGCGAACTTGAGCTGGCAGTGAAGCAGGAACTCGAGCAACATCTTGGGCATTGCGGAGACTGCAAGATGGTGGTTGATCAGACCAGGCTTACGGTGAGTATTTTCTGCGATTCCGAACCCGTCGAAATCCCTGTCGACATCAAGTCCCGGCTCCACGAGGCCCTGCGCCGCAAGTTTAGTGAAAAAGGAAACTAGACTTCGCCATCAAGACTTAGGTCCATCCGCCGCCCACAGCGGCAATTCTCTCCCCAGCCTTTTCTCCCGCACCAGCGCATAAACCCTCATCGCCACAGCCAGATCCCACGACGCAATCCCGTTAGACTTGAAAAGCGTCATCTCCGTGTCGCTAGTCCGTCCGGTCGCTTTCCCCGAGACAATCTCGGACAGTTTTTTTACTCCCGTCCAGCAAATCTCGTCTCCGTGAAACGCGATGATCAGGTCGCCTGCTTCCTGCCGCGACTGCTCCACGGAATCCACCACGATCACGTCCGCGCTGGCCACCGCCTCATCATCCAGTTCGCGCTTGTGCGCATGGTTCGCGCCGATCGCATTGATATGCGCTCCCGGCGCCAGGTCCGCCCCGCTCACCACTGGCTGTGAAGCCGTCGTCGCCGTCGACACAATATCCGCGCCACGCACCGCTTCTCCGGAGGAAGCACACGGCACCACGGGAATCCCTAGCCGCTCGGACATCTCTGTGCAAAACTTCTCGCGCTTGGCGGCGTCGCGGCCATAGACGCGCACCGTTTCCAGCTTGCGCACCGACGCAACCGCTTCGACCTGTGTCCGCGCCTGCCCCCCTGTGCCGACGATCGCCGCGACACGTGCACCTTTACGCGCCAGGTATTTGGTAGCCACGCCAGACGCTGCGCCCGTGCGCAACTGTCCCATGTAGTCGGCTTCGATCAACGCCAGCAGATCCCCGCTGGCCATTTCGTAAAGCGGCACGAGAAAGCGCAGCTTGCCTCGGACATACGTGTACTGCTTCATGGCCACAAAGCCTGCCGTATAATCCGCCGCCGCCATGTAATGAAAAAATCCTCCGCCGGGCAATTCGAATCGCCGGCGCGGGTGCACCACCACTTCCCCGGTCGCCTGTTTCCGCGAAATCTCTTCGACTGCCTCCACCGCCAGCGCCATGCTCAATACTTCGCGCACTTCAGCTTCGCTGATATGCAGCGTCATCGATTCGCTCTCCGCCTCGATCCCTCGCTCCATCGAGTGCGAGGGAGATTTCGATTTTCAGGAAACCACCGGACCACCACGGCCGGCGATGAGTCTCTCCAAACGCACGAATCTATTTCGTCGGCTTCGCCGGCTTGGCCGGACCGCGCTTGCCGCCAGCTTCGCCTTGCTCGCGCACACGCCGCACCACCGTCTGCTTCAAACGGTACACGCGCTCTTCTTTGCTCCCGTCCATCACACGAAATCGAAACTCCGGTTCACCCTTCGGTCCTTTGCCGACCCGCACCGGCATCTGCCCGCAGAGATTATTCTCGATGAAAGCTGTCTCGTAGCGGCTCTTCTTCGCATACCACGTGTAAACACGAAGCGAACTGAAGTCGCAAGCCTGGCCTTCTGGCCCCCGTGCCGCCGCCAGCAGATATTGAGGCTTTTCCCCGTTCGGATCACTCACGCGATTCAGTTCAAACCAGGCCAGTGGCCGAAGGTTGGCCGAGGCCGCGCCCTCTCTCACGGCATCCGGAAGGTCGAGTTCTATAAACCGCGCGATCACCCAGCCGGAGATGGGCACCGTCTGATCTCCAGGTTGCGTCGTAGTATTGGACTCGGCAGCTCGCGCCGCGTTTTCACCGGGCGGCCGCGTCGCCAGTCCGCGCACCAGAAACCAGTCTTCCCTCTTCGTTTCCTCCTCTTCAGAATCCTTTTCATCCGTGCTCTGCGCCCAGTCCGCGGCGGCGCGTCCCACGATTTCAACGGGAATACCGCGTCCAAATTGGTATATCCGCGGCGTCAACCGTCCGGGTTCAACATGAAGATTTGTAGCGACTTTACTCCTCCCCCGTGCCTGCACCGACATGGCGCGAACCTGCGTCAGCAGCTTGATGCTGCGCTGCCACAACATCGGATCCATCAAGTTCCGCCCATCCACCCATCCGATGACCCCAGCTTCCGTGCGCACTTCCACGTTGTCATTGCGCCGGGCAATCACCGCCACGCGATCCCCATAGTGCAGCGTCCCCAGCGGCTCGCGCACCTGCGCCACCCTGCCCCACAATGTGACGCTCCGCTCGCTCACAAACGCTTCGCCCCGCGTTTCATGCCTCGGCCGGAACCACCACGCAGCAACGACCACGAGGCAGAGCAGCGGCACCGCAATGAGGAGTCTTCTCTTCATGCGCGGATATCCATACAACTTTTCTCGGTCGTTGTTCTCATCTGCGGTTGCTCGTTCGAATTCGCTAACGATTGTACCTGAAACTCTGCTGGCGACGGGTGCGCCGGTGCGCCGTTTTCATTTCTGCTAAAATGCCGCTGCATCCGAATTCAATTCTTGCCATCGATCGCGGAGGTTTCTGATGAAGTCGCTCAATTCCCTTCAGCCGCTGGGCTTGCTGGCCCTCCGCCTGGCTCTCGGAATCATTTTCTTCTCTCACGGCTATCCTAAGCTTGCGCATCAGGGCGGCGGGATGCAGGGCTTTTTCATTCAGCATGGCCTGCCGGGATATTTTGTTTTCATTTCCGGGACTTTGGAGGTTTTTGGCGGCCTGCTGCTGGTCTTGGGACTCTTCACACGTGGCGCCGCGCTGCTCCTCGCCTTTGAAATGGCTGTCGCCATCTGGAAAGTCCATAGCAGCGGCGGTTACCTGGCCGTGCACAACTACGAATTTCCCATGGCAGTGATGACCGCGTGCTTCGCGCTGGCAACAATGGGAGCGGGAACAATTTCTCTGGATTACCCGCTTTTTGAAAGCGCCAAGGGTGGCCGTTCAAGTCCGCAAAAACAAGAATAGTGTTCGTTCCCGTCCAGGGGAATCGCCGTTTACGACCTCGCCGTCGCTGACGTCGCCGCCATCCCCGTCACTCCCTCGGGCACGGCGATCCACAGAATAATGTAGGCCAAAATGTTTGGTCCAGGAATCAGCGTGGCCAGCAGCCACACCACCCGAACGATGGTCGGATCCATATCGAAATAATCCGCCACCCCGGCGCACACCCCCGCGATTTTCCGGTCATTCGTCGAGCGCACAAACCTCTTGGCGGGCGCATAGTAGGGAGCCGTGCTCGGCGCAGCCGCTTCTGGCTGCTTGGCCCCGCAGCTGTAGCAGAACTTCGATCCCGCCGCGATATCCTTTTGGCAGTTAGGGCAAGTCATGGGACCACCTCCAGGAACAACTCCATCTCGCTTCTCTATCTCTAAATACGAAGAAACCCATCAAAAAGTTTCCCGAATCGGCCAGTCTAAACCCAACAGAATCAGTATTCCAGAAGCTGCTTCACCGCCGCTGTGACATGGCTCGTCTGCGGCAGTATCACGTCTTCCAGCTTCGGCTGATACGCGCAGAACGTGTCCATGGCCGCCACGCGTTTCACCGGTGCATCCAGTTCCTCAAACAACTCGTCCGCGATGCGCGCCGCCAGTTCCGCCCCGTAGCCCCAACTCTGCATGTCTTCATACGCCACGATCACTCGATGCGTTTTTCGTACTGTCGCTCCAATAGCCTCCCAATCATAAGGTGACAGCGACCGCAAATCGATGATCTCCACCGAAATCCCGTCGCGCTCCAACTGCGCCGCAGCTACCTCCGCTCGATGCACCAATGCCCCATACGTAATAATGCTCAGGTCCGTACCTTCTATAACCGTCCGCGCCTTCCCGAACGGAATCGTAAAATCCGGTCCCGGATTTTCCGAGCGATTGTACGGCTGCCGGTATAGATGTTTGTGTTCCAGGAACATCACCGGATCGTCGCAGCGGATCGCCGTCCGCAAGAGCCCCGCCACGTCCAGCGCCGTTGATGGCATCACTACGCGCAACCCAGGGCAATGCGTAAAAATCGACTCCCCGCTCTGGCTGTGATACACCCCGCCGCCTGTAAGGTAGCCGCCGATCGGCACGCGAAGAACTACCGGCGCCTTGAATGCTCCATTCGAACGCCACCGCATCACGCACAGCTCATCGCGAATCTGCATCATTGCCGGCCAGATATAATCGAAAAACTGTATCTCCGCCACCGGCTTCAACCCGCGTGTGGCCATGCCGATCGCCCGCCCCACAATACTGGCTTCCGCCAGCGGCGAATTGAACACGCGGTCGTGTCCATATTTCCGCTGCAGCCCCGAAGTCGCTTTGAAGACTCCGCCCTTCCCCTTCACCTGCTTTAAATACTCCTCGCGGCTAACGTCGGCCACATCTTCACCGAATACCGTGATGCGTTCGTCGCGAGCCATCTCGTCGGCCAACGTTGCGGCCACCATTTCCACCATGGTTTTCGGCGCGCCGTGCAAGTGTGGTTGCGTCTCGAATGCGGACGACGCCGGATCGATCTCCTGCGAATACACGTGCGTTCGAATCGACTCCACCGCAGGCTCTTCCGCCGCCAGCGCCTGGTCCGCAGCGTCGCGGACTTCGCTGTCAATTTCCGCTTCCAGCGCCTCAATCTGTTTCTGGTCCAGCACGCCCTCGCGAACCAGCACCAGCGCCAGCTTCGAAAGCGGATCGCGCCGCGCTTCTTCTTCGCGTTCCTCCGCGGACTTATAAAGTTTTTCGTCGTCGGAAAGCGAATGCGAGTAAGGCCGCGTCACCTGCGCATGAATCAGCGCCGGCCCGCGCCGCTCCCGGCAATACTCCACCGCGTCCTTGCAAACCGCGTAGCTTTCGAATGGATCGGTCCCGTCACACTCCGCCACATGCAGATTCGGGAAGCTGCGCACCAGTTTCGAAATGCTGCCTCCCGCCGTCTGCACTTCCACGGGAACCGAGATCGCGTACCCGTTGTCCTCAATCAAATACAGGAGCGGCAGCTTCTTCCCGCATGCCACATTCAATGACTCCCAGAACTCCCCCTCGCTCGTCGACCCATCTCCACCGGAGACGTACACAATCTCCTCGCGCTCATAGCTAACATGCTCTCCGAGCGGCACTTTCTTCGCCTGCGCCAGCGCCTTCGGCCGCCCTTCGTAGTACAGCGTGGCCTCCGCCGCTCCCACCGCTTGCACATATTGCGTCCCGGTGCACGAAGACTTGCTCACGATATTCCACTTCGCATGGCCCCAGTGCGAAGGCATCTGCCGCCCGCCGGAGCTGAGGTCATCCTTGGCTCCAACGGCTCCGAGCAACATCTCCAACGGCGTTACGCCCAGCATCAAGCAAAGCGCGCGGTCCCGGTAATACGGATACGACCAATCCACTCCCGGCCGTAGAAATAGCCCCATGACCGCGGTAATTGCTTCATGTCCAGCGCTCGAAATCTGAAAGTAAATTTTATTTTGTCGTTTGAGCTGGATCTCTCGGTCATCCAGCCGTCGCGAAAGGTACATCGTGCGGTAGAGTCGAATTAGCGTTTCGTGGTCGAGCCCTTGAACCTTTGGGGCGTCAAGCTTTGCCAGTTTGACGCGCGTTTGTAACGCCATTCGTTCTGCCCTCGAGTTGGAGTTCGGATTTGTGGCTCTGCGGAATTCAATTATAGCGGATTTCACGTTCCCTCAAGCCGATTTGACGCTCCCGGTCTCTACCACGCCCGGCGCAAACCAGCCAAATTGGACTGCTCACGGAACGCGCCAAAACCCTTGTCTCTAGCGGCTAATCGAGTGTTTCGAATTGTTGGTCAGCTTTCTCGAAATCCGGATCGGTCTGCAGAATAACTTTTGGCGATGCGCTCTTGAACGGCTCCTCCGCCGGAATCCGCGCCACCCAGCGCTGCTCAGAAAGCTTCTCATGCGAGCTGAAGTACAGCCGCACCAGCAAACTCACTTTGCCGTTCGCGGGCGCGGCCGTCCTTTCTTTCGCCGCCTCGCTCGCCTTTTCTTTCGTCTTTCCCTTGGCTTTGCCCGCAGGCGCCGGCTTCTCAGCCGCCTCCGCCTTCACCGCCGCTTCCGCACGGGCACTCTCCGGACGATCGAGCTTGTAAAGCAATCTCTTGTCCAGCCGAAAGGCTTGTTTCCAGCCATCCAGCTTGTGGCGCGCCTGCTGCGCCTTCTCTTCATCCGTTCCGAAATCCAACTTGATATAAATGTGCGACATGAATTAAGTCTGCGACCCGCCACACTCTAAGTCAAGATGGCTCCGCCCGCAAGCGCTCGTAAGCACAGCTTTCATCCTTCCGGCCTGCGCAAGAAAAGTGCATAATTTGATGCGCATGGAATTGCTCCGTAAGCCGCCATTTTAGTCTTGTAAACTATGGCGTGTCACGATATAGTGTGTTTCAGCAGATTTCGATTCGCGTAGCCTATGCAAACTTCGCTTCAACGTCGCCGCCGCTCAGCATGCGCGATCCTCTGTCTGCTCGTCGTCGTCCTGCTCTATGCTCCCCTCGCCGGCGCCGCTTGGTCCTCCTACCGATCCGCCTGCTGCACTTCGGATCAATGCCCCATTCCCGAGCATCATCACCACAAATCTCCGGACGCACCCATGAATCACATGAATTGCGGCCATGACATGGCCGGCATGATGGCCTGCTCCATGTCCTGCTGCCATGACTCCGATCGCTCGGCCGTCACCTCCATCGCTTTTGTTCTGCCCCCGCTCATGACCATCCCCTCCTCAGCCGCTATCAAGTCGCCTGTCCAGCACGCGCACCCCTTGGATTTTCCCCGTTCCATCGAACCTCTTTCTCCCCCTCCTCGACTCGCTCCAGTCGCCGCGTAAAAAGCGCCGCCCTCTCTTTTCACAATCGCTGATCCACTCAAGCTGCGGCGCAACTGCCGCACGCACTTAATTCCCCATGAGGAGAAAGTTTTTATGCGAAGAGTTTCATCTTTGTTGTTGGTTTTCCTGCTATTCGACGGCATTGCCCACGCCACCGTCTTCGGTACCGTCCGCGGCATCGTCCACGATCCGCAGCATCGCCCCGTAGCGGACATCCAGGTGATCCTGAAAGCGAAGTCCTCCGAATTCACCCAAACCGCCCAGACCGATTCGAACGGCGAATTTCATTTCGACGGCGTCCCTCTCGCCGAATACACCGTCACTGTTTCGAACGCCGGCTTCGCCACCATCGAGCAATCCTTTACCGTTCTCTCCGGCACGGCACCCGTCCTCCATTTCGAATTGCAGCTGGCCTCCCAGAACCAATCGATCACCGTCTCCGCCCCGCCCGCGCAGACGGAATCCGTCACCCCCACCATTCTCGTAAATCGCCTTGAAATTCAAGAGACGCCCGGCGCCGCGCGCACCAACAGTCAGGCCATGATTATCGACTACGTTCCCGGTTCCTACGTCACTCACGATCAACTCCACGTCCGCGGCGGCCATCAAGTCAGTTGGCTCATCGACGGCGTCCCCATCCCCAACACCAATATCGCCAGCAATCTCGGCCCGCAAATCGATCCGAAGGACATCGACACCGTCGAAATGCAGCGCGGCAGCTACTCCGCCGATTACGGCGACCGCACCTACGGCGTCTTCAACGTCGCACCGCGCACCGGATTCGAACGCAACAACGAAGCCGAGCTAATTGTAGGCGCGGGAAATTTCTATCAGACCGACGACCAGCTAAATTTCGGCGGCCACACCAACAAATTCGCCTACTACGCCAGCGTCAACGCCAACCGCACCAACCTCGGCTTGCAAACGCCCACATCCGCCGTCATCCACGACGCCGCCAATGGTTACGGCGGCTTCGGCTCCTTGATCTATAACGTCGGTTCGAAAGATCAACTCCGCTTCGTCGCACAACTCCGCCGCGACTTCTATCAAGTCCCCTTCGATCCCAACGATCCCAATCTGCCGGTCACCGTGCCCCCGGAATTCCTGAGGGACACTAACCACGAATCCGACGCCCTCGCCACCTTCTCCTGGGTTCATACCTTCAACCCTGGTCTGCTTCTCACCGTCTCCCCCTTCTTCCACTCCAACACCGCGAACTACGGAAGCAGCCCACTCGATATTCCCAGCTCCGCCACCCAGAATCGCTCTTCCAAGTACGAAGGTGGCCAGGCCACCATCGCCTGGATCAAGAACCGTAGCAATTTTCGCGCCGGCCTCTACGCCTTCGGCCAACAGGATGATCAGCTATTCGCCCTGACTTTCAACTGCCCCACTCCACCGACCGCCACCTGCCCTGAAACGAGCGCGGACAATCTGACGCCGACGCCCGAGCACCCCGACGGCAGTGTCATCGCCACGTATGCCGAAGAGCAGTTCAAGTTCACTGATTGGCTTACCCTCAACGCCGGACTTCGCCAAACCCATTTTTCCGGCGGCGTAGTCGAGAACGCCACCAGCCCGCGCTTCGGCCTCTCCGTCCGCATTCCCAAACTCAATTGGGTTTTTCGCGGCTTCTACGGACACTTCTATCAAGCTCCGCCCTTGATCACGATTTCCGGCCCGCTCCTGGCCGTCGCAACCAATCAGAACCTCGGTTTCATCCCTCTTCACGGCGAACGCGACGAGGAGCATCAGTTCGGCGTCACCATTCCCTTCAAAGGCTGGACTATCGACGCTGACACTTTCCGGAACCGCGTCAACAATTTCTTCGACCACAATAATTTCAATAACTCCGACATCTTCTTCCCCATCACCATCCAGGGCGCACGAATCAATGCGTGGGAACTGACCGTCCGCTCTCCTCGGATCTATCATCGCGCCCAGCTTTATCTAACCTATTCGAACCAGGTCGCCCTCGGTTTTGGCGACATCAACGGCGGCCTCACCAACTTCTCCTTCGGCAATGGTTTCAAGTTCCTCGACCACGACCAGCGCAATACGCTGCATCTTGGCGGCCAGTACACGCTCCCCTGGCGCGCTTACGCCTCAACAGACGTCTATTACGCCTCCGGCTTCACCGACGGAAGTGCCGTCCCCGGCGGCCCCACGCACTTGCCGGGACACACCACTTTCGACCTGACTCTCGGCAAAACTTTCGGCGAACGCTTCTCCGTCGACGTCAACGCCATCAACGTAGCCAACCGCCGCGTCCTCCTCGACAACAGTTTCACCTTCGGCGGAACCCACTTCCTCAATCCCCGCGAAATCTACGCCCAAGTTCGCTACCGCTTTCACTACTGACGGTAGCACCGGGCCGTGGCGGCCGCTTCTGGGGCTCCCCCTCCAGCAAGTTTCCCCGCCCCGGCCCTACAAAACATTCCTTGACTCTCCCTGTACGTCCGCTACAATTCCACTTGTAGATAACTCCATATGGAGTGCGGCGGCTTGCCGCCGCTTTTCCTCCAGTCGGACATCGACCTAACGTATCCAAATCTCAAGATTCCTAGCTCGCAACTACGTAATGGGACCCTCAATTATGTTAACCCCTAAGTCCTTTAGAATTAGCACTTACAAGGTCGCCCGTAACTGCACATTCTAAAGCACTTACAGAAACGCTAACTCCTTTAGAATCCGCACTTACAAAAAAGGGGGGTAGGGGGCCACAACAATACTCCGTGCTTGCCACTTGGGCCTCTTTTGGATTTTGCGTCTCCGTGCTCCAGAATTTGTTAAACTAAGTCGCAATCTCAAAGGCGATGGAGTTCGCCACAACCGTCCCGGCCTCTTCCGCCGGGTCTGATGACTCCTGGCAGCCAAGCGGCTCCAGGAGTTTTTTGTTTCAGAGCGGGCCGCTGGCAATTTCTGGTGCGCCCCGCCGGGCCACGGATTGGAGCCACTTTGCGTCTCGCATTAATCGCCATCTTCGGCGCCGCCGGAACTCTCGCGCGTTACGGCCTCCAGGGCGTTGTACAAACCCGCGCGAGCAGCACCTTCCCCTACGGCACCCTGCTCGTCAATCTGACAGGCTGCTTCCTCCTCGGCCTGATCGGCCAATTCACACTCAACCGTATGGTCATCTCCCCCGACTGGCGCGTCGCCATCGCCGTCGGCTTCTTTGGCGGCTACACGACCTTCTCTAGTTTCGGCTGGGAAACCGCCAAAATGCTAGAAGAAGGCGAATGGGCCTGGGCCACCGCCTACGTAGGAGCCAGCGTGCTAGCCGGCCTGCTTCTCACCATCGCCGGCATCCGTCTGGCCAATCGTATCTAGGCAGCCAAAACCTAAACTGTCATTCCGAGCGTAGCGAGGAATCTCTCCTACGACCTTTGAGGAGTCGCAATGACCCACGAAAAATTCGAAGGCGAACGCACCCTGATGCGCATCCACATCGGCGAATCCGACAAATGGCACGGCAAGCCTCTCCACGAAGCCATCGTCACCATGCTCCGCAAAGACGGCTTCTCCGGCGCCACCGTCCTCCGTGGCGTCGGCGGCTACGGCGGCTCCAGCGTCTATCACACCGACAAGCTCCTGCGCCTCTCCCAGGATCTCCCCATCATTCTCGAAGTCATCGAATCCCAGGAGCGCATCGAAAAAATTCTCCCCCGCCTCGATGAAATGGTCGAAGGCGGCCTAATCACCCTAGAAAAAGTCCGCGTAATCCTCTACCGCGCCGCCAAAAAATAGTGTCGCCATAGGCCGCATAGCCGGAGTCAATGCGCTGAGAACATTCAACAAATTGGGAGGAGATCCGCTTGCGATTGGATGGCTTGCAATGAATTCGTTTGCATGTCTTATAATCGCATGCGATGACGCTCTATCTATCGCAAGAACCTCGAACATATCAGCGCCGCTTTCGCATCTTTGGCTTGGCGTCGATCCTTTTACTCCTTGGCATTTGCTTGTTTTCCTTCTACGAACCGCAGGGGCTGAGCCACTCGATGAACGTCGCACTTGCGGGAGCAGCGGGTGCAATAGTCCTGGGAACAATTGTGCTCGCGCTCTTCATGTCTGCCAAAAATGTCATGTGGAAGGCCAAACATACGTTTCAGTGGGAGTTAGACAGCGAAAGAATAATACAGAGGCATGAAAGCGGGAGAACTCGTGAAATACCTCTGGTTCGTATTGAGTCGCTCAATGACTATCGTGGCTGGCTGATCGTCAAAGGTGGTGAACCACTAGAGCGGATTGCAGTCCCGTCAGACGTCGACGGCTTTGAAGAACTGAAGCGGTCGCTGGGCGCGCATTGCGCGATAACACCTCTGAAAACCAAATTCTCTATCCTCCGTCTTCTCATGGTGATTTCGGGGATTGTAACGTATGTTCTTCTATTCACGTCTCACATCCTGGCCGTCATCGTCATTGCTGGATGCAACGCAATTCTTTTTCAAGGATGGTCTTTATACTTACTCCGGCGCGTGTGGCAAGCTAAGTCGATGTCATTGCTCGTCGTCGCAACTTACATCCTAACTTCTCTGATGATCGTTTGGATTGTCTTACTACGGACAAAGGCTGCGATGTAATTCTCCGTCTGTAAACTTCCGTCCCATGGCCGAAGCCCCACAAAAACAATCCTGGCTCAACCGCACCGTCCTCGGTGTCGGCCTCACCAGCCTCTTCAGCGACTGGAGCCATGAAACCGCCACCGCGATTCTCCCTGCGTTCCTCGCCGCCATCGGCGCAGGCCCCGCCTGGCTCGGCGCCATCGAAGGCATCGCAGACGGTCTCTCTAGTTTCACGAAACTTGCTGCAGGTCACTTCACCGATCGCCTGAAGCGCCGCAAGCCGCTCGCCGTCTTCGGCTACGCGTTTACTACGCTCGCGACGGCGTCCTTCGGCTTCGCCACGCACGCTTACCATGTCCTCTTCGGCCGCGTCGCCGCTTGGCTCGGCCGCGGCGTTCGCTCCCCCGCAAAGAAAGCCCTGCTCGCCGCCGATGTCCCGCCAAACGCCTACGGCCGCGCCTTCGGCTTCGAGCGCCTCATGGACACGGTCGGCGCCATCGCCGGCCCCCTCACCGCACTGTGGCTCCTCGAAGCCACGTCACACTCCTACCGCAAAGTTTTTCTCTGGACGCTTCTCCCCGGCCTCATCGCCGCCGCCATCTTCTGGTTGCTGGTCCGCGAACGCCCTATCGCCGAGCGGCCAAAACGATCATTTTTTGTCGGCCTGAAAACTCTGCCGCTTCCGTTTCGCAAACTGCTCGTAGGCGTAGGCGTCTTCGGCGCCGGCGATTTTTCTCACTCTCTGCTAATTCTCTACGCCACCCGCGCACTCACACCCGCACACGGAGTGGCTCGCGCCGCAAGCCTTGCCGTCGGCCTTTACACCCTGCACAACGGTTTCTCTGCAGGTTCTGCGTATCTCAGCGGCTGGCTCAGTGACCATGTCCCCAGCCGCAAAGCCGTCCTCGCCGCAGGCTACTCGCTCGCGGGAATCACCGCGATTCTTCTTTGCATCGGAACAAGTTCTCTCTGGCTGCTCGCCCTGATTTTTATTTTGGCCGGTCTTTACGTCGGCACGGAAGAACCGTTGGAAGATTCCTTGTCCGCCGAACTAGTTCCCAAGGAACAACACGGCATGGCCTTCGGCACCCTCGCCGCCATCAACGCCGTCGGCGACTTCCTTTCCAGCCTCTTGGTCGGCTTTCTCTGGAGCGCTTTCAACGCGCAAATTGCCTTCACCGCCTCCGCCATCCTCTTCTTCTCCGGCGTCCTCCTCATCCTCCGCCTTCGTCCGTCCCAGTAAGAAGAGAGGTGTACCCGGCGACGGTTCTCATCCGCCGCATGGCCGTGGTGAACTCAAGGGTGAAGATAGGCGAGGTTGTCGAAGCGCAGCGCTTGCCCGTTTGTAAACTTGAAGGACACGCCGGAGCTCAGGTCGCGCCATCCGGTCCTCAAGTGGCGAAGCTCCTTGGGTTTGATCACAATGGACAGTTCGCGGATTCCAGGCGAACGAATCGTGACCGTCGCATCGGAATCTCCGTCGTTGTAAATATCTACGCCTGCAAAGATGTGTGGCGTAAAGAACTGAAACTCCGCGTGTTGCGTTTTCGCATCGGCCAGGGTAAGCGTGAAGGTGCCGAACTTTCCGTACGGCGTGCCAATCTGCCAATCACCTTTGCCCCAATCGATGACTCCGGAAGGATACTGGCCCACCAGAGGAGTTCCTGCGGGAAGATGTGGATCGTCGAAGGTGATGTAGGAAGGCGGGACGCGATCGCTCTTTCCTTGAATGTCCACGTCTCTGGAGCTTGTGCGGCGGATGGAAAGCGCGTGAGTCGCGTCGTCGAAGGTGTATCCCTCCTGTTCCAGGTTCTTGCGGCGGCTGACGGCTCTTCCGCCGACCATGACGGACTTGGGAACAAAGTCCAGGCGCAATACATCGGTGGATTCAGCGTCGAAGGTCGAATACGTAACTGCGCCGGCGCCGTATGCGATTTTTGTAATCGCGGAGAGGGAGCCCAGCAAATGTGATTCATCCGTCGGAGCCCATTCAGGAACGGCCCAAAACGCATCCATCATCCTGCGAGGGCCATCGGAGAATTCATCGGTGAACCACCACTGATCGCTGAAGGGAGCGTGGGCCGCCGCCGGAAGCCCCTGAAAATAAGTGACCCAATTGTAGGTCCGGTAGGCCGCTTCCTTGTACGCAACATCTCCCGTCTTTGCGTAGTACATGGCTTCCACCGCAGCAAGCCTCGCGCTGTGACTATCGCAGCACTGATTCGGAAGATTGCAGCAGAACTCTTTGCCATTCCCTTGTTCGGTGGTGACCATGGCGCCGTGTACGGTGTATTTGGGCCATTTCGGCGTGGTCTTCACCCAATCGATCAACTTTCGCGCATGTTCGCGCCATTCGGGATCCTTTTCCGGATGCAGAAGGACGTACCGCGCAAATTCCAAGGGAATGACCTGGTTCATGTTTCCCATGCTGGCCTGCACGTCCTCGAAATATCCGACCCACACGTTGTTTTGCATCGGGTATTTCATCAGCCAGGTCCAGGCGCCTTCGCGAACCCGTTTGTAGGAGCCGGTGTCACCCTGCTTAAGCCGGATGAGTTCGTCAAGCAGCATGATCGGTTCAACGACATTCGCGGAGTAAGGGAACATCCCCTTGCCGCCATTTAGGCTGCCATCACGGGCGAAACAACGGTAGGGCCAGGGAGAATGGAGTTCGTCGCCCGGCTTGAAATTCTTGGCGAGCGCTTCCGCGCAGCGAATCGCCGCTCGCAGATACTTGGTGTTTCCGGTCATTTCATAGAGCCGGAGATACGCGTAGCCGTCCTCTCCGACCACGTGAGGTTCCACGTAGTCTTCTCCGTGCGCGCTCCAGCCCGTATAGCGGCGGGTGCCCGGATTCGCCGATGGATACGGCACCTGAGCCCAGGCATAGCCTTCCGGCGTCAAACCATTCTCCAATTCGTAGTCCACAAAATTCTGGAGGAATTCCAGCGTGCGCGGGTCGCCCGTGTACGGGTAGAGCCGCTCGACAAAACCCTGCATCATTGCGCGCAAATAGCCGGTCGAATTGGCCCAGTTCCGATCCGGCGTCAATTCAAAGGTCGCGCGGTCAAAATCGAAACAGCAGAAATAGTAAGGCAGGCGCTGGCGATTGTACTGGTCCCACACGATGGTCCATTGCGAAAGGAAATAGGCGGAATAAGAGTATCCCGTGTTGTTCGGCATCGGCCACGGCAGCAGCTTTCCCTGACTATCCAGTTCGACGGGCCGCCCGGCGATCGAAGAATCATTTACGGTGGAGGTCACCGGAAAAGACTGTTGGCCGGCTGCCACGGTCGCACTCAAAAAGAAGGCGATCAAGATTTTTGCCAGCTCAGCAGGTCGCGTCATATCACACCACCAGGTTCGTTGAAGAGAGTTCGACAGGTGCTCAGCTCAGAGTCGCCTGGGGCACCCCGGGCTGAACCGATTCTACCTTGCATCTCCCTCAACCTTTGCACTCGGCCGATCATTTCGATCGCCTGATTCCCTACGCTCCGGCCGGATGTTTGGAATAGCGATTTGTCGAAGACTGGCACAGCACACTACATTTATATTGCCGCCGCCTGCACCCGATGTTAGCCTAAGCGAACAAAAGGCGAATCATTCGAAAGGGGCATCTCATGCCGGAATCGCTTGCTGTTCGCAGGGCCGCCATCCCCGCCGCCATTACCCGCGTCCACGAAGTTCTTGACGGCTTTGCCGCTCGCGATCGCAATGGCGAACAGCTCACAGCGATTCGGCATTTTCCTGCGCGGGAGGCGCAGTGGGCCGATTTCCCAGCCTGGGTGAATCCGGCGCTCGCTGACGCCTACACCGCCAAGGGCATTCGCCAGCTCTACACGCATCAGGCGACCGCCGCCGAAGCCGTTCATTCCGGCAAAAACGTGGTCATCGTTACGCCGACGGCTTCCGGAAAAACGCTTTGCTACAACTTGCCGGTACTGAACACGGTCCTTGAAAACTCCGACACTCGCGCGCTGTACCTCTTCCCCACCAAAGCGCTCGCGCAGGATCAACTTGCGGAACTGCACGACCTGAACCAGCGGCTGGACGATCGGTTCGGCGTTTTTACCTACGACGGTGACACGCCCGCCGATGCGCGCAAAGCCATCCGCGAAAAAAGCCACGTCATCCTCACCAATCCGGACATGTTGCACACCGGAATCCTGCCGCATCACACGCGCTGGACGCGCTTGTTCGAGAATCTCCGCTACATCGTTATCGACGAACTGCACACCTACCGCGGCGTTTTTGGCAGCCACTTGTGCAACGTTTTGCGTCGCCTCCATCGCATCGCACGCTTTTACGGACGCGACCCTCAATTCATTTGCTGCTCCGCAACGATTGCGAATCCGGGCGACCTCGCCACGCGGCTGCTCGAATCCGAGGTCGAAGTCCTCAATTCGAATGGCGCGCCCGCGGCGGAAAAGACTTTTGTTTTCTACAATCCACCGGTTGTGAATCGCGCGCTGGGCATTCGCCGCAGTTACATCAATGAAGCCTCGCGCGTAGCACAGGAATTTCTGAAGCACGATCTGCAAACCATCGTCTTCGCCAATTCGCGCCTGCACACGGAAGTTCTGCTCACCTATTTGCAGCAAGCCAATCCGCACCAGCCCGGAAAACCGCAAACCATTCACGGCTACCGCGGCGGCTATTTGCCCAATGAGCGCCGCGAGATCGAACGCGGCCTGCGCGACGGAAAAATCCGCGGCGTGGTTTCCACCAGCGCCCTCGAACTGGGCATCGATGTCGGTTCGCTCGACACGGTGGTCATGGCCGGCTACCCCGGCACCATCGCCGCCACCTGGCAGCGCGCCGGCCGCGCGGGACGCCGCAGCGGAAGCTCTTGTGCCGTGCTGGTCGCTTCTTCCGCACCTCTCGATCAATTCATCGTGCGGCATCCCGATTATTTTTTCGGAAACACGCCCGAGCATGCGTTCATTCAGCCGGACAATCTGGAAATCCTCATCAATCACCTGAAATGCGGGGCCTTCGAATTGGCGATCGCTCCCGGCGAACAATTCGGCGGCGTCGACCTGCCCGATCTGTGCGCGAGGCTCGCCGAAGCCGGCTTCTTGCATCTCGCCGGGGAAAATTATCACTGGACTCAGGAAGCCTATCCTGCCGACACCATCAGCCTGCGTTCCGTCACCAGCGACAATTTCGTGATCATCGACCTCACCGGCGAACCCACCGTCATCGGTGAAATTGATTTTCCCAGCGCCTTGGCCTTCGTCCACGAAAAAGCCATCTACCTCCACGGCGGCCGCCAGTACCACGTCGAGCATCTCGATTTCAAGGAACGCAAAGCCTACGTCAAACAAGTCGACGTCGATTACTACACCGACGCCGTCCGCTACACCCAGGTCCGCGTCCTCGAAATCGCTAATTGCTCAACGCGCGAGGTCAAGCCTTCCCTTGTAAGAGCGCAGCACGCTGCGCCCTCTTCGTCCTTTTCCCACGGAGATGTCCTTGTCCGCTCGCAAGTCGTGGGCTTCAAAAAAATAAAATTCTTCACCAACGAAAATATCGGCGACGGCAAACTGGAGCTCCCCGAAAATGAAATGCACACGAGCTCCTACTGGATCACGCTGCATCGCTTGCTTCTCGAATCGCTCCCCTTCAGCGTGAGCGAACGGCAAAGCGGCATGTTCGGCTTGCTGCACGCCCTCGAATCCGTGGCTACGCTGCTGCTCATGTGCGACCGCCGCGACCTCGGCACGGCCATCGGCGAGCGTCCTCCGGCGCACGACACCGAACCTGCAGGCACGTACCATGCTGCGCCCGACTCCAGCCCGATCGATGAGTTCACGCCGACGCGCATGCAAGACGCCGTCTCCGCGAACGCCAAAGAATTCTTCGAGCCAAATCTCTATCTCTACGACGCTTACCCCGGCGGCATCGGCTTCTCCGAGCCGCTCTTTCGAACGCATGAGCTGCTGATGCAAAAAACGCGCGAACTCATTTCTGCCTGCGAATGCGAAGCGGGGTGCCCATCCTGCGTCGGCCCCGCGGGCGACCTCGCCCCGCGTTCGAAAGAAGCTGCCCTCGCCATTCTCGACAGGCTCGTCGGTCGAACCACGGAATCGGAGGAACTCTCTTGATCGCCCGCATCTGGCACGGCAGGACGCCCCTCGAAAAAGCCGATGCCTATTCGAAATTCCTGAATGCCCGCGCGATCCCCGATTACTG
>Ga0207101_1076_pt1 | contig 18832 bp, 27 predicted proteins | sample Alteio_BWMinHeat_83_FD_153581 | JGI IMG/M metagenome (GOLD analysis project Ga0207101, IMG submission 153581) | Enriched cells from forest soil in Barre Woods Harvard Forest LTER site, Petersham, Massachusetts, United States -... | ecosystem: Environmental > Terrestrial > Soil > Temperate forest >...
GGGTTTAGGGTCCCGAGGCGCTGCCAGCAATGTAGGCAGTCTTTATGAGGGTGGCCGGGGTGTTCATCTAAATTTTCAAGAGGCTGTTAATTGGTATCGCAAAGCTGCAAATCTTGGCGATCGAACAGGAAAGGAATACCTTTCTAACGTCTGCCGCTCTCACAAACATCTTGACGGCTGTTAAACGGGCGAATGGTAATTCGCGCCTAGTGCTCGACCCGGATCAAAATCCTACAAGTCCTCCTCCGTGATCCTCCCGGCCTGATAGGCGCCCACGCAGCGCCCCCAGTCGTCAATGCCGTGGTATTGGCAATACGCCATCAAGAGGTCCGACCGTGGCCCTGGGACCTCCTTGGAAAACATGCCGGTGCCCTGCTGATATCCCCGAATGACAGTGTAGATGGATGGGGACCATGCGAGGGCCTTTGAGAGGCTCCCTAAGTTTGTCGCCAAATGAGTGCGACCCGAAGGAAACTTCTGCCCTTCACTACTGTGGCCAGTGATATTTGGGATAGCCAAAAGCATTCGCCAGTATGTCCAAGGTGCGACCAAAAAGGAAACTGGGCCGCGCCCGTAGCGCTTCCTGTTGGACTACAACAGGCGGAAACTCTATTGAGCGATGCATCGTTGCAGAGCCGCTAATCAGATTGTCGAGTGGCGCCGTGAAGCCCTCGACATCCCAAAGTGTGAGGAAGACATAAACTGGCGGCACGATATCGTGAGTCTCCATAAATTGCCGATATCCCTGCCAACCGGTTTCAACGACATAAGCAATCTCAGATTGGCTTATCTGCTGCGGCTCAATTCGGCTATCGACCGGCACTTTTCGAACCATTTCGGCCTCGCCTGTCCTAAACATGAGGGAGTACGCAGCGCTCACGCCGTGGCTATCAGTGGGCGTGAAATTCGCAATTCCTTCTAGACAATAGCTGTATGTGTAGCTTCGGGAATATGGGGGAGCAATGTTGGCCTTAGCGCTGAACTCAAAGTCTAGGCTGGGTGGGTCCACGATGGATGCTAGCGGGACAAAGTGAAGTATGCACTTGGCTCCCTTGCTCATCGGTACAGGATAGAGACCATCGGTAACCGCATTTAGACGTTCCCTGCGAAACTGCGCAATTCGCTGACCAACAGAGTCCGCCAGCAGAAAGGCACGACGCAGTTCGTCAACATCCATCGGATGGTTTCCGTTGCTATGTCTGATGTAAAATCTTTCGTGACCGTCAAGCGTAACGCGGTGAGGAGCATGCCAACTTCTAGGCACCCTTAGAACGAGGAACCGAATGTTGCCGGACTTGGCCAGCCAACGCATTTCTACCGCTGCAAGCCTGGGCTGAAGGCAGTCCCGGAGGAGGTTTCGCAGATCCAGTTCCGCCTTATCAATGTTAGCGACCTCGAAACCAGCAGCTTCTCTGGCTGCGCCATCCTGCTCCCTAATGCCGAAAACAATATCTCCCCCTGACGCATTGGCGAAGGCAGAGACATCCGCGAGAAAATCGCGCTTTTCTTTGATCGTTTGCGCACTCAATTTCAGTTTGAAATCAAGTCTTTGGCCTTCGGATATTGCGTTCTGACACAATGCTTCAATGTCACTTAGCGTGATTTCGGCTAGGTTTTTTCCAATCATTCAATCATCCCACGGCCGCGATGATTTGCGAATTGTAGCACGCCAAGTCACCAGCCGCTGCATTAGTCAAGATCTACTGTTGGTTGTTCGAAAAGCGCGGGCGGAGAGGCCGGAATTCAGGACAGCGTGTTGGACGGCATCTGCGGCCATGCTGCGGGGACTGTTGGCGGGAGCTATGGCGGGATAACGCTGGCAGAACAGGCGAGGGCCTTTGAGAGGTTCCTAAGATTTGATCTAGCGATGGCCAGGTGGTGGACAGTTCAGCACTGTTGCGCCGGTGCACGGCTGTAACAGGCCGCTTATCTCTTTATGCGGCGTCTGGTTTTGCGCACTGACAGCTTGTCGCGCATCTTCTGTCCGTACTCTCTCTTCTCCGCCTCGGGTGCGGGTGGCTTACCGTCTTCGGTGACCCGTCGTTCCTCTGGTTTCGACGCGGAGGACTCCTTGGGCTCTTCCATTTCTGCCACCTGATTCAGCTAATCGCGGTGGTTAGATAATAGCACGCGTGGACGAATATACCTAGGAGCAGCGAGTACCGTGCCAGTGATAGCCAACTTGCCTTTGAGTCGTTGACGTTAGAATTCCTTTTATAGGCAACAGAAAAATCAACGATTCTATCATCGAAGAACTCGTCGTCACTTGGCGGAGTGTCCCCCATTTCCGCTAGGATCTCCTCAGGATCACTCGGGGCTTCATAGGTAGAAATTTGAGTAGCCCATAACGAAGTCAAAAATGCAAATACCATCAGAAGCATTGCAGCCGTAAACAGCGTCAGAGATACGAAATTAGAAATCTTTTCCTTGTCGAATGCAAAGCCCAGAAAGGCAGAATACAGAGTCACGAGGGTCAGGTTATTTTTCGCGTGATCCTGTAGCGTGCTAAATCTCTTCTCTTCTTCGTCATAGAGAAACTTAAAATAGAGATATTGCTTTTCGCTAGCCATCGACAAAGCTCAATGTGGCATTAGTTGGCGGACAACGAACGGTCTCTACGTATCCATACCTACAGCATTTGCGCGGGTTCTTCATATGGGTATGATTTCCTGATTGGCCTTCGTTCTCCACATCCCCACGCTCCTCTCCCAGCCTCCCATGCCATGTTCCTGGCACCAACTCGCGAGGAGGAGGTCTGGGTGGCGACCGGGAGCCGGACTTCATCCGCAGGGTGCCAAGGGTCCCAAAGTCCGCGAATTAAGGCTGAGGCGGCAGGCTGGCTCGGGTCATTGCCGGCATAGACGAGGAGATGAGGTACGCCATGATCCCCTTGGAATACACCACAATCGTCGTCCTGCCGACCGTCCACGAGTTTCTCGCGGCTCCTGACGATATTCGGTTGGCCTATACCTCATGCATCCTGAGCTACCACGTGATTGACCACATCGCCCACGCGGAGCGAAGCGACACACAGGCTGTTCGCTCGGTGCTGGCGGGGGATTGCGGCGCAGCGCTTCAGATTGTGCGGGGCTTATGCAATGGCACCAAGCATGCCGAGCGTCGCGGTGGAGTCAATCCGGGGGACGAAAAGCATGTTCCGGTCGCGGCGTATGACACCCCCGGCGCGGGCTGGGATGAAGCCCGATGGGATGTTCCCGGGCTGATGGTTGAGCATGCCGGCACGAGCATGTTCATTGACGAGGCAGTGAAGACGCTGCTCCTAAGCCTGTATAAGCTTTACCCAAAGCACCTTGGGTCCGTGAGCCCGGGTTTCTAGGACCTCTGGCGGTCACCTTTCGGCGCCGCGTGGTCGTTAGGCTTCCCCTCAACGTTTCTGAAGGCCACCGCAATTCGTCCGCCGCCGTCCCGTGGAAGCGCGACATGGCTCGGGACACCCAAGCAGCGCAGGACAAAGCCATCCAGACGCTCCCCAGTGCTCGCCTTCGGAGGTGTGCCCGAGACCCGGCCCAACGCCCTCCTAACCCAGCCCAGCATCTCCCAATCTCCCAGAGGTGAACAGGGCGAACTATCCGGCTGGCGCCCCGAGGGCGTCAAGGGTGACAGGGGGGCATCAGGGTGAAGCGAATGCAGGCCATGGATATGGCGCGTGTGATTTCTCCGGGACGGGCGAGCTTTCATTTAATAAGGATCGTGACCACTGAAGGGATATTCCCATCCGGTGCAACTCGCGAACAACCTCACTCATGGAACATTCTAATGGCAATCAATGCGAAGCTCGTCACAAGGCAAGGTCCAATTGAAGACGTCACACTGGAATTAGACGACCCGCGCGATATCGATTTGATAGAAGCGCTCGGGGGTGGCGGCCTAGTTACCCTCGGACGAATCGGTCCTTGGGAGGTCCTTGCCACCACGTGGGCAAACAATGCTCCGGCCCTCGTTATCGGAGTACCGCCCGACATCAGCGATGCGGAGCCCCGCCGTCAGACTTGTGATTTGAACAATGTACAGGTCACAGGATTGTTGCAGGCTGTTCGCGCCGGGCTCGCGATCTTTAGGCTTCCTTCTCGCTAGCTTTATCTTGCACTATGTGCGTAGAGGCTCTCCGCCATGATCCTCGCGGCCCGATAGGCGCTCAGAGGGGGCCAACAGCGGAAGCGTGGGCAATGGCTGCGACGCTTACGGTATCGGGACGGGAGACCAACTTCACTCACTGTCCTCACCTGTGCGGCAAGACTGACCTGCCGATGACCATGCGACCGTTGACGCGCAGAGCGAAATATAGTTCCGGTCTTTGAGGCAATTCGCAGTGGTCGCCCTCGGCTGTGACCCGGCCCTGCGCATCCCGCACCAGCCCGACATACGGCGCCCCAAGGCAGCGCCCCAAGAATGTGTCATGCCGATTGTCCAACTACCCCTCCCTGAGGCTGCCTCAGCCGGCACGCACTGTTCCACCTGAGTGAGCGGCCGAATGAACCGCCCTTCACGAGGTCGGACCATAATACCCCACGGCGCATGCCATCGAATATTAGCCGGATGAATGTCTCGTCCTACCGATTACGGCGCATGGCACAGAGCGCTCTACTCTAGCGATACCCCGCCAAGTCCTCCTCCGTGATCCTTCCCTCTTCACAGGCGCCCACGCGGCGCCCCTTGCCGGCAATCCCATGGTCCTGACAATAGGCCATCAAAAGGTCTGGCCGTAGCCCTGGGACCTCCTTGGATAGGTTCGGATTAGTACTCACTCGCGGTATCGAAATATGATTGCCAGCCACAGACTTCGTCCTATGATTGTCGCGCATTTGGGGGTCTAGAAGCATTGGGCTCGCAATCAACATTCCCGTGCGGGGGAACTCTGCGATGGATCATGCCGAGCAAAGACTTACCCAGGAAATGAGAAAGGCCCTCCCGGTCATTCGAAGGATTTTTCAACAGTACGGACCGCCCGGCTTCAAGCTTGAATTTAGCGCTATGCAGGAGTGGCATAACCACGGTCTCCGCTCACTTCACCATTCCGGTAACGCGGTTGATGTGCGGACCAGAACATTACCGGACCACGGGATCGGAGTGATTTCTGTATGCATATGGAAATTTCTGCAGGATGCTTTGGACGCCCAGTTTAAGCCCCATGAGTTCACAGTCTTGCTCAATGATCAAGGCCCCACCAAGCCGCATATTCATGTGCAGTACAATGCAGGGGCTCGTAAGACTACCCCCGGAGACTACGACGAAAAAAAGCGAAGTCGCCTCGCCTAGCGGTATTCCGCCAAGTCCTCCTCAGTGATTCTCTCCGACTGGCGAGGCTCTCTGGCTGATCCGTCGAGTCTTCCCATAGCACCGCAACGGGACATTAGCGGTACCGGAGGTGAAGACGTGATGAGTGGATGTACATGCATCAATCCGGGCACCCTCTCAGGGGGAAACGCAATGTCGAACACCGGCCTTGCCACATCGACACCGTGGAAGAGGTGAACCTGCCAAAGTGCTGTTGATGATTAGTCCTCATCTCCTTCCTCCCTCATCGCTACCTCTGTCGCAACACCATAAGGCGCCACCTTAAGCCTATAGGGAGGCAGGTAAGCGGAACGGACTACTCAACGAGAGGGTATGCCATCGCTAGGACAGCTTCTTCGCTTTGACAGGAAGGCGATATCCCAAAAGCTCCTCCGATATGTCGCCCATGACTTCGGTCGCAATGTCCGCAAGCGAGTGTGCCGTCATGATGCCATCGTGCATGGGCAGCGCGGTGATTCCTATGCTTGCCAGCCGAAGAAGTAGCGCAACCATGATATCGCTTTCGGTCTTCATGAATTCAAACCCAAGCCCGGCCTCAATGACCGAGGCCAAGGCTGGATGAGCGGCCAACACTGCGGCCCTGACGCTTTTGGCGCTTTGCAAGCTCAGCGGTAGTAGGGATTTTGCTTCGGAAGACAGCCGCTGGAAGGCCCCCATGCGACATAGAAGGGCGTTGATGACCTGCTTGATGCCATCGCGGTGATCCTCCGTTTCGATGCCCGCAATAGCTCGATAGAGGTCACCTTCAGGCGGCATTTCGCCAACGTGAAGATAGGCGAGCCGCGTGTACATGCTGGAATAATCGAGGTCGCAGATGGCTTCGCCGTCGATACGGATAAGGTGTCTGCGTTCCCCCTTAATGCGCTGCCACCACCCGTCGAACAACCGCCCTCCCATGTCAAACCGAACCGTGTCGCAAGGCATCCAAGAGGGCACGTTGAAGATGCGCCGTAGACGTCGCTGGGAAACGTTGACTGCGCCATCGTTCACGAGAAATGCGATATCGGCGTCGGCAAGATGATCATTTATCTGAGTTAGCTCGGCTCGGAAGCGGCGTGTCTCCGCAGTGTCGTGATAGTTGATCAAATGGCGCCGTTCCGTTCGAGCCACATGGTCCCGCTCGGTCTGGCTGAGAATTACCGTTTCCTCGCCTGCCGCTCGCGCGAGATCTGCTCCAGTGAAATTGTAGACTCTGGCCATCGCGACGAGCGCTACCGTGGGCGTCATCGTGCTGACCTTGTTGCGCTCGCGGGAAATCCAAAGGTTGATCAACCCGCTATTTTGGAGGCCTCGTAGTGTATCGGGAAGCTTGCGTAGAATGCCCCGCTCGTACCGGCTGCGCTCACTCTCGGGCTTCGCCAATGTCACGGCGACGGCGCGGAAGGGCGGCCCGGATAAGATGCTAATGGCGAGATTAGCAATAAGCGTCTCCACCAAATCGCAATGTCTTTCGTGGTCAGCCCCCCTGCGGCTTCGCTTTCGATCCTCGATGCGCGACAAGCTGCCTACAACCTGCTCGACAAAGGGATGACGTCGACTCCCGCAGCGGTGGACGATGAGCCATGGATCGAAGAAGAGGTCTCGCGGTACGCTTTCCCCCTCAAACTGTGCGTCCTCATTCTCCTCTTCCAAGTCAGTCACTGGTTTGACCATCTCACCATCCACGAGGTGCCCCCTGCCTATCATTGCGGGACCTCGGGAAGCGCGGAGGTGGACCGGGAGGTAACGGACCCACCATGGCCACTTTGAGGTCCAGCACCGCGTCTAGGTGGTACTCCCGCATGAACTCGCATGCCTTCTCGATTTGCTGCCCAAGGTGGCGGAGCATCAACCCCGAGGACCTTGGGTAACGCTCGTAGCCGTAGTCTGTGTGGTATCCCGAGGCCAGCCTGTGGGCAGCCTTCGCGACCTGGACCCGTCGATACTCCCCAGGCTCGCCACCGGGACCAATGGGGTCCTCCGCGACGGCTGCGCTCACCCCTAGATAGACCACGAGGAGACGCTTGGCCGGCACGTCGGCCGCTCTCATCCTCGCTAGGGCAGCCCTGGCCTTTTCGGCGGGGGGCATCACCATCACGTCTGACATGGACTGGACCGGGCCGGACCGCCGCATGATGCCGTCAAGCGCTCCTAGGGTGTGAGTGATCCACTTGTCCTCCGCGTGCTCTCGGAGGTAGCGCTCTGCGGCTTTCCGATATGGCAGCAATTCGGCGGCCCGATAGGTGCCCTTCCAGTAGCTCCCGTGACGGTTGTTCCACTGGACGTGGTAGCGGCAATGGAACTGAGAGAAGCCCTTACCTTCGCGAGCCTGAGAAGGTCTGCCACATCCGGGGATGCAGCAATGGGGCATCGCACCGTCATTGCGGCGGGCAGCCTTGCCCCGTACCTTGAGACGGTCACGGTGCCATTTTGACAAGCTTTTGTGTTTCATGGATTGTGCTTCATAGAGACATTTAATCAAGAAAATTGGTTCAACCAAATCATCTCGGAATCGTCCGTAATGAAGCTATGAGTTTTGCAGTCGGTGGCACAGTAGGTTTCCTCAGCCATCGTACGTGCGAGTTGTTTTGCCTCTTTAACTCTCCTTTTGTCCAATTCACGAAACGGCTTCCCTACTTTGATTCCAGACATTTTGAATACTAGAGAGGCGTCGTACATCTCCTCATCCGATGCTTTTAAAGAAATGCGATCGTTTGTGCATTTTTCAGCTACTCGGTCATGCGATGCGTCCATTCGCGCGATTACCACCTGCATGTTTGTAAACACGGGAATTGTCTGCGTCGCGTTTGCATACTGCGCCTCCTGGGCCAAGCGATTTAGAGCATAAGCCGCCACAAGTGCGTTGTCGGCAATACCAGTATGGCCCCAATGTTTGTATGTCATCTCCTTCATCGGGTACATTATCACGTAGGCGGATCGAAGCACTTGGCCGTAAGGGCATAGGTACTGGCTAACTCCGAGATAGAGCTTATTGCCAAAATCGTTAATGGAGATTCTTGATTTAACTTCCATCGTTTTGTCCTGCTTAGTCGCTGCAGAGATTCTTCTCCGGCGACTTGATCTTAGATTGTGGCAGAAGGATTTCGAGGTTGGCGCGTTGCGCGTTCCCGAAGCTTCGATCTAGCCGGTGAATTTGCGATGAGACACAAGGTTGCCCCGCGATTTGGGCCTCAATGTCCGGCGCAGCGCATCTAAATGGCACAGATCAGCGGACTACTCTTGCGTATCCCCTGATTACCATAGGTTGGGTGCTCGCTCAATCCGCCATTGCCGCTAACTGTCCGGCTTTGGCGGACTAGATTGCCTCTCGGCAGCAATATGTTAGCCTAGTGCTCTCGACATACCTTCGGCGGCACCGTGAGGTATTTGCCAGTCTTTTCGCCTTACCTGCTTGGTGACCCGAATGAGCGAACCAATTCGCAATCTTTTTGGCACGGGCAGGCTCGGACGCGGGGGATTTTGGATCGGCGTCGCCCTTACGTTTGCCGGCCTTATCCTGTGGTTGCGATTGGTCATCGTCTTATGGCCCCCATATAAGATTCACACGAACGGTCTCCCTCTCGTCTACCAGACAGGGGTTATCTACCAGACAGGGGTTATCGATGGTGTTATAGCGCTGTTCTTCGCGTTGTTGGGCCTACTGGTCGCTCGCCGCATTGGTGACATTGGCGTCTCACGGCTGGCAGCACGAAGTGCGGGGGCGACAATTCCGCTCAGTGTCATCATCAACATGGTTCTCTTGAACATAGATTACCGGGGCCTCCTGCCATTCGAGACCGTCTTTATAATCTTCCGTATCTCGGTTGTCGTAATGACAGCGCTCACACTGGCAGGGTTAGTCTTTGGGTTTTTCCCAGGATCGCCGGGACCAAATCGATACGGCCTTCCGCCCAATAACAAAATGATCCTCAGCAATGCCAGCGGCGCCTTCGACTAGGCCGGCTTTCCCCGCCCCTCAGGCCCGCAGCAGGACAGCTGCCTCTCCTTCCGCTCCTCGGGTCCCGGCTTCCGGGGCCTCGCGAGGTACTCTCATAGATATCGGGCCGGCCGGATCCCCTCGACATAGACCGTCTGGCCCCGGAGGAGTTGAGCCAATCGCGCCTGGGCTTTGAGGCCCAACTTCAGGCCCTCCTCACGGTCCGGGTGGAAGGTCTTCGGTGCGTCTATATCAAGGAAACAGACCTTTTCGGTACACCCAACGCCGATTGTGGGGCACGGTAAGGCAACCGTGTCGCCGTCAATTTTGATGATCTTGTTGCCGTACACAGGCTCGTAGGTCGCGGCTGAGGCGGACGCGGAGGGAGCCAAAAGGAGGCAGGTGGCTGGAGGGACCGGGTGGTGAGCATGAGGTCACGCTGCCGGCTTAACCTTGTCGGGCAGGAGCATAAGCTCGTCATCGGGCAATGGCCGCTGAAGCTTCAAGGCCTCCCGTGCGGGGGCCGTCATCCAGACCTCAAACTCCTCCGGCTTGGTGAGGATCACCGGCATGGCTTTCTCATGGATAGGCTTGACGATGGCGTTGGGCTCGGTGGTGAGGAAAGCGAATATGTCGGCTGTGACCGGCCCCTCCTTCACCTTCCGGGTTGAGGTCCAGTTGGTCCAGATGCCCGCGAAGAAGGCCAAGGGCTGGCTCTCATCCAGGGCGAACCATGCGAGCCCCTTTCTGGCCTGCCCCGGAATCGTCTTGTACTCGCTGAAGGAAGTCATAGGGACCAGGCACCGGTTCTCGACCCCGAGCCAGCGCCGCCAGTGTGGGGAGGAGACATTGCGGATGTTGGTCACCCCTGGGTCCGTCTTCTTGCCTTCGAGGAACTTCGGGGGTGTCGGCATGCCCCACCGCGCCGTGACCAACTCCCGGACCCCGTCGGTCCCCTGCCGGATGATCGGCGCGGGGTAGTCCGGGTAGATGTCTGTCGCATCGGGCCAGTTGATGGTGTCCCGGATGACGTGCCCAAGCTTGCGAATTTCCGCCTGGGTCATGTTGAGGTTGAACAGATTGCACATCGCAACGTATCCTGCCTGATCAGGGGCCTTCGTTCCTCAATGTGGAAGAACGGGCATGAACCGGTGGAATTGGCAATCCTTCATTTTTAGCGTCGCCTTGACACTCGCCGCCCTGCTCGTATTTGGGTTGGCGATGCGATTTTTGTTTGGTTGGCACATCTGGTTCTTCATTTTCATCTTTCCGATTTTTCTTGTCGTGGGGTCCAACATGGGTTGGCTGGGGTCAAAGCCGAAAAACGGACCACCAAATTGACCGCAATTCGCTAACGCTGGCACCGTGAACGAAAAGAGAACAAATGGCTGGACTCGGGGCCGGACCGATCATAGCCTTTGCGGGAATCAGGAGCCCCGGAGCATGCCCACCAACCCCGCGAGCAAGGGGCGACCCATCAGCGTTTCCGACCTAGAGGCTACCGCCAGAGAGGCGATAGCGGCCTGTGACGGGGATGCGCTGGCAGCCGTGAAGGTCCTCCTCGTGACCGTGGACCACCTTCAGAAAGAACTCGCTGCCCAGGAGGCGGAGGTCGCCAATCTCCTGCTGGACGTGTCCTGTGGCTACTCGCGTGGTCGCTGGGAAAGCCTACTGGAACGTGCTGAGGAGCCGATACCGTACACGTCCGAGGACTGAGGCATGAGGCTGGACAAGCCGGGAGAAACAGCGTTGGTCTACCGCAAGGGCGAGCTTCAACCCTACATGATTGACATTGGGTGGCCTTACCAGATTGCCGTCCACACGCCCAATGGCCACGTCAAGAACTACACGGAGGTTCGCCAGTTCATCCGGGATAGAGGTCTCAACCACTGTTCGCGCGGCCACACCTTCCAGGACGACAAAGGCAACTACCACATCGTCTACTGTTTCGCCCATGCCGACCACGCAGCCATCTTCCAGGCCCGCTTTGGGGGCGTGCCGTTCAACCGTAAGGAATGGCGGAAGAGGCGGATTGAGGAGAGGAAGGCTAAGGGCTGGCCTGCGGGAAAGCGGTAGGCATGCTTGAAGTTGTCTTAGCGATGGGCGCCGGATAATATCGACTTTGCAATGGAAAATTTCTTCGAAAGCTTCATGTCACTTTGGCCCCCGACCAACGGGCAACGCGTAGCATTTCTCTCGGTCTTAGGTTGCTCTTTCGTCCTCGGATTTTCAGTCAGCCAGTATCTTTCGCATGAAGAAGTCGATACGGCGGAACAGCGGGTCAAACTCGCAGAACAGAAAGCCAATGCAGCAAGCTTGGGAACAGCCCGCCACCTCAGCGACGACCAAAAAGCAGCGATAATTAGGAGCCTAAGCGCGGCGGGAAGCGGGCAATTTGCGTTCTCTATCATGAGCACGCCCAGTTGCGAGGAGTGCGAACTATACGCCCAGGAATTGCGCTACCTTATCAAGGAAATTCCGAATTGGTCGGCTGATGGGAGTCCCGCCATTTTCGGGGGGCACCAAGATCGGGGCTTGCAGATGATCGTCAAGGCCGGAGCACCCAGGCCCAAAAATGCCAACATCGTTGTAAACGCACTACTGGGCGCCGGAATAGCCGTGTCATGGGCCGAAGACCCGAGTGGCCCCGATGACCAATACACTCTCCTTGTGGGCCGACCGGCCAAGTAAGGCCGCTAGGGTGACTCAGGGAGCCCGTACAGACTCACGCGGCGCGGCTGGACGATGGCGCCTCAGAAAGCAGAAAGCCCGCCAGTGAGTCCCAGCGTGCATTCTAGGGGCATCTCGAAATCACCAGGAGGAAGGGGCTACGCTTTGGCCCCCTCGCCTTCGCCTATCCTCTTCGCCAGCCTCGCCAGCGTGGACCGTGAGGCTCCCGTGGCATTTACGATGTTGGACCAGGATTGCCCGCCTTTGAGCATCGCCATGATGCCAGCGTTGCGGTCCTCATCCTCGGGGCGCCCCCGGTATTTGCCCTCTTCCTTCGCCTTGGTAATGCCCTGGGCTTGGCGCCTCCTACGGTCCTCATAGTCCTTGCGGGCCACGGCAGCGAGCATGTCCAGCATCATCGCATTGATGGCTTCGAACATGCGGGAGGTGAAATCGTCCGCCTTTGTGGTCGCCATCATCCAGGAGGTGGGGAGGTCCAATGCGACCACGCGGACCCGCCGCGTAGCCAGTTCGGCCTTCAGACGCTCCCAGTCCTCGGCATTGAGGCGGGACAAACGGTCCACCTGCTCAATGAGGAGCACATCACCTGGCCTTGCGTCTGCCAGAAGGCGGAACAATTCGGGACGCTTCAAGGAAGCCCCGCTCTCGTTCTCAACATAGGTGGTCGCGATGGCGAGACCACGCTCCGCAGCGAAGGCCTCTAGGTCTGCCCTCGCGCGGCGGGCATCTTGCTCATCGGTAGAAGCGCGGAGGTAGGCGCGAACAATCATCAGGGAACCCCTTCGGTTCGGTTTGACTGGTTCGCTATCTATCAGTTCGCTTTGGGTATGTAAAGTGTATTTATCGAACCACCCTAGAGCCGGTTCGCCTGAGGTATACCCCAAAAGCACACCTAAGGATTGCCTCCTTTGATCGCGATGCCGGCCTTGTCAAGGAGTTCCCTGAGATTCTCAGTCGGCTGGAAGCCCGTTTGATCGCCGCCGATAAGAGACATTTCGTTCGTCAGAAGGAACCCCCTTGCTCCCAGTTCATGCAGTGCTTCTCGGAACGGGCGGGCAGCGGCTAGATTGGTTGGCCAGTAGTCTGCTCCCAATACTCGGTCGAGAATCTGATTGAGGTTATATGATGCGTTGTTAAGCCAACCGCTCGTTGGACCAAGCATGTCTGAGAGATGAGCAATGAGTTTTAACTCATCCATTGATACCCCTTCTAAGCGCTTTGCCATTCTCGCAAAGTTCCCAGCGTCGGATATTTCCTGCCCCGTCTCGCCTGCGATAAAGGCCGCGAGAACCTTTATCGTGTGCTCGTACTCGCCCTGCCGGGTAGCTTCGATGATCCTGTAGACCATCGGAACCAACTCGGCTTTATGCTCCTCATCGAGCGGCGGGGAACCTCGCTTCTCGAAGGCCTCGACCACCAAACGTGCTGTCTTCTCGGCTCGTGCCTTCAGGATGTAATCAGCGGCGGGGCCAGCCATCGCTCCCACCAAGGCAAGCGGAGGGCACAGAACCGCTATTGCCGCCCCACAAGCATTCGCTGCGAACACCAATGCATTCTCGTCCAGGTCCATCACAGCCTCCCGGAAACTAGATGGCACCCAGCGTGAGGCCACAGGCACCGAGCCGCAAGTACCCCACTGCCTTTCCCCTCGGACAAAACCGAGCCACCCCCACGGGGGGAAGTGCCCGCGCCGCTCCCTCGTGATGGTGTGTCATATGGTCGACCCCTGGGTAGTTCACGAGGTTTTGCCGCGTGGCTCGTTTCCCCCAGTTTGCTATTTCGACGGAGGCTTCCCAGCCGCTTTCAACTTCGCGTCCAGCGCTGTTTTTTTCGCCTTGGCGACTGCAGGTCCAACATAGAAATGCTCGAAGAGGTCCTCAATGATCTCAAGGCACCACTCGGCCTCGTGGTCTTCCACATCGATGACTTGAAGAGACGTCTTGTCGGTGATGGGGTGAGCTGAGAAGTTCCCAAAATTTCGAATTCCGTCGACCACGTCATACAATCGCTGTGGCAAACCTCTCTTTGGGTCAGTCTCGTTGAGCAAAAGGTCTATCTCCTTTGCCAAATCACCGCTCTTGTATCCGTGATCGTGCAGCATGATTTGAAGGCAGCGCCGCGACAGCGCGGCCGAAGCTTTGGGGCTAATCGGCAGGACGTTACAAGCCGCGACATAATCCTGTGCTAGCCCCAAGGGAACCTCTGGGCTGACAGGCCCACGACTAGAGCCTATTGGGTGAACTTGCTGCCAATCCCCTTCAATGTGCTGTGGATCGATCCTTCTCGCTATTTGTGCCATAAGTCCGGCGCAGCGCGGGCAAATTGCGGTCCGATAAGCCCACCAACCATTCTTTCCGGAACTCCCGAAGGTCCTGCCATGCCGAGAAAATGGGACCTCATCCCAATTATCATGGAATTCAACTGTGCAATGCGAGCACTTCATCAAACTTCTCGTTCGCTCTGGGCGGATACGTCTGCTGCTTTTGGTTCGCTGGAAGATGCCACATGGGCCTAAGCGAATCCAAGGGGTGGCACCGGGGGAAGTGCCCAGGGTGTTACCACGTTATGGGGACTCGTAGGGGTGACCCCGTGGTAAAGCGGCCCCTTAGTTTGGCGCCAAGCTACTTCCCAGGGGCCGCACGGCTACGGCGCCTTGAACTTGAAATATGACCATTCGGGAAAGCTCGTATTCGTGAAGGTCGGACTGAGGACAATCCTTGCCTCACGTTGCGCTTCTCGGACCAGGACGACGTTCAGGCCCCTCATGTTCACCCGACGAAGGTCAAATGCGAAATTGCTGAATTCGCTGTTTCCATATCGCCGCAGGCGCTCAATATTCTCAGGCGCCCAGAATGCTCTGAAATCGGTGAGGCGCTCCTGAAATCGCGCATAATACATGTCCAGGCCTTGGCATGTGGCAACCGCAGCACGCCGTCGAACCGGGTCATCATCAAGCGCGGCAATGAATTCAATCGCCTCAGCCTCACCGCCTGCAAAATCGAAGGAATCGGCCGTTCGAATTGCATCGTCTAGCTCTCTTTGAGGGGCGTAATCCCTTAACGTTGCTACCAGTCCGTCCAAAATTCCGAAGTCATGATCACGCGTTTCGGTACTCAGGCGGCCTCGTCCCCGAAAACCAGCCGGTCCCACGTAATCCTCTGTTGGTATCTCTTCGTCCGCCGTACTGAGGATCTCATATAGGACGAGGCGCCCTCTGTGATGACCGGCAACCTCCCGCAGATGCTGATGCAGACCAGGAGCGGCCTTACGAAACTTCCGGTATACGCTTTGGGCTTCCGAGGCGAGACCGCGAAGTCTCCCTAGGGACTCTCGCTTCGCCCCTAGTGCGGGCAGCGCCAATAGCAGGAAATCTTCCTGTCGTCGCTTAAGCTCCTCGGTCTTGAAGGTACGCTCGGCGTCCTCGGCGTGCTCCGCACAACAGTGGCCGATGACAGCGACGAAACCCAAGTCCATGAAATAGGCGATGACGCCACGAAGGAATCTGTTCGAAGTACACATTGGGCAAGGTGCCATGTCACCCTGCGGGCGCTTCCTCCTGTCGATATCGACGGGTCGCAAAATCCGGTAACGGGCGCCTCTGTCGATTGCCCCCTTATAGGTTCCAGGGGCGGTTTCCGGCTCACCGGTCCGCTTAATGTGATCGGCTATGGCATCGACAAATAGGCTGGTCGGGTCATCTCGGAAACGCCTCGCGGCGTGCTCTTTGGCATCTGAGCTATTACCCACATTAAGCCGATCGGACTGGAGCGCTGCGGCCATTTGTCCCTCAATAGAACAAACTCAGAATTTCATGTTCTGTTCACGGCCGCCTCCCGTCCCACTAGAATCGCGAAACTGAGAGAAAGCGAGTATTCTGTATCAGAAGCGACATGTTATGGCCATATTTTGTGTCAACTAGAATATTGCTCGACCAACATTATCCCCAGTGTTTGACCCCGCCTGTGGAAAGTGAAATCGCACTTGCCAACTGTGTAACAGGCATGGCATACAATCCTCATACCGGCCTCTGAATTCCCCTTTTATTTCAACACCCTACAGTTTCTCAGGCGCAATCCTCTTCTGGGCACCAATTCAAAAAGGCTCGATGCGGCTGACGCCCATCGGGCCTTTTGCTTTAAGAGCCTTACGTTCAATCGCAAAGGCGACGCTGTAACTTCACACGCTACCCACCCGCACCGCGCCCAAGAAATTCGCCGAGCACACCGCTTAAGGCAAAGGAAGACCTCTCAAAACAGGGCGATCTTGAAGCATGCCGGCCTCCACCGCCTCCGCCCAACTCCGCTGATTGTCGCAGAAATGCCGATCCAGGCTCGATTTTGACAAGGCCTTGCAGATATCGGCGTGAAACGGACCATAAACATCTCAGCTGCGTTATCGGATGAGACGAGACAAGGGAGGGTGCCATGCCGACCGTTTACAACTTCAGACGTTTTGAACCCACTTTGGGTGAGACCGTATGGCCGCCGGCAAAGCGGACGGCCGAGCAGATCAAGGAGTTGAAAGGAGACGTGCTTTGGGAGAGCGCCGAATATGTTGAGGAGAAGGACCTGGGGCCTGACGGCAGCTATGTCCCCCCGGTCGACATTGCGGCCAAAAGAGATGGAACCTGACGGGGCGGCAGACGAGGCCCATCGGGTTCACCGGGATGGCAGCCGCCATCCCTGCATGTCCAAATCCGTTCTCCACGGGCGGCTGGCCGAGGGGTCTGCACGCACGAGGCTGCAATGGGGTCGCCCTCGGGTCGTCCAAGGCAGCATAATTCAATATCGTGCGGAACCAGATAGCTGACCTTGCGTTCTCAGGTGGCTTTGACCGGAGTACGCACCAATGGACATGATCGAGCGGGCGTGCCGCGCCCTATGTCGCTATAACGGCGTGATCGCCGATGCGGACGCCGGTGGGGTCCCGGCCTGGCAACTCTACCGCAGCGAAGTTGCCGCTCTCATTACCTCCTTGCGGCGGGGCGATGAGCTTTCTCATGGGCCGCAGGCCACCTCAAAGAAGGTTCAAAAGGGGCGGGAGGTCGAAAGACAATCGGCCTAACGCCATTGCGGGACCGTTGAAGGGGCGGCACGATCTCAGCGAGATCCTGCCGTATGCCGGTTCCCTGTGTTCACGCAGTGGTGATAAAATGCCCGTCTGACTGGTGCATTGACATCATCAAGCGGACCCGGAGGCTTTCCAGGCGCATAATGGTGAGGAATGTGCTTGAGCGCTTGGGCGCGGCAGGAGCGGTCCAGCGGTGTGTCATGTCGCATTGGATGGGCAACGGCGGTCGTTTCACTCGCCATCGACGAGAAAACAGCCGCCAACAGGAGCGCCAACAATCGAAATAACGAGCTTGGATTAATTGCGGGCATCACACGGGCTCTCGGCACCAATATCAAAAAGGCTCCACTCGGCTGCCGCCCATCGGGTCTTTTGCTTTTCGGAGGACATAACCTCGTGGTGCGCTTATTGCGGAGGCTTGCACTCGGCCAAGACTCTGGGCGCCTGGCAAACCGGGCTGCGCAATCGTTAATAACTGAATGCACTGTCGCCGAAATCCTAGAAAACCTCAAGGGAACCATCTCGACCCGAGCCGGTTGTCTCAGAACAGAACACGCGGATGCGGATGGCCAATTTCGGCAGTATCTAGCGGGAAGAAGTGGTAGAGGCATGACAACAATCTTGATTATCGTCCTCCTTGTAATTCTCCTCGGTGGCGGTGGCCTTTATGGAAGGGGGCGCTGGTACTGAGCCGTCTGATCCCAAACGGTGACCCTGCATTTAGTTCCGATAGACAAATCAATTGGACTACGCCCTTGAGGTGCTGACTGAGAACTGTCCTTATTTCCTCTGACTCAGTCCAGGAGTGCAAGTCCAGCGGTGCCGTCCAATGCGCCATCGTTGACAATTGAATGCGCGGCCACCGAAATCCTCAGCATGGACGAGGATGCCGAATGCCGTATCGAGGCACCAGAGCAAAGCCAGCAAGAGACATGGCTATGGCGCAGAGTTGGCTAGAAGATTGTGGCGAAGGCAATGGGGCGGCTTGAAGTTCCCGTTGCGGCCAGGAAGCTGGCGCCGCCCCAGAGTGACCCCAGATCATAGCAGGTGAAAGGTTAGAAATACTTTCTTGTCATCACCTGAAGGGGTGAGGACGAAGCACCCATTTGGGCTTAAACCATACTGCGACTTAACCAAGGCGGCGAGCTGAGAGGCATCGGGCTGCCGCTTGGGCCTAAGGAGCACGGCGCACATGGACACCGAACATCCCGGTACTACTCATGCAGAGGCATACCGCCTCGCCGAAACAATAAACGCCTATTGGGCGCAGAGGGGAAAGTGGGCAGGCGCAAAGGTTGTGCCGCTCTACGATCACCGGGGGAGCTTCCTGTCCTACGGGATCGAGAGCTGCCTGCGCCTGGCGGTGCGCCCGCCTTCGCTGAAAGCAGTGCAGCTGGACACAAGCGCGCCCTAGACACCATCTACTGGCAAAGCCCTCAACGATGCGGCAATGCCGCCCTGCCGACTATCACGCGGCCATTGATGCGCAGAGCACGGTATAGTGTCGGACTTTGAGGGGCGCGGTGGTGATGATGCACTTAATTTCCATCCCTCGCCTAGGGAGTGGCGAAAGTGGCTCAGTATTCAAAACACCATCGCAACCAAAACGCCAAGTGCCGCCGCCCTCAGCCCAGCTTGAGCGGGGCGTTATTGATCTCTATCAGATGATTGTCCGGGTCGAGCAGATAGGCCTGCTGGTAGGGGGCGGGTCCGTTCACCCGGAGGATGAGCTTCTTGGGGCTGCCGTCGGGCGCATCCTCGCGATAGCCTTTGGCTCCGAGATGCTTCATGGTTGCAGCAAAATCGGCGACCCGCGCGGCAAAATGAATATCGCCGGTA
>Ga0207101_1073_pt1 | contig 18755 bp, 13 predicted proteins | sample Alteio_BWMinHeat_83_FD_153581 | JGI IMG/M metagenome (GOLD analysis project Ga0207101, IMG submission 153581) | Enriched cells from forest soil in Barre Woods Harvard Forest LTER site, Petersham, Massachusetts, United States -... | ecosystem: Environmental > Terrestrial > Soil > Temperate forest >...
TCTTAAAACTGCTCAAGAGCAACCGGCGCAAGGATATCATTGACCTGCTGACCGCTCGGAGAGTGATTGAAGGTGAAAGTGCGCGCTTGGCTGCGATCCATGCCACGGAAAAAGACGTCGCAAAGCTTGTTGAGATCGTGCAGCAGCAAAGGAACCAAGTTAACAGCGGCGGCCTGGCGGTCAAGGAGGACGTCGACTTCCATGAGAGCCTCGCAAAAATCTCGGGTAACAGGTTCATCGCTTATTCTGTGCATCTGCTGCGTTCTCATGAGTGGATGAACAATGCGGTGATAGCAATTCGAACCAAGCTGGGAACGCCCGTCGTCGAACACGAAAAGATTATTGCGGCCGTCAGAGATCACGATCCAGAGGCGGCCCAGCGGATCATGCAGCGGCACATGACAAAGATGATGTCTGAGGTTGAGCGCTATTGGGACGAAGTATTTCGCTAAGAGAGTTGAATGTAGGCGCCGATCATTGAAAGCTTATCTTCCAGTCTTACTCTCAAACAATTTGCAAGGGATCCGTAAAGGCGACTGGGCTCACACCAAGGGAGGAATTTTTCTCAAAGTCTGAGTTTGCAGTACTGCGGCGCCTTGATGCGCTTCTATGTCACTGAGATATCCAGAGAACAGATGGTGCGTTTAACTTGCAGTTGGAAAACTCAATTCTGCTAGAAAGGAAGCTCATGTCTTGAGCCTTGCTACTATCGTAGCAATTGCTGATCCAGGTTTCGCCTATTTGCGGAAGCTTGGGCAAGTGTCTGAAGAAGTTCGCTTTGTCGTTAGCGATCAGTTGCAGGTATTACTAACTGCCTGCGACGACGCGGATGCGATCCTCTACGTTAATACTCCAAATCTTCTGCGCGCTGTGTTTCCTCGGGCGTCTCGACTAAAGTGGCTGCATTCCTTAAATACCGGCGTGGAACCGATTCTCTTTCCCGAATTAGTGATGAGCCGCGCCATTCTTACCAATTCGCGTGGTACTTACAAGGGACCGCTGGCTGAATTCGTCATGGCAGCCGTACTTTTCTTTTCTAAAGACATTGGGCGGCTGCTCAAAAATCAAGCTTTGCGCCTGTGGCAGCAGTTTGATCCACAAGAAGCTCGAGGCAAAGTGATGGGTATCGTTGGATATGGCGAAACTGGTCGAGCCTGCGCTGAGCTTGCCCGGGCGCATGGAATGAGAATCCTTGGTCTGCGCCGCCGGCCTGAGCTTTCCCAGGATGATCCACTTCTGGAACGCGTCTTCGGTCCGGAAGAATTGTCGCAAATGCTACCTTTCTGTGATTACCTGGTTCTCTCCGCGCCGGGAACGCCGCAGACACGACACCTTATTGGAAAATCTCAAATCAAAGTGATGAAGCCAGAAGCAGTACTCATCAATGTAGGACGCGGATCTCTGATTGATGAGGCCGCGCTAATTCAAGCACTCCAAGAAGGTCGCATCAGAGGTGCGGCGCTGGACGTTTTCGAGGTCGAGCCATTGCCTTCCGATCATCCTTTCTATGGACTGAGTAACGTCCTCATATCCCCTCACGCCACCGATCATGTGCCCGGTTGGCGAGAGCGCGCAGTCGAAGACTTCCTCCGAAACCTCGATCGGTTCCTGACCGGACAGTCACTCCTGAATGTGGTGGACAAAGTCGCCGGATATTAGATGGCAATAGCTGTCGACCCGAAAGACTGAAAGCCTATCGGAGCCAAGTCCTGCGGCCTTTGCGCTAGGGATCCGATGACTAGACTGGAAATCCTGCAACAGAAACTACAACACTAAAGCAACACCAAGTAGTCGCGGCTCCGACCAGAACAAACTCCCATCCGGCAGCCCTGCGCTGACCTTCAGTCAACCGATTTGCCAGCCGCAGACTGGTTGCGAACCCCAAGTTCAACTCGCGTACTTCCAGTAAGGGCGCCGATCTGCGACGACCCGAACAAGCAGCGCATTCCGAAGGATGCTGCCGGAGCGACGAGGTAAAAAGCCTGCGAGGCGGTTCCAGGAAATTCCCGTTGCTGTACAAACGAAGTGACGTGCCCGCCTGAGTGTTGTCGTTCCAAGTTGGGACATTTCTGAAGAGTTTCGCCTACATTCGATCGGCTATTCCTCATTCGCTAGCGTTTAACTCGTGCTTTCGGAGTCTGGGTCGAAATCCGGGTCCCGGAATAAGGAGGGGTGTCGATTCTCATTGCATTTACTGATGAAATAATGTAATTTCTCACAGAAAGAAATCCCTCTGTTTTGAATAACGGCTTCCAATCGACGTTGGATCTTAGTGGGCTGCGCTATCTCATCTACGATGCTGCCGGCGCTCTTGCTCAAACCGGACTTCGGGCGTATTCGCACTTGCCTTACATCTTGCGCGTTCTGGCTGAGAACATCGTGCGCACTGAATTCGACGAAGACAAGAAGGCAGTAGCTCTTTCCGCGATCGCCAACCGTTCGCGAGAAGCCAAGGTACCCTATCGACCGAGCCGAGTAGTACTCCAGGATTTGCTCGGCACGCCCGCCCTAGTTGACTTGGCCGGATTGCGCGATGCCATAGCTGCGCGTGGCGGAGATCCGCGCCTCGTAAATCCCAAAGTGCCTGTGCAGCTGATTGTTGATCATTCCCTTAATGTCGAACACTGGGGAGAATCGAACGCGAAAGATCGCAACATGGCGATTGAAGGTATCCGCAACGCCGAACGTTTCGACTTTCTTGGATGGTGCAGTCAGGCCTTCGACAATCTATCTATCATTCCGTCCGGCCACGGCATCGTCCATCAAATCAATTTAGAGCGGCTCACTTCCGTGATCGTGACCACCTCAACTGACGCAGGCCTGATCGCCTACCCAGACACGCTGGTCGGAACCGACAGTCATACGACCATGATTAACGCGATCGGCGTGATCGGCTGGGGCGTCGGCGGGATCGAAGCGGAACTGGCGATGCTCGGCAAACCGCTGAACATGCGATTGCCGGAAATCGTTGGCGTGCGATTGGAGGGGACACCTCAATCTGGCATCCTGGCGACGGACATTGCGCTCTCCTTAACCGAATTGCTGCGGCGCGTCGGAGTCCCCGGCGCCTGTCTCGAATTTTCCGGACCCGGCGTCGAAGCACTTTCCCTGTCGGATCGCGCCAGCATTTCGAATATGGCCCCCGAGTTCGGCGCCATGGCGGCGGTGTTTCCCATCGACGAGCGCACGATCGACTATCTCAACATGACCGGGCGCTCGCCCGAGGTTTGCAGGCTAGTCCGCGGTTATGCAATTGCGCAAGGACTTTGGTGTGACGCGCTCAAGAATGTTGAATACGACCGTATCGTGTCAGTGAATCTTTCGAGTATCAAGCGAGCGATCGCTGGGCCGAAGCACCCGCACCAGCTCATTACTCTTGGCGCTTCGATGGCCGAAAAGAAATCGCAGTCGAAAGACCTGGCGGCTGCAACTAACCACAAGCAGAACCATCAGAATGCTCGGGATGCAATGGCCGAGTCGATCCCCAATGCCGCTGCCAGCAGTCAGCGCGCGAGGGCGCTGCAGTCTACCGCTCTGCCGGACGGCGCAGTGGTCATCGCCGCTATCACAAGCTGCGCGAATACGTCGAATTCGCGCGCGGTAATAGCGGCAGGATTGCTGGCACGACGTGCGCGGGCGCGGGGTTTAAAGCGCAACGCTTGGACGAAGACCTCCTTTGCCCCGGGCTCCCGTGTGGTCGCCGAATATCTGTCTCGTGCCGGGCTGCAGGACGATCTCGACTCCCTGGGGTTTCACATCGTCGGATTCGGCTGCACCACCTGCAACGGGATGTCGGGGCCATTGTTGAGCGAAGAATTGGAACAGTCAATTCGACGCGAAGGAACTATCACAACGGCCGTGCTGTCGGGAAACCGGAACTTCGAAGGGCGAATTCATCCCCTGGCAAGAGAGGCTTATATCATGTCCCCGCCGCTAGTGGTCGCGTATGCGATTGCAGGCACCTCTCGGATTGACATTGAGCACGACCCAGTCGGTAGAAGCCCTGAAGGAGACACGGTATACCTTCACGAGCTATGGCCTTCTGACGAGGAAATTGATGCGATCGAACGCCAGTTTGTCACCCGCGACGTGTTCGCGCAGGCGTATGAGATTGTGGATTCCAATGTCATCGCCTCTCGCGATCAAAAAGACGCGCTGGTTCCGCCATGCTACCGATGGAATGAAGATAGTACTTACATCCGACGGCCACCTTACTGGACTGAGATGTTCCGACCGAGCGACTCGCCGGGCTATTTCTGTGGCATGCGCCCGCTGGTAATCCTTGGTGATCACATCACCACTGACCACATCTCTCCTTCGGGGGCGATACTCCCGGACAGCGCGGCAGGCCAATACTTACGGGGGCTCGGGGTTCAGCTGGCAGACTTCAATTCCTACGGCACACGTCGCAGCAATCACGAGGTGGGGATGCGCGCGACCTTCGCCAGCCCGCGCCTGCGGAACGAGTTGGTGGATGGGGTAGAAGGCTCGATTACTCGCTTGCTGCCGGAAGGCGCCATCATGAGCATCTTTGAAGCGGCACAAGCTTACATGGCCCGCCGACAGCCGCTGATTGTCATCGCCGGACGCGAATACGGCAGCGGATCTTCACGCGATTGGGCGGCAAAAGGTCCATCCCTTCTGGGCGTGCGGGTCGTACTAGCGGAAAGTTTCGAACGAATCCACCGCGCAAATTTGGTGGGTATGGGCATTCTCCCGATCCAGTTTCTGAATGGCGAGTCTCGTTTGAGGCTTGGAATGAACGGAGACGATACTTTCGACCTTGAAGGAGTAGACGATAAATTGAGACCCGGCCATGAACTCACGCTTTGCATTCGCCGCTGTGAGGGCCGATTCACTCGAACCAAGGTCCTTTGCTGCCTGGAGACGGAGGAAGAAGCCGAGCGCCTGCTGCACGGCGGGCTGTTGCCTCAGCTTCTCGAAGAATTTCTCAGGAATGGAAATTGCTTCGCCCATGCCGCGGTTGTCTCGACGGGTTCCGATCCAGCTCAGGACGAAGGATGAAACCACACGCAATCCCGGCTTTGTTTATGCGTGGTGGAACCAGCAAGGCGGTGATGTTTCATGCTCATGACCTGCCACCCAACCGCTCGGAATGGGATCCGCTCTTTCTTTCGGCGATGGGGAGTCCAGATCCGTTCGGGAGGCAATTGAATGGCATGGGCGGAGGGTTGTCTTCTCTCTCCAAAGTCTGCGTAATCGCACCTTCCAGGCGCACCGATGCAGATGTCGAATATACATTTGCGCAAGTTTTGATCAAGGAAGCGCGCGTCGATTACAGGGGAAACTGTGGCAACATGTCGTCTGCGGTGGGTCCCTTCGCCGTCGATCGGAAAGTTGTTAAGTGCGAGAACAATCCGGCAACGATTCGCATTTATAACACCAATACCCACAGAATCATCCATGCCACATTTTTCCTGGAAGATGGGTCGACTCGCTACGACGGAGACCTAGTCATTCCCGGCGTCCCCGGCACGGGCGCACCCATCCGTCTTGACTTCCTAGAACCAGGCGGCGCTACCACCGGCAAACTACTTCCAACCGGCCGCGTTCGAGAACAACTGAGCATTCCTGGAGTGGGCAAGTTGGAAGTCTCAATGGTGGATGCGGGCAGTGCTTGCGTGTTCGTGAGAGCAGATGAAATCGGGCTTAGCGGTATCGAACTGCCGGATATGCTGGAACGCAATCCAGATGTTATTGAACGTCTACAAGCCATTAGGATCGAAGCTTCGATTGCGATGGGCATCGCCGAAGACGCGGCTGCGGGCCGGGCGATCAGCGCTGTCCCTTACATTGTCGTTGTTTCTAGACCGGCCAACGCGCCCACTCTTTCTGGCGAGTTCATTTCTTCAGAGCACATAGACCTGACAGTGCGTGTTCTATCGAACGGGCAACCGCATCGGGCCATTCCTATTACTGCATCACTATGCACCGCTGTGGCCGCAAAAGTTGACGATACCGTGGTTGCAGAAGTGCTTTCTTTCACAGCCCGCGGACGCGAATCGATCCGACTGGGCATGCCTTCTGGCGTCTTGTCCGCGGGCGCGCACGTCGCACTAACAGATCAGGGATGGATCGCGCGGAGTGGAACGTTTCTGCGTACCGCGCGTCTCCTCTTTGAGGGCAAGGTTTATCTCTCACTGGTTCACTGATGTCGCAGCTTTTACTTAAGTCGTAAATTAGGTGTTGAGGGCATCGTTTCAGCCTGGCCGCAGTGGAATGGTTCTAATCCATGCGAGGCCAACGAAACTGCTTCTACATACAGGAAACGTTGAACAGTTTTGTCGGTTGGATACAGTAACTTCATATCCTCATCGGGCACAAGATCTGTGCCAGAGCTTGCGCGAACTCTAGGTTCTCATCAATTGCCGATGAGTCAAAGGAGTGCGGATTCGCAGAGCCGCCAACTGTTGCCGGCGCAGGACGAGACCGGCTGTTGTAACTCTGAACGTTGTCTCGAACGATTTGGGTTTCAATGAGAGGAATTCAAATGCAAGGGGTTCAAGCTGCAGCTCGCATCCAAGAACGCGGACATGACGGCCGTTCGCCACTGGCTCGTATCACGACTTTTTCTGTGTACCTGTTCGAAAATGTTATGCCCGACCCCTATGTATTCGCGGTGATGCTTACGTTTGCTACCGCGATCCTCGCCTTTTCACTCGCGCCGAATGGTTCGGTCGCGCACATAGCCTCAGCTTGGTACAGCGGGGTCTTTAACATTCTTACCTTTGCGTTTCAGGTGGTTCTGATCTTGGTTACTGGATACGCGCTGGCCAGCGCACCTCTTGTTCATTCAGTTCTGGCAAAGTGCGCGTCTTTGGTTGCTACTGCTCGTTCGGCGGTTTCTCTAACCATCGTGATCGGAATGATTGCCTCTTGGATTAACTGGGGCTTTGGCCTGGTTATTGCCGGCTTACTCGCACGCGAAATTGCGAAGAGAGTTCGCGTAGATTTCGGATGGCTTGTCGCGGCTGCTTATACAGGCTTTGTAATCTCCACTGAAGGCCTGTCGGGCTCCATTGCGTTGTCGCAAGCTACGCCAGGATCAGCACTCAACCTGGCGGAAAAGATGACCGGCCATGGTTTGCCATTAACCGAAACCGTCTTTGCGCGTTTCACTCTCGTACCTGTGATCGCCTTGTTCATTCTTTTGCCGATTGTATTTCGATTCACTCAGCCTTCTCCTGCCGATTCGGTATTGGTCGACTCGGAGCGCTTGCACGCCGAGGACCAACGAAAACAGGTTGCAAAAGGAGACGGCACGTTCGGAGCTTACCTCGACCGCGCTTGGGTTCTGAATCTGTTGCTCGTAGCGGGTGGATCATTGGCCTTGGGGTTGCAGTGGCGGCAAAAGGGATTTGGTCTCGATATTAATTCCGTAATCATGATTTTCCTTTTGCTGGGCCTGGTGCTCCATTGGAGGCCGGTTGCGTATGTCGAGGCTATCAAAAATGCGGCCCGCGTAACGGGACCAATGATCCTACAGTATCCCTTATACGGCGGAATCATGGGTATTATGACTGCAACCGGGTTGGCAGGCATTATTTCCAAGGCATTCTTGGCTTTTTCGACCGCTCGGACTCTGCCCTTTTGGACCTACATCTCCTCGTTATTCATCACTTTTTTTGTTCCCAGCGGTGGTGGCCACTGGGCGATTCAAGGACCATTCGTTCTTCCCGCCGCGATGTCTTTACACGCCTCGCTGGCCGGCACGACCATGGCAGTGGCTATCGGCGAGTCGGTTGCTAACATGATCCAGCCATTCTTCGCGCTTCCCATTCTAGCCATCGCAGGCATTAGCATGCGCCGCATGATGGGGTTTATGCTCATTACCTTCATCATCGCATTTCTCGTGTTTGGGATGTCAATGCTGTTTCTCGTTCCTCGCGCCTGAACAAAGTGGCGTTCAGGAACAAGAATCAATCCATGCCGGGATTCAAATCAGCTTTTCGCTTGAGACTAGAATTCCGTCGTCATCGCTGTAGAGCCAATCACCGGGAGTAAAACTGATGCCCCCAAACGACACAACGACGTCGGTCTGACCTGCTCCGCGTTTTGCGCTTTTCTTGGGATTCGACCCAAGAGCCTTGACGCCGAAATCCACTCCGGACAAGGCGCGAACATCTCGGATCGCGCCAAATATGATGACGCCCGACCAGCCGGCTTTGGCCCCTAAAGCTGCAATAACATCTCCAATTAACGCAGAACCCAGAGACCCTGAGCCATCCACTACTAGTACTTCACCGTCGGAGTGCGTCTCAAGCATTTGACGCAGCAAAGTATTGTCATCCAAACATTTTATGGTTCTGATCTGCCCGGAAAACTCTCGACGGCCGCCGTACTGCCTGAACTGCGTTTCACATGAACAGCAGCGGTCTGCGAAATCATCGTACAAATCTGCAGTCGAGAACTCCGTTCTCGTGTTTTCTCCGCGCTCTCTCATAGGTGATTTCAGCTCGTGCAGCAGTCTACTAAATATGGCGTCGTGACGGGAACACGAATGGTTGTGATTCTCACAAGTCAAAGTATGCTCGATATGTTCTCTTTAAAATTTGCCTTTACTGGGCGGTGAAGACAGGGTTTTCTTGGGCGCTCGGACAGAACATGAAGTGCCACCGCTCCCCTTTAACAGTGAAGCAGCAGACGTTTCCTGACGACTGCTTAAGGTAATCTTCGGATTTCTTCAAGAACCGCGCGACCGATTTGGTCTATAGTTGCGCCGTGCGCCTGTTAGTCGTCGAGGACGAAAAGAAGTTAGCTCTCGCCCTGAAGGAAGGGCTCGAGGCTGATCATTTCTCCGTGACCGTAGCACATACCGGGGAAGACGGCTTCTATCTTGTTCATGCCGATCCATTTGATCTGGTCATACTCGACCTAATGCTGCCCGGTCGAAGTGGTCTCGAGATTTTGAGAACCATGCGTCAGGGTGGCCTCAAGACGCCTGTTTTGCTGCTGACAGCCAAAGATGCGGTCGAAGACCGAGTTGAAGGTCTTGACACGGGAGCCGACGATTACTTGGTAAAACCCTTCGCCTTTCCCGAACTCCTCGCCCGCATCCGTGCCTTGCTAAGGCGCGGCAAGATCGATCTTGCAACAAAATTGCGCCTCGCAGATCTGGAAATGGACGTTCTTACGAGGTCAGTTGTACGCGGTGGGAAGACGCTGGTCCTCACGGCACTTGAGTTTGAACTTCTTCAATACCTATTTTTTCATCAAGGGCGAGTAGTGTCTCGAGAAATGCTTTCACGCGATATATGGAAGGAAACAGCACGCGATACCCCCCTCGACAACGTGATTGACGTACATATGGCTCATTTGCGCCGCAAAGTCGATGAACAATTTGAGCAGAAGCTGCTGCACACCGTCAGGGGAGTTGGGTTTGTTCTGCGAGAAGCTGCCAGCTGATGATAGATTTCCGTCCAAAACGACTCCGCACCAAACTCTCGCTGGGGTTTGCTCTGGTACTGGCGGTGGTCCTGCTGCTTTACATTGGCGGAACCTCAACCATCCTCTACTTGCAGTTGCGGGCACAGCTGCACCGACATGCCATTGCAGACGTCGAAACGCTGAAGGATTTACTTGTCTTCGGTGCGGACGGAAAACTGCAGTTACATGAAGCCTTGTCCGATCCTGCGCCGAAGCTCTTGCGGCAACGGCTTTTGGAAGTGCTCACGCCTGCGGGAACCGTACTTCTCCGGAATAGTTTATTGGGAAACCGATCGCTGGGCGGCAAGCCGTTTCCCGGTGAAGGCGAAGGCGGGTTTTCTCCGCGATCGATCCTCTTGTCTGACGGCACCCCGGTCTTTTTGGTCAGCCGCAGGCATATTGTGCAGGGAAATCCGATTATCGTTCGTGTTGGTTACAGCGAAGAGGAGATGTCTCGCACAATTGAAGAAGTACTCGGGGCTCAGCTATCGTGCCTCCTGTTAGTACTCTTGATAGCGGGATTGATGGGTTATGGTTCAGTCCGGCATGCGCTCGAACCGCTGGAACAAATGGCTCTCCGAGCGCAACAGATCACACCCCAGCGGCTGCATGAAAGGCTGCCCGTCGGGGGTGCCCGCGAAATCGGCGATCTGGCTCGCACATTCAATAGCACATTTGATCGTCTTGAACATGCGTTCGATCAGTTGCGGCGCTTTACATCGGACGCATCGCACGAACTACGCACACCGCTTGCCGCTATTCGCAGCGTTGGGGAAGTTGGACTTCACAAAGACGGCACTCGTGAGGATTATCGAGAAATCATCGGCAGCATGCTAGAGGAAGTTAATGGCTTGACGCGTTTAATCGACGATCTCCTGATGATCGCAAGGGCAGACGCGGGCCACCTCCGGCTGAATCGATCGGTATTTCCTGTTTTTGATCTGGTGCGGGAAGTCATCGCCCTAATTGAGGTTCTGGCCGAGGAAAAAGCGCAGAAGTTCATCCTAGAGGGTGATGAGATGGCGACAGTGGACGGAGACCGCCTCGTTTTGCGCCAGGCCTTCCTAAATGTTTTGCACAATGCGGTCAAGTACTCTCCTGTGGGCGGAGTAATTGACGTGCACCTTCACATTAACGGCAGATATGTTCTTGTAGAAGTTGCCGACAGAGGGACCGGCATTCCGCCGGAACACTGGACAAAAGTATTTGATCGTTTTTATCGCGTCGATAAGGGACGTTCCCGAGAGATAGGTGGCGCAGGTCTGGGCCTGTCTATTGCGAAGTGGGCTGTCCAAACGCATGGAGGAGATATTGGTGTAAAGAACAATCCCGGCGGTGGATGTATTTTTCAGATTCGATTGCTTTTGTGCGGAGGCATCGGAGACCCGGCGGCTGCCCGACTGGAACAACCGCAAATGTCATCAGTCTTGACTCCTCCAGAGCAAGTTCGCGAGTGACCTTTACCGCAAGGTCCAATCAGCATAATGAAGTCCATTACGTGATTCGTGATTACGGAGAACGGAAATGAAAAGCTGCAGAGCCGTCATAATGGCTGTTCTCGCCCTGTTTCCCTTGAAGGCTTTGACTCAGGCCTCTGATCCACTAAGCCTGGTGCAGATCATAAAGCTCTCGCCTGACTTCACCGGACACTTCGATCATTTCGGAGTGGATCTAAAACACAATCGGCTCTTCGCCACGCCCTTGGACCACAAAACGGTCGAGGTGTTCAATATTAGAAATGGGAGACACGTGTATTCAATCGCAGGTATCGCCGGCGAACCTCACGCAGTGGTTTACCGGGGAGATATCAATAAGATCTATGTCACGGATGGAGAAGGGTCATTAAGAGTTATGAATGGCCGTTCCTATGACATTATTCGCACGGTTAAGCTACTACCCGACGCGAGCTCCATGGGTTACGATCAAGGCAGTAAGTATCTCTACATCGACAATGGCGGCAAGGAAGCGGGCTTGGAATACTCCATGCTCAGCATTGTGGACACAACGCAAGGCGACAAGGTGGCTGAGATCAAGATGGACAGCACTGCCCTTGAAGCCATGGCCTTCGAGAGAAGGACTCCGCGAATGTACATCAATAACCGCAGCAAGAACGAAGTGGCCATCATCGATCGCGAAAAGCGGACTGTGGTCGGCACCTGGCCCATCACCATGGGTAAAGCTAACAAAGCTATGGCTCTGGATGAAACTAACCATCGGCTGTTCGTTGGTTGCCGAAGCGGTGTAATTGTTGTGATTAACACTAAATCGGGTGAAGAACTGCAGGCGTTGCCTATTACGAAAATGGTGGACGATATGGCCTTTGAGCCGTCCAGTGGCCGGATCTATGCGGCCGGAGATGGCGGCGCTGAAGTCTATCAAGCGATCGATACCGACCACTACAAGCTACTGGGAAGGGTCGTAACCGGCCCTTTGGCGAAGACGGCGTGCTTAGTGCCTGAGATAAAGCGTTATTTTGTCGCTGCCCCGCGTGACGGAAACAGGAACGCCGAGATTCTTGTGTACAAAGTAAACTGACCTGATTTCCCCAGGCTTTTCATGCGCTGCGACTGGGGACTCTGGATCTCTCGACTTGGAGTCACTGCACTCACTCAGATTGTTACGGTTTCACAGTTTTGGCAAAACTCTTGTCTGCTCCATGCGTACCGCCTGCAATCGGTTGGGATCTATGCCTAAGGCGGTTAGGATAGTGGGAGCGATCTGAGTGGTCTCGACGGGAGTCTTGACTGTCGTTCGGCTCAACCCCGGATTACTTACAAGCAACCCGACGTTTGTGTCTTCACTGCTGAAGCCGCCGTGCGCCGAGAGCGCGTCATCATTGTAGATGTAACCGACGACGGGTACTATGACGATGTCTGGTACCCGCTCATCTTGGGATGGGTCATTGCACATCAACTTTAGAGATTCTCCCCAGAGAATCTGCTGAATCCCCGCCGCGGACTGGTTAACAGGTTGGCTCAAAATTTCAGCTACTTTGCCAGCTTGGTTAGGATCGGTAAGCCAGATGGAAGCGAGAGTACCATCCTGATAGGTGTCGGCCACCAAGCCGCCAGCCTGTCTGATCATGTTTGGTATTACGGTTTTATCGATGAGATGCCGCTTACTGCGATCCATTGGCGCCTGCGCGTGCTTCGCAGTTACTATGATCACAGTCGAGTTGATAAGTCTCCTCGCCTTTAGGGCGCTTACCATTTGTCCTATCGAATCGTCGGTGTGACGGAGCGCGTCAAGCATGATCGAGCCGGGACTGCCGCTTGAATCCGTATAACCGCCATTATCCATGATTCGCTGCGCTTGACTCACAGCCTGAAAACTCATGCCGAAAATCGCCGGTACGCCGACCGACGCACTGCCACTGTGATCTTTCCCGCCGATTTCGTTGAGGATCGCCTGAACCTTGATGTCGTCGTAGGCTTCCCGAGCTCTTACGTCCGACTTCGGTGCAGTGATGGAACTGATCTCTGGCGTGAACAGATCGTCCACGCCGCTGCCGGAAGGGCCATTCACCATCTCGAAGGAAAGATGCTTGTCGATCCAGGCCGTTCGCATTCCCGCAGAGTGAATTACTTCAAAGATCGTGTTCACTCGGATGTAGCTGTGGGGATACACCGGTACGCAGCCTTTGCTCGGATCGAGCGGAAGTTTGGCTGGATCGATTCTGCCCCCGCCATCGAGGGCCTTCTTAACCTGATTGATGCTGGCGTCCCAGATGACTTCTGTTCCCACGACTTTGCAATCTGATCCCGGTGGCGAAAGCGATCGAGAGTACGTACCCTCATTCCAAATGCCAGTAGATCGGGGCGAGCCTCCGGTGACCATGGCCATTAGTCCAGGAAAGGAATCCGAAGGCCTGGCGGTAAAAGCCTGCGTGTACGTTATGCCCGTGGCGCTCAACTGGGCCAGCGCCGAATCCGGATGGGAGCGAACGAAATTCGCCAGATCTAAAGCATGGAAGCCGTCGATGCTGATCAGTAAGACATGGCGTACCGCGGAAAGCGGACGACCGTGTGCGACGCGGTCATCTGCCGAAGCGCTTACACACGCACAGAATCCCAGTAAAATCAAAGCTGCCCGATGCAGTGTCACGATAATAATTGTGTTTTGTACTATTACTTAGAAAAGATCATGCTTTTTCAGTAGTCTCATTTTCGATGCGGTAATACGCGGGAAGGCCGAGCATTTTGTCTTCGATTTCCTTACGAACATCGGCGTATACATCGGGGTCTAATCCACTGCTACCGGTCTGCTTGAGATGTACGAGCATATCTTTAATAGCCTTGTAAGTCGCAAGTATCGCTCCAGTAGGGTGATTCAGCATCTTATAACCGCCCATGGCCTCCAGCTCCTGAAGCGAGAAGACGGGCCGGACCAACTGGCTTGGCTTTCCCTCGCTGTTCACGTAATTGAGCGGGGCGCTTACTTCCTTAGGAGTTTGTTTGGCTTCCTCCACGGTGTTAGGAAAGAGCTGGATCATGTCAGCACCAGCCTCCGCGTACAAGTTGGCTCTGCGCACTCCTTCGGCGAAGTTGTCAGTTCTCATGGCGTCCGTCCGCGCCACGATGACAAAATCGGGATCGCGGCGCGCTTGCGCCGCGCAGCGGATCTTTTCAATCATGACTTCAGGCGGGATCGTGTGCTCGACGCCCATATGATAGTGAAACCGCTTAGGATAAATTTGGTCCTCGATGTGGATGCCGGCCGCTCCAGCGTGCTCTAAAAGTTGTACCGTATGGACGACATGAGCGGGCTCGCCATATCCGGCCCCGGCGTCGACGATCATGGGAATGTTCACGGCCGCGGTGATGCGACGAGTGACTTCTGCGACATCTTCCAGCGTGAGTATGGGCTCGGGGATGTTCAGGCTGACACCCGTGGCATTTCCGCTCAGGCCGACGGCCCGGAATCCGACCATTTCCGCAATCTTGGCTGAAATGACGTCGTAAACGCCGGGAGAATCGATAACCCCAGGGCTTTTCATCATCTCGCGGAAGACGGTGGACATCCGCTTCATCGAGGATGATCCTGTCTGAGCAGCAAGAGGGGCGACCGAGCCCACGGCCAATCCTCCCAAGGCTCCCTTGGCCACAGTTTTCCCAAACTCCCGACGCGATAGACTCGTCATTTGTTTCCTCTCAATTACCAAGCATCAATCCCGACATGGGACTGAGAGTACGAACTTAAGCCCGTCCGTGCTTAAACCGGCAGGCTACCACATGACCTTCACCGCAAACTGGATCTCCCGCGCTGTTGTAGCCGTCGAAGTAAGACGGCCAACGTTCGCAACTGGAGCTCCTGTGGCGTCGAAGATCGTTGTATTGTCGGGATTTACCGGCAGCGCGAAGTTGGTGCGATTAAGGATGTTAAACGCCTCGGCTCGAAACTGGACATTGAACTTTTCGGAAATTTTCCTGATGTAATTGTTCTTAAACAGCGAGAGATCAAGCTCCGACAAGCCAGGGCCAATTATGATGTTCCGCCCAGCATTCCCACGGAGGTTGAAGCACTGTGGGAAGACGCCGAACTTAGGATCACAATTGGCAGCGTAGAAGGCCGGAGACGGCGCGGTTGGAACCGCGAAGCATTGGGTCTTGATGTAGTTCGTGAAATTTCCAGCATTGGCAAGCGTCGAGCACCCAGGACCGGTAAGACGATCAGGATAGTCGTAAGGCGAACCACTCTGCGAACCCAAGGGGTCGCCACCTGTGCCAAAGAGAGGAGTAAATGGTATGCCATCGTGGGCCTGGAAAATGGGGTGTAACTGCCATCCATTCATTGCCCACCCCGCAAGTCCCTTCAGCGATTTGATCTCCGGAGCGTCCCAGGTACCACTAATCACTAAGTTGCGTCCAACGTTGAAATCCGAGAGACCGCGACTCAGTCTCAAATCGTACCAGTTGAGCGCCGAGATCGAATTGGAAAAAGCGTCGCCGGCCAGTTCAGTCGAGCTGTTGTCAATGCTTTTTGCCCACGTATAGGAACCTTGGACTTGCACGCCGTGATCCATCTTCTTGATCATTTGGAGTTCCAAAGCATGGTAGAAGGAGTTTGCTTCGTACACGATTCCTCTAATCGAGCCGTAATTAGGGTTATAGAGGTGCCCGCTGCCAATTGGCGACGGATAGAGGTAGCCCGCAGGAGTCAGCGTGGGTAGGACTGTTTCGAACGCATCGTCGCGAAAGGGCAGGTGGACACCCCGCGAACCGACATAGCTGACCGTGCCGGTCAGATTCCGGACGAGTTCGCGCTGTACATTGAAGTTCCATTCCTGCACATAACTGCGGGGAGGCTGGTGTTGAATATAGGTTACGCGCAAGGCCTTCGGAGTTAGCAACGGATACGCCCCCGTAAAGAATGAGCCAGCGGGCAGGTTGCTTTTTTGAAGTTGCGTGTAAAACGGAGTAGAGAACGCCGCTAAGAGATTGAACTGATAAGTCAGAGGCAGCACATCGTAGATGCCGAACCCTCCCCGCACTGAGGTCTTACCACTGCGGAAGGGATCCCAAGCGAACCCCACTCGAGGTTCGAAATTGCGAAGAGTCGGATTCAGGAAATAAGGATCTCCCACGTGCGGCGCCGCATCCGTCAGGTTAATTAGGGTGGACAGCTCGTTGTGTACCTCCGTCGGCACAGTCGCCATTTCATAACGGAGTCCCAGGTTGATCGTTAGGTTAGGATGCCAACGCCAGTCATCCTGGACATAAGCGCCGACTATGCTTTGTCGAAGACCGCGCTCCGTCAGGCCAATCGCAGAGCCCGAAGAGTACTTGCTGGGTTGGTTAGTTAAGAACTTAGACAGTGATCCAAAGGTGAATTGTCCATCAGGGTTGCCCAGAGACGTGTAGTTGAGCTGCAACCGTTCCATCGCCACGCCGAACTTTAGCGAATGAGTTCCCTGAGTGAGAAAGGCATCATCATAGCCCTGAAAAGAATTCCAGTTGTAAAAATAGGTCGAGGCCCCGCCAATGCCTCCTGGCATGAGAGAAAGTCCCGATACAACAACTTGCGCCGCATACTCCCCGGGGTTGGAACCCAGTGTCAGATCTCCGGCCAAAGGATTGATCGCTTTGACGCTTTGCTCGTCGGCGACTACCACTCGGTTAAAACCAAAGCGGACAATATTGATCAACCGGGGGTTGAAAATGCGCTCCTCTTGCAGAATGACAGACTGCCGAGTCGATTTATGTCCATCCACGAGGTTGTCAAAACTATCTGGAAAAGTGAACCCAGAATTGTCGTACACGTAAGTCCCGAATAGGCTATCTTTTTCCGAAAATGTGTGATCGAGCCGCGTAGTGTAGAAATTCTCGTCGACAATCTGCGGCTGGGCAAAGGTGAAGACCCCGGTGTCCCCCGGAGGCAGGATCGCGCCGTTGGGCAACGGGAACAACCCAAGATACTTTTGCACTGACGGATCAACTTTCACCGTGCCGGTCGAAAGATTGCCGGCTCGCGCGGCTGGCGATAATACAGTACTCACTACTGAAACACCCTTGGACTGACGAACCCCCTCGTAGTTCCCAAATAGGAACGTTTTATCTTTTTGGATCGGCCCGCCTGCCGAAGCTCCGAATTGATTGCGCTTGAAGGGCGGGATGACGTTCGGGTCGAAAAAGTTTCGCGCATCGAGCGCGCTATTGCGCAGGAATTCGTAGGCATCCCCATGAAGCGAGTTGGTGCCCGAGCGCGTGATGGCGTTGACCACTCCCCCGGCGGTCTTTCCGTATTCGGCGGAAACGTTGCTGGTCAAAACGGAGAACTCCTGGATAGCATCGACTCCCACACTTCCCCCCAGGATGCTTCCCGGGGACCCATTGGCATAGTCGTTGATGCTGATGCCGTCCAGACGATAATTATTGTGTACAGGACGAGCCCCAGAAATTGCCGCCTGCGATCCGAAACCGCGGTTGCCGCGGTCAGCGCTTACGCCGAAGGAGATTTGGGTTTCGATCGCCGAAACTCCTGGCTCAAGAATCGCCAAGTCCGTCCATGAGCGGCCGTTCAGGGGCAACTCGAGAATTGCGGCCGAGTTTACAACCGAGCTTACGCTTGACGAAGCTAGTTCCACCGCAGAACTATTGGCTGTTACATCGATATCTTCAGTCACTCTCCCTATTTGCATACTTTGGTTGAGAACCTTCTCATCCCCCACGTCCAAGGTGATGCCACTCATCACCACAGTGGAGAAACCGGCGGCAATGATCTGCAGTTCGTACGATCCCGGAAGAAGGTTGGGTGCCGAATAGAATCCGGCTTTGTTCGTCTTGAAGTCATGGCTGACCTGCGTCGCGGTGTTTGTAATCACGACGTGGGCCGCGGGAATGGCTGCTCCCGACGGATCTGAAACCGTACCAGACAATGTTCCACCGGTTACCTGCGCACTGACCGGCGACGTGATCAGAAGCGCTATCATCAGCGTGCAGTACACCGGTCCGACCAGTCTGAGCGTCCGACTATCTCTTGCTGAACCCCAGGAACGCATAGTTCGCCTTCTCTCTCTTCTTGGTTCGATAGCCGGGCCATCGCTGCTTTGGACAGCAGCAAGATCCGTCCCGAGCGAAGAATTTCTCGATACTGGACTTTGGGACTAACGCCAAATGCGGGCCGAAAGGTACCACTAGGTACTTTTCTCTGTCAAGCATATTTTCATAACAAAATGCAATCCGGGAATTCTAGTTGTCGCGCAGGCATGCGTTTCTTCGGGCTATCGATTGCCGCGATTTATACTAAATGTCCATAGATAATGCACTTAACGCCGACGCAAACACGCGTAGTACGCGAGATTATTTCCTACGCTCGCCGGGAGAACCTTGGGGCAGGTTCTCATTTACCCTTAGTGCACTTAGCGACAGAGGTCGGCACCTCGCGTTTCCCAGTTCATGCCGCACTGTTGCATCTGGCTAAGATCGGCGTGGTGCGACATGACCGCGACCGCGGGTTTTTCCTGGCGGCTCCGGCGCAATCGTTATCTGAGCTTGCATATACATGGTCGACCACATCTGAGGACCCGGTATATCTGGAAATTGCCGAGCTGCGGCTCAGCGGTAAGTTACCCGACACGTTCACTGAGTCCGATCTAATCCGGCAGCTCAAGGTTTCGCGAAATAAGCTCCGCAAAGCGCTCTCGATTATTCAGCAGCAGGGCTGGGTTGAGCGCCGCGCTGGTCACGGTTGGTCGTTTCTGCCAATGATCGACTCGGTCGATGCTTATGAAGAAAGCTATGGACATTTAGTATAAATCGCGGCAATCGATAGCCCGAAGAAACGCATGCCTGCGCGACAACTAGAATTCC
>Ga0207101_1077_pt1 | contig 18630 bp, 13 predicted proteins | sample Alteio_BWMinHeat_83_FD_153581 | JGI IMG/M metagenome (GOLD analysis project Ga0207101, IMG submission 153581) | Enriched cells from forest soil in Barre Woods Harvard Forest LTER site, Petersham, Massachusetts, United States -... | ecosystem: Environmental > Terrestrial > Soil > Temperate forest >...
TCGAACCAGCCGCCGCCGGTTTTCGCTCCGCCCACGTCCAAGAGCCAGCGGTAAATGAAGTAGCCCTCATACTGCTGCTTGTTCCCCCACTTGTCGGAGGCGGGATCGCGCAGCTCCGTGCCCACCCAGATGCGGTCGAAGATCGCGGCTTCCTGATCCGGCACATAGCCGCGCTCCTGAAAGCGGTCGTACCATTGGGGAAACTTGATGATGACCTTGACGCGGGGATTCACCGCGCGCGCCGGGCCCAGCACGCGCTCGCGGCTGACGTTAAGCATCAGCTTTTCGTGGTATTGGTCCCAGCTCAGGTTGCCTCTTGCCGCGGCGCACTCCGAGCACTGGCAGTCGGTGGAGTAAAAATCGTCGATCATGATTTCGTCAAACAGCGCGGCGGTGAAACGAAAGATGGATTCCAGGCGCTCCTGCGTGGCGCGATTGGTGTAACAGACCCACGAATGTCCGCCGCTGGAAGGTTTGCCGAATTGCACGGTGGTGACGCAGCCGGAAACCTGCAGGCCGGCCTGGCGAAAGAAGTCGCGCGCCGCCTTCAGCGTAGCCTCGTCTGCCTGGTAGCCGCGAAAGGTCTCAATGCTGACCTTGGTGACGCCCATCTTCCGGCAGAATGCCAGCGCGTCCTGGCGGCCCTGCTCGGTCGACAATTTGTCGCGTACATCCTGGGCGGTAAAGAGTGTGGACCAAATGACCGCTTCCGCCGGGCGCGCCGGAATCAGAATCGAAGCCAGCACGAAGAAAAGCGCCGGCGAAAAATGACAAAGTGACCACTTATGAAGACGTGAAGATAGCAACGACGGACCTCCTGAGGAGAAAAGTGCGGCACAATATGGGCAATATGCCTCTATTTTCGGACGCTGGAGGCGAATGCGTTCCGGCAAACTGCCCGGAGTATCGGGCATTGGTGGAGTATCCACAATACTCACGGACCGACCTTCCCTACAGCCTCACCAATCGCCTTAAGCTGGCGCATGAACGCGTCGGAAATCCGGCCGGTGGGGCCGTGCGGCACATCCCACGTCACCACCCCGCCGTGCCGCACGATGCCGGCGCTGATCTCGGCAACCTGGGCGTCGGGAAATCGCGGCTCGCCGCCGCTCCATCGGGCTCCGAGAAAACTCAACATGTGGAACTGCGTACCGTCCACCCATCGGCCATGGCAGTGCACGCGCGCGGGGTCGTCGATTTCCCCCGCAGTGTAATCCTCCTGCTCCGACTCCGCAAAGATCGGGTAGAAGACTCCGGGATTAAAGGCCACGGCGCTGGCAGGATTGCCTTGGCGCGCGGCAGCGGCGAAGCTTTGGAAATTCGGCGGCGGGCAGAATCGATACATCGCGTTCGGCCAGTAGCAGCCGTCAAACCACCAGCCGCGCACTTTATCGCCCCAGCGCGTGGACCACTCCGCGATGACCTGTTCCCACTTACGTTGGAAGTTCGCATTGCGGTCCGGGCCCTTGGTCCATTCGAGCGCCTTCATGGCCACCGCATCCTGATCCGGGGCCCCGGCCGGCAGGTAGACCATCAGGCTGATGTGCCGGCGCGCGAGCGCAGCATAGAGGTCGGCCACCAGATCGCGCCGCGAACATTTACTGGGGTTGATGCCGACGATGGAATCGTAAGCCCGGTTGGGTGAAAGGTAGTGGCCGGAATTCTGGCCAAGCGTGATGACGAAGTACCCAGCGCCCGCAGATTCGATTTGGCTGGCGAGCCCCTCCACGTCGAACCCATCGATGAGCCGGTTCCATTCGTCCGCGGGCACATCAGGGCCGATGGCGAGGTAGTGCATACAGACTCCCCATTTCGCCTGGTGCATCCACTCAGCGCGACTATCTCCTCCGCGTGCATTAATTGCATTACCAAGAAGTGCGCACGCCAGCAGAATGAATATGCAGGTCCGAGTGGCTTCAATCTTCCAGGAATTGGGCCGTGCATTCGCCTTCATCTACAATGTCCTTTCACCTCATCGGGCCGTGACCCCCACCTCAGCGGACGGCAGATTTCCGAATATCGCTTGCACGGTGATCGGGCCGGGCTGCGTAGTGGTTTGCAGAAGAATTCGACCGACGCCTGCCGCGATTTTCGCCGTTGGTGCGCCACCGATCCCCCGCAGTACTCCGGGTCCGGCGACGGTGAAATGAACCTCGCCCGCAATCGGAACGAGCGTTCCCTGCGCGTCGCGAACGCGGACAGTCAATTCCGTAACGTCGGTGCGATCGGATTCTATCGTATTGGGATTCGCCTCGACACCGAGCTTCGCCGCCGGTCCGGCGGGACGCAGTTCGTCGCTCAATTCGTGCCCACCGCAGCTTCCGACCGCTTTTAATGCGCTCGGCTCGTAAGCGACATCCCAGCGCATGGGGTTCTCGTTTTGATGTACACCCAGAGAACGTCCGCCCTGGAAGAGCTCCACGGAAGAGCAGTTGGTCACCACGGTGACGGTACGCGGCTTGCCTTCTTCGCCGGGCCACGTCCAATGGCCGCAAAGATGGACCATCGGCTCCTGGGTCCAGCGGCTCTTGAGGTAGTACCAGAGTTCCTTAGGCAAGCGCGTGGAATCGAGCGCCCCCGAATGCTGTTCCGGCCACACGGCCCAGTAGTCGCTGCCATAATCGTGCATGCACCACAGTGTGCTTCCAGCCATGCAGCGGCGTGATTCCAGGATGTCAAGATTGGTTTTGGCGGCATCGACCTGCTTCATTTCGGCGTCCAGATCCCCGCGCACGGCGGGGGCATTGGTATGTTCGCTGGTAATCAGCTTGCACTTCGGCATGAGCGCGTGAAGATTGTCGATGTGTTCCGTCTCATAGTTGATCCCAAGCACGTCAGGCACCTCCACGGCGCCGACCTTCTGGCCCTCGATGGGAAAGTTCTCCGCGTAGACCGTCAACCGCGTGGGGTCGGCAGCATGGGCGACGCGCTTCAGGCGTTCAAACAGAGGCCGTGAATGGCCCTCATTCATCATCCCCCACAAAATGATCGACGGATGGTTGGCGTCACGCACAATCATCTGTCGCATCATGGCCTCAGCATTGCGCGTGAACTGCTCTCCGCCGATGTAGCTCCAAGTGGCGATCTCTTCGTAAACTAGAATGCCCAGGTGATCGCAAGTATCAAGAAACATCGGATGCTGAGGGTAGTGCGACAGGCGGACGAAGTTTGCCCCTGTCTCCTTCAGAATCTCCGCATCGCGCACTTGCAAGCGGCGCAACAGGGCGTTGCCGAGGCCGGGGTAGTCCTGGTGGCGATTTATGCCTCGCAGCTGCAGCCGCTGTCCATTCAGGAAGAAACCATCATTCACGGTGAACTGGTACCATCGCAGGCCAAACGTGGCGCTGTCTTCATCGGAGGGCGTAGTGCCGTCGTCCAATTGCACATGTGCCGTATACAAACGCGGCGAATCGACTGACCACAGTGCCGGATTTGAGATTGGGTCGAATGTGGTATCGAAGGCTTTTTTCTCGCCCGCTGCCAGGGGAGCGGTGAGAGGTTTCTCCGCCACGAGTTTTCCTGCCGGGTCGAGGAGTTGTACCTTGGCCGTGCAGCTGTGCTGCTTGGAATCATCGTTGCGTATCCCAACCGTCACGTGCACGACCGCCGCGGATTCCGACACTTGCGGGGTGGTGACGCGAATGCCGTACTGCGGAATGTACACGCGGTTCTTGATGACGAGTGACGCCTTGCGATAAATGCCGCCATATAAATCGTAATCGGGAATGTCTTTGCCGGGCAGGACGTCCGGATCGTGCACATTCGTGACCTTGACGGCCAGCAGGTTATCGCCCGGCGTTACGAATTTCGTCACGTCGGCGCTGAAGCCGGTGTAACCGCCCATGTATTGGCCCACGTGACGCGCGTTCACCCAGAGATCGGCCACGGCGTAGGCCCCCGCGAACTCCAGAAATACCTTTCGGGAAACTTGATCGGCCGTGAGCGTGAAGTGCTTCCGGTACCAGCCAATGCCCCGGTAGTATCCCCGCACGGGGACAAAGGTGTTCTGGGCGTTGAACGAGTGCGGCAGGTTGATTGGCTCCCATCCGGGTTTCTGCTCGAACGTGCCCAGCGCCTGGCCCCCGCCGGGCCGCTCGTATTCTCCCTCCCGAAAGTACCAACCCGTTGAGAAGTGAAGTGAGTCCGTGGTGCGCAAAGGAACAGTTTGCGGCGCAGACTGCGCGCCTTTGCGAGCCGGCGCGAAAAGTATGAGCAGAACGGCGACCGATGCCACCCGCTTCCAGCTTCGATGAAATCTGCAAATTGGCATTCCCTAAATTCCTTTCCGCACGTCCGATGATGGGTGAGGCGCCCAAGAGTATACGCCCTTCTGGCTGCAAGAATACTCTTCGGATTAAGAGGTCACATGCGCCCGCATCCGGTCGAACTCGACAGCGGTGCGTCATGGGCTTCTTCGTGCCACAGGCACTCCTGCCTCCATGCATGGAATGCATCGGTCCGGAGCACAGGCGGGGGTGCCTGTGCCGCTTTGAGATTGAATGCCGAGTCCGGTACCCTCGTACTATTGCCGCACATATTCACTCACCCTACGCTGGTCGGGAAGCTAAGGCCCGTAAGGACATCCTGCCGTGGGTTCGGGCCATTCTTGAAGCAGCACAGCGCTTTCACGATCAATCAACGCTCCTGAATCGGGATCAAGTGGAGACCGACACCAAGACCGACCCCGTCTTTAACCTCGCCGCCAAGCCAATTGACTTATCCTCTCGATCATTGCCCACTGTGAACTCAACTTGCCCGTGGTTCGGCCGAATACTGGAGAGGAGGCAATAATATGCCTGATCAAATTTCCAGTTATCGTCTGGAAGGTGAAGTCGCGCGGGGAGGGATGGGAATTGTCTACCGCGGCGTTCATACGGTGTTCCAGGAAGTTGTCGCGATCAAAGCCATCTTCCCCGAACTGATGCTCAGTCAGGACCTCCGTGATCGATTTCTGAACGAAGCCCGCATTCAACGCCGCTTGCAGCACCCCAACGTCGTCCAAATCCGGGAATTCCTGACTGAGCAGGACAGATTCTATATCGTCATGGAATTCATCCAGGGTGAAACCCTGACCCAGCATCTCAGCCAGCTTGGGCGGCCGATGACCACGAGCGAGGCCGTCGTCATCATCCGCCAAGCACTCGAAGGCCTGGGATTTGCCCACGCGCGGGGAGTGATTCATCGCGACATCAAGCCCTCAAACATCATGCTGACGCGCGAGGGCGTGGCCAAGCTCACTGACTTCGGCATCGCGCGCGGGCTGGATACCGCCAAGCTTACCCGCACTGGAATGGCGCTCGGCACCGCCGCGTATATGTCGCCGGAGCAAATCCAGGGGGCGAAACTCGATCACCGGACCGACATCTATTCCATGGGTATTACGCTTTACGAGATGCTGACAGGCCGCGTACCCTTTGAACGCCCAAAAGATTCCGACAGCGATTTTCCCATTCTCACGGCGCACACCAGTCAGCCAGCGCCACCGCCAAGACAGTTCGCACCCAGCATATCTCCGTGCCTGGAAGCCGCCATTTTGAAGGCACTGGCCAAGCAGCCCAAGGACCGCTTTCAAACTTGCGGCGAGTTCCAGGCAGTACTGGGACCGGGGTCGGCCTCGATCACCGAAGTGCTAAGTGCCCACCCAGTGAAACCGGTCGAGGCCGTCAAACCTCTGCCTGCGCCGGCAGAGAACAAGAGGGCGCCCGAGCCTGCCGCCGCCAGTCTGCGCTCCCCCTCCGCGTCGAAGCCCGCGTTGCGAGACCAGCCGCTAAGGCCTCGGATGGCGAAACTGGCCACGCGGGAGGAGCCCCGCAGGGTGTGGTTGTGGGTCATCACACTAACATTGCTGGGACTGGCGATAGCTGGAACCTTCGGGTGGTGGCGGCTGCGAACGAGGGGAGAGTACAGGCTCAAGGAGAATTTGACCGGCCATCAAGGTGAAGTGACGTCGGTGGCTTTTAGCCCGGACGGGCGGCTGCTGGCCTCAGGCAGCGTGGACCGAACTATCAAAATGTGGGATGTCGCAACCCGGCAACTCAAGCAAACGCTAACCGGGCACGACAACTACGTGGAGTCCGTTGCCTTCAGTCCGGATGGCCATCTCCTGGCGTCGGGGAGTACCGACAACACCATCAAGGTCTGGGAGGTTGCGACCGGGAATCCCATACTGACTCTGAAGGGCAATGGCAACTCGGTTCTATCGGTTGCCTTCAGTCCCGACGGGCGTCTTTTGGCCACGGGAACCTGGGCCAAGACCGTTGAACTCTGGGATGTTGCCGGCGGGGCGCTGAAACAAACATTGACCGGGCACCAGGCCCCGGTGTCCGCCGTCACCTTCAGTCCCGATGGCCGGTTTCTGGCTTCCGCGAGCGATGACAAGACTATCAGGGTCTGGGACGTGGCGACGGGGGAAGTGTTAAAAGTACTGAGCGGACACGAGTACAAGGTGACGTGCGTCGCCTTCAGCCCCGACGGCCGCTTGTTGGCCTCGGGGAGCGCTGACAACACGATCCGCTTCTGGGATGTGGCAAGCTGGGCGGAGAAGCAAACGCTGCGAGGGCACGAGGGCTGGGTCCGGTCCGTCGCCTTCAGTCCCGATGGCCGCCTCCTGGTTTCGGGAAGCCACGATATGAGTGTCAGGGTCTGGGACGTAGCGGGTGGAAAAGAAAAACAAGTGCTGAACGGACACGAATACGACGTGGAGTCAGTCGCCGTTAGCGTGACCAGCCGCATGATTGCGTCCGGGAGCAGAGATCAGACCATCAAGCTCTGGAGGCGCGCGCAATAGCGGGGCGGCGCAACGCGGGCGATGGTAGGGGCTGGGCTTGCCCCAAGGCCGTCCAAATCAGTCTTTTCGCGTCCGCTGAGCTGCACATCAATCGCGAGCGATTCATGTTCCGCCCCGGGGAGGCCGATGCGGCGCTGAACTGCATTATCCGCCTGATCGACCGCGACATCGCTTTGACCAGCATCGACGCAGGGAAACAACTCGCCCACGTCGTCGCCGGCGCCTTCATGGCCGCACCGGTTTCGAGCGCCGCCAACGCCATCCTATCCACCATCGTGAACTTGCGACTCTACACCATGATGGCCAAGGAGATGGACGACGGAAATCGATTGCTGTGCTCGCGACAGTACAGCCTGGACTTATTCAACGCCTCACCCTGCTCGGCTGCCATTTCCTCATCATGGCCGACGTCGGCGGCTGGATCAACTTCTCCATCTGGGACATCGGCGTGGAGGGTTGGATGGATACGGTCGCGGAAATGAGAGAGCGGTCCGAGCCCGCGCTGGACAAGGCGCGCCAGTACATCCGGTTGTCAAAGTATTGTCTTTCCGGGACCGAAGGCTACAAGGGAATAGAATGGTAAACCAAGTGGCGCAATAACAAGCTCGCGTTCCTGAAAGGACTGGTCAACACACGGTCAGACCAACTCGGAGGTGTCGACTACCTTCTCAAGAAGGTGGCATAGTCTAAATCGCCGAGGCCCGGGGGATTGGACCAGAGGAACGCCGCGATTAACGCCCGCGATTAAAAACGCCTCGACTCCCAAATTCTGATAGAATGTTGGTATGCGTAGTGCTATCGCCAAGGCGATGGTTACGGCGGGTTTGCTCATACCTCTCTGTGGGTATGCCCAGCCTCGCGGCTCGGCCCGTCCTGCGTTTTCGGGTTCGCGCGGTTCGTTTGGCAGTTTTGCCGCTGCGCCACGATCGCGGCCGGTGCCTCAGCAGACGCGGGCGATCCGTTCCGGCGTTCCTTTCAACGTTTCGTTTCCGTCTACCCGAGGTACGTCTCTAATTAACCCCGGCGAGGCGTCATGTATCCTGAACCCTTCATTTTCGGACTCTTTTTACTGCCGGCAATATGGTTGGCGCGGCAGCGGGTATGGGATTCAGCCTGTCTACCCCTACTGGATGCCAAACTCGGGGTATGAGAGCGACGTGACCCCGCCGCCGGCACCCGAACCACCACCCGATACGCAACTGGTCAATCAGGTCGGCAACCTGGCAATGCAGGTAGAGATGATGCGTGAGGATCAGTCGCAGAGGGACTACCGTGCCTCGATGCCTCTTCCGTCGGCCGAACCCAGGCCGCCTGCGACCGTCCTGGTTTTCCGTGATGGCCACCAGGCAGAAGTGCAAAATTACGCCATCGTTGGCCAGACGCTTTGGGTGTTCTCCGACCAAGCCACCCAGCGATTGCCGCTCGCCGACCTCAACGTCACCTCCACACAGCGCGTGAATGCCGACCGCGGCGTCGATTTCAACACACCCAGCGCACAATAACTTCATTCAACCAACGCCGAGTTCAGCAAGGTAGTTGAAGCTGTGCGCTTTCCCAAGTTATCCTCGAAAGAATCCAGCAGACCTAGAACGACTTCTCACCATACCCGATTGTTTTCTCCGCGCGGTCGTGCTCATTAGCCCCGAAGGGGCGTTCTAACCTAGCCCAGGCCAACCGCTTGGGTGTAGGGGGCCATCGGGATTCCCAGCCCTGAAGGGGCGGGCTGGGGTTTGTCGAGATTCCTTTTCCACCCGTGACTACCTCATGCGAGCGGGTGAACAGGGTGCTGCGTCGCCCGCCCTTTCAGGGCTTCATCCGTGCAGACGGTCTGTAAACCCAGGCCGTCGGCCTGGGCTATGATAGATCGCCCCTTTGGGGCTCGCTGAAATCAATACCTCACGCATGACAACCCGCAGCTGAATTACGGCGATTCCATCTTTCCGGTGAGAAATCCAGGTCAGCGCGGCTGAATGCCGCACCTTTGCGCGCGCAAACCGCCGACCACACCCGGGCGTGGGAGCATCCAGTGTTATGATAACGAGGGCTCCTCGAATGATGCTCGTTGATACTGGAACCGGGCGGCGGCTCTGAGTACTGCAAATTCAATAAAACCCGCACCGCGGCTGCCCGTGATGTTCCGCGCGCTCGCGCACCGCAATTATCGGCTCTTCTTCTGCGGCCAGATTATTTCGTTGATTGGCACCTGGATGCAGTCGATTGCGCAATCGTGGCTGGTCTATCGCCTCACCAAGTCGTCACTGCTGCTGGGATTGGTGGGATTCTCGGGACAGATTCCGGTGATGCTCTTCGCGCCGCTCGGAGGTCTGGTTGCGGACCGATACAGCCGGCATCGTGCCGTCATTGCCACCCAAACCGCTTCCATGCTGCTCGCCTTCATCCTGGCGGTGCTGACTTTGCTTGAACATATTCAAGTGTGGGAGGTCATGCTGCTGGCAGCGCTGCTGGGAGTGGTCAATTCGTTTGATATTCCGGCGCGCCAGGCGTTTATCGTCGATATGGTGGTTCCGAATGATCTGATCAACGCCATCGCCCTTAATTCCGCCATGTTCAACGGCGCACGCATTCTGGGGCCTGCCATCGCCGGAATTACCGTGGCAGCCATTGGCGAAGGCTGGTGCTTCTTCGCCAACGGTGTGAGCTATATCGCAGTCATCGTAGGCCTGCTGATGATGACGGTCACGCCGCGCGAGCGCTCGCGGCGCACCGCTTCGGGACTGGAGAGCGTTCTCGAGGGATTCCGCTTCGTATGGCACACCGGGCCGATCCGCGCCCTGCTGCTTCTACTCGGACTGGTTAGTTTGACGGGCATGCCGTACGCGGTGCTGATGCCCATCTTCGCCGATAAGATTCTGCATTCCGGCGCGCGCGGCCTGGGATTACTAATGGGTTCCACGGGCGTCGGAGCGCTGGCCGCCACGTTGGTAATAGCCGCGCGGCGCGAGGTGCGCGGCCTGGGGCGCTGGGTTGTCTATGCCTCTACCGGTTTCGGCGCCAGCCTGATTCTGTTTGCGTTCTCGCGTTCGCTGCTGCTTTCCGTCGCCCTGCTATTGCCGGCGGGGTTTTCCATGTTGATCCAAATGTCGAGCTCCAATACCCCTGATTCAAACCATGGTGCCAGATGACTTGCGTGGCCGCGTGATGTCCGTCTATTCGATGATGTTCCTGGGCATGGCGCCGTTCGGCGCACTGCTGGCGGGAGCAATGGCCGACCGCATCGGCTCGCCGCTCACCGTGGCGCTGGGAGGCGCTGTATGCATCGCGGGTTCGATGGTGTTCCGATCGAAGTGGTCCGCCCTGCGCGGCGAAGCGCATCAGCTCATCGTGGCGCAGGGCATGAGGGGCGGCGAACCGCCGGAAGAGATGAATGGCCAACTGGACGCCCTCGGCAAACGCAATCCCACCGCACCGTGAAAGCCGTGAAGAGTGGCAGCGCGTCTGCCATTTGGCCGATATATTTTGACATAGTGGCAGAGTCCATTATAATAAGTCCATGAGCCGACCTGTTACCGCCACCCCGTCGCGCGTTGAGCCGCAGGCATCTCGTCCCCGAATAGCCCGCTTCCGAGTTCGCGGCGCAAGTTTGGGTTTGACGGAAACGCGAACCGGAGACCTGGTCCGTCAGGTCGAACGTGGGCTCTCCTTTACGGCTCTGGAATCGCTCGCGCTTATCAGCGGGTTACCGCTTGCCTACATCGCGTCCATGCTCGGAATTCCAGAAAGAACTTTAGCCCGGCGCAAGGTGACGGGCAGGTTCACGATGGATGAGTCGGAGCGGCTGCTCCGCATCGCCACTGTATTTGAAAATGCTGTGCAGTTGTTTGAGGGGGATGTTGCCGGAGCAATTACCTGGCTGACCGCTCCCAAGAAGGCCTTAGGGCATGAAACTCCGTTGGCGTATTCACGAACGGAACTGGGGGCCCGCGAGGTGGAAAACTTGATCGGCCGGCTGGAATACGGAGTCTTCTCCTGATGGTCACGGCTTGGCGGATCGTCAAGCGCAAACACGCCAGAGGGGCGTTCGATGGCGAGGGCGCGCGCCTCTATGGCGGACGCTGGAATACCGTCGGAGTCGCAGTTATTTACGCAGCGGAATCCCGGTCCCTCGCCGCTCTGGAAGTGGTCGTGCGTCTCGACTCTTCGGAGTTGCTTGACCACTACGTGGTGTTTGAAGTGGGAATAGAGGAATCGCTGATTGTCCGTGTTGGGCTGCCGGAACTGCCGAGGAACTGGCGAGCCAACCCGCCGCCGAAAAAGATTCAGGCCATCGGAGATGCTTGGGCGACGGCCGGTGCCTCCGCGGTGTTGCAAGTCCCGAGCGCGGTCCTCCCCGCTGAGCACGACTTCCTTTTGAATCCCCGGCACCGTGACTTCCCGAAGCTCGTGATCGGGAAGCCAACTCCCTTTCGTTTCGATCCCCGGTTGGCACGGTAACCGAACTTCACCGTCGCGACCCTTACTCCACAGTCACGCTCTTGGCCAGGTTGCGGGGTTTATCGACGTCGCGGCCAAGCAGGACTCCGCAGTAATAAGCAAAAAGTTGAAGAGGTACGACCGTGAGCAACGGCGCTACGGCCTCGTGCGTGCGGGGAACATAAATGATGTCGTCAACCAATGTACCCAATTTGGTATTGCCCTCCGTAGTGACGGCGATAATCTTGCCTTCGCGGGCGCGGATCTCCTGCATGTTCGAGATCACGCGCTCATACGAGCCGTCTTCCAGCGCCAACGCCAGGGTGGGGAACTTGGGGTCGATCAGCGCGATGGGTCCATGCTTCATCTCCCCTGAGGCATACCCTTCCGAGTGGATGTAGGCGATTTCCTTGAGCTTCAGCGCGCCTTCCAGAGCAATAGGGTACTGGAATTTGCGTCCGACGAAAAGGAAGTGCTCGGAGTGGCAATACTTTTCCGCGAGCTCGCGGACTTTCCCCGCCTGTTTAAGAATTTCGCGGATCTGTTCCGGGACTTTTTCCAGCGCACGAATGATCTCATGACCTTCTTCATAGGAGAGATCGCGGCTCCGCCCAATGAGCAGCGCGAGGAGAATCAAAATCGTGACTTGCGACGTGAAGGATTTGGTGGAGGCAACACCCACCTCAATACCCGCGTGCGTAAACACCCCCGCATGCGTTTCCCGCGCAATGGTGCTGCCCACGACGTTCACCAACCCCAGCACCAGTGCGCCTTTACGTTTGGCCTCTCGCAGGGCCGCAAGGGTGTCCGCCGTTTCGCCCGACTGACTGATGGCCAACACCACCGTCCCTTGCCGGATGTTCAGTTTGCGGTATCGGAACTCGGACGCCAACTCCGTTTCCACGGTTAAATCGGTGAGGGTTTCGATGACGTAGCGCCCGAACAGTCCGGCGTAGTAACTGGTGCCGCAGCTCACGATGATCAAGTGGCGGGCTTGCAGCAGGCGCTCATGCACGGCTTCCAGTCCGCCCAGTTTGGCGACGGCTTCCGAATGAACCACCCGGCCACGAAGAGCGTTTTCCACGGACTCCGGCTGCTCGAAAATCTCTTTCAGCATGAAATGCGGGAATGAGCCCCGGTCCATGGATTCTATATTGAAATCCAGATTGGTGGTGCCGCGGCTTACAGAGCGGTTGTCGAGGGTGCTGATGGAAAACTGGCCCGGTTGCAGGTACGCAACCTCATTGTCTTCGAGGAAGACCACTTGGTCTGTATGCTGGGCAAGGGCAGACGCGTCCGAGGCCGCCAGCGAGACCTTCTCGCCAATGCCAAGAATGATGGGGCTGCCCCGCCGCGCCACCACAATTGAGTCGTGATGATCGACGTGCATCACGGCGATGCCAAACGTGCCCTGCACCTGCAATAAAGCTTTCCGCACCGCAGCTTGCAGGTCGCCCTGGTAGTTGTCTTCAACCAGGTGGGCGAGCACCTCCGTGTCTGTCTCGGACTTGAACTGGTGGCCCGCTTCCAGCAACCGTTTCTTCAGCAGCAGATAGTTTTCAATAATGCCGTTGTGAACCAGGAAGATTTTGCCGTTGCAATCCGAGTGGGGGTGCGCATTTAGCACGCTGGGCCTACCGTGCGTGGCCCAGCGGGTGTGGGCGATTCCTGCCATGCCGCTTGGAGCAGAATTCCACACTTGGCGTTCGAGTTCGGCAACCTTCCCGACAGCCCGGGCGAGATAGGGCGAGCCGTTGGCGATGAAAATGCCGCTCGAGTCGTAGCCGCGATACTCCAGCCGCTTCAGTCCCTCAATCAGGATTTCCTTGGCCGGTTGATTTCCAGTGTATGCCACTATTCCACACATCGGATGCTCCTTTCCTCTAAACCCCCCAGCCCCCGAAAATCCTCGCGAAGGTCATCTTCGCTGAACTATAAGCCCGCGCCATTCTGTGAGTGCTAATCACTATTCTACACAAAGACCGGCAGTTCCGGAAAAGTCACGCAATTCCGGACGTGAATTGTAATGAAATTCCTGAATTGTATTCAAGCTACGATGTTGCGTTCATGGCGACAGTGACCGGATCCTGGAGGGTGAAATCGAGTTTGGTTTCGGCGGGAACTTTGACCTGCTGACCTTTGGTAGACACTTGCACGGCAGTGCCTGCACCTGCGCCGGCGATCGAGCCAATGGCCGCACCCTTGCCGTGGCCGAGGATGCCGCCAATTAGCGCTCCCAGCACCGCGCCTCCGCCAACGGTTTCAGCCGTCCGCGTTCCGCGCGATGCCCCGTGCTGCTGGTAGTAACCGCTGTGCGTTTGATAGGAGACGCCGTTAATCGTTACGTTGATGAGTTCAAGCTTCAACTCCGATTGGCCTGACATTGTTCCCGCGCTCTTGGCCTCGGCCAGGCGCACGCGAGCATCAGCGCCGCGCGCTGCCAATACCTTGTCGTCCACAACAATGGGGGCATCCAGAGTTGCGGCAAACTCCTCCCCCGGTTTGTTCCGGCTGGAATCAACATTATCAATCATGCGGACGGTTAGGACGGTTCCCGACGGAATCGTGATTCGCTCCAGCGGCTTGGGAGCAGGCGCGGGTGCGGCGGTGGGCGCAGGAGGAGCAGGCGCAGGAGGAGGCGCGGGCGGCGCAGTGGCCACTTGCGGCGGGGCGGTGGGCGCGGGTGCGGCCGGCGCAGACGCCGGCGCCGCTACCGGTGCTGGATTGGGGTTCGCTTCCGGAGTGACCGAATTTGTGTAAGCCTGCAACTCTGCGGCGGCTTTATCTTCCTTGCTTGTCGGCGGGGCATGGTGCGCGGGACGCGGCTTCTCCGATGGTTCCGGCACGGGCTCTTCTGCGGGCGCGGCCAGAGTCACAGCTTGCTGGTGAGGCGCGACCCTCTCCTCCGTCTGGGTGGTTTCGGTGATAGGGGGGGTGGACGTCGAGGCTACGCCAAGCATGTTCACGACATTCTTGACTCCATCCTCCTGCGTGGCAATCCGCTCTACTGCCGCTTTTTCCGGTTCCGTGCCTACCGAGCCGGTGAGCGTGACGATGCCATTCTGTGAATCCACATGAATGTCGCGGGTCTTCAGAACGGGATCGTTGAAAAGCTTCGCCTGAACGCCGGTGGTAATGGCCTTGTCATCGCTTGAGCGAAACAGTTTGACACCGCCGCAGGCTGCCAGTAGCAGTAAGCTCACGACGGTCAAGACGGCCACGCGGTATCCGGCCCTTGGCATAGTCCCTCTCCCCCAACTAGAAATCAGTTACTGCACGTAGCTATGATTCATCCCATTTGCCTTAGGATGCACGTCGGATCAAGCACTGGAATCCACTTCACCGGGACTGGGAATTTCTCAGGCCGGGTGGCAGCCGTGCTAAAATTAACTCGAATCCGCGCGGATCAGCGGAACCCAGTCTGACGCCGGTGAGCCGGCGCGACCTTAAAGGCTGAGATCGCGCGCTGATTTGGCAGGACGCCGGCAGCTTCGCTAGTTTTGAGGAGGAAAGTGGAAAGCGATTCGCTAAGCGTCGTTATTCCCGTTTACAACGAGGAAGAAAACATCACGCCTCTTCTGGAGCAACTTAGGAAGGCGCTAGCGGATTGGCCAGCAAAGGTGGAGATCCTCGTCGTCGACGACGGCAGCACCGACGCCACGCTCGAACTTCTCAAGCGCGCCCAAGCCAGTGACCCGCGAATTCGCATCGCGCATTTCCGCCGCAACCTGGGACAGACCGCGGCTATGGAAGCGGGCTTTCATTTGGTCAAAGGCCGCGCGGTGGTGACTCTGGATGGGGACCTGCAAAATGATCCCGCCGAGATTCCCCGCCTCGCCCGATTGCTGGTCAATTTTGACGTGGTTTGCGGCATCCGCTCGCGCCGGCAGGACACGTGGTGGAAGCGCCGCTCATCCCGCATCGCCAACGGGTTTCGTAATTGGGCGACGGGCGACGATATCGTGGACACCGGTTGCACCCTAAAGGCCTATCGGCGCGAATGCGTTGAGCGCCTGGAGCTTTACAACGGCATGCACCGGTTTCTTCCGACGCTCCTGAAGATGCGTGGATACCGCGTGACGCAGGTGCCGGTTAGCCATCATCCGCGTCGCGCCGGAAAGGCCAAGTACGACACCTGGCGCCGCCTGAAAAAAGGTCTTGCGGACGTCTGGGCCGTGCGCTGGATGAAGAAAAACTGGATCGCCTACGAGGGTGTGCTGGAAATGGTGGAAACACCCGAGAAGATAGGAGTCAGAAATCAGGAGCCAGCTTAACACCAACCGACGTGAAGCCCGCTAACTTCCTCTCGATTCCCAAGACCACTCTCGCAGTTTCACTGGCCATACTGCTTTTCGCGGCGGCATTGCTATTCTTTGCGGGCCTCGGCCGGCTTCCCCTGCTCGAGCCGGACGAAGGCCGAAACGCCGAAGTGGGGCGCGAAATGCTGGTTTCTGGCGATTGGATAACCCCGCACTACAACAGCTTCGTTTACCTCGACAAGCCGGCGGTGTTTTTCTGGATGGTGGCAGCATCGCTCAAGACCTTTGGCATTTCCGAATACGCAGCGCGCGTGCCGTCAGCGTTGATGGCCGTGGCAACCATGCTTCTGGTGTGGTTTCTGGGCCGCCGCATGTTTGGGGATTCCACTGGTCTGCGCGCGGGGCTCGTGTTTGCGGTATCTCCTCTGGCGCTGGTGCTGGCGCGCGAAGTGATCTTTGACATGACGCTTACCTTCCTAGTGACAGTGGCGATGGTGGCGTTCTGGCTCGCCGAGGAACAAGACTTCCGCGGGCCGTGGTTCAACGCCATGATGTTCGCCGCGATGGGCGTGGCAGTGATCACCAAAGGTTTCGTGGGAATTTTGATTCCCCTGATCGCGGTCTTGGTATACGAGACCGCGCGCAGACGTTGGCGGGAATGGCTGCGGCTGCGTTGGGGATGGGGAGTTCTGATTTTCCTCGCCGCCGCGCTGCCGTGGTTCATCGCCGTGTCCGTGCGAAATCCGGACTTCCCCCGCTATGCATTTTGGAACGAGAGCCTGAAGCGTTTCACCACCGGCGCCGCGCACCGCGGAGGCGGAGCCTTCTACTACATCCCTGTGTTCCTCGGGGGCTTCTTTCCCTGGAGCCTGTTCTTGCTGCTGGCGGGTTGGAATCGCCTGCGACGCTGGCGGGAACTGAAGCAGGAGACAGGCCGGCCTATTCTGTTTCTGCTTTGCTGGGCGGCATGGGTCCTCCTCTTTTTTTCGACTTCGCACTCCAAACTTCCAACGTACTTTCTACCTGCCATCGTGCCGCTGAGCATTCTGATGGCGCGCGTTTGGCAGGATCTAGGCAACCTGGAACAAGTCCGGCCGCCGGATTGGCTGACGGCAGGGTTTGCATTGTTGCTGGGGATAGGCGTCCTCGTTGCTGCCGCATCGCACTCGTGGCTTTTCACGAAAGCTCAAGTGCGATTGGCCAGGAGACTTCACCCCGAGGTGTTGGGACTCATCCAGCCGTCGCTTCTTTACACTGGGTTGATCCTCGTCGCTTTGGGATTTCTCGGTCGCCGGCTGGCCGCCCAAACGCGGGGACGCGCCGAGACGGTCGCAACCTTTGCGCTGGCAGCCCTGATTGTTCCCACGCTGGTTTGGCGCTGGTGGACGCCCATCGAAATGCTCGCCGAAGCCGGTTCCAGCCGACGCCTGGCCGCGACCATCGTGGCCAGCCCACAGCGCAATTCCCCGATCTACGGCTATTATTATTTTCGCACCAGCTTGCCTTTTTATTTGCGACACCCGGTAGGATTACTGTCGATCGAATGGGGGGAATTGACGAGCAACTACCAAGTGGCGCATCAGGCGGTGGCTCGGCGAACAGAAGGCGGCCAGCCGGGAAAGGGACTGCTGATCACGCCGGCGGAATTCACGGAAATTACGAAATCAAACACTCAGCCTATTCTGGTGATGACTCCCAACACCTTAGTGCAAAGTCTTTGGGGTGCGGTGGGGCGCGTCGAACCGCTCTGGAATGAATCGGACTTTTCCGTTTGGGAAATTTCACCGGCCAGCGCCTCGGGGCCGAAAAATGTTCCCACTCATGTGGTGGTGCCGTTTGAACCGTGAAGATCCACTGGCATCGCAACCGGAGATAGTGGGACGTTTGGGATTTTGTAGCCTCGCTCTCCGAGCGACGGCGGCGGTCGGAGACTGCCGCTAGAGCAAACGGCGCCACTACCAAACCGGCTTGAGAGTGGATTTCTGTTCCCTGTAACCTATATCCTTCGTTCCTTACTTCTTATGTGCGGAATTTGCGGAATCTTGAACTTGCAGCTTCAACCGTTGGCGCACTCCGAACGAATTGAGGCGATGGCTGCCTCGATTTTTCATCGTGGGCCGGACAGTGGCGGGAAGTTTCAGTTGCCGCACATCGCATTGTCCATCCGGCGGTTGAGTATCATTGACCTTGAAACCGGCGACCAGCCGCTTTCCAACGAAGCGGGCGATGTCAGCCTGGTATTCAATGGCGAGATCTATAACTACCGCGAACTGCGCGAAGGATTGCTGGATCGCGGCCACCATTTCCGAACGCATTCTGACGGCGAGACCATCGTCCACCTGTATGAGGAGCAAGGCCCCGACTGCCTGCGCGAATTGAACGGGATGTTCGCCATCGCCCTGTGGGACGACCGCGCCAAGCGCTTGCTATTGGCGCGCGACCGGGCAGGCGAGAAACCTCTTTATTACTGGCGTGATGGTGAAACGCTGGTGTTCGGGTCGGAGATCAAGGCGCTGCACGAGTACCCGGGAATCAGCCGCGCCATTGATCCCACGGCGCTCACGCAGTACTTTTTCTACGGACATTTCCCCAGCCCGCGCAGCGTCTACGCCGAGATCAAGAAACTGCCCGCCGCTCATCGCATGGTGGTGGAAAACGGCAATGTTCAAATCGACGCCTACTGGCAACCGCAGGACTACCTGCGAGCTCCAGGTCAGCCTCCGGTGACGATTCGCCAGGAGCGTGATTTGGTGGAAGAGCTTGCGGTGCGCCTGCGGCAGGCAGCCGAGTCACGCCTGGTGAGCGACGTTCCCTTGGGCGTCTTCCTGAGCGGCGGCGTGGATTCTTCCACCATTGTCGCGATCATGAGCGAATTGAGTCCCGGCAACGTCAATTCGTTTTCGGTTAACTTTCCGGAGAAGACTTTCAACGAGGAGCCGTACTCGTCGCTAGTGGCGAAGCGCTTCCACACTCAGCATCACGTTTTGAACGCCGACAAGCCCACCATGCGCCAGGCCCTGATGATGCTTGCCGAGTATCTCGATGAGCCCATGGCCGATCCGGCGGTCATTCCTACATACATGATTTCGCGTTTCGCCCGTGAGCACATCAAGGTGGCATTGAGCGGCGAAGGCAGCGACGAGCTTTTTGGCG
>Ga0207101_1079_pt1 | contig 18469 bp, 13 predicted proteins | sample Alteio_BWMinHeat_83_FD_153581 | JGI IMG/M metagenome (GOLD analysis project Ga0207101, IMG submission 153581) | Enriched cells from forest soil in Barre Woods Harvard Forest LTER site, Petersham, Massachusetts, United States -... | ecosystem: Environmental > Terrestrial > Soil > Temperate forest >...
CCGGCGCGAATGACCCAGGCTCGCAAGGTATCCGCCCAGGATAGTCCGTTCAAATGAATTGAACCTCTGTGCATTTCAGTGAATTCCCTGACCGGCTAAACAGTCCAAATGTGCGTGATCGGATCGTGAATTGACGCGACCGATCGTGGCTGCGTAGATCTGCATGATCTGACGGCAATTTTCCTCGAATGTGTATTTGGATTCATATTCGGCGCGCGCAGCGCGGCCCATTTCCTCGATGGCGGCGGGATGGTTCATGGCCCATTCGATCCTATCCGCGAGATGTTCGGCGCTACCAGGATTGAAATGCAATCCGGTAACTTGATCTCGGACGATTTCGGCCATCGCGCCAAGGCGACAGGCAATGACGGGGACCCCGCAGGAGTAAGCTTCAGCAATGGCAACCGGGAATGCTTCGTAGCACTGGCTTGGAAAAATCAAAAACCGTGCATTCCTCAGGGCTTCAATCGTTTTTTCCCGCGGGAGCCATCCGGTGAAGACAACTCCACTCCCGTTGGAACGAGCGAAGGCCGATCTGATTTCTTCCCGCAAGGGACCGTCGCCGACAATTCGAAGCGGCATTCCCCGTCCCAGACGGGCCCATGCTGCCGGCAGGAGCCGCATGCCTTTTTCCGGAGAGAGCCGTCCAACCACAAGTGGAATCGCACCGGGAACCGAGCGAGAACCAGGATCCGCAAATACAAAATTTGGTTTTAGAAACACCTTGTTTGCTGGAAGGCCCTGGGATATGAACTTCTCTCGCGCGAATTGCGTGCATACGACAAATGCGTCCACGCACTCAACCCAGGTATTTATTCCACGATGAATGGCAAGCATGCTTGCGACCACCGCTGTCTGCGGACGGGAGTTACGGTAACAACCATGGAGAACTCCGCGTAAGAGTGAATGTTCAACGCAGTCTTCGCATGCCCGTTCTTCGCGGAAGAAATTTCCTCCGGGGCAAAACAAACGGTAATTTTGAATCGCTTGCACCACCGGAACACCTTCCTCTCTGCACGCGTGATACGCGGATGGGGATATCAGCGGGAGTGTGTTGTAGAAGTGCGCGATGTCTGGCCTCTCCGCGCGGAGAAAACGGCGGAAAAAGTGGTAGGTGTCCGAAGCCCAGACCGTGCTGGCGGCCAGGCGGATTTTTTGAGTAAATGAATAGTCACGAATCTCGTCGTTGTGCCGGAAGTGCTCTATGATTTCATGCCCGGCGCTCAACAGCAGCTTCTTTTCCGCTTCCATGACGCTGTCCTCTCCCCCACGCTGCTGGTAGGCGTTATGGACAATGAGAATTTTCATTTCAGAGCTCCGGCGGTATTGACCGAACAGGATGTCCGCGGGGGGAGGGTGAAGCGGTAGACCAGCCGAGTCGGCGGGATGAATCGCGCAAGGTGGTTCCCGGGCGCGCCGACAGGATCAACCTCCTGTACAAACGGCTTCATCTCGAACTGCTTAATCCCGGAGATCGCTAGAAGTTTTCTCAATTCTCGCCGGGTATAACTCTTGTTGCCCGGAAAATTATTGCGAAGCAGCCCCAAACGCCGGAGCGGGTTGTGCCACCAATTATGAAAGTCCACTACTGCGGCTCCTCCAGTGGCGAGGACCCCTTGAATGCTTCTGAGCAGTTTCGTCTCATGCCATGGCCCACGGATCAGAGTATCCAGACAGGCAAGACGATGGACGCTGCTCCGAAACGGGGGCTGGAAATAATCCACATGAACAAAGAACATGTTGTCCAGGCGGCTGGCGCTCGCTCTTGCACTCGCGTACGCAAGTGCGTCCAGCGACAAATCGCAATGAAAGACCAGCCGGTATTTCCGGGCCGCGCCGAGCGTGCAATACCCTGCGCCTCCCGAAAGATCGCAAAAAACTAACTTTGATTCACACTCCTCCCCGCGCAAGAACTGAAGCACCTCCCGGGCTTGGCGCTCGCGCAGTCGTACCCATTTCTGAGAGAGATCCTCGGGAGCGCCCCAGGCTTTGGCGTTTTCACGAATTTCCAGCGGCCGACAAAATTCACTCTGATAGCCCTCCCGGTAGTGTGCCAGTTCGCTCTTTTCAGGAAGCGTGACCGGCTGCGATGGAAGAAGTTCCAGGATGTTTTTAGCCAGCAAAGGATAGTAACGATGACACTTCCGGCAGCGCAGCCCGCTTGTGCATGCAGCCATCGCCGCTCCGTCATCCGGGCAACAAACCAGCAAGGCGATTTCTGTCAGATTAGCCGGCATACTCGCATAGCTCCGAGTTGGTGACACACCGTAAGCTGGACAATCTTGTTGTCGCAAGCGAGAGGAAGGATTCCAACTGCTGCCATTGACCTTCTTGCTCGATTTCCCAGGAGTGCCCCCATAGATGGAATACTCCCCCTCGCTCGATCGTACGTGACAACATTTCCGTTGCTTGAGCAACCCAATCCCCGGATTTTGAGGCGGAGAGCAGCGCAAAATAAGAAGCGCGAGAAAATCGCAGCAGGGCGTTCTTTACATAAGCACAGGTGCCGTGGGGAAATGCTTGAATCGTCGTTGGAATGACGCACAAACCATCTATCTGACGGGGTTCAGCGATCGAAAGAAGTTCAACCGTCCTGGCGGCGCGAAATCCGGCCTCCCGAACCAGGCGCAACTGCCGCTTCTTGAACCTTCCTCCTGGAAAGCAGAAGACTTTGCATCCCTTGCCTGTTATCTCCTCGACCCATTGGCGCGAACCTGACAATTGCGCAGAGGCTGCTTCATCCGCTAGCCGATCAATTCTCACGTGCTCCAGAGTGTGCGCCCCGATTTCGAACGTTCTTCCGAGCTCGCGAACTCTCTGCGGATGCATTACCGCCCGCTGCGACTTCCGTGGCACATAAAAAGTGCCGGCCAAGCCATGTTTTTCCAGCAGTTCCGCGACCCGGAAATCGAGCGGGTGGCCATCGTCCCAACTCGTGGTCATCAGAACTCTAGGCTGCGCCGGGCTTATCGAAATCGCTTCGCGTGGATGCGCAGATGGCCGCTCGCCCGCATGGTTTCCACTCGCAGTGGATCTCAGCCGCGAGGCTACCTGTTCTATTTCTTGCGGAAAGCTCACGGGGGAGTCTTTCTTTTTTCCGCCGATTGTCGGTGTCTTCGGGTCGCCGAGACACTTTACGATTCCCCCTGTGAAATTCTCGACCATGCTCTCGATGGAGTATTTCTCCGCGGACTGCCGTGCCCCTTCGCGGAGTGCACACAGTTTCGCCGGATTAGCGAAAAGCTGTGTTACCGCCTGGGCATAAATCTCTGTATCGTAAGGCGTCAGGACCCCGTTGTACCCTCCTTCGAGGTACTCCATTTCCGGCCCGTGGAATGGCAGCTGCGTTGTCACGAGCGGCAAGCCAGCGGCAAACGCGTCCAAGATTGCCAGCCCCACTGCACCGGGGAGGAGGAAGATATCGGCGATTGCCAACAGCTCCGATTTCTCAGCCCCGAACTTCGGGCCCAGAAAATGCACCCAGGGTTGTTTCCTCACCCATTCCCTGATCGCTTCTTCCTCGGGCCCGCCCCCCACCACAACGAGGTGGAACTTCTGGGTGTTCTCTCGAATACGCTTGCTGGCATGAAGAAGAAAGGGAATGCATTTCGCCTTTTGTAGGGCACCTATGAAGATCCCCACCACCGCTCCGGGAGGGATTCCCATCGCTACGCGAAGTTTTGTTCTCGATTCGGCACCCAGGCTTCGCAGGTAGTTCCGAATCCCGCTGGTATCCACGGAATTCTGGACCGCTGTAATCTTCGACTTCGGCACGCCATGCCGCTGCAAATATTCCGCCGTCCCCGCGGTGTAAGCAAACCACCACATTACCCAATTCAGAGTTCCTTTCTTCCATTGCTCAAGAAGCCCCGACGCGCTTCCCTGCCGGTTTTCTCCATGGCCCCAAAAGGCAAAGCGCTTCAATCCCAGCCGGGAAAGCAGCAGCAGATAGTGAGTAAGCGCCAGCTTGTAGGCGTGATCGCTGATCACTAGATCGGCTGAGATTATTTCCTGAAGCAGTGGCTGATACAGAATCCGCTCCCTCACCAGCCATCTCCCCTTCACTTTCAGGCCGTACTCTGAAGGCAAACCGCAGTTATCACACTTCTGAACTTCTTGCCCGGCCGGATCGCTGTAAGCAACTCGGAGCTGTATGCCCTCGGCTCGCAGCCTCTCGTAGAGCTTCTCGTAGAAAGGCAAGCGATATTGCTTCATCTGCGCTTCGATCATGAGAACGGTTTTCATTGTTGGCCGTGGAATCCTCCGAGCTCTTCCTGACCGTGGCAATTCTGAATCGCAAGCATTCCCGCTCATGCGGACAGGATGAAAGTAAAAACTTCCATCCGCGGGCAGACATGAGCGATCTTCATTCCATTTGCTTCGAGAAGCTCAAATGTCCTCTTGGTTTTCCCTGTTCCTCCCGGCAAAGACCGGTGATGAAATTCCACCATTAGTTGCCGGACCGGAATCCCTTCCCGGATCAAGTCCTCGATCACGGAATATTCCGCTCCTTCGATGTCCATCTTCAGGACGTCGATTTCCCTGTGACTCAGACGCTGCATGGCGGTAGTCAGACGCATTACCTGGAAGCGCACGCACTGTCGGCTATATTGCCGCGCGGGAATCATCGAGTGTGAAACCCAATCTTCCTTGGGCGGAAGATAAAACGCCGCTTCACCATCAAAATCGGCGATGCCCGTCTCGTGAAAGTGAAATTGTTCCGGGAGCTTCCGTGAAGCAAGCCATCCTTTTACTCTCGGGGTAGGATCGAAGGCTTCCACGCTGGCGCCAAACCGCTTGATGACCGAGAGGTCAAAGGAAATATCCTCTCCAATCCCCAGTGAATAAACGACTGCATTCTTTCGCATCAAGGATTCATCAAGAACATAACCGCCATATTCCGTCCCAAACCTGGTTAGCGGACGCTGGATCTGCACCCGGGGCGGCGTGAACCTCCATTGCGGATAGGTTTGTACGTACTTGCGCAACTTCGCTTGCAAACTCATCGGAACGGGTCCACCCAAGCAAGTTCAGGCACTTTCTGCTCCTGGGAGCGCCGCGTTTCCCGCAAACACGTGGCGCCCGTGCAGGGCGCTAGAAGCTGCTGGCGGCATTTTGCATCTCAGAAATAATGCTAGGTGCGCCGCGACCCCGGTCCAAAACAAGAGCCAGATGCTCGTCTGCACGGAATCGATGAGCATGGTGGTCGCGCCATACAGAAAAATATTGCATCCGAGGGACACCGTCACCGCCGCTAGGACATCCCGATGCAGTCCAGAAGCACGCTTGGCGATGCTCAGTGCAAGCCACAAAAGTCGAATGAAAAATGTGTAGAACAGCAACGTCGCGGGCAGCCCGAACTGAACAACACTGTAGAGAAATAAGTTATGAATCTCTTGTGGCTCTTTGGACTGGAGATGATAAAGATCCGTGAATCCGCCGGTCAGGAGAAGTTCCGGGTGGGCTTTGATCAACGCCCAGGATTCTGAAATCATCTTCTCTCGTCCGGCTATTGATCCGAATTGATCCCAATCGAATAATCCCTCACTGACAAAAGTCAGCGCTAGCGCAACGCCCAGAACCGCAACCACAAAGAACCGCAGCACTCCTTTTCGGGAGCTCAAAAACAGGTAGAGCAGCATCATGGAAACGACGTAAATTAGAAGGCCCGAGCGGAAAATAGTGAACAAGAGGCAGGCTAGCAGGATTCCTGCCGCGATAACACTTCCCATCTGTTGCCTTTTCGTCAGCTGCCGGGAAAAAGCCAGCGTGGTAACGAGGCACAACGGTGTGGATAAGTAGCAGGCAAAGTTGTTAGCGCCTGTATACAATCCGACGGGAAGGGTGTCTCCGACGCCGAGGTGGCCGCCAAGGCTTGAAAGTTTTGCCAATCCGGTCTTGTATGCTTGCCATTCGAGCTCGTCCGGCCCGGCCAACCACACATAATTCCCGGTGAAGAACTGCGCGATCCCCAGCGCCGCATTCACAAGGGCCAGCAAGCAAGTCACCTTGATCAGGGCGTCGATTTGCTCGCAGTTCAGCCCGATCCGCACGAAAACGAAGAAAAAGAGGAAGGGCCACAGGAGATCCCGATAGGCGCTCACAGCGTGATGAAGATCGTATTCGAAGAAAATACTTGGCAATGCGCACAGGGCCAGCAAGAAAATGAGCCAGCCGTCTCGTGAAATTCCCGTCGCGGACTTCGTTTTTCTTCTTTCCCATGCGTGTGCCAACCACACCAGCAGCACGACCAGGACACTGCATTCCGCCAAATCCATGCTCAAACCGCCGATTTGCAGCCGATATTCAAACGCCAGTAGCAGTGGCACCAGGTAGATCAAGCGGGCAGGCCGGTTCGCCAGCTGGAGCAACAGGACACCAAATGCCAGCGCGATCATTGGAATTGCCAATAGCATCGTTCAAGCCATCATCATCCCGTTGATCAGTGGACCCCGCAGCCGGTAGTCCCAGTCTCGGACCATGACTTCTCGGGCGCTTTCGCCTAGCGCCCGGCGGCGTTCTGGATCACGCAGCAGTTCGGCGATGGGTTCTGCGAATTCTTCACAACTGTGCCCGGCAAGCACACCGACGGGTTGTTCTTGAAACAGGTCGGCCACCTCCCCGACGGCGTTTGTCACCGTTGCCCGGCCGGCCGTGAGGTAGTCCAGAATTTTGGCCGGCCAGCGGGCGCGGTCGTTGCGGCCGTCCTCGAGCGGGCAGAAACAAACGTCGGCACACGCCAGGTACTGTGGATAGTCTTCGTCGCGGACCCAGCCCGTGGAAATAATCTGCTGGGAGATTCCCGCGCGCTCTGCTAACTCCAACGCTTGCGCGGAGGAACTGCCCAACATCAGAAAAAGTGCCCCGGGAACTCTCCGCAAGACTTCCCGGAAAATCAAAACCTCCCGGCACATGTTTCCGTTGCGCAGAGCAGCCACGATCGGGGCGCCTTCGGGAACCCTCACCTGCCGGCGCGCCTGTCCAGCATCAAGCGGCACGATATAGTCGGTGGCGGCCCCAGCAGGAATATGCACGATCTTTTCTCGCCGGATGCCAATGGCGAGAGCGCGCTCGAATAGCACCCGCGAAGTCACGCTCACGCAGTCGGCGGCGTGGCGAATCTTCTCTTCCAGGTGGGAATCGATGCGGTGTGCGAGCTTCCAGCCCCGATACCTGTTCGAGCTGCCGCCATACCAATCGCACCAATCCGAGACGAAGCGGAAATGCTTCCAGCGGCGCGTCAGGTAGACTGGCCAGGAAACGTTAGGGTGGTATTCGAATCCCAGAACGGCGTCATACTCCCCGGTTTGCAACTCCCGCATCCTCTGCCAAATGTCCAACGGCCCCGAACCCCATCCCGGCAACGCTCGATAGCCCCACGCCGGTCCTTCGATCAGGCGTATCCACGGCCCCGCCCCTCGCGGCTCGGCGCATTCCCCTGTCCAATCCCGTTTCCAGGATATGCAACGCCGGAAACGCGAACTGCAGGAAACCGTCACCATGGTCACTTGGTGGCCGGCCCGCGCCAGCTCCCTGCTGAAATAGAATGAGCGCCGATAGGTGCCCATCCCTTTCTGATTGAAGTTCAGCGCCAGAATCTTCATCGCTTTGCGCACCGCACATAAAATCCGCCGCACAGCAGGCCGGGAGCCAGAGAAACAATGGCTTTTCGAAGCGCTCGCGGAAGCACGATGTTAAATGCCTGCCACAAGGGACGCAGAACGTACACGCCAAACTTCGCCCGCTTGGAAAGCCGCGCACCAATCGCGCGCTTGCGTAACTGCGGCTCGAACCATCGATCCGGGTTGTAATAGTGCGCGAGATTGCCAAAGTCCCAGTGGAATTCTCCCGGTCGGAGTCCTGCCACCTTTAGGAATTGCCGGAAACCGCGGTAGGTGAAGAAACGGATGTGCATGTAGTCCCACTCGTGATACGCCGCACCGTGATCCGTCACCAGGCCGCGCCATACCAGCCCTTTTCCAAACAGAAGCCGCAGCCGCATGGGCCAATAAAAATGGTTGGGCACGCTGATGACGATGGTTCCGTCGTCCCGAAGAACGCGGACGGCCTCTCTCACCACCGGCAAGGGTTCGAGCAGATGTTCAAGAATGTCGTTGCAAACGATCAAATCGAAAGCTTTGTCCAGAAACGGCAGCGGGGCGGTCGAATTGAGATTTACTGAAACGCCTTCGACGCCGTGCCGCCGCCCGATTTGCAGTCCGGAAGTTGCATAATCCGCGTTTACCACCAGATTGTTGCCGGCCAGGTGCCACAGGTCGTTGGCCATTCCTCCACCAAGGGTAAGAATCCGTTTGTTCTGCGTCACGATCCCCCCGGTGATTTTCGGGTCGGGCATTCCCTCACTGCCGGCTGCCGCTTCGTAATCGGACTCGTAGAGCCGCTGCTGGTGCGTTGTGGCGCTCACGTTTTCCCCCGGCAAACAAAAATTGAGCTTGCCGCGAAATGACGGACAAACCACGGAATACGATCCAGCGCAAAATGGCTGAAAAGCGCGTGTGGCAGCCAATAAAGCCACGCATGGAAATCCCGCCCCCTCTCATCCACGGACTCCAGTCCTGCTTCCTCGATCAGCCTTCGCCAATGGCGGATAGGAAGTAGCCGTTCATTGCCAAACGGATGCGATCCATAACGGTGATTGGGCACGTCGAAGACGATGAGCCGCGCGACCCGTCCTTGTTCGCGCAGCGCGGCGACGATTTGCTCATCCGGAAAATGTTCGAAAACTCCCTGGTGATACACCACGTCGAAGGACTTGTCTCCCCACGGCATTTCAAACATATCGGCCTGCTCGACGCACAGCCGGCCTGTCCGAATCCAGTCGGAATATTTCGCGCTCACACGTGAAATGAGCTCTGGTTCAATATCGCAAGCCGTAACGTGGTATCCCAGGTCCCCAAGAAGCACCGCTGTCGTTCCGCTTCCGAAACCCACCTCCAGCAGCCGAGCCCTTGGAGAAGCATGGCGCCGCATCGTCCACAAGAAAAATCGCAGGCGCACGGCGTTGTCGAACAACGACGCCCCTTCTAGAAACTCCGGCCACGTGGTAACTGTCAATTCACTCATTCGGCGGCTGCCTCTCTTCCTATGTTTCGTAAATCCCTAACGCAAATCGCCAGCCCGCCAAGGGTTATTCCAACAGCCAGGCTGATCTTTGCGGTCCAAGAAAATTGCAGGATCGTTCCGAGATAACCTTGCTGGCCCGCCAGCAGCAGCACCCAGCAAGCCGCCGGAAGCGCAAAGAATTTCAGATCCAGCCGCAATGGGTAATATTTCTGGCTGATTGCCAGCATCAACGCTGCGATGGCCGCCCATCCGGCAAGCCAGCTCCAGGCCGCCCCTTGCATTCCATACACCGGCACCAGAATTCTGCAGAGCGTGAAGGTCACCACCAATCCAGCGGAATAAATCGCTGCAAACCAGCCCGTTCGGCCTCGGAGATAAATGCCCGTCGAAGCTGGATACTCCAGTATCGAGACCGCTCGCACGAGAAAAATGAGCGGAATGATGGGAATCGCCGCCGCATACGCTTTCGTAGTGAATAGCGTGGCCAGCGTGGGAGCGAACGCGGAGAGCACCAGCGCGATGGTCAGCGAACCCAGAAAAACATACCCGAGGATCCGTGAATAGGTCTCGCGGGCATCTTCCATTTTCACGATTTGGAACAGCGCGCCGCCCCAAGCGATTCCGAAGGGCTGCGTGATTAACATGGGAAAAATGGCACAGATCTTTACCGCTGCGCCATACATTCCTATCTGTTCCATCGAACTGTACTTGCTCAGGAAATATCTTCCAGACCCGTCCATCAGCATCACCGCAAAACCGGTCCAGATGAGCGGTACGCTGAAGGACAACATGGGCCTCAACAACGCTCCGCGAAACCGCAGCTTGATCATGTCCCGGCAAAAAAAGAGCAGCAGAACTACCGCCCCCAGGTCTCCCGCCAAGCGGCCCAGAAAAATCCCGGTGACGCCTTGCCGGCTGACCGCCACGAAATACAGGCTCGCAAGCACGATTATGAGCAGACGAACCGCCGCACTCGAGGAATACGCCGTCGCCCGGCGCTGTGCGCGAAGGTTGGAAAGCAAAATGACTTGCAGGTTTTCGAGCAAGACCAGAGGAAGAAGAAGCGGGACAAAATGGTGGTTCTCCGACGGAAGCCAGCGCAGGCCTGTTGCGCTCCCCAGCACGCACCAAAGCACCACTCCAGCTGCCGCGCCGCACAGTCCGCTGCCCGCCAGAACCGTACTTAGCAGCTCCTGCGCTGCGGAATCTTTCGGTTCGCCGAACCATTTCAGGTACGCGACTTCGAGCCGGAGCGTGGAAATCGCCACTGCGAACAGCAGCGCCAGGTCTACCAGCGTGTATACGCCGAATTCCGAGGGCCTCAAGTAGCGCGTATACAGTGGAATGAGAATGAAATTCCCAGCCCCTAGAAACGCCGCACCGAGCAGGTAGATCGAAGAATCCGTAACTAATGCCAGCAGCGAGCACAGCGCCGGGTGGCGTTCGCTTAACTCCGAGAGAGTGTAGCGCTTGAGAAAATCCCTCCCCACTGTCAGTTCCCTTCTGCCCGGAAAACCGCTGGAATCGTTTTCAACAGGACCTTTACGTCCAGACGCAGGCTCCACTCTTCGATGTATTTCAGGTCGTGCGTCATGGTTGCTTCGAACGACGGATCATTTCTTGCCGTCACCTGCCACAGGCCGGTCACTCCGGGCTTGACGTCCAGCCGCCGCAAATGTTCCACGCTGTAGCGTTCGAAATCGTCCACCGGATGCGGCCGTGGCCCCACCAGGCTCATCTCGCCGAACAAAACATTGACCAGCTGCGGCAGCTCATCGATGCTGTATTTTCGCAGCCAGTGCCCGCAACGCGTGATGCGCGGATCGTGCTCGATTTTGAAAAACGGTCCGCTGCGCTCGTTCACACCGCGCAATTTTTCTTTTTGTGCTTCGGCCTGCGTCACCATCGTCCGCAATTTATGGCAGCGGAATTTCCGCCCCTTTTTGCCTACGCGCAGCGCCGAATAAAATACCGGGCCGGGAGAATCCAGCCGAATCCACAGCGCCGCCGCCGCCAGCAGGGGGAAGGTCACCACCAGTCCGAACGATGCGCCCAGAAAATCCATGGTCCGTTTTACTGCTTGTCCCAGCGCCGGAATCGGCTGCCCATGCAGCTCGATGACCGGAAACCCGCCGATGGATTGCACCGGCGCCCGCCAGCCCAGCCCGTCATACAAGTCCGGCACCACATTTAAATTCAGCCGTAACCGCCGCGCTTCCAGAAATACTTCCTTCACCAGTTCGCGGTCGGCCGGAAGGGTGATAAACAGTTGATCCACAAACTGCGCCAGCGCCACCCGCCGCAGTTCGTGGACAGAACCGAGCACCCTCACATCGCCGTTCGGGTGCGCATCCAGAAATCCGCAGACGTTGTAGCCCAGCCCGCGGTTTTCTCCGAACCACGCAGCCAGCGCCTTTCCCATCTTTCCCGCGCCCACGATCAGCACTCGCGATAACCCTTCACCGCGCCTCGCCCGTCGCAGTACATACCGCCGCTTGGCATACCGCCAACCGGCCAGCGTAACTACGTTTACTGTTCCGGCGCAGGCAACCGCCAGCTGGGAAATCTCCTTGTTCTCGGAAGTGAAAATGAAAAGCACGAGAAGCGCAGTCGCCAAAAAAGTTGCTTTCGCTACTTCGAGGGATTCCCCAAGGGCGCTTTGCTCTCTCGCCGTGCGGTAGAGGTCCTGGCCCATGCACGCCAGCACAACCAGTGCCGCGTAGAGCACCAGAAATCCCGGATAAGCCCTCGCGGCCACTCGCGCGGAAATTTCCGTCAGCGCCAACGTTGCTGTTCCAAACGGATTCGCGAATCCAAATCGCAGCCAGAACGCCGCCGCTCCGCCGAGAATTACCAGCACAATATCAATGGCCACGTACGCGGCTTGACGTGCGGTGCCGCCGCGCGCACTAGCGCTCCTGCTTCTGGCCGGCTGGGCTTCGCCCGGCCCCGGCCAGCTCCCAAGAGCAATGTCAGGCGCCCATTCTGGTGCTGCTGGCGCGAGCGATCGGTGTGTTGCTGTTCCATTCATCGGTGGAGGTGCGCCTCGATTGTTTCCGCTTTTCGGTGCTCCCTATTCCTGTCCGTTTTGCTTTTGCGTTACCCGAGACTGTTCCGCGCCGCCCGGCGAAGTTCCGCGGCTTCCGGCGGCTTTTCTCGCTCTGCGGTTTCCGAAGCTTTTACTGCCCCGCTTCGCTCGTTTACGACCCGGGCCCAGGCCTGCCGCAAAACACTGGCCGCCGACGCCAGTCGCATGGCTTCTCCACGAACGGTCCCGGCGATTTCCAGAGCGAATTGTTTTCCGGGATCTTGCGGATCGATTCCCTTCCACGCCTGCTTGGCCAGGATCCACGCGCCTACCCACAAGAACGTCAGCGCTGTGCCAGCGACTGTAAATAATGTCCGCGGGGGGAACGATTTCTTCGTGGGAACCACCGCGGCGTCCAGCACTTTCACGCTTGGCACTTCCTTGGCCTCCTGCACCTTGGCCAATTCGTACTGTTGCGTCAACAATTCGAAAACGGTTTCCTGAATCTTCGTCTGGCGGTACAGGTCCGCGTACGTCACCCCCAACAGTGGCAGCTGGCGCATCGCGGGATACGAGGAGTTGTCGCTCTTCGACCCTGCATAGGAGCTGCCGTCGCCGCCCAGCTTTCCCAGCTGTGCGCGCAGTTCACCGACGCGGGCGCGCAACGCTCGCACACGCACGTTCTGCTCCGTGTACATGGCTTCCAGCCCGCGCAACTCCGATTCCGCCGCAATCAGTTGCCCTTGCAGCGTTGCTGCGGCTTCCACCATGGCTTTCCCTTGCGCGGGAATATCAATTGCCGTGTTTTTGCTCGCGAATTCGCTGAAAGCCCGCGCCGCTCCATCCAAGTCTTGCTTCACCGCGCGAAGCCGCTCTTCGAGAAACAGCCGTTCCCGCCGCGCTGCCGATGTGCTCACCTGTTCGACCAGCAGATTCAACGCGTTGACGTACGCCTCGGCCATTGCCGCGGCGCGACGCGCGTCGTGATCCGTTACGGTAATGGAAATGACTCCGCTCTTGCGGTCCTCGGCGATTCTTGTATGCGACGCCAGCGCCATCCGCGCATCCTCCATTTTCGAAGCGTGGTAGGTCTTCTGAAGACCGAACTGCTCGATCAGCCGGTCCTGTACCGTGCGGGACTCCAGAATGCCCACAAACAAAGCTCCGGAATTTCTTATTCCCAGAAGGTCCCCCGCAACTCCGCCCAATCCTCCTGAACGTCCCGCCAGCGCTGATAACATCGCCAAACCCGTCCCGCCGGCCTGGCCATCCGGCGGCATCAGCTGGGCCGTGGCCTCGTACCGCACGGGAATCAGCAGCACCAGCCCGGCGCTGATCACCGCTCCGGCCAACACCGCCCGGAAAAACAGCCTGCGGCTTTCCCACACTAGCCGCAGCGTTGCGATCATCCGCGCGCGCGCGGCTTCCGCTTCCGGCGGAGTCTTTATCTCTATGGGCGTTGCGCTCACGTCAGCTGCGCTCCTATTCCTCGGACCTCGCGGCTCCGTTGCCGTTCCCTGCCGTTGTGGCGATTCCTCTTCATGGAATCGCCACCGCTGCCGCCAGTGCCGCTGCTTGCGCAATCTGCGCGATGGCGACTACGTTTTTCCAGGTGTTGCTCCCGAACGCGGCCTTTTCCGGAACCACGATCGTGTCTCCCGGACCAATCGAGGAACTGAGAACTCCGCCAGAGATCAACCCGCTTCCGCCGCTGATCACCGAACCGTTCGCGCGAATAATGAAGATCGCTTTCTTGTTGGCCAGCCCCGTGGCTCCCCCGGCGTGCGACAGATACCAGCCCGCGTTCTTTCCCGGCGCATAGGTGATGGCATTCGCGTTGTACACCTGCCCGACGATCACCGCGAACCCTGGCTGCTTTGGAATTTCCAGGGTGTCTCCGGCGCGAAGCTCGATGTCATCCGGTGAACCCGCAAAGCCCTTTTGTCCTTCCCGGATGTGCACCACTAGCCGTCCGGAAACGGGCGCCCGGCGCAGCGCTTCGATCATCCGTTCCCGCTGCTGCATCGCCGCCTGCTGCAGGGTGGCTTCTTCGGTTCCCGAAGCCGTTACTGCGGACTTCACTACCACCGTTTCCTGCTCCATCCGCTGGATCAGTTCCTGCCGGCTCCTCTGCTGCATTTCCCGCACGTCGATGCGTTCGAACACCGCCGCCGGCGCGTAGCTCGTCGGCAGCAAGCCGCCCGCGCGGTGCAGCAGGGAACTTAGCCTTTCGCCGGGCTGAATCCCGTATACTCCCGGCTTGCCGACTTCGCCGCGCAGCGTTACGGAAGCGCCAATATTTTTCCATCCGGTTTGCTGTGGCACCGTCAATACATCGCCGTCACGCAATGAAAAATCTTCGCTCTCTTTTCCTTCCAAGGCTGCAGCCAGATTCACCGCCTGGGATTCGACGGATTCTCGCGCTGCCGTTGGTCCGCTCGTGGCCGCGTAGTGTGTTAAGTCACCCCCCGTCCGATTGGCGCTGCGCAAAAGCCCCCCGGCGGAACGCACGAGGTCCGAGACCCTCATGTTGGCAGCCAGCGGATAGCGTCCCGGCCGGGCCACGTCTCCCCGCACGTACACACTCCGCGGACTCACCTTATCCGGCTGGCGATGCACCAGAATCCTGTCCCGCGGCTCAATGCGAATGTTGTTCAGCGGATCGCCGGCAAGCGCCTCGCGTAGCGAAATGCTGAAAACTTTCGTGCTGCCGTCCGACATGGTGCGAAAAAGCTGGGTTGCCTCTTCCCAAGCTTCGCTGGTTTCGCCTCCTGCCTGATAAATGGCGTCGCGCAGATGTGCTTGCCCCGAGCTTCGATAGCGTCCCGGGTTGCGCACTTCGCCCAGCACCGTAAACTCCGGCGAAGCTTCAAAATCGTACCGGCCAAAAATGCGTACGGTGTCCAGTGCTTTCAGCCTTGGCGCGTTCTCCGGATGCTCCATCGCTGCCGCAAGGTTGAAACTCTCGATCACTGGGCGGTTCTCCTGCCCGGCGATGCGGATAATTTCCGCGTAGCGCTCCGAGGGTTCCGGCAACAGATCTTTGTAGGAACTGATCAGGTCGGTGAGCTTCATTCCGTCGCGATACGAGTACCGCCCCGGCCGCAAGACGTGCCCTTCGAGGTACACCGCGCCGGTGTTGTACGGCGCAATCGGAAAAATATGAATTTCGTCGCCGTCCTGAACGTGAAATTGTTCAAGCTGCGCCCGCAGAGCTTCTTTGTCGCTCTTTTCTCCCATTTCTAGACTCAGCATCGTCCGTTTTTCATGCGCGTCCAGCCGCTGCACTTCGATGTGCTGCAGCGCCGCCGCTGGCAGGATGCCTCCTGCCAAATCCAATACCTCGCCGAGATTCTTCTCCGCACGCAGTTCATACTGCCCCGGCCGCCGCACCATTCCTTCCACCGTCACCGAGTTTCCCAGCGGCGGCACGCGCAGCGAATCGCCATTCTCCAGCCGCTTTACCTCTCCCCGGATCCCGTGCAGCAGCAAATCGTACGCATCCACTTCTTCGAGCAGTTGTTTCCCGCGGCAATGCTCCAGCCGCCGCAGCGATCCCCGCCCCGTCACTCCTCCCGCCGCGAACAGCGCATTGAGCGGCGTCGAGAGCGAACTGATGTCGTAAGCGCCCGGCGCCACGACTTCTCCGACCACGTACACCCTCACCGTCCGCAGCTTCAGTAGAGATACATCCGCCGAAACGTCGCGGAACTGTGTCCGCAGCACCCGCTGCACCGCCTCCTGCACTTCCCCCAGCGATTTCCCCGCCACCAGCAGCGGCCCCGCCTCCGGGAGCAGCAATCTCCCTTCGCGATCCACCACCCGGAACAGCCGCTGCGACACCCCGCCCCACAGATCGATCGACAAGCTGTCTCCCGGCCCTAGCACGTACTCCGGCCCCACCGGCAGATCCATCGGCAGCGCATCCGCATTCACCGCGCCGTGGCGGAAGAGCTCCGCTCCGAACCGTTTCGCCCCCTGCGCCGGCCAGCTGGCTTGCACGTACAGGTCGTAGAGTGACGGCACATCCGCATAAGGGTTGGGACGATGCACCATGCGCACCGGTTCGAATTCGCCCGAAGACTTTTCGGCAGTTCCGCGTCCCGCGTAACGCCGTTCGAACTCATTCGCACCCGAGTGCGCTCCCCCGCCATTCCTCCCGTGCTCCTCTGCGGCCATTCCACTCCCCGGAAATTCATCCCCCGGCATCCCTTGCGGAAACCCTCCCTCGGGCGCAATCCCTGCGGCACTGCGTCCCGCAGAAGATAGACTCCCCGGCGGATTCATTGCCGGGTAAGCAGCCACCAGCGCTTCGTTCGCATCTGTTTCCGCCGCCCCTGTGCGCAGCATTTGCGGCGAGTTCGCGACGTCCGGCCTCGATAGCTGCCCGGGATACTCTTCGCGCTCGGGAATCTGGTTGCCGGGCAATCCCTCTCTGCCGCGCGGTTCGGAAAGCGTTCGCGCTCTCTGCGGCGAACTGTCTTGCGTTTCGCAATCCGTCCGTTGCCGTAAATCGCAAGCCGCCGTCATTTCCTCTGGCGACAGTTCCCGCCTGGCGTCGTTCCGTTCTCTTGCGCGCACCAATTGCTGCGCGCGCTCCTGCAAGATAAGCCGCTGTTCCTGGGCCAGCACGGAATCTGGATTAATGTTCGGGAGGAGATATCCGTAGCGCTGCAGCAAACGGGTTGCTAGAACCCGCGTCCGCAAATCCTCGTACAACCGCTCCGTCAGCGTGCTCTCCGTCAGGTCCGACTCTTCGAGCAGCTGGCCGTTGGTGCTGGCGTCCTGCGCGATCATGCGCTTGAACTCCACCATCAGCCCGCCATCTCGATTTAAGATTTCCAGGATTTGTCCGGCCGCCGCCGCCACGCGGTCCAGGTTGTCCGCCGCCAGGTCACCGCCCTCGCGCGCAGGCCGCTCTGCGGCCCCCTGAACCGCCGCCCCACTTCGCGCTTGCTCTCGGCCGCTGCCCTTTGCCTGTCCTTGTTGCTGCGCGCGCGCCTCGCCGTTTCCCAACAGAATTGCTGCGCAAATAAATATCATCCTGCTTCTCAAAACCCGCCTCCCTTCGCCGCTACTGCACTTTTTCGCAGCACTCCCAGCAACGCCTCTTCGCTGGCCTCCATTGTTTTCGAATGAATTTCGAACGTGGACCAATAACAAATTCCGACATTCTTGTTGGGCGCCACCGCGATGATCCGCAGCGCCGGAAACTCCTGCAGCAGCAAATCGCATAACTCCGGACGCCTCTGCGGCTCATCCAGTGCGATCAGCAGAAAATCCGGCTTGGTCTCCGCCACCAGCGATCGCACGTCTTGTTCGTTTTCCGTTTCTCCCACCACACTGATTCCCGCTTGCCCGGAGAGCGTCGAAAGCACCAGCTCGTGCATCAGCCGGGGACGATTGGCCACCACCACGCGGATGCTCGCTTCCATGGATCCCTCCGGGGGCACGACACTAGTGGAAAATCAGCGAAGGTGACAGGCTGGAATTGGTACGGGGGTTGCAGTCCTGTGGAAACTTGGTTCGGTACTTAGAAAATTTGGGACTAGGTGGGTACTGAGTTGGTCTCCGGCCTTACTTCGCCGCCGTCGCTTCCGCTCTTCGTTCTTCCCTCATCAACGGTCTCACCGAGAAAAACTTGTGCCGGCACGGTTCGCAGCGCAACGCTGGCACCCGTAGCAGCCTCCAAATCAGCGAACTCATTCCCGGAACGTGTTCCGCCGAGATCCGTTGCAACTCCAAATTCCCGCAGATCCCGCAATGGGCATACAAATGATCGCGAGCCGGCACCGCCCGCGCATAAAACCGCGCCGCACACTCTCCGCAGCGCCACGGCAGCACTCCTCCGAAACCAAATAGATGATCCAGCGCGCTCCGGCGTCTCGACCGCCGGGTATTGGAGCTCTGACAGTTCGGGCAGGCTAAAGCAGGAGTTCCGATCGGCGTTCTCCCCGGCAACAATACGTGATAAATACAACCGCCCGCAAGGGGCAGTCTCCTTCTCGACACGGTACAATACCCACGAGGAGCCTCCATGCCCGACTACACCGCAGAGCACGCCCGCGCCGGCATTCACACCAAATTGCCCGCGCTCGAAACTTGGCCCAATCAATTCCCCGGCTACGTCATCACCACGCGCTTTCCCGAATATTCCTCCGTCTGCCCCAAAACCGGCCTTCCAGACTTCGGCACCATCACCATCCAATACATGCCCAAAAAATCCTGCATCGAGCTCAAGTCGCTGAAAATGTATCTCCTCGCCTATCGCGACCTCGGCATCTTCTATGAAAACGCCGTCAACAGAATCCTCCGCGACCTCGTCGCCGCCATGCGCCCCGAATGGTGCCTCGTCCG
>Ga0207101_1083_pt1 | contig 18197 bp, 22 predicted proteins | sample Alteio_BWMinHeat_83_FD_153581 | JGI IMG/M metagenome (GOLD analysis project Ga0207101, IMG submission 153581) | Enriched cells from forest soil in Barre Woods Harvard Forest LTER site, Petersham, Massachusetts, United States -... | ecosystem: Environmental > Terrestrial > Soil > Temperate forest >...
CGCAGTAAACTACCGCTAGATCGAGGCGGGCATCATGATTGGCCGGTTATGTACAACAGTGAGAGCGCCGTGTGGGTACAAGGGGAGCCTTTCGGCTCCCCTTGGAAAAGCTTCTCTGCCCGGGAGAGAACTAGCCACCGATGGGCGAATCCGTGGAAGCGGCAGTCGTCGTCGAATTCTGACGAATCACGCCGGACTGGTCAGTGTAGTAGTAATTCGTGCCCGTCGAACTGGTGATGGGGACGGCGGTAAATTGATAGGTGTTGATGCGGCCTGTGGAGTCACTGGCGCCAGGCGAATAGGTGAAGCTGTATCCACTCTTGGCGCCGCCGGACAAAACACTGTCAATCAGGCCAGCAGCAGTGGAAGTGGGGTTCGCGCCGGCAGTTGCGGGCGGGGCCAGATAACCCATGCTGAAGGGAAAGCCCACGTTGTAGGTGGAGGAATAGGTGATCTCAGCGGTGTTCAGCGTGCGTAGCGAACCGACGGCTGAGGCTTGGTTTGCCGCGATCCGCGAACGAAGCAGGTTCGGGATGGCAATGGCGGCGATGATCAGGATGATCGCCACGACGATTAATAGTTCGATGAGGGAGAAGCCCTTGGAGCCTTTTTTCATGAAATCCTCTTCTTGTAGCGGAAGTTACCACTTGTAAATTACCATCTGATATTATTCGAAAGTAGAGCACGTTAATACCCAAGGCACCCGTACCTCTCCGCAAGCCGTACATTTTGTCACTGCTGTTTCAATGGGTTAGAAACAGCGCACGAGGCGCTCGGCCCTTGGTCACTCCTTCCGGGCAGAATCGTAGGCGTTTTTTGTCGAATGGGGCGACAAAGAGTGTCATATGGGCTGGGTAACATGCCGAGGAGGGATAGACCCAACACTCGGGTTAGCAGATGCAGGCGCTGTCTGAGACTATGAAAAGGTCTGGGGTGCTCACGCCGCAATTGACGGCCGAAAGCCCGTGTGCCAATCTCGAAACAGCTGTTCGAGCGTGCCGTTGAGAACGTGGACGCGCACCGTGATGAATGGCTGAACGGTGAACCGGTTCCAGCGCATCTGCTGCGTCTTGACCATGCGTTTGGCGATGACCTCATTGACTGTGGACTCAACCCAGGCCGTCGAAATCGGCTGATCGGTTCGGAAGCGTTTGCCATATCGAGGTGGTCGGAATTTGGGCGCCGCGGCGCCGCGCCGCCGATGCAGGAATTGAAACCGCGATCGGCTGCCACACTTTCCGCGCCACAGGAATTACAGACTATCTGACGAACGGTGGGCGCATCGAGGTCGCGCAGCGCATGGCCGGACACTCGAACTCGAAAACGACCGGGCTTTATGACCGGCCCAACGATGACGTGAGTGGAGGGGAAATTGAGAGGATTGGAATCTGGAATTGATCTGAAAGGCCGAAAAAGTTTATCTCGCTTGGCTGGCTTCTTAGCAGGGGACTGATTTGCTAGCTGAGCCGAGAATCCGCTTCTATGCTTGAGGATGGCTGGAAGCGCAACCTTTCCTGACGGGCAATGGTGCTCTCATTTGGCCAGATATAAAAATGACACGGGCCAAGCCATCGTGGTCGTTGCACTGGCGATGGTCGTTATCCTGGGCTTTATGGGCTTGGGGTTTGACATGGGATACTTGCGTTACATGAAGCGGCGGCTCCAGATGGTGGCTGATGCCTCTGCTCTCGCCGGTGCGGCAGAGATCAGTTACTGCGCGGGCACGAGCATTTGTAATGCTCTTACCACTGCTGCCCAGAGTGCACTCACGGACAACGGATTCGCAGGGAGTACCCTGGTGACGAATTGCGGCAGCGGCACAGGCACGTTGACGATTATGGTCAATAACCCTCCCTGCCTTTTGGGCTCGGCTGACCCGCACCAAGGCGATACAAGTTATGTTGAGAAGATTGTCGCCGACAAAATACCGGTCTTTTTCGCGAGGCTTTTAGGTTTCACTACGATCACTGTTACGGCCCGAGGGGAAGCCGGGTCGGGGAATTCATCCAGTTGCCTCTATGCGCTAGACCCGACGGATTCGAAAGTCCTGGATATCAGCGGAAGCTCCTCGCTGAGTCTTCCCTCATGTAGCATGTACATAGATTCAAACAATCCAGATGCCATGAGCGTCTTCGGATCGAGTACCGTTACCGCTGCGTCAATTAGCATCGTAGGCGGGTATAGCGTGGGCTCAGCCAGCACCATCTCTCCCACGCCGGCGACCGGTGTTGCTCCCGCCAATGACCCACTGGCCTATGTACCAGAGCCGACCTACACATCATGTGCCGGTGCGACATCGGTATTGGCGATTGGCAGTACCACGCACCAGACCCTTATGGCAGGGAACTATTGTGGGGGTATCACGATCGGCACCAGTGCGGTTGTCATCTTTAGCCCAGGCAACTATGTTGTGGCAAAGGGTATCCAGATAAGCGGCTCTGCGATAGTCACATTTGGGGCAGGCATGTACGTTATGCAGGGTGGTGGCTTCTCGGTTGGCAATTCGGGACAGGTCACAGGTTCGGGTGTTACGTTCTTTCTCACCGGGAATACAACCTTCCCGTACGGACCTGTCAACGTTTCGGGAGCAGCAGTTGTCCAATTGACTGCTCCTACAAGTGGAACGTATGTTGGAATGTTGTTCTACCAGGATTCGTCCGCGAATGGGGCGACTTCCCCCACCTCCGGCAACACCAGCAACTTTGGGGGAAGCGCTACCACCTATTTTCAGGGGTCTCTCTACTTCCCGACCACGCCCCTAAACTATAGCGGTGGGAGCTCAGCTCAATATACGATCATTGTTTGAGATTCAATCACCCTCACGGGATCGGCGACGCTTAACAGCAACTATTCATCCTTGCAAGGCGGATCACCCATCAAGGGTTCTGGCTCCAGATTGGTTGAGTGAGCGTGAATGTTAGAAGTGAAGGAGGGTGAAGCCTGCTCCCGGTGACGAAGTCATCGCGCGGCGGCTTCGGGCCAAGAGCGCGGCCTGCCGTGCCAGCCGCGATGAGAGCGTATGATTTTCACCCCAAAGGTGGGGCGACCAGGGTAAAGAGCTTTGGTTGTCGTGTTTTTACTTATTTCCGTTACTCCCTCCGGCCGCGCCCCTTCATGGAAGCGATGACGTAGATGAGAAAGGCCACTCCGGCCACCAGCAGCACGCAACTCGGGAATGTGTCCACATCTTCCCTCTGGCCACTGCGCGCGCTCCGCACTATGGCAGTCCCCGTAGAATCCCGCCCAAGGCTACTATCCCAGCAATCAGTACGATCACGTTTGCATTGCTGAAGCCCGAGAATTGGGCGTGGGGCTTGTCCACTATGGCCCCAACATGCCTCTGGACAAACTCCCCGAGAACAAATTGGACGAGGTGCTGGACCGTGCCCGCTCGTGGAAAATTGATCTCGAAATGGGAACGCTAGGGATTGAGCCGGAGCGCCTGAGGCAACAATTGCGATTCGCTAAACGCATCGGGGCTATCCTCCTGAAAACCACGCTGGGGTGCCCCGACGGAAGTATCCCGATGCGGGTCGAAATTGAGAGCTGCCTGCGCGCCGTATTGGATGAGTTGGCCGAGGGAGGAATTCGCCTCGCCATCGACAACAGCCACATCCCGGCGCAGGAGCTCAACGAGATACTCGAATCCGTTCACAGTCCTTGCGTGGGGGCAGGTCTCGACACCGCGCACCCTTTAGCGCTGCCCGAAGGATGGCGAACCTCCATCTGACTATTAGCCTACCGGACTGTTAGCGTTCAGATTATAGACTTTGTCGTGCAACCAGCGGCGCACCGAATGGGCTTTATCGTCAAAGGCTGCCCCGTGGGTCGTGGCCAACTGAATATTCCATGGATTGTGAAGTCGTTGGCGGCGCTTCGCGTTGAGCCCTCCATCCTATTAGCATCCTGGACACTGGAGCAGCCGACGCTCCCGGAAACTATCGCGCTTGAAGATGCCTTGGCAAGGCAGGGGGTGAGCTACCTCCGGCGCTTCATTCCCGAGTAGACAGATTTTGCTCACGGCCTCAACAGGGGATTTGAATGATGATGGGCGGCATGTGAAACCATGGAGGTGAACCTCGAAGCCATCCCTTTCGCCAGGCGCGCGTCTCTGAGCCATTCGCTCGTGGCAGGCCGCAACGGTGGCCTTGTCCAAAGCAACGTCGCGAAGCCTCCAATCAGCGCCATGAGGCAAGGGGGCATGCTTCGCGCCAGCATTGCAGGTGGCGATGAGAGGAGCTGTAACAGAAAGAACGTTGGCGTCTTCGACGTGGGTGTTTTTAGTGGCATGGCGGTACTTTCAATCCCAGCGGCGGTTGCGGAGTAAGAATGGCACTATTCGCTCAGGATCACGCTCAGGAGTCCATTGTTAACGGTCAACGCGCCGTTGCTCGTGTAATCGACAAAGCCCAGCGTCCGGAACTTGTTCATGAAATGACTGACTCGCGAACGGGTGGTGCCGACCATTTGGGCCAGGTGTTCTTGATTGATTCCGGGATGGACCGTTTCGGTTCTGCTTTCCTTGCCAAAATGCGCCAGCAATAAGAGAATCCGCGCCAGGCGCTTCTCGCTGGAGTTGAAAAGCTGGTCAACTAGGTCCTCTTCAAATCGCGTGTTGCGGGATAGTAGGTGCGTGGTGAACAGTTCCGAAATTCCGTGCTCCTCATGAAGCAGGCGCACCATCAGCGCTTTTTCGATTCGGTAAAGCGAGCAATCCACCACCGCGCTCGCCGTGGAGATGCGCAAGGGTTGGCCGGCCAGGCACCCCTCACCGAAAAACTCGTTGGCGCCCAGAATGCTGACGATCGCTTCCTTGCCTTGCTTGGAGGTCACCGCAAGTTTTACCTCTCCATGGTGGAGATACCATACCGAATCCGCCGGGTCTCCCTGCGCGAAGATCACGCGATTTGCGCCGTATTCGAGAACGGTTTTGCCACGCGAGACTCCAGCCAGGAATGCCGCCCAATCCACGGCCTGAGTCTTCGCATGTGCTGCGGGAAGGGCAGGCTTGCCTTTCCCATTGGCCCTTACGACTCTAGCGAGGTTGTGCTGTGATGTCATAACGTCCTCCTTCGGCTTCGAGGATGGGGATCTCTCCGGGCTTGATGGCTCAATATGACCTTCCGACGAGGGGGGAATCCTGTACCGCAGACGTCCCTGTGCGTGGACACCTCGCACACACGATGCCATTCCTGACAAAATAAAATCTGTCCAATTTTGCACACTCGGCAAATTTATTTAGCAGCACTGCGACAATTTGTCCAGGTCAATCGAGTAGCGGGCACCAGAGCGCACCGCGGCGGCGGGCATCGCCGGCAACAAGGACGGGCCGCTGTTCCGCACGACGGGGCGCTCCACCGGTACGCCGCACCGCGTGACACAACCAGACGCCTACCGGATGATCCAGCGGCGGGCGCGTGCGGCGGGGATCCAAACCCACGTCGGCAATCACCCCTTGCGGGCCACCGGTATAACCGATTACCTAAAAAACCAGGGCACGCTCGAAAACGCGCAACAGATGGCAAACCATTCCTCGCCGCGCACCACTAAACTCTACGACCGGCGGAGCGATGAAACTTCGCGCGATGAGTACGAGAAGGTAGGGATTTGAGGGCGGGATTTAGGCACAGAAAAATCATTGAGAAAGTTGGCTCCGGCGGGCAGTGACAGCTATGACGGCTGCGGAGAGGACTGCTATATAAGCCACGGATTAAAAACCCGGACCTTCACGTCGGAAAAATCCTTCATATTGCGCGTAACCACTGTAAGGCCATGCTCAAGGGCGGTGGCAGCTATCAAACCGTCGGCAACCTTAAGTGGTCTGCCTTTAAGCTGGCATTCTCCTGCGAGAATGCCCCAGCGTTTGGCAATGGGTTCACTAACCAGGAATATACGTCCTTCCAACCAAGGACACAGCGTCTCCTCTATCCAGCGCTGTAGTTGCTGGCGGCGTTTGCTCTCAGGAAGAATCGTAAGACCCTTGAAAATCTCGCCCAGGGAAACCACACTGAAAAACAACTTCTCATCATCGGCATCATCAACCATTTTTCCACCTGGGGATCAGCCTTAGGCCGCGTCAATTCTGAGGGAACATTGGTATCGAGCAAAAATCCCGTCATAGCTTAACTGGCCGCCCTGTATCCGGGTCTCTTTCAAATTTTAAGTTAAGCCCCTTAAAGGGAGATTGCGCGAACAATTGGGCAAGGCTTTTCCTGCCTGCGGGACGCTTGGGAATCGCCGCGTTTTGGAGCAACTGGTCAAGGTAGGCTTCCAATGACAGGCCGCGCGCATGGGCCTGAGCCAAGAGACCAGCTTCAACTTCGGGGGTAAGATCTAGTCTAACTGTCATGGCCTTCATGGTAAGGGTGGAAACGCCGAGCGTCAAGCAGTTGCGGGCGTAAAGCCATGTTTCCCGCGCAATTCTTCGAGGAATTCGGCAGCGGGGCGGGTACGTCCCGCCTTGACATCCTCGTACCCTCGGCGGATGCCTTCCTCCGCTTCATCATAGTCCTGCCGCTCCCATTCCAGATACGTTGCCAGCACTTCATCGAGCGCCGCAGCGGCAGCTTGTCCGTGGCGCTGTGCGTACTCTTCCAACTGCGCCTTGCGCTCCGGCTGGAGAGGGATAATGTCCATCTTTCTTTGCTTTCTATCGTAAAACGTCTTGGAAGACAGGTAAAGGACTATCCCCGTGTCCAGCGAACGCGGGCCACGAGTGGAACATTTGCTCGCGGCGTTCCACCCGGCCACAGCGCATCCCTTCGCATGCTTTATATTCCGTTTCGTGAGGTACCCCCAAGTTACCTCTAAAAACACGGCCTCCAAGGAAAGCTCAGTAATAGAATGTTTACGTATTCTCTGAAATAAGTGATTATCGATGTAACTACTATAAATATAATACAAGTGAGCAATATTGATCTGAGTAATGAGCAATATTGACTAGACCAGCTTCTTGTCGGGCGTTAGCCTCTCCCAGGGAGAGGCGGTCGTGCCTAGAGTACTGGCTCGGTGGGAGTGACGCTACTTTCAGGGAGGTTGACTTGCAGGATATCGAATCTACGCCCCAGGACGGGTACCTTGTGTTTGTGGGAAACATGGCTCCAGGAATGACCGAAAGCGAACTGGAGAGGATGCTTAAACCACTGGGAAATATCAATTTTATCCGTTTGGCGAGGGACCAGCAGACGGGCTACCCCCTTGGTTACGCCTTTGTGGCAATGCGTCACAAGCACGAAGCAATCCGGGTAGTAAGAAAGGCACAGGAAACAAAGATTGGCAATCGCTACCTTATTGCGCGGTCCATATTCTAGCGGTCATGGAGAAACACGATCTTCTCCGGAGAACGCAGTTCCAGCAGCCCGAGTACTTCGTGACGCAATTGGCCGTAATATTGTTTGAGGCCCGACGCTATGCACTTCACGTGTTTTCCATTCGAAAGGCGCCAAGGGAGCATGGAAGAAGCCATCGAGGCGACTAAGCTGGGCGCATACAGCTTCCTGAAAAAGCCCGTCGATCTCGAAGAACTCCCGGTGGAATTGCGCAGTTGCCTGAAGCGCCAGGAAAGCGAACGGCAGTTGGAAGTTGCCCATCGCCGCCTGCGCGACTTGGGCGTGCAGAGAAGCTTGGTGGGCCGCTCCGCCAAAATGCAGGAAGTCAGGCGCCTGATTGGCATGGTCGCGCCCTCCAGCGCGGCCGTCTTGATTACCGGCGAAACCGGCACGGGGAAGGAGTTGGCGGCGCGCACCCTCCACAAACTCAGTCCCCGTGAGGCCCAACCTTTTGTTGCGGTTAACTGTGCGGCCATCCCCGAGTCCCTGGTGGAGAGTGAAATCTTCGGTCACGAAAAAGGCTCGTTCACGGGAGCTGTGGAGCGGCGCATCGGCTGCTTTGAGTTGGCTGATGGCGGCACCTTGCTGCTCGACGAAATCGGAGAGATGCCTCCGAGGACGCAGGCCAAACTTCTGCGGGTCCTCGAAGACTCGAAAGTCCGCCGCCTGGGAAGCAAGTCGGAAACGTCCGTCGACGTACGGGTGTTAGCCGCCACCAACAAGGTCCCGCAGGAGGCTGTAGCCCAGGGGCAACTCCGCCGCGATTTGTATTTCCGCCTCAACGTTGTACAGGTCGCCTTGCCTCCTCTGCGCGAGCATCTCGATGACCTCCCGGATTTGGCGGCGGCGCTGCTCGAAAGCTTGAACCGCAAACACGGCCGCACCGCGAAAGGCATTTCCCCTGAGGTGCTCCGCGCCTTGCGCAGGCACATGTGGCCGGGAAACGTGCGCGAACTCCGCAACGCCCTGGAACGGGCTTTAGTGACTTGCTCCGGTGAAATCCTGGAAAAGGTAAACCTGGGCCTCGACTTCGGCCGGCCGGTAGTGGTGGGCGCGAACGACGGCTTGCGCTTGCGGCCGGGGATGACCGTGGCGGAAGCCCAGCGCCGCTTGATTCAAGAGACCCTGGCGTTCACCCAAAACCACCAGGCGCGTGCGGCGAAACTCTTGGGGATCAGTTTAAAAACCGTACAAAACAAGTTGAAAAAGTATAAGGCTGAGGCTCAAAGCTAAGCTCACCGCGCTGATCACCCTGTTGGTCCTTGCTCCCCAAACCCCTAATTCCCGGTCAGCGAGCCATGAAGTTTTGGGCACAACCGCATGGGAGAGCACCCGTGAAACCGACAGCGCGGAGGGGTTTTCTAACGAAACAGTAAAGCCGATAACCGCGCGGCTGGCAACATCAACGGCCAGTGTTAGCCACGGCCGTCCGATCGACCGCCGGTGCTCCCGATCCACCACCATCACATCCACCAGCGTGTGATCGATTTGGACGACATCCATCGGAAAATCCGGGCGCAGCGTCGAGACTCCTACCGGGCATCGTCGACGCATTCCAGTCCCCGAACATCGTGCAGCAGCTGAATTTCTACAACAGTTTTTACGGGCTGCCCAGTTTGAACGGGCTTGGCGGCCCGCCAAACCCCAGCCTCGGCACGTTCACGCAAGTGGTGCCGGACGGCCTGACTGCGTTTGTGACCGGCGATCCCGACATGACCGGATGGGCGGCGGAGATCTCGCTGGACGTACTGTGGGCGCACGCTATCGCCCCCGGCGCCAACATCGTACTGGTCTTGGCAAAATCGGACAGTGACGCCGACATTCTGAGCGCCACAAAGTATGCGGTGGATAATAATCTCGGCGATGTTATTTCCCAGAGCTTCGGCGAGAATGAGCGTTGCATGGATCCTAACCTGCTCACAGAACAGCATCAGGTGTTTGCGGATGCCACGATGAACAACATCACGATCTTCGCCTCCTCAGCTGATGAGGGTGCGGCACAATTTACGTGCGACGGCTCATCCGTGGTCCAAGCGGTTTCCTCGCCGGCCAGTGACCCGCTGGTCACCGCTGTGGGCGGTACCGAACTGCACGCGGCGCGTTATTGCCTGACGACCCAGGGCTGTGATCCAAGTGCGAACCCGGATCCCGGAACCTACGAGGGCGAGATTGCATGGAACGAGTCTCTCTTTGGTGCCACCGGTGGCGGATTCAGCGTCGTGCACGACGAGCCGTCGTACCAGCAAGGAACGATCCACGGCGGCAAGCAGCGGGGAGTGCCTGACGTGTCATACAACGCCGCTGTGCTCCATGGTGTGCTCACGTACCTCAACATCCCCGGCGTCCCGGTCGGCTTTTATCTCTTCGGTGGAACCAGTGCTGGCTCGCCCCAGTGGGCGGCCATCCTAGGGATTGCCGACCAGAATGCCGGATATGACTTAGGCTTTATCAACAAGGCCCTCTACCATATTGGTCAGGCCAAGCGCCACTACTCAACGTCTTTCTTCGACGTGACGAGCGGCAATAACTCGTTCCTAGGAGTGCCGGGTTTCAATGCCGGACCGGGCTGGGATGCGACAACTGGTCTCGCTTCCCCAACGACCGATCAACTTGTGAATTACTTGATCCAATTCGTCTCTCCGGGTGACGGCACGGCCGCGGTTGCAGGGTCGAATCCCCATGCGCATGGCAATCCGTCCGCCCCCGGACAGATGAAGCCGCATTAACCGGATCGGGCTTCTGATTGGGGTGGTCTGACAGCCCGATGCAGACTAGCCTCTCAGCAGTCTGGCAACGTGTATGCCGGGAGTGGGAATGTACCCGCCACGAGTGGCAATTCCTGAAACGAATACCGGACATCGGTCAGTATCCGATGTCCGGTATTCGTTTTGGGCTCATCTCGACCAAGGTTCGCCTCCCCGGATCTCACGATGGAACGCTGGGGTTCATCGTGGTTCTGCTTTTCTGGTCGTCATACCGACGCATTGCGGATCTTCAAATGGCTCGCGCTTGTCCTGTTCGCTTATGTGGCGACGGCTTTTCTCGCCCAAACGGATTGGAAGGCGGCGCTGGCGGCTACGCTGTTGCCTCGGGAGGGTCGATTCGAGGCGGGGTCGGAGCAGTTTCGGCAGTTAACCGGCCAATGCTTTAATTGACATCTCTAAAAGGCGGAGCCGAGAACCGTTATTCTCTTCCAGTCGAGATTTTCACTTCAGGAGGAGGGGTTCCGCTTCCGGCTCAGATCTTGGCGCGGTCAACCGCGGGGGCAGAGCCCCCAACTGCAACGATTCTTTTGGTCCCACTTTCCGCCGCGGTTAGTCGCTCCAGAATAATCATGGGGCCGCCGCACTGCCGATGGCGTTCGGCCCAGAGAGCCGCGGCCCTCCGCACGAATTCCGTCGCGAGGATATACCCCATCAGGACGTGCCCCTTTTCGCTCCCGGGTCTTGCGAGATGAAGTTGCCGAACACTCACTGAGGCCAGCTTCCGCACACGATGAAGGCGGTCGAGACTGACGGAGTGTTCATGATTGACCGGAGCATGGTCCTTGAAGGAGAGACGATCGCGAATCTCTAGCACCTCTCCAGCTTCGGAAGCACACTGCTGCCGCGACTTCGCCCGGATTGCCGGCGCGCCAATCGGTTGTATGCAGTGCGACGATGCGCCATAATTAGTGTTTCGACGATACGGCGAGAAACAGAATGAAGATCGCCCAAGTAGCGCCACTCTATGAAAGTGTCCCCCCTAAGCAATACGGCGGCACCGAGAGGGTGGTGTCGTATTTGACCGAAGAACTAGTCGAGATGGGACACGAAGTTACGCTGTTCGCCAGCGGCGACTCGGAGACCGCCGCGCGCCTCATACCCGCTTGCCCAAGATCTCTGCGCTTGGACAAAAGCTGCATCGACCAACTCGCTCATCATTACGTAATGCTCGAAGACGTAATGGAGCGCGCCGAAGAATTCGACATCATCCATTTCCACGTGGACTACCTGCACTTTCCGCTTTCGAGGATTACCGGCTTCCCGCATATCACCACCCTTCACGGACGCCTGGATCTTCCGGACTTAGTTCCTCTGTATCGAAAGTTTCGAGAAATGCCCGTGGTCTCCATCTGTCACGGCCAGCGCAAACCGCTGTACCGGGCAAACTGGGTCGGCAATGTCTATCACGGTTTACCCGAGCGTCTTTCGCCCGGCGATGGGAGTGGAAAGTATCTTGCGTTCCTCGGGCGAATTTGCCCCGAGAAGCGGGTCGATCGCGCCATTCAAATCGCACGGGAAGTGGGCATGCCGCTGAAGATCGCCGCCAAAGTGGACCGCGTGGATCGCGAGTATTATGAATGCACGATCAAGCCGCTACTGGCGAATCCGAATGTTGAGTACCTGGGAGAGATCACCGAACACCAAAAGGCCGAGTTTCTTGGCAATGCCTACGCGCATCTTTTCCCGATCGACTGGCCGGAACCGTTTGGTCTGGCCATGATCGAGGCGATGGCGTGTGGGACGCCGACAATTGCGTTCAATTGCGGCTCCGTGCCGGAGGTGATCACTCACGGTGTGAGCGGCTTAATTGTGAACAACATGCTGGAAGCGGTGAGCGCGGTCGCAAAAGCATCCACTCTGAGCCGCACCGCGTGCCGCCAGGAATTTGAGACGCGATTTACAGCGTCGAGGATGGCCCAGGATTATGTTAGGCTATACGAGGCGATGTTGAGCACCAAGTCTATTTCCACGGAGACGAGGGAGATCCACTAGTTGCTCCTAGGACGGATTTGTTTTGACGGACATTGTCCAGGTCGAAGGTGAGTATTATGTTCGAGCTTCTTCCGCACTGGCTGACGACCGCACCCGTGTGCTCAAGTATGGTGATACTTTTGCCGTTTTGAACCGTTATGGAGACATCGAAGCCTTTGGGCCCTCACAGTTCGGGCTTTTCCACGCCGAGAGCCGGCATCTTTCCCGCTTCACGATGCGCGTCAATGAGCAGCAGCCGTTACTTCTGAGCTCGACGATCCGCGAAGACAACGCTTTTTTGTCGGTCGACCTTACCAACCTTGACAGCCCGGTGAATAGCGACAACACCCTGCCGCGAGGAACCGTCCACATTTTCCGCTTACAATTTCTCAGACAGGCAAGCTGTTACCAGCATATTCGCCTGCTCAATTACGACCTCCAGCCTGTTCGCGTTTCACTCCTCCTTCAATTCGATGCGGACTTCGCCGATATCTTTGAAGTCCGCGGTACAAGGCGCGCGCGAAAGGGCGAACGTCTTCCCGATCAGGTCGAGGGAGACGCCGCGATCCTGGCGTACAAGGGTTTGGACGGCGTGGTCCGCCGCACTCGCCTGGAGTTTTCGCCGCGGCCTGCATCCCTTACGACGCGCGAGGCTTGCTTCCAGATAACCTTGGAGCCGAAAGAAGAGAAGTCTATATTCAGCACAGTTTCCTGCGAACGGAATCCTGGCGGCAAACAGTTTGACCCCTTCCACACGGCTTACCGGGGGCTGCTACGCGATTTTGACCGTACCGGCATCGATGAGTGCCGAATCAAGACGACCAGCGAAAGCTTTAATGCATGGCTGACGCGCTCTGCCGCGGATCTGCGGATGCTGATTGAAGGCAACCCGGAAGGTACTTATCCGTACGCCGGGGTGCCGTGGTTTGCCACTGTTTTTGGCCGCGATGGAATCATTACCGCGCTCGAGTGTTTGTGGATGATGCCTCGTATCGCGGAAGGCGTCCTGAAGTATCTGGCGGAGACCCAGGCAACCGAGGAGATACCGGAGCAGGACGCAGAACCCGGAAAAATTCTGCATGAAATGCGCCGCGGCGAAATGGCGGTAGTGAAGGAAGTTCCGTTCGCCCGGTACTATGGGAGCGTCGACTCCACGCCTCTCTTCGTCATGCTTGCCGGCGGCTACTTTGTACGGGTGGGAAACGTAACGTTTCTGAAACAAATCTGGCCGAACATCAAGCGCGCCTTGCGTTGGATGGACGAATACGGCGATTGCGAGGGAGACGGTTTCGTCGAGTATGAACAACGCTCTTCCAAGGGTCTGGTGCAACAAGGTTGGAAAGATTCCCACGACTCCATCTTCCACGCCGACGGGCGTATGGCCGAGCCGCCGATTGCTTTGTGTGAAGTGCAAGGCTATGTGTACGCCGCCAAGCGGTCCGCCGCGCTTATCGCACGCGCGTTGGAGGAGGCGGATTTCGCCGAGGAGTTGGATTTAGAAGCAGAAGCGCTACGAGCGAAGTTCGAAGAAGCATTTTGGTGCGATGAGTTGGGTACCTACGCGCTTGCCCTGGATGGGCAAAAGCAACAGTGCCGCGTGCGTACTTCCAACGCGGGGCACGCTCTTTTTTGTAAGATTGCGAGTCAAGAGCGGGCCGAGACCGTAACTACGTCGCTGATGAGTGAACAGTGCTTTTCAGGATGGGGTGTTCGGACGGTCGGAGCGTCTGAATCTCGCTACAATCCGATGTCCTACCACAATGGTTCCGTCTGGCCTCACGACAATGCCCTGATCAGCCAGGGTTTCTCGCTCTATGGCATGCAGGAGCAAGCGTGCAAAATCCTGCAGGGCCTGTATGACGCCAGTCGCCATGTTGAATTACAACGGCTGCCCGAACTCTTCTGCGGCTTTCACAAAAGACCCGACGCAAGCGGCCCAACTTTCTATCCGGTTGCCTGTGCCCCCCAGGCGTGGTCTGCGGGATCAGTATTTTTGCTCTTACGGGCCTGTCTCGGACTTGAGGTGCGGGATCGAGAACGACAAATTCACTTCGCAAATCCCTGTCTGCCTTTGAATCTGGATGAAGTTCGCATCGAAAATTTGCGGCTCGGAGATGCTTCCGCTGATTTTCTTATCCGCCGGGACGGATCAGGCGTCGCCGTCGAAGTTCTGCGCAAAGGCGGTGACATCGAAATCTTTAAATCCGTGTAATGCTCTACCTGGTGGTTCAAACGGCCTAACCGCGCTTTTGGCGCCTTGCCGCCAGATTCCAGATTACAAGGACGGCATAGCCAAATTAACCGGCCAATCTTTTAAATCACACCTCTAGGCGCTGTGGCTGAGAAGCGTTATTCTTCTCCAGTTGGGATTTTTCTCTTGAGGAGGAGGGGCCCGCTTGCGGCTCAGATCTTGGCGGGTCAACGCCGGGGCAGGACCCCTATGAACTACGATTCTTTTTATCCCACTTTCTGCCCCACCATCCTTGCCTGGGAACGCTGCCCCCTTTCTCTTAGGCTCGGCAACGCGATGCTGCACAAACTTGCGCATCCACTCGTGGGAACGGTTTCCCGTCTTTGTTCGAGTGATTCACAGGTACTATTCCGCTGCCCGACTCCTCGGGACATACAGGCGGGTCGTGTGGCCTTAGCCTTCACCCGCCGTACCGCAGCCTGCTTTGGCTGCCGGTGTTCCCGAGGTCTCCCGGTTCTCGGGCACGAAGTTTCTAGGTGTGTCTGGGGTCTAAGACTACGCAGGACTGGCCCCCGGCTCGCGCTAACGCCGTTGGTCATTTTGCCTTCCGCCAACTCTAGAACGTCGGCGTACTGATGTTGGTATTTTGTAGGGTCGAGGACTGGCGCCCTGCTTCGTAGGTTCAGCCTAGCTGTTTCTCCCCGTTTCCTCTGGGAGTGCCTCACTAGCCAAACCGTAAGTGGATTTCCAGCCCCCGCCACTTCGAACGTAGCGTGCGGATTTCCCGCACTACGCTCTCCTGTTGGCTTCCGGTCAAGGTTTATCCGCCATGGGGAGCTGGAGCAGCTTTCGCGAGTGCTGGCCGGCTCAGCCTGTAGTCGTTATATAGTCCGAGCGTGCGGTAAATCCACTCACTACTCCACCGTTTCCAGCCCTGGCCTTTGCGTAATCTGGACCGCATCAGATGTCGCCGGATCTTCATTTCTACCCAGTCTCGGATCTTCGAAAAGCACCGACTCGAATGTCCGATCCGATAATAGTTCACCCAACCCCGGAGGATAGGATTGATATCCTTGATCACTGCCCCCACGGGCTGGCTGACGTGTTGCCGAAAGACTTCCCGGAGCTTGGCAAAGAGCGCCGTGCGTTTCTTCATCTTGGGCACAAATTGCGGTCGCCATTTCTGGTTACGGCCCAGAACGCGGCGATATTCAAACCCCAGGAACGCGAAGCTTCCGCCTTTTGTCAGATCGAGGGTCCGACTCTTGTCTTCGTTGATCTCTACTCGTAGTCTCGCCAGTTCCTCTCGCAATCGCTTGGTCACTGCCCTCAGGAGCCAGTCATTCCGCGGATGGGAGTCGATTAAGATCACCATGTCATCCGCAAAACGCGCGTATTGCACATGGGTATACTTTCCGCGCCGCGTGGTGGCTATCGCCTTCTCCAACATTCTGTCTACCTCATTGAGATAGAGATTGCTGAGCAAAGGTGAAATCACTCCGCCTTGCGGGACCCCTTTCTTCCCTGTCGACTTCAGGATCAGGTTGAGGAGTTTCATCACCATGGCGTCCTGTACCCGTTGCGCCACCTTCGCCAGCAGCAGCGAGTGCTGAACATTGTCGAAGTAGGTTTTCAGGTCAAGATCAATGATGCGTGTCTTCTCTTCCATGATCGCTTTGTCCACTCGGAGCACCGCTTCCTGAGCTGCCCGCTTCGGTCGGTATCCGTACGACCCCGGTTGGAAATCAGCTTCGAAGATCGGCTCCAGGATGAGCTTGACCGCCCCCTGGACCACACGGTCACGAATAGCGGGAATCGAAAGAACGCGGATCTTATTACCCCCGTCTTTCGGGATCTCCTTTTTTCGTACCCGCATGGGCTGATACGTGTGCTGGACCAGTTCGTTCTGAATCTGCTTCAGAAAACTTCCCTCTCCGCTTTCCTCAATGGCTGCAAACGTCACCCCGTCGATTCCCGGAGCTCCGTCATTCCTTTTCGCCATCCTGTAGGCTTCCTGGAGCGTTTCCATCTTGCAGATGTGAACGTATAGTCCCCAGAAACGCCAAGCCGGTTCAGCCTTCGCCTTGACGTATAGGCTCCTCCTCAGGTCCTGCAAACTGATGGGTGTCTTTGTCATTCCACCCTTGCCTTCCTTTTTGTTGGAGTCATTACCACCAGCAGGGCCTCTTCGCTCCACGGCCATTACGCCGCTTCCCCGCTACTACTGGCCCCTCCGCCACCCTCTCGCCATCCTTCCTTTTCCCGGTGTTGCCAGTTATAGGTCGGACCTTCTCCAGAGATTTCTCGCTGGGACGAGGAGGGCTTCTCCAGTTGCTTAATGTGTCCTTGCCATCGTGCTGTCGCTAAGACCCCGCCAAAGTGGTTCGCCGCTTCGGTCAGTTTGCGACGCACCATGCTGCCTTCACCCAGCTACGAAGGTTTCGGCCTTTGGGGCGCTATATTTCGAGGCTACTTTGCGTTTACAGTCGTTACGGCCCGATGACTTGCTCACCATCCTGTAGATGGCTTTGTCAATAGACTTAAGAGATTCGGTTTCCCTCTTCCCCTCTATCCAAGCTACGAGGTTCTGACTTTTGCCTCGGTGGGTTTACCTCCCACTGAACACATCCGCCTTTCTCTTTCTTTTTCTGGACATACCGCAGCTCCATACCCAGCCCACCTATACCTCTCTCTATGCTTCCCTGACTCCCTTGCGGTGGCTCAGGGCCAGACTCGAGGCCGAGCGGATCGCTAATCCTTTCTCGTGAGACTCTTTCATTCTCTACTTCGTGCCGGTTTATGTCGGCGCTCAGGGTTTTTACCGCGTCCCGCCGATGCAGACTCTGAAGGCCTGGATCCCTCAGACTGATGATTTCGGCCCCCTTAAGCGGAACCTTCCGTGGTCTTATCCACTACGGAGGTGTGCAGAAATGCACAGACAGGTGGTCACAATGAGGCAGACGCTCGCATTCGTTGCGTCCATGATGATGCTGTAGGTTGTGGGAAACGAGAGGGCCGCGATTTGGATGAGTCCAGTATATCCCTCTTACAACGGAGGTAGGTCGATGGAAACCATATTGATTGTTGTCGTCGTATTGTTTTTGCTCGGTGGCGGAGGCTGGGGATACTCTCGCTGGAGCGCCCAGCGAGCAGGTCAATCGCCTGAATATCCGGTTACTTGGACTCATTGCTGAAGGAATCTGGCTCCTTCTTCTTCTCACAGGTGTCATCCTTGCGGCTATCGTATTCATGACCACCCGGCTGCGAGCGGTTCTTCGAGTGCAACACGTCGGACACCATTTCAACAAGCTTCTCGTTCAGGATCGGCTTCTGAATAAAGGCCCACCCGTAATTCAATACCAGGAGGTTTCCCTCTATCCCTCCGCCCGACATCAGCATCACATGCATGTCTTTGCGGGTCTTCTTCAGCTCCTGGCCCAGCTCCGGGCCTGTCATCACGGGCATATCTACGTCGGACAGTAGCAGGTCAATGTTGCCCACCGATTTAGCCAAGGCAATGGCTTCAGCGCCGTTATTCGCTTGGAGCACGCAGAAGTTTGCACCTTCAACAATCCTCGACACCACCTTGAGAACCAAGGCATTGTCATCGACAACCAGGATGGTTTCGAGCGTTCCCTTGAGCGACTCCGACATTGGACCTCCAACTGAGTATCCGGCAGGCCGCAATCTTGCAATCGCGGGCGGCCAGCTCGGATCCGTTCCGCTCCTTCCCCGCGTAAGGAACTCTGCGGAAACGAAGAGTCAGCGTAGCCACTTTCGTTTCCGTTGTCTGCTCAATAGTTTCCGGCCCCGCCTCGCAGCGATGTCCTCGCGTTTGGCTATCACTGCGGGTACCCTCTACACTTTTTTTCCCGCAGTCGGAGGGTCGAGGACTATCGCCGAATGGAAGCTCCTGGATATTCTGTCGGCTCGACTCTCCAT
>Ga0207101_1084_pt1 | contig 18139 bp, 15 predicted proteins | sample Alteio_BWMinHeat_83_FD_153581 | JGI IMG/M metagenome (GOLD analysis project Ga0207101, IMG submission 153581) | Enriched cells from forest soil in Barre Woods Harvard Forest LTER site, Petersham, Massachusetts, United States -... | ecosystem: Environmental > Terrestrial > Soil > Temperate forest >...
GTGCCGCCAGCGATCCCACGAACTGAAGCGAAAAACGTGCGCGACTTCTTTCAAATCCGTCGGGATGGCCATGGCGCCCGCGATGACGTTGAAGAGGATGTACCACTGCGTCCCGAGAAGCATCAGCAGCATGGCGGCGAATTCGAGCCCGCCGCGCAGGCGAAGCAGAAAAAGAAGAATGATCGGAAAAAGCGCTGTGGCGGGAATGGAAGCGGCGATTTGCACCAGCGGTTGCGCGATCCGAGCGAGCCGCGGATTCGAACCGATGGCCACGCCGGCGGGAACGGTCCAGAGCGCGCCGAGAATGAGCGCGGCGTTCACGCGCAAAAAAGTGAGTGCGGCGCTCTCCAGGAGTTCGATGTAGTCCTCGTGATGCAGGCCGGACAATTCACGGACCGCGTAGAAAACGGTGAATCCCAGCCCAACGAGAACTCCGGCGCCGAGCACGTAGCCGATCCAGCGGCGCAGCTGATGTTGCTTCGGCACGGAGAAGGTTTGTGCGGCGCGGCGCGCACTGAGAGTGAAGATCAATGTGAGCCAATTCCGTTGGGTGCCACTGCGGCGATATTCTTGGGAGCATATCGGTGGATACGACCGAGCACCATCGGCACACTCCCGCCCGCATGGGCAAAGATGAAATGAATATTCTTGAACCTCGCGAACGTACCGGTAAACAGCAGATTTGTCACCGCCCGAGTAGTGTCTTGCGGAATCTCGACGACTAGAGGTGAGACATCGGGCATCAATGTTCGACAGCATAACGCCGTAGTCGGATGCACGAACACGACCGCATTGCGTCGGTTGAGTTCCTCGAGGACCGGATCGTAAACAGCATCCCCCAACCACTTGTCGTCGTAGCTGGTCATGAGCCCAATCCCATCTGCCTTGAGGACGTTAAGCGCGTACTCGATCTCGCGCAGGCTGCCCTCGGTGTCCGGCAGGGGTATTGCCGCAAAGAGACCGAAGCGGCCCGGGTGGCTTAGGGCGAGATCGGCCGCGTATTCGTTCGCTCGGCGCGCCGTCTGCACCGCCGCGTGAGGATCTCCGAACCAAACACCGGGCGTAGGAAGGCAAAGGACCGCAGTCGCGACGCCCTGCTTATCCATCGCGGCGATAGCTTGCTCAGGAGACCAACTCAACCAAGCAGGATCAATCTCACCGCCCCTCGATGTGGCAATTCGATCGCGATTCTCAGAGAGGTAAAAAGGTGGGAAAAAGTGATGATGTACATCGACGAGACGCCTCTTCGCGACGACCGATGCCTGCGCAAAGATCGACATGAAAAGGCCAGTGCTGGAGCAAGCCAACGCGCTGAACCCAGCGGTAGCGATCCCAGAAATAAACCGTCGTCTGTTGGCACTGATCGACCTGGCACCGGCGCTTCTGAAGGACAGCCAGCCACAGCTAGATCGCCGTTGCTCGGGTTTACCGTGCATGGTGCTCCTTTCTTAGCCGACAGCTAGGTGTCCTCGATGCGCCAAGTTAATCTTTCCGCGCTCACTAGTCTTAGCACAGGAATAACGGGAATCCTCTACCCAACGGGTTGAGTAACGTGGACACCAGTCACGAATGCTAGGTTCTCGATAGAGGGAAAGTCAATCCTGCATTGCTCTACGCAGTGTCTGCGTCAACTCATGCGCCGCTATAACTTTCCTTTCAATGGCGAATCGTCCGGCTAAGCAAGACAAAGCAGAATCAACCCCCGAAATGTTAGCTGTTCTTCCTAGTTAACAACGCATAATGGGAAGTAATCCGCTGCTGCCTGCCCGGATCGCTCCTCATAAACGCGCATCTCGCCAGTGCTTGATTTTCCTGACGAGATGCCGACTTCACAGGACTGATCCCGCCGTGAAAGCCGGATAGCTTCCGGTTTGCCGACAATCAGGAAGTTGACGCGTTTTGGTAGGCTCGCGCGTTTTTGCGGGAATCTATTTAGCTGACCGCTAGCTCTAGAGAGCCCGGAAGTTGGAAACGCTGTTTCAAGGTGGTCGGTTATAAAAGCTTGGCCACGCGGGTTGCAAAGGTCTCGTTTCATATATCCACATAAATGGAGTACAGTAATGGCCCTTCAGAGATACTCAGCCCAGAGGTTCGAGGGTATCAGCATGTTACGGCAGCGTTTCACGTTCGTGTTCCTGTTCCCATTGTTCGTGTTCGCATTCTGTGGATTGACTCTCTCGTTCGCAAGCCATGTAACTCCCACCACGGCAGGTCAGGTAGCTCAACCGCCTGAAAAGCTTCCGCAGCATCAGCATGGGCACGCTCATCAGATGAACCTGCCTAGCGGCGTCTCTGATAAGTGCGAGCCCAAATTCAGCTATGAAGACGGGCCTCTCGCACCCAGTCATTGGCAGGGTGTCTGCAACACGGGACACTCGCAGTCCCCTGTCGATATTACGGCTACAAAAAAAATGCCCATCTCGCCCTTGGAATTTCACTATCAGCCCACAGAACTGGATATGGTGAATGATTGCAACAAATATTTGATTAAAGTCAGGTTTCCCGAAAACACGTGGCTCAAAGTGTCCAGGAAGCCCTACCGCCTAAGCGAAATCGACTTTCATGAACCCGGCGAAAACGCAGTCAATGGCAAACGTCCGCCGATGTCTCTCCAGCTTATTCATCTATCGCCTGAGGCTACCTTCCTGATTATTGAGGTCCCGGTGGTGGTGGGCAAAGAAAACCCGGCGATCAAGGCATTGTGGGAGCACATTCCCGGGCCGGGCAAGGAACAAAAAGCGGAGGGAGTGAGAGTTAACGCCATGGACTTGCTGCCTGCGGACCGCGGTTTTTATAGCTTTCGCGGTTCGTTGACGAATCCCGTTTGTAACGAGGGCGTTCTTTGGTTCTTGATGAAAAAGCCTGTCGAGATGTCCGAAGCTCAGATCGCCGAATACAAAAAGTACTATCACAATACAGCCAGGCCACTTCAGCCTCTGGGGGAGCGGCCCGTCGCCGAGAGCAATTAGCAACCCGTAGCGTCCTCGAGAGGGCAAGTGTCATGTCGGTCCTCGAACAGCAAAGGCCGTTTCTCGCGTTTATCGTCCTTTTCCTTCTTTCCCTGCCATCAACTGTTCCGCCGGGCGTGGATACTTCGGATCAACCCAAGCGGCAAACAGCGATATCGCTGTTTAACGAGGGCAAGCGTCTGGAAGCTCTCCCGCTTCTGGAGGAGCTGGCCCAAAAGGATCCGCGAGACAGTGAAGTGCTCGTCGCGCTGGCGGCGTCTCTCGTTGAACATGCGGCGACTCTGACCGACGCTGACGCTGCAGCCAAGGAGCGTTTTCGGGCCAGGGACCTTCTCCAAAAAGCTTGGGGACTGGGGAATACGAGTCCGCTCGCGGAAAACTTGCGTCAACTTCTTGAGGAACTGCCCGCGAGCGGCACAATCAAGTTCTCTGATAATCCAGGCGTGGAGCAAGCCATGAACGCAGGCGAGGCGGCGTTTGCCCGCCGCGAGTTTGACGACGCCCTGAAAAACTATGCCAAGGCCCTGGACCTCGAGCCTGCGAATTATACTGCGGCTCTCTTCACCGCAAATGCGTACGACAAAAAGAACGATCTTTCCAAGGCCGCTGCATGGTATGAGCGTGCCATGCGGCTGGACCCGAACGTGGAGACGGCCTACCGCTACTACGCAGATATGCTGGCGAAACAAGGCGACATGGCCAAGGCACGCAGCATGCTTATCCACGCAGCCGTGGCCGAACCTTATAACAAGATCGTCTGGCGCGAAATTCGCGCCTGGGCCGCCATTAGTCACACTGCCTTCAACATTGTTTTCGTCGCCATTCCTCTCCCAGAAAGGGCCGCGGCGACCCCGAGTAAGCAGCCTGCCGAACTGCTTCCGGCGTGGCGAATCTACTACTCAGTGAAAGAGGATTGGAAGAAGGGCGGCCAGTTCCAAAAGCAATTTCCGCAGGAGCCGGAATATCGCCACTCGCTTCTCGAGGAATCCAACGCGCTCGCCGCAGCCGCGCAGGTTCTGGACAGGCTCAAACACGATCCCAAAAGTTCGGAGCAGGTCGCCGGCGATCCATCGGCGAGCCTCTTACTTAAGCTCCGCGATGCCGGCCTCCTAGACGCCTACGTGCTCTTCAGTTTGGGCGATGACGAGATTGCACGGGACTACGGCGCCTACCGAAGGAAAAATCGCGACAAGCTAGAGAGCTACATGGATAAGTTCGTCATGCCTCCCGCGCCCGCCGAGCGCTAGCCATACATTACCAAAGGAAACCGGCTGGGCGCGGCATCCTGGGCTCGGAAGTAACATGATTCGGCCCATAAAAAAGCGGCTTCAGAGTTACTCTCTGAAGCCGCCTTTATGTCTCTTAGATAAACCACCTTAATCGTCGTTCGGCTTTACGTGTTCGATGGCCATCATCCCCAGGTCTTCGTGCCCGAGGATATGGCAGTGGAAGACGAAGTCGCCCACCGTCGGTCCGCGGAAGTCCACTAGCAATTGGACCTGCGGGTACGCAGGCGACGGATTACCGTTGGCATCGACGCAAGCCGGCGGAATGGGCGGACCCACGGGCTTATTATTCACCATCTTAGGCGGACCCGCTGGACCACCGCCGCAGTACGGAATCTCAATCATGTCCAGGAACTGGCCGTTGATCGCTGGCGCACATGTCTGGCAGGTTGGTGACCCCTGGATGCCGCAGTTGCCCGTTCCGGGTTGAGGTATGCAATTGGCGTCGAAGTTGTCTTGCGAGAGCACCTTGAAATGAACCTGGTGCTGGTGCAGTTCATGGTTTTCATTCGCGTGGTTCTGGACGATCCACTTCTCCACGGTGCCCTGTGTAGTGATGAAGGCCGGGAGGTTGTTGTTGTCGAACGGGGTATCAATGTTGTAAGGCTGGATCGGGCATTGAGCGCCTGATGCGGTCACGCATCCGGAGGCGTTGACGAAGAATTGGCTCCCGTCTTGGTACTCTTCGAAGTACACGGTTCGCGTGAGCGCGGGCGTGACACTCGAAATGGCGCCAAACATCCGGTGATTCGTGCTAGCACCTGTGGAAAGGGGAACGCGGTTGTCCGCCGCCTCGGTGTCGTCGCTCACGAGTTTCATCGTCAGCAGCGGGCGCGTTGGAAGCGTATCGCCTATCGGCCCCGAGAAGATATACTGTGTCACGAACTGCGCCAGCTGCACCGTGGATGGGGGCGCGTTGACGATGAATTCCACGCGCGACGCCGGCGGAATCCGGAAGTGGGTCACTGGTATGAGCGCGGGCGGCTGGGGTCCCTCCTGCGAATTCACCGGGACGGCGTCGATGCCGACGATCTGAATGGTCTGCGGCGTCCCGTCGAACCGCACTTGCAGGTCGAGAGGAGCGTCCGAATTGCAGTTGCAGACTCGCCAGAACTGCTGCTCACCAGGTTGCATGTAGATCACGGCCGGTGTGTAATTCACACTGACGAGGTTCCCATTGCTGTCGAGTGCGGCCGTGGTGTCGAGCGGAACGAAGTTCACACTCAGGTCGCGCTGGGGGATTTGTCCATCCTTTGTATTTGTACTGTTGCAACAGGTCTGACTAAGGCCAGGAACATTGAACGGCAGGTCGCGGATGACGATCACCCGCTCGCTTAATCCTCCTACCGCCGGCTGTACGTTGTTGATCCCATCCACGATCAAAGCGCCAGACGCCCCGCCGAACACTGCTGCTTCCGCCAGCATGTGAACATGCGGGTGATACCAATAGAGTCCGGGAGGCTCGTTGGTTGGAAAATGAATGTTGTACTGGAATGTGCTGGCCGGCGAGCCGGACTTGAGGGAAGGATTGATGAGGGTTTTGGTCACATTGTCCCCATGGCAACCAGGCGTTGTATTGGTGCCATGATAGTGGATATTCATCGACCCGCCGGTCATGTTATATCCATGGCTGTTCGTCGTTGCGTTCTGTAACTCAAACACCGTATCCCCGCAATTGGGTGGATTGAACGGCTCGTCGCTATCTGGATCTCCCACTTCGCTATAGGGGGTATTGTTGGTCACCGTGATGTTCAGCGTATCGCCTGGATTGACATGCAGAGTGGGATTCTCCAGGCCGCTCGGGGTCATGAAGCAATACAGTTGTCTGCCCACCGAATCAGTGGTCGTCTGGTAGGAAAATTGGACACTCAGGACTCCGTTCTGGCTATGAAGCGCCGGAGGGTTGTGGATTGCACTGCCCGCCGTAAAGCGCGAGCAGGGGTTGGGTACGGGTGGCACGGGAGTTGGCGAACTGCTCGCCGTTGTTGTAGTGGTTTGTGCGAAGGCGCACACGGGTACGAACACAACGAAAACGAGGCCCAATAAGACGGTCCAATTCACCGGGAGTGTTTTCCTTGGGTACATGGGGACTCCTTGGGGTTCCCTTGGGTCGAGGAATCTGGGCAACGTAAGGTCGCAAATGTAAAACAATCGTCTGTTATTTGTAAATAGAACTCCTGTTAATTTGGCAGGAACCGGCTCTACCAATAAGAGCCGCCTGACGAGATGCCGACTTCACAGGACTGATCCCGCCGTCGAAGGCGGATAGCTTCCGGACAGCCGACAAAATCGCCCAGAAGCTCATCTTTACACTTCCCAGAACCCCGTTTGCGCAGGTATCGTAGCTCGGGCCGCGCTCTTCTCGGAAGGGTATGGGATGCATTTTCAAAGACGCCAACTGCTTCGAACTCTGTCATTTGCTTTCGGGTCGAGCTTCATCTTGGGGCGGAACCAACTCGGCATAGCCGCGCAGACGGCTGTACCGCCAAAGCTCTCTCCTCCCCCTGCGGGGGCCGCTGTTCGCGATGGGCTCGCTGGAGGAACGGAAATGGAAAAAGTGACCGGAATCGGAGGATTCTTCTTCCGCGCCAAGGATCCGAAAGCGCTGGGGCTTTGGTACCAGCAACACCTTGGAGTCTCGGGCATACCAACGAGCTACGGGGAATCCCCTTGGCAGCAAGAGGCTGGACCCACCGCTTTCGCTCCATTCAAGGAGACGAGCGGCTATTTCGGGGATCCCCAGAAGGTCTGGATGCTGAACTTTCGAGTCCGGGATCTCGACAAAATGGCGGCCCAGCTACAAGCCGCTGGAATCGAGGTCAAGATAGACACGCAGTCTTATCCCAACGGCCGGTTCGCCCGCGTGCATGACCCTGAAGGAAATCCGATCGAATTGTGGCAGCCTAAGGTTCCAGACACCAAAGGCTAGGTTGCAAAGCAGTTCAGGATTGTTTCTGGATTTCTCCTGGGTACCGGGGAAACCGGAAGTAATGCCTCCGGGTTTGCCAGATTGCTCCCGATAAACGCGCATCTCGTCAGTGCTTGATTCCTCACGAGATTTCCGACTTGTCAGGACTAATCTGCACCGTAGAAGCCGGACTGGCCTGGCCACCTTCCGGTGGTCGGTTACTCGAAAACTGAACGCAATACTGAAGGTTGATACTCTTGCCGTAAATCTGAGGAGAACGCATAATTCGAGCGATCCTCATGCCTGCCAAGCCGCTCCGCCTGATACCCGAAGTCCATCGCGCGACGCATCGTATTGGAATCTACCTGGATAGCTTGGGGATCACGCAGGGGGAAGGCCATATTCTTTCGCATTTGGCGGCGGCGGGCGACTCGAGCATCGCGCAATTGCATCGCGCGCTGGCGCACCGGCGCTCCACGCTAACCAGTATTCTGGACCGGCTGGCCGATAGACAGTTTATTACCCGCGAAACAGATCCAGCCGATCGCCGGTCCTTCATTGTGCGGTTATCCAAGAAAGGGGGGACTGTGGCGGAAAAAGTTCATCGCGAATTGACGCGCATCGAAGAGAGCGCCATCAAGCAGGTTTCCGGGCAGGGGTTTCAATCCGCCGTCAAAGTTCTGCAAAGCCTGGAGAACGCTGCCGACCGGGCTGCGGCGCGCAAAGCGTAATCCCATCTATTTCTTTTCGTCCGTCTTCGGTCCGGACGTCTTGGGCTCGGGCGCCTTGGGCTCTTCCGGCTTTTCGCCCCAGATGTACTGCGCGAACCATTTCTCGTTTTCTTCCATGACCGCGCGTTGCTGCTTCGGTTTGGTGATTCCATGACCGAATCCCTTGTACACGACCATTTTCACCGGAACGCCGCGGTCTTCCAGAGCTTGGCGGAGTTCGTAGGCGTTGGGGATGGGCACGCGGCGGTCGTTTTCTCCATGTTGGATCAGCGTCGGCGTTTTTGCTTTCAGGATGTAGGTGATCGGTGAAGTCTTTTTGTAGATTTCGGGCTCGTCCCAGGGCGTGGCGTGCAAATACTGAGGCGTGAACGGCGTGATGTCTGTGTTCGCGTAGTAGGTCATCCAGTCGGAGATTCCCGCGCCTACGGACACGGCTTTGAAGCGGTCGCTCGATGCTGTGATGAACGCGGAAATATACCCACCCTGGCTCCAACCCATTACGCCGACGCTGTCCTTGTCCACCCAGCCTTTGGCGATGAGTGCATCCACGCCGGAAATCACGTCGGCATAATCGCCGACGCCGAGATTGCGCACGTTGAGCGCGCGAAATTTTTCGCCGTAACCGGCGGAGCCCCGGTAATTCGGCCGCAGCACCAGCGCGCCCTTGGCCACGAAGCGCTCGATCGGATAGTAGCGGTCCGCGCTCACCACCGGCTGATCCACGCCCGTTGGCCCGCCATGAATCACTACCAGCAGCGGATATTTTTTCTTCAGGCTGAAATCGGGTGGCGTATAAAGCACTCCCTCAATCAATGTGCCGTCCGCCGATTTCCAGGAAATCACTTCCCGGCGCGCCAGAGTAAATCCCTTGAGCTGTTCGCCCATGGCCGTCAGCTCCCTGCTTTGCCAGGGCGAGACGCTCGCGGCATAAATTTCTCCATACTCGTTTTCCATCGCCGCGCGAAACGCGGCGTGCTTGAAATCACGGGAGAACGAAAATCCAAAGGCCACTGCATGGTCCGGAGTGTCCAATTTCTCTACTGCACGCGTTTCAGGATTCACTAGAAACAAGTGCGCGTAGGTCTTTTGCGCGGCCTCGAAATAAATCCCCTCCGGCCCCCAATCGATGAGGTTGGGATCCTCGTCGAAAGCCGCCGTCAGCACTTGCGGCGTCCCACCCTCCGCCGGCACTACCGCGATGCGCGTATTCGTGTAGAAGAAATACTTCGAGCCCGCGGCTGTTTGATAGGCGATTGTTTTTCCGTCCGGCGACCACCGGGGATTCGTGTCCGGGCCCGCCGTGTCCACAATTTTCTTCACGGCTTTTCCGGCAATGGTCAACACATAGATATCGTTCGAGAACCCCGAGATCAAGTCCGGATCTCTTTGCGCGTTGAACGCGATACGCGTTCCATCCGGCGACCATGCAAAACTTCCCACGCTGAATGCAGTTCCTTCCGTCAGCCGTTGGGGTTCCGGCGCGGCGTTCGCCGAGGCATCCGGCAGTTCCAAAGTCCAGAGATGGGCCATCTGGTAGTCCGCATGGACGACCGAATACTCCCCATATTTTTCTTTTCGATCTTTCAATGACTTCGGTTCAGGATCCGCGGTGGCGAAGGCGATGCGCCGGGAATCCGGCGCCCAATCGAAGGTGTTGATGTCGGTTTCGGATTTGGTGAGCTGCTGGGCCTCTCCGCCATCCGCCGCAATCACGTACAATTGCTTTTTGTCTGCAGGAGATCCGGAGATTTGCGCCGGCCGGTCCGAGAGAAAAGCGATCCATTTTCCGTCCGGCGACCAACCCGCGCTCGAGCTCGACTTTTTTCCGGAAGTCAGCTGGCGGGTCTCTCCACTGGCGACGTCCGCGATCCACAAATTGCGGTCAAAGGAATTGTCTTCCCAATTGGTCGATTGCACTTCGTAAACCACGCGGCGCCCGTCGGGCGAAATCCGCGGATTGGAGGCGCTCTTCATCTCCAGGCTCTGATCGATGGTCGGCGTTTTGGACGCCGATGCCAGCGGCGCGGGCTTGGCAGCTTCTTGCGCTGCGGCGCAGACCGCCGCCATTCCACAGATGGCCAATGCAATTGCGAGGAAGGAAATCTTTCGCATCGCTCAACCCCCCAGTTTTTTCGAGAAACTTCAATTAATCTTTGCGGTTCCAGAGGATGAACCCAGTGAATAGACCAACCGCCACGATGGCAAATCCCAGGTAGACGTGCCAGCCGTGCAGCGCCGTTGCTGAAACGACCGCCCCTATGGCGGAGAGAATCAGCAAAAGGGCAGCTTTGCCCCTCGTTAGCCGTTTCTGTTCGACCACTCGCACTTCACTTCTCGCCCGCGCGATGCCCACTCTGCAACGCGCCGGCGATTTTTCCCGGCCTTAAGCTCTCGCCAACTCTCGGCTCAGGTACACAATCTGGCCCACGTGATGATACGCATGGCCAGCACAACGAACAAAAATCTGGAAACGGTCAGCCGCTTCCGGCTCGCGCTCGGCAGTATACGCTTTTCCCCAGTCCGCGGGCTGCTGCTTTCGAATGGCGGCCACGACCAGGGCGATGGTGCGGTCAAACGCCTGCAGCGCCGCATGTTTCGGGGGAGGCTGTTTCTCCGTGAACTCGCGGTCACGGTCGCGGACGTAGCCCGTCTCCGCCACGCGCGCTCCAATGTAGTAATTCAGATTGCCGGTCAAGTGCAACACCAGATGCCCAACGCTGTTTCCGTACGGATAGGGCTTGCGCCAGAACTGTTCGTTCGAAAGGGGGTCCACCCACTTGTGCAACTGCGCTCCGACGTATTCATAGTACGCCGCCAGCCCAGCCGCCACGGTTTCGTTCAGTTCGGCCATGCGAAAAATCCCGTTCGCGATTCAACCGAGGAGTTATTCATGTCTACTCCCGAGCCGCAGGTTTATTCCCCGGGACGAGACACCTCTCCGAATGTCATCTTTCCACTCCGACACTAGTCCAAATCCCGGAACGCCGACAATAGCCTTACTCCAGAAAAAGTCAAGGATTCGCTTCGTCCGATAGTGGGTCTGACGCCCTGGAAGAGTCCCGCCACGGTGCCGCGAAGCTCTCCCGCCGCTGAACACTCGCAAACACCGTCGCAGCACTCTTTCCTCAACTTCTCGGCTTTTCCACACCCTTCCACGGGGGAGCACTTCCGTACTATTGACCCTATTACTATCCGCCGCCGACACTGAGGACAGCATGGCCCGGTACTCCCCCTTTCTCGGCCGTAGTGTGGAAGTGCAATATCGCGCCGGCGATATCCTTTTGCCCGCATCCGGCATCTTGGTAGCGGATTCCGGCCGTTCCATCTTTCTCGAACAGAATTTCGAACAGCGCGGGCAGCACAAGCATTTTCGCTGGGAAATCCCGTATCAATACCTGGTGCGCATCGAAGAAAAGCCCGACTCTGGCTCCGGGGTGAAGACCGCTTCTTCTCCCGCTGCTCCCTCCTCAGCGCCTGAACCTGCCCCTGCCACCGAAACCAGCGAAGAACCGCGCAGCGCCGCAGCTGCTGCCTCGGCGGGAGGCGCGGGAGCGCTGCTTCCCTTGCAGCATCGACCCAAGACCGCCTGAACTCCCCGCCGTCGCACGAACCGCTTCCGCTTCTGCCGTTCTCTGCTAAAGTTGGCCCATGCGAACCTTCCTTTGCTGTGCGCTCGTGCTAATTCTTTGTTCCGCATGTTCACAGGCGCAAGAGTCTCCCGCTTCTACTCCCGCCGACACGATTCTGATCAATGGGAAGGTCATCACCGTCGATGCATCCGATTCGATCACTGAAGCCGTTGCGATTCGCGGAGGCAGAATCCTAGCGGTAGGCACAAAAGAAGCCGTCATGCGCCATGCCGCGCCTTCCACGCGCATCCTCGATCTGCATGGGCGCACCGCTACACCCGGCCTGATTGATGCCCATCTTCATTTCGCGGATGTCGGCCCGTTTTATTCGATTGATCTAAGCCGCGTGTCGAATATCGCGCAAGTTGTCCAGGCGGTCAAGGAACGCGCGGCAAAGGCCAAACCCGGCGAATGGATCGAGGGCCACGGCTGGGATGAAGGCAAGCTGTCCGAACATCGCTACATTCTCGCTGCAGACCTCGACCAGGTTGCGCCACAAAACCCCGTCTGGCTGATCCACACCACCGGCCACTATGGCGTGGCCAACAGCGTGGCGCTGAAGCTCGCGCATATTTCCGCCGAAACGAAGAATCCTGAGGCAGGAACCATCGACCGTGACGCGAAGGGCCAGCCAACAGGTGTCCTCAAAGAGGACACCGCTATGCGGTTCGTCACCGAATTGATTCCGCCGTACTCCCGCGAGCAGATGAGCGAAGGTTATCTAAAACTAATGGCGGAGCTCAACAAGGAAGGAATGACGGCCATCAAGGATCCTGGAATCGCGGGAGAGAATTGGGACCTTTATAGCGAGTTGCGCGATCAAAATAAACTTACCATTCATCTTTTTGCGCTGTGGTACGGCGGCACGAAACTCGATTCCACGCGGCAGGTTCTGGCACGGATTCTCACGCTGCCGAAACCTCGACCGGCGCAGGCAGATGACCGCTTGATTTCCGGCGGCGTCAAACTTTTCATGGATGGCAGCGGCGGCGCGCGCACGGCCTGGCTCTACGACGACTGGAACAAGAACTCCACGGGCACGGACACCGGCAATCACGGTTTTCCCACGACCGATCCTGAAATCTACCGCCAGCAGGTTCGCTTGCTCCACGATGCCGGGATTCACGTCAGCACGCATGCGGTCGGAGACCATGCGATCGATTGGGTCGTGGATACGTACGCCCAGGCGCTCAAAGACAAGCCCACTTCCGGACTTCGGCATGGAATCATTCACGCCAATATTCCGTCGGATCACGCCATCGCGACGATGGCCGCGCTCGAGAAACAGTTCGATGCCGGATATCCCGAAGCGCAGGGGGAGTTCATGTGGTGGATTGGGGATACCTATGCGGCGAATTTCGGGCCGGTGCGCTCGCTTCGTCTCATGCCGTTTCATACCTATGTGACCCGCGGCATTCCCTGGGCGGGTGGTTCGGATTATTCAGTCACCCCTTTTCCGGCGCGGTATGGAATCTGGACAACGGTGGTTCGCAAGACGCTCAAGGGAACTTATGGCGCGCAACCGTTTGGCACTGCAGAATCTGTTGACGTGCACGCCGCCCTCCGCTCCTACACGATCTGGGCTGCTCATCAGCTTTTTCTGGAGGACCGCATAGGCTCGCTGGAGGTGGGCAAGGACGCAGACATCGCCGTGTGGGATCGCGACATCTACTCCATTCCCTCTGACGAGCTGAAGGACATGAAGTGTGAACTGACGTTGTTCCAGGGCCGGACGGTTTACAGCGATCCCGCTTCACTCGTCAAACCAGAATAAGTTCAGGGTTCGCGGCTCTGCCCACAGCCCGCAATTCGGCTACAATCGTCTCCTCGTTTTGAGAAAATAACGGATGCGCTTGCATCCCATTGTTTCCGAGGAGGCTCCGCTTGAATCCCGCCGCTGGCAGCAAAAATATCGGACTGATTGGGCTGGGCCTGATGGGCCGGCCTATGGGCATGAATCTGTTGAAGGCCGGACACTCGCTCACGGTCTGGAATCGCACGGGTTCGCGTGCGGATGAACTTGTCGCCGCCGGCGCCAAGCTCGCCAAATCTCCGCAGGAAGCCGCCACTGCTTCCGAATTTCTCCTCACCATGGTGAGCGATCCGCCCGCGCTCGAAGAAGTTCTCTGGGGACCTGTGGGCGCCATGCAGGCGCTGAAACGCGGCGCCATCTACATCGACTCCAGCACCATCTCTCCCGCGCTGGCGCGCAAAATTGCCGCAGCCTGCGCCGAGCGAGGCGCGCACTTTCTGGATGCGCCGGTTACCGGGGGCGACTGGGGCGCCAAAAAGGGCGAATTGCTGTTCATGGTTGGCGGCGATGCGACCACGCTCAAAGATGCCGAGCCCATCCTGAGCGTGATGGGGAAGAAAATTTTTCATCTGGGCCCGCATGGCGCCGGACAAACCATCAAGCTGGCGATGAACCTCATCCTCGCGCTTCAGGTTGACGCGCTTGCGGAAGCGCTCGCTCTCGTCACGGGCGCGGGTCTGCAAGGCGAAAAGCTGGTCGAGGTTTTGCAATCGAGCATGGCGCGCTCAGGTGTCCTGGATATCAAGGCGCCCAATCTTCTCAAAGGCGAATACGTTCCCAGTTTTCCGCTGCGCCTCATGCACAAGGATCTCGGCCTGGCGCTCGATCTCGCCAATCAACTCGGCGTGGCCCTGCCCGCCACGGCCGCGGCCCGCGAAACGTACAGCGCCGTCAAAGGCGCTTCGAGGGAAGACCTCGACTATTCCGCGGTCATGAAATTCTGGAAGCCTTGACGCGCTCATCCCTCTGCTAAACTTTGTAAATCTGGAGGACACCCATGAGTTCAGCGAGCACTTCGCCCGATCCCGCTAAAATCCAAAAAGTTCGAGAGCACCTTCGAGAGGAATGGACGGGCGAGGTGACCGTAGCGGCCTGGCGCAAATGGCACGCGCAGATCGCCGCGTTCACGCGAGGCGCCACCGAAGCGCTCCTCGATGCCGCCCATCTGCGTCCCGGCATTCTCGTCCTCGATCTCGCTTGCGGCGTCGGCGATCCGGCGCTCTCCATCGCACAGGAGGTGGTTCCGTCCGGCCGCGTCACCGCCACCGATCTCGGGCCCGGCATGATGTCGCTTGCCGAAGAGCTTGCGCGCAAAAAAGGACTCACGAATATCGAGTTTCGCGAGGCCAACGCCGAATCGCTCCCTTTCACGGATGCTTCCTATGACGTGCTCACGTGCCGCTTCGGCATCATGTTTTTTCCCGATCTTGCTAAGGCGCTTCGCGAATGCTTGCGCGTCCTCAAGCCGGGGGGCTGCGTTGCGTTTGTTGCCTGGGGGAAGATGGCGCAGCCCTTCTTCACCACCACTGCGGGCATTCTGCTGAAGCATGTTCCTTCACCGCCGCCCCCGCCGGATCCTGAAGGACCCAGCCTCTTCATGTTCGGCGAAAGCGGACGTCTGCGCCGGGCTCTCGAAGCCGCCGGCTTTGCAGGCGTCCACGAAGAAGACCTCATCATTGCCGGGCGATGGACCTCTTCCATCGAAGAATATTGGGAGCAGTTCACCGAAGTTGCCGCGCCCTTCCGGCCGCTGCTTGCACAACTCACGCCCGAAAAAATGGCTCAAGCCAAGGCGGAAATTTTCGCAGCCTTAGGAAAATTCTGGGATGGCAAGGAACTGAACATACCGCTCGAAATCGTCATCGGCTCCGGAACGCGCCCCTGAACGATAGGACAAACAGGCTTGACCACACCGCCTTTACCTTGGAAGTTCCCGTAAAATAGAAGGTTAGTAAGGGTCGTTCTGGCTACCGAACTCAGAACTTTGCCAGAATCCGACCTCCGTCCCGACGCAGAGCCAGTGCATAGCCTTGCGAATCGGGGAGGCCTATGGTTCGCTCGCGATTTCTGAAGGAGCTAGCCACTCTGGTGGTCTTGGCTGCTGCCTACTTCGTGGCCGGGAAGCTGGGGCTGCGTCTGGCCTTTGTCAACGCCAGTGCCACTGCCGTTTGGCCCTGCACCGGCATCGCGCTCGCTGCCTTTCTGATTCTCGGCTACCGCGCCTGGCCTGCCATCCTCGCTGGAGCATTCTTCGTAAACCTGACCACCGCCGGCACTCTCGCCACCTCTCTCGGCATCGCCATCGGAAACACGCTCGAAGGCGTCGTCAGTTGCTATCTGGTGAATCGCTTCGCCGCAGGTCGCCAGGCATTTGAACGCGCACAGGACATTTTCAAATTTGCCTTTCTTGCCGGCATGGTCAGCACCACCGTTAGCGCCACAATCGGAGTCACCATCCTGGCACTGGCGAGATTCGCAGCCTGGAACATATACGGATCCATATGGTCAACTTGGTGGCTCGGGGACGCGGTGGGCGCCCTGGTTTTCGCCCCCTTGGTTATCCTCTGGTGGGAGAATCCCCGCTTGCATTGGACTCGCAAGCAGATGATGGAGCTGGCTTTCTTGTTTGCGGGATTGCTTCTCGGCGGCTGGTTCGTTTTCGGCGGTCGTTCTCACGCGTCTCTGAAGAACTATCCCCTCGAATACCTCTGCGTTCCTTTTCTGATCTGGGCCGCGTTCCGCTTTGGCCGCCGCAAAGCCGCCACCTGTATTGCCTTCCTCAGTGCGATTGCCACTTGGGGCACTACGCACGGATTCGGCCCATTCTCACGCGAATACCAAAACACCTCTCTGCTTTTATTGCAAGCGTTCATCGGCATCATGGCCATCACCACCATGGCCTTGGCAGCTGAAGTCACCGAACACAATCGCGCAGATGAACACGTGCGCCAGTTGGCGGTCACCGATGCGCTCACCGGCCTTGCCAACTACCGCCGACTTCTCGACGCCCTCGACGCGGAAATCAGGCGCCACGACCGCGCCGGGCGGCCTTTTGCCGTCGTGCTGCTCGATCTGGACGGGTTGAAAATTATCAATGACACCTATGGCCATCTCGTGGGAACCGACGCCATCTGCCGCTTGGCGAACATTCTCCGCATTCATTCCCGCGCCGTTGACACTGCGGCGCGTTACGGAGGCGATGAATTCGCCCTCGTTCTCCCGGAAACGGAATCCCCAGCTGCTCAGAGGGTTGCCGATCGAATTGCTGAGCGTCTCAGAACCGACGGTGACGAGCCGCCCGTCACGGTAAGTACCGGCATTGCCGTCTACCCGCATGATGGCAAGACCATTGAACAGCTCCTCGCCGCCGCCGACCACGCCCTTTATAGAAAAAAAAAGAGCCATTCCAAACCCAGACTCACGCAACACACCTGACGCCAGCCCTGTTGTAACGGCAACCCTCATGCTTTCTTCGCGGTGGCATACGCGTCCGCGCCCATCAGGTGAATCGAAACGTACGGTTCGTCGCCCACTACCCAGCTGTCATGGCCCGGCGCGATGTAGAACACGTCGCCCGCTTTCATCTCGAACACCCGGCCGTCATCCATCGCCGCCGTCGCACGCCCGGAAACCACCATTCCCACGTGTTCGACCACACAGCTTTTCGCGCCGGTCGCACTTCCGACGTGCTTGGACCATTTCCATCCCGGCTCATACGTTGCACGGCCAATGGTCATTCCGCCCACACGCACCAACTCAAACCGGCCTTTCTCAAACGCGCGTATTTCGTCCGGTTGCTCGAACCGTTTCAGCATGACCTCCAGCATCGGCTTCTCCTCTCACCCCGTACCCATTAGAAAGTAAACACATCGCGTTGGTGAATCCAAATTGGAATTTGTATTGGCTCTACGAACGGCCGAATCTGATAGAGCAACTGATGCAACGCGCTTCGCCGGAGCAGGCATGAAAAATCCTCATGCGAACCCAGTCATCGGCGCCGCGCCGCACGAATTCGAAATACGTCCCGCAACTTCGGAAGACGCCGCCGCAATTTTGGAGTGCCTCCGCGCCGCGTTCGAACCCTACCGCTCGCAATACACGCCACAGGCGTATCTGGATACTGTGATGACGCCGGCCACGCTTCTCCAGCGGCTTGTTTCCATGACCGTGCTGGTCGCTATGGACACTCGCGGCAACGTGGCCGGGACTATCGGCGGCTCTGCCGTCTCCCCCTCGGAGGGCCATCTCCGCGGAATGGCCGTACCTCCGGAATACCACGGGCGCGGCATCGCCCGGCGCTTGCTGGACGCCATGGAAAAACATTTGCTCGGCAAGGGCTGTACGCGCATCTTGCTCGACACTACTGAGCCGCTCGAGCGCGCCATGCGTTTCTACGAAAAGAACGGCTTCCGTCGTACCGGGGAAGTCACCGATTTCTTCGGCATGCCCCTCATCGAGTACGTCAAGGAGTTCCCACCTCATTGATTTTCTACCCGTAGTGGCGCGATGCTTCTGTCAGGCCGTTGTAGCGGCGAATACAGCTCGCCATCTCTCTCTTCTGTCATCCCGACCGGAGCAAGGGATCTGCTTTCTCAAACCGTCGCGGATATTCTCGCCACGCATCCCGCTCCCGCGGCATCAAAGAAACGCCGCCGGAGCCAAAGTTCACAGTAGACCCACACGTGGTTTGGAGCGCGCGAACCGGTTTCTGTTTTTCATCTTCAGAAAAAGGGAGGTTAGACCATGAAAACGTTTGAGGTGCAATTTCGCTATCGAGATCGAAATGAAGAAACGGCGGAATCG
>Ga0207101_1088_pt1 | contig 17639 bp, 9 predicted proteins | sample Alteio_BWMinHeat_83_FD_153581 | JGI IMG/M metagenome (GOLD analysis project Ga0207101, IMG submission 153581) | Enriched cells from forest soil in Barre Woods Harvard Forest LTER site, Petersham, Massachusetts, United States -... | ecosystem: Environmental > Terrestrial > Soil > Temperate forest >...
AGGCGGCGCCACGCCACAAGTGAAGGGCGCCGTAAACTGGCAAGATGTGTTGCTCAGCGTGTTCCACGGCGTGGCGTGATCGATGTTGAGCGTTGTCAGCCACGGCGGCTGGATGTTGAACCCTTGGAAGCCCCAAGGACCGGTTCCCGAAGCGCCGCTTCGCGGCGTGGAGAAATAGATCCCGTACCCGCCGCGAATCACGAAGGTGTGCGGCAATTGAAAGGCAAAGCCAAAGCGGGGCTGAATGGCTTTGTAATCAGTGTAGTAATTCGAGCGATCCTTCGGACTGGCAAAGACTTCGATGCCATGCAAAGTGGGAAGTCCCGCCGCTTGCAGTGGCGAAACGGCGTTGGGGTCCAGCCAGTTCATGCGATTGAAACGTTCTGTACGCGGCAGCGATAATTCGTAGCGCAGGCCCAAGTTGAGTGTGAGCTTTGGGGTGACCTTAAAATTGTCCTGAGCAAAAGTGGCGTACCGGAAACTCTGCGTGCTGACAAAGTTGTTGAATCCTTGCTGGCAAGGTGTGCAACCGCCGCCACTAAAGGTCGGTGAGCCAACTCCAGTGAGGAAGCTTGCCAATCCGTCCCCTCCCGCGAGAGGCAGCCCCGGAGAAGGAAAGGTTCCAGTGGGATCGGTTGCTTGCGTTGTTCCGGTTTGCGTCGAAATCTGCGAAGTGGCCGAAAAGTCAAAGGGGAAGTCCCCAGAAGGCCAGCCGGGGTTGCCGTGATTAATCCGGTGCATGCGTCCTTCGCCGCCGAACTTCAGTTCATGCTTGCCGCGCAACCAACTGACCGAGCCGCCCAGGTGGTGGGAATCTTGACCTTCCCTGGTAATGCTGAAGGTCTGTGTTCCGACGTTGTTCCCCGCGTTCCCGGAGCTGTATCCGCTTATTTGTATGGCAGGGATGACCCCGAAACCGTTATTAAGATAAGAGGGAAATCCTAGCTGGCCAAACGAAGTACCGATGTCAGGAAACTGGCCCTTGATGCCGCCTGCGTCATCAAATCCGCGCACGTAGCCGTAGGTGACGCTGAGCACCAAGGTCGGACTAAAGGTATGGGCGAAATTAATCGACGCTTCATGGCGGGTGAAACGAGCCGGGCCAGACGTGCAGGGATCGGTGAAATTCCCGAAACAGTTAAAGCTTGTGGAATTGCCGGTCTGTTGAGAATACCTTACGCTTAGCATGTTGCGGTCGCTGAAGCGGTGATCCAGCTTGATGTCAAACTGATTGCTGGAGTTTGTGTTGGCTCCCGAGCTGAAGAAGTTCGCGTTTTGCAAAGTGGCGATATCCGTGGCGTTAACGGTTGGCTTCGGGAAAAGCAGAAATAACCGTCTCGCCACGGGGTCAATCAGATTGCCGGGTACGCCGGGCGCCGGCTGAAACGGAGTTCCGGCGAGATTGGGATTTCCTGGGCTGGTATAAGTTGCCAGGTTATTAAAAGGAATGAACGTGGAACGAACGGCGCCGCCAGCCAGGCTCTGGTCCCCAGCCGGATCCGGGTTGAAAGTTCCGGAATACGGGTCCCAGATTTGACCGGACGGAAAGGGATTGTTGCTGGAGTCCAAGCACTGGCCATTAGCACTGAAATGCGCATTTTGACCGGATGAATCCTGTTGAGTCGTACACAGTTCGCCGAAATTCCCCAAGCCGGTCCCGCCGGGCCCGCCACCACAGTTGACGGCGGAGGGATCCCCTCTCTCACACAAACTCGGAACGCCCATCTGTCCCGAATTGGTAGCCGTCGTCTGCCGCGTGCCCTCATAGTCGAAGAAGAAAAAAGTCTTATCTTTGCGGATGGGACCACCAAAGGTGCCGCCGAAGTTATTTCTCTTTAGTGCGGCAATTGGCGTCCCGTTTTTATTGTTAAACCAGTCGTTTGCATCCATAACAGAGTTGCGGAAGAATTCGTAAGTGCTGCCGTGAAATTGGTTGGTGCCAGACCGGGTTACCACGTTGATGATCGTTCCACCTGCGAAACCGTACTCCGCCGTAAAGTTGGTTTGCTGAACTTTGAATTCCTCGACGGAGTCGACCGAAGGCGTGTAAGGCACGTTCTGAAGACCGCTGTTTTGCTCAAAATTCGTCGCGCTGGCACCATCGATTAGGACATCGGCGGTGGAGTTCCGGCTGCCATTGGAATTGAAGTTGATTCCTCCGTTCGATCCTCTCGTTCCGGGCGCATTGGTCTCCGTTAGGCCCGGGGCCAGGTACGCAAGGTCGGTGAAAGTCCTGTCCGCCAGGGGCAAATCATTCACGAACTTGCGGTTCACCACTTGACCAGTAACCGCGTCCTCGGTTTGTAGCTGCACTGCGTTAGCATTCACTTCCACGGTCTCGGTGGCGGCTCCCACCTTCAGGGAAAAATCGATGGAGATGTTTTGCGTGACGTCCAGTTTGATCCCATCCTGGCGTTGGTGCTGGAAATTGGCCGCCTCCACCAAGATTCTGTAGGTGCCGGGAGGAATCGAGCGCAGGAGATACCTGCCGCTTGAGTCGGTTGTCGCCGTGAAGGCAAAACCTTTAGCCTGGTCCACCAGTGTTACTTTTGCCGAGGGAACCACGGCTCCCGAGGGATCGGTTACAACTCCAGTCACTGAACCGGTATAAAGTTGTGCGTGTGCCCCGGCAGCAAGAAGAAGAAATAGGAAAAGAAACAAAACTGCCAGCGGCCCCATAGCCCCTGCATCGGACGAGTGGACCTCTTTCCCCCGCAAACCCAGGTGCTTGGCTCTGTGAAAAGGCGCTCTGTTCATCATCACAGTCCTCCGTGTTCCTTCTCGACGATGTCCCGTGAGAAACCCGCAAGAATCCAGCTCTGCACCTGTCCCGGACGAGGGAGAGCCTGGTAGCCTTTTGTTAAATCGGTTTAATATTCCATTCCTCTTTGTCTTGTCAAGTCCTAATACGCGAGAAGCGGGGTGGTTGGTTTCCGCCATGGGGGAGAACTAGCATCTGCCGTGGGAGGTGGGATTTCTCGGTGCGCATTTCGCACACCGCAACGAGCGGAGGAAACCGTCTGCCCTCGTTCTCTACGAGGTGCGCGGGCTGGTGGTAGCGGCAACTTCGATGACCGGGTTGGGGAGCGCCCGGAGCGTTCGAACAAAGACTTCGACGATGGCGCCATCGAACTGCGCGTTCGCGCAACGCTCCAGTTCCGCCAGGGCATCGCCTGCCTTGCGCGCCTTCTTGTAAGTGCGGTCGCTGGTGATGGTGTCGTAAGCGTCGGCGATGGCGATGATCCGGGCTCCGAGAGGAATTTTCTCTCCTCCCAAGGCATCGGGATAGCCGGAACCGTCGTAATACTCGTGGTGATGCAGGACCATCTCGCGAATCCGCGCCAGCGGCGTGAGGGGATCGAGAATCTTCGCGCCGAAATTCACATGCGATTTCATCGTCTCCCATTCGTCGGGATTCAGCGGGCCGCTCTTGTTCAAAATATTTTCGGGGATGCCGACCTTGCCGATGTCGTGCAACACGCCGCCCAGGCGAATCTCCTCGACTTCCGCGTCGGACATGGCCATGGCTTCGGCGATCAGCGCGGCGTAAGCGGAAACTTTCTGCGAGTGGCCCTGGGTATAGTGATCTTTTGCGTCGATCGCAAATGCCAAGGACGTCACGGTGTCCAGCACCGCCTGCGGCAGGGCTTGCGGGCCCTGCGCGGCGGCCGCGGTGGCTTTGCCGTTTGTGCCTTCGGTGGCGGCCAGGGACTCGGTGAACTGCGTGAGCCGCTGGTAGATCTCTTCGAACGCCTCGGGGCCCGTCGAGAAAAGACGCTTGAGCGTCACGCCGAGATACGCTTCCAGCACGTCGCGTTTCCACTTCTTGGCTTCGTTGGGATCGAAGTGGTCGGCGGTCGACACCGCGTTGCCGCCCTGGTGTTTCGAAAGGTACATGGAAGCGTCGGCGACCTGGATCAGTTCCTGGGGCGAAGAGCCGTGCAGCGGATAGCAGGCGATGCCGAAACTCGCGCTGATGTTTTTCTCGCGCAGCAGTGGGTCCGCGGAAACCCAGCCGCGAAGCTTGCTGGCCAATTGCCGGGCGTGCTCCATGTTGGTTTCCGGCATCAAAATCACGAATTCATCGCCCCCGTACCGCGCGACCACGTCGGACCGCCGGCAATTTGTTTCGAGGATGTGGCCCACGCGTTGCAGGACCAGGTCACCCTCGAGGTGGCCGTAAAAATCGTTCACAAACTTGAAACGGTCCAGGTCCATGAGGACCAAGGCGAAGGCTCGGCCGGCACGCGTCGAGCGTTTCCATTCGGCGGAGAGCGCTTCCATGAAAAAGCGGTGGGTCTTCACGCCGGTGAGGCCGTCGGTGATGGCCTGTTCCTGCGCTTTCTGGAAGGAAAGCGCGTTGTGCAGCGCGCCGGCAATCAAGTCCGCCAGCGTCCGCAGCAAGAGCAGCTCTTCCTCGGAGAATTCCGTGGGCATAGAGCACTCAATGGACAAGATTCCGTGGAGCTGCTCGGCGTAGAAAACCGGAAGGGCAATCGCCGATACGGAATCAGGCAAGAGTGGTTTGAGTGCGCTATCGGCATGAGAGGTGGCGCGATACGTGCCCATGTGGCCGTTGCGCGCGACATGCCCGATCAGGCCCGTGCCGAGCGGGATGCGCCGGCCCAGCGTGCCGCGGCGTTTGCCGGCTTCCGCTTGGATTACGATCTCACGCGTGGCGTAGTCGAGCTGGCCGATTCCAATGTGATCGTAAGTCAGGCCGTCTTCCAATTGCTCGGTGATTTTCGCCAGCATCTCATCGGGATTCAGCGTGGCGATGGCATTGCGCGAAATGGTATTCAGGAGCGAGAGGTGGCGCGCCTTGGTACGCTCTTCGTGGAACAGGCGCGCGTTTTCGATGGCAATGCTGGCTTCGCTGGCCAGCACGCGGAGAAGTTCCAGGTGGCCTTCGTCAAACGTGCGCTCGTTGTCGGAGAACACCGCCATGGCCCCAATGGCGTGATCGTAAGCCACCAGCGGGACGCCGCAAAAACAGCCTCTCGCGCGTATGGGCTCCACTCCAAGTTTCTTGGCTTCGGCCACATAATTGTCGCGGATCAGCACCGGCTGCCGCGTTCGAATGATGTACTCCGTGATGTGATTTCCCGCCGGCCGCGTCCGCTTGGGCATGCGCGCGCCGTCGATCATTTCCAGATCGAAATGCATTTCATCGCGAAGCGAGTCGAGCTCCGCGATGTAGAAATTCTCCACGTCGAAGAGCCGCCGCAACTCTTCCCACACTTTGCGCATCAAGTCTTCTTTGTTCAGCGTGGAGCTGAGCGCGCGGCCGATTTCGTTGAGCACGTGCAATTCTTCGGAGCGCCGCGAAGTCTGCTGAATCAGATAGCTGTTCTCCACCGCCATGCCGATCTGATGTCCCAGCGCGAGGAGCAGGCGAAGCTCCGCGGGAGTGAAGCGCCGGCTGTCCGGAGTACCCAGCAGGAGGACGCCGAAGGCTTGTTCCTTGGCTTGGAGACTGATGGCCACGACGCTGCGGAGTCCTTGCGCCAGCGCCAGGTCGCGGAAACGCCGGATAGATTGCTCTTTTTCAAGCGCGGAGAGGGAATCGTCGCGCAGGTCGCGGAATCCCAAGAGCCCGCCGAGGCGCGACACCAGGTTTACGAGATAATCGTCCAGGCCTTCATTCTGCGCCGCGCGGCAAAAATCATCACTCAGGCCGACGGCCACAACGGAGGTCGGCCCCTGCGGGTCGCCGTGATGAAGAAAGAGCGCTCCGGCCGGCAATCGAACCACGCCCAGCACGCGGTCCAGGGCCTGCGAAAGCATGCGTTGGATTTCGCCGCCGACAAAACTCGAAGTAGCCAGGTTCAGATTCGAAAGCGCAAGCATGTTGCGCTCGATGCGCCGTTTTTCCTCCTCGTAGAGCGCCATGACCATCAACATGGCCACGAAGGCACAAGGAGCTGCCGCGACGACGTTTACGCTGGGGCCCTGAAGCTCCGGCGCAGTGTTCAGGAAATGCAGGGATAGCCAGAGAATTCCCCACGATGCGAAGGAGACACCTAACAGCCGGTCGGCCAGTGTTTCCTGGCGCCGGCTCTCTTGCCAGAAGACCACCGCGACCGCAACGTAGAGCAGCGACGCGGGAATGACCTCGGAAATTCTGATCATGTTGACGGCATTTGCCGCCGCCCACAGTCCCAGAAAAACGCCGGCAATCAGCGCCGGAAATTTCCAAGGTTTTCGCTGAGAATAGATTTGCGCACCGAGGAAAAACAGCAGACCCGAGAGCGTGTATAGCCAATGATCCATCGCGCTTTCAAACGCGCTGGACGGCGCCTCCTGCGCCAGCGCCTGGCCCAAGTAGTGCAGCCCGAAAACGGTCCACCCCACGGTCCACAGCAGCAGGTAGGTCTGCCGCTTGATGCTGTAAATATATGCAAAGAATCCAGCCACCAAAGTGGTGGCGATCAGCAGGGCCAGGGATATAAAGCTCGGATGCATTAAGTTCGCAGTCGATTCTCCGCCGGCATTACAGACGGCGCTCCCGCTCGACACCACGGCGCAGAAAACACGTGTGCTCCATTGTGAACCGACAGCCCCATTCCGCGCGCGGGGACAACCGTGTGGAGAGCTGGGAAGTCGTGTCGATGCACAAAACTAAGTACTAGCGATTATGAGGTACCAATTTTTGCGGAAGCAAGCGTACCGGGGTACTGGTAGCCAAAAAGACAGCAGCGCCGGGGGTAACGAATTCACCACAAAAGGGGATGCACCTTTATTCTTATGTTTTTAGTCGATTGTTCTTGCGCCCGGGCGAAAGGCCTTTGGGATGCAATCTGCCCAAAAAAGGAAGAGGCTCCGGACAAAAGCAGAGCCTCTTCCCGGTTGGGGTGTTGGGGTAAGCTTAGAAGTAAAGTTTTAGCGCAAGCTGCATGATGCGCGGGTCGCGCGTATCCCTTACGCGTCCAAAAGTACCCGTGGCGAATGTAGTTCGAATGCGATTGAAATTCGTATGGTTGAATACATTTGTGGCCTCCGCCCGGAACTGGAGCCTAAACCGTTCGCTGATCTTTGTATTCTTGAACAGAGAAAGATCCCAGCGCTGCACTCCAGGTCCGAGCAACGCACCCCGCGGAGAATTGCCTGGGCGGATTTGACCAGCAGGGACCTGTACAAAATCCCCCTTGTTAAACCATTGCGCAAAGGTATGCGGGGCGTTGGAGTTTGGATTTACAACTTGGTCCGGTCGTTCCGTTGCAGGACTGAATCCCAAGACCCCAATTCCGGCGGGATCATGGGTGAAGTCAAATATAGTCAGCGGCAGGCCGCTTGTCGCGGAAACAATGCCGGAAAATTCCCAGCCGCCCAGGGCATGACCAACTAAGCCGCTCTGGGACGTAAAGAACGGCAGATAGTAAACCCAATTTGCGTTGAAGATTTGTCGCCGGTCAAACTGCGCCGGCCCGTAGTCCAGGTGCGGGTCGGAAGTCACGATGGGAGTCGTGAAGTCGCTTTGGGCGTCAGTTAGAGCGTGTGACCATGTGTAGTTTACGTTCAGCAGCGAACTGGCGCCGAAACGTTTCTGGACGGCTACCTGGAGTGCGTTGTAATTCGAAGTGAACTCTGTCGAGAAAATATTCATTGCATCGTAGCCCCGGAATGGCCGGATGAAATTCAATTGTTCGGTGACGCCAAACGAAGTTATTGGGAGTACCGGGCCAGACACAAAGGGGGCTAGGGCAGTAGCCGCCAGCCCAATGGGCGGCTCATTGATGTCCACGTCTCCCAGAAGATGCGTGCCCTTGTTTCCGTAGTAGCCGACATCGACAAGGAGTCTGGGCAAAACTTCCCGCTGAATGTCCAGGCTCCATTCTTGTACGTACGGCTGATGCCAGTTCGTGTCCACACCGGTGAGGACTGGCGGGCCAAAACTCTGTACTGACGCGCCAGCCGGCGCTTCCAGCCTCGTGTTCACGATATTGTTAGAGGTCACAAACGGCGGATTGTTGAAGACCGCAGTCTCGTACCAGCTTACGGCCGGAGAATCGAAATAGATTCCGTAGCCTGCCCGAACGGACGTCTTTCCAGTTTTAAAGGGATCCCAGGCAATGCCGATGCGGGGGCCAAAGTCTTTGTTGTCTTGCCTGGCAATGGCGTCTCCGAAGCGAGAGTTCTTCCCGCCGATGATGATTCCGTCGAGTGGATCTCCCGTCGGAGGCAAAACATTTGGATTCGTGCACGTGCCGGTCTGAATTCCGAGATTTCCGGAGCATGGGTCAATCTGCTGTGCTGCGGTCAGCTTGAACGCTGCGGGGTCGAAATTGGTCAGGTTCCCGTTGGCGTCGGTCGGTTGACGAAACAAGGACCAGCGCACTCCGTATGTGATCGTGAGGTTAGGGCGAAAATGGAACGAATCCTGACCGTAAATTTCAAATTCATTTTGCCGGATCACTGCACGGAAATCCTGCGAGGTCTGAGTGAAGTTGCCCACATTTCCCTCCAGGAAATTGGCGAATTCCTGAAATTCCGTATTCGCGCCGGTAGGGTCCAAAGACGAAAAGGAAAAACTGCCCTGGTTGCCATTCCCGGCATTCTCGTCCTTCTGATAGTGATTGAAGGCGAAGCCGAATTTCAGCGTGTGCCTGCCAAGCGTTTTCGTCAGGTTGTCGAAGAAATTGTGATTGTCATTGAAATCACGATACTGCCCGAAGCCTACGACACTGTCAAAATTACCGAAACTCAGGTCCGGCACCCGCGTCAGCGTAACTTTGGATGGCAGAGCAATGGCCTTGATGACATCCGGAGAATTCTTGCTGGCTTCGGTCCCAACAGGGTCGCTGACCACGCCGCCGTGAGAGTAGTTATAGCCGACATCATTGACTAGGCTCGGAGTGAACGTATTGGTGGCGTGGATAGTAAAGATCCTGCCCGGCGAGTTTGTGTTGGTCGTGGACACGCCAGGGAGTGCGCTGCCGGTGAAAAGCCCACCCGGCTCGATCGTGGGGATAGTGTCATTTTCAAAGCGGCCGAACAGTGTGAACTTGGGGTTAAACACCTGATCGATCCGAACGATTTCCTGATGCAGATTGAAAATGTTGCGGCCTGTCGTTGTGACGTCGCAGCCACTCGTGCAAGTAGGATCATTTGGCGGTGGAAGCTTATTGAAGAGATCCGTGAGATAAGCCTGCGCTGCCGGATCGATGCTGGGCACCTGGGTGCCTGATTGGCCAGCGGGACAACTGCCACTCGAGTTCAGCGGAACAAAACAGACGGCCTGGGGGAATATTCCCTTTCGCTCGTTCGCCGTAGGAACGATAGCGTCAAAAGCAGTGTAAGTAATTACGCGCCGGGCTTCTTCTGAGAAAAAGAAGAACGTCTTGTTCTTATCATTATTGTAGAGCCCCGGAATATAGACAGGACCGCCTACCGTTCCTCCAAAGTCGTTGTAGCGCAGTGGTGGCCGCGACGTTCCCGCACGATTGAGCAAAAAGTTGTTCGCAGCGAGCACATCGTTTCGGAAGAATTCATAGAGGTCGCCGTGAAATGCATTGGTGCCCGATTTTGTGATGACGTTGATCTGGCCGCTCGAACTCCGGCCGTATTCCGCTCCATATTGGCCTCGTTGGACGGAAAACTCTTCAAGGGAATCTACGCTCGGATAGGCCAGAAGCGTAAGGTTCGCCCCTCGGTCTACGTTGTCTGCGCCGTCAAGGGACCACTGGTTTTGCGTCGGCCTCCCGCCATTGACCGAAAAATTGATCTGATTGGAGGTTCCCACTGGATTGCTCACGCCTACGTAGAGTTGGTCGGAGGCCAAGCCGGTTGAAACGCCTGGCATCAGGGCCACCAGCTGTTCATAATTCCTGGTGTTGATCGCCAGTTCGCGGATTTGTGTGCCGTTAATGACCGTCTGGCTCTGAGCGCTCTGCTGATCGACTTGGAGCGGTAATGCTTCCACAGTTACGGTCTGCGTTGCTGCGCCCACTTCCAACGTCAAATTCACGGTTAGAGTTTCGTTGACGTCCAGCCCAATCCCCGTCTGAACGCTCCTCTTGAAATTCGTGGTCTCCGCCGTGACCGTGTACCGCCCAACTGGCAACAGCGTCGCAGAATAACTGCCTTGGGCATCGCTCTTCAACGTGCGCACAACTAAATTCTGGTCCAGATTCGTGATGGTAATGGTCGCCCCAGGAACGGTTCCCCCGCTTGTGTCCCTCACCGTTCCCACGATCGTGCCTGAAACGACCTGTGCGCCCGCTGGTGGACCAAAGGCAACGAGCAACACCAACACAACCAAAATTGCTTGTTTCCTGGACATCATTTCACCCCCATGGAACTATGTCGGTCTCCTTGCGTTAACCGACTCACAATCTTGTAGCGATCACCGCGATAGGTGGATTTGACATACTCTACCGGCTGGCCACTTTCGAGGAAAGAAGTCCGTGTGAATAGAAAGACCGGGCTCCGCTTGGCAACGCGCAGCAGGGGCGCTACGTCGGAGCTGGCCAGCCCCGCTTCCGCTACCTCGTTGGCAGAAGCGATGCGGATTCCATAGCGATTTGCAAGAGCCTCATATAAAGAGGTTTCTGGATCGAACTTCTGAAGCAGGTCTGGGCATAGCCGCGAGGGAAGGCATGTGCATTCGACTGCCATCGGCAGAGAATCCGCGATTCGAATGCGTTTCAACCTGATTACCTGTTCCGTGGGTCCCAGATGAAGCGCATCGGCCACTTCCTCGCTGGCGGAAACCAGTTCAAACGTAAGAACCTTCGAACGCGTCCGCGATCCGCGTGCTTCCATCTCCTTGCTAAAAGAAAGAACTTGCCGGGAGTTCTTTTCCACCTTAGTTCGGGAAACGAAGGTGCCTTTGCCTCTCTGGCTGTAGGCCACGCCGAGGCTGCAGAGCGACTTCAGCGCTTGCCGCGCGGTCATCCTGCTAACACCAAGTCGCGTTGCGATTTCCTGCTCGGAAGGCATCGGAGAACCGGCCACGAGCTCCCCGGCGCGAATTTGGCGTAGCAAGGACTGTTGAATCTGGTAGTAGAGAGGCACTACGCTTTGGCGATCCAGAGTCAAGGTTCCCATCGGAGCTCCACTTGTCTAGACGACCAGACATATATACGTCTCTCCTCCGCCTGTCAAGCTCATCTCGATGGATTCCCTTGCACTGCCCCGTCCCTTGAGACAATCTCCTTTGGAGTCCCACAATTCGAATCTCAACTCCGCCGTGAGACTCCTTTTCGTGGTTCCATTGGATTTCGATACTTGCGGATCAAGCATTTGCCCCACTCCCCTCGAATTGGACGCCATTCGAACGTTTCGCTACACTGAGGAATTCCATTTGGGTGAAAAGACCTGGCAGATGAGCGACGCAACCACCAACGGAGCCGGAGTGAGAGTGCGATTTGCGCCCTCTCCGACTGGCTATTTGCACGTCGGCGGAGCGCGCACGGCGCTGTTCAATTGGTTGTTCGCGAGGCGCCAGAGTGGCGTGATGATCCTGCGCATTGAGGACACCGATGCGGAGCGCAACAAACCGGAATTGGTGCAGGGAATCCTGGATGGATTGCAGTGGCTGGGCGTCGATTGGGATGAAGGGCCTTTTTACCAGTCGCAGAGGACGGAGTTGTACCTCGCGGCGGCTAAGAAATGCCTTTCGAACGGCAGCGCGTTTCTCTGTTATTGCCCAGCGGAGAAATATGCCGGCGGAGACCACGCCGAACCGGCGCAAGACGAGGAGCCGAAGGCTGGAGGGCCGCGACGCGTGACGCGATGCACCTGCCGCCATGGAGTTCCGTCGACGCCCGGTGCGAAACCGGCGGTACGCTTCAAAGTGCCGCTGGGCGGTACGACGAAATTCTTCGATGCCGTGTTCGGCGAGACGGAGTTTTCGAACGACGAAATCGAGGATTTCGTGCTCCTGCGTTCCGGCAAAGGCGAAGAAGAATTCGGCCAGTCCATGTACCAGCTCGGCGTGGTCGTGGATGACATCGACATGCGCATTACGCACGTGATCCGCGGCGCGGACCACATTTCGAATACGCCCAAGCAGGTTTTGCTGTACCGGGCGCTCGGCGCGCCGGCACCGATGTTTGCGCACGTTCCGCTGATTCTCGGCGCGGACAAGAAGCGTCTTTCGAAACGGCATGGCGCCACCGATGTGAACATGTATCGCGCGGAAGGATTCTTGCCAGAAGCGTTCCGGAATTTTCTCGCGCTGCTGGGCTGGTCGCCGGGCGGCGATGAGGAGTTCCTTCGAACGAAAGAGTTGGTTGAGAAATTCTCACTCGAAGGCGTGAGCCGCACCAACGCGGTTTTCGACCGGCCGAAACTCGAATGGTACAATACACAATATCTGCAAAGACTGCCGATCGAGGAATTGCTCCCCGAAGTGGAAACCGAATTGAAGCGCAGCGGCTTGTGGAAACCGGAGTGGGCTGCGGGTGGCGCCCCCAGCCCCGACGGCAGAGATCACGCGTGGTTCGCGAAGACCGTGGATCTGCTGCGGCCACGCATCCGACTGTTGCCGGATTTTTCTTCGTGGTCGCGCGCGTTTTTCAGCGACGATTTTCCGCGCGACACGGCGGCCAAGGAAAAGTTCTGGAAAGATCCGAAAGTTCCGGAGCTGCTCGCGAAACTCGCCGATGCGCTCGAAGCACTGCCCGAGTGGAACCACGATGCGTGCGACCACGCATCGCGCGCCGTCGCCGAAGCGGGCGGGGTAAAAGCAGGACTATTGATCAACGCCACTCGTGTGGCCATTGTCGGGCAAGCGGTGGCGCCGCCGCTGTTCGATACCATGGTTGTCCTTGGCAAGCAGCGCGTCGTGCGGCGCTTGCGTGATGCGGTGGCCGGTTTCTAAAAAAGTTAAAGCAAACTTCTTAAAGCAAGTTTCCCTTTAGAAAACCGCAGTCTGCAATTGATATCGAGAATTAATTTCGAGAATTGACATGTAGTGCGCCTACTATTTTCCAAAAATTTCCGTGTGGGCGGATTTGGAGGATGCGCCGATGTTAATCACGACCTCGAGTGGGAGGGTGACGGGGGGCAAGCAGATTTCACTGCTGCAGGCCTGGTAGCGGAGCTTAAGCGCAATATGCTGCTCGCCGAGGGGTGCGTTGGCGAGGGCGGTGAGCGGCAACTTCAGCGTGACGGTGTCCTGGTAGACGTTCAGCGGGATTTTGGAGAAGGCGAATTTTTCGAGTTTGCCCTTGGGGTAGGAAACTTCGCCGGCCTGGAAACCGGCGGGGAGTTCGGACTTGAGATCGGTGGCGATTAGGTAGTCTTCGGATTTTTCGCGGGCGTTGACGTGGAAGCCGGGGCGAATCTTCATGACAACAGCAAGTTGGAAGGAGCTGCCGCGGGCGGCGGGGTCGAGCGAGACATAGACCTCCGGCTTGACGACGTCGCGGCCGGAAGGAACCTGTGACTGCGCCGCCGAGATGGTGAAACAGAGCGCGAGAGCAGCGATTAGGAATATTTTCGCTAAGAATTTCACAGCTTCACCTGCGTGCCGAGTTGCTGGGAGACGACGCGGCTCATGACGGCGTGGAGATCTTCGCCGGATTTTTCGTGGACGAAGGCGTTGCGCGAATCGTTCCAGCCAAGCTTGAAGCTGGTGGAAAGAGCGGAGATCCAGATTTCGCGGACAGGGGTGTTGGGGGAGATCACAAACTTGGCCTCCTCGGGCTCCTCGAAAATGACTTCGAGTTTTCCACTTTCGCCTTCGACGTCGAAGCCGTGCTCGTCGCCGAGGACGAGCAGGCATTTTTTGATATCCTCGAAGGCGGCGTCGGCTTTGCGCTGAAAGTCTTTTTCCTCAAGCATGAATTCAGGGTACATGAGTGAGTTTTTGTGGGCAAGGGAGGGAAGACCGTCGAAACGTTAGAACGTCGGAGGGAAACAGAGTGAGAAGGTGCTCAAGGCAGAGTCGATTCCAAAACCAGAATTAGGAGAGATCCCTCGGTTCCCGATGGTCGCTCGGGACAGACATGCTTTGTCCCAAGCGCAGGATAGTACTATTGGGAATCTCTCCGCAGACGAGAGCAATTGTCTCGCTTCTATGCTATTGATAAATATAGACTTACAACAGTGATGGTGCGGCGGCGTGGCCGAAAAATGGGTCCGCTGTACTACTACCCTCGTACCCCGCTTCGTGGCTCTGGTGACCCATTGAGGCGCTCAAGACGGGTGCGTAGTCTCTGAGGAACGGGTTGGGGGCCGCGCGGGGACAGCGGCTCCGCAAGGGGTCGTGTGCGAGCTACCCAACCCGCCACTCTTATCTCCTGCTTCCCTCTGCATCTGAAGTAAAGTGATTGGGCAAGGGCATGAACTCGTGCCTTCTTCCCGGCTTGCGCCCGAGCGGCATTGCGACTGCATCCTAAAATCAGAGGGTACGGGGAGCGTTCCGATAAATGCAGCCAGCTGAAAGAGTTGCAAAAAAGCATGCAGAGTCGCGATGAAAGGTTTGCGGGACAGGTGAAGGCCATAATCAACAATGCATCGAGGACCGTAGGTGTGCTGTTCCTGCTGGCAAGTTTCTGCACCATCGCCACCTGCGCGACGAGGGCTGGTGAACCGGCGTTCCCTGAATTGAAAGCGGGAACGCTCCGGGCATTCGAACGATATGTGGAACTGACGGACGGGCGGAACGAAGCGGAGTTGAAGCGTGGAACAAGTCTGTTTTGGGTGGATGGTTTGCCGGAGGGTCAACGCGCAGAGGCGTATGCGGCGCTGAAACGCGGCGAAGTGAAACTGCAAAGACTGGAAACGCGGGACAACGGAGCCGTGATTTCGTGCCCGGGCGGGCTGATTCATCATTGGGTGGGAGTGGTATTCATTCCGGGAGCGAAGCTCGAAGATGTGTTGGGCACGCTCGAGGATTATGACCGGCACTCGGTCTATTATTCGCCGGATGTGGAGCGTTCCAAGATCGAGTCGAGAAATGGAGATCATTTCCGGGTGTTCCTGCGGTTTCGCCGGCACAAGGTGATCACCGCGGTGCTGAACACCGAACATGAAGTGGAATACTTCCATGATGCGCCGGGGAAGGCCCACAGCCGGAGCTCGGCGACACGCATCGCTCAAGTAGAGAATGCGGGCAAGTCCGATGAACGTGAGAAAACGCCCGGTGACGATGACGGCTTCCTGTGGCGAATGGAAACGTGGTGGAGGATGGAAGAAAGCGACGGCGGCGTGTACGTCCAGAGCGAAGTCGCATCCCTTACGCGCAATATTCCCATTGGGCTTGGATGGATGATCGCTCCTTTTGTGACACGCATCCCGAAGGAAACGCTGACGTTTACGCTGGAGGCGACGCGAACAGCCGTGAAAAACCGCCGGTCCAAATACTAAGAGCAACTGTTTTTGCGTCCTTCCGCAAGCTTAGGCAGAATTCTTCTTCGTGTTCGCATCTTTTAGAAATTCCCAGATGGCGGCGGCGTTGCGATCCCAGTTCCACTCGAGCGCTGTTTTCGCCGCGGCTTGCCCCACGCGGGTTCGCAGCTCTGTCTGTTCGCAAAGCATACGGAGCAGTCTGGCAAGCGATTCGACATCGTGCGGATCGCGGAGGATAAAGCTGTCCGCGCCGTCGTGAAGAAGGGCGGAAACACCAGCGAAGGCCGAAGTAATCACCGGAAGTCCGCAGGCCATGGCCTCAGCCACGGGCATGCCGAAGGAATCTTCGCGGCTCGGACTGACGTAAACATCCGCTGCCGCGTAGGAGTCCAGAATATCCGCGCGTGCCGGCTCCCAAGTACAGCGATCGAGAACACCCAGACGCGCGGCCATTTCTCGAGAAGGTGCGGAAACATCGTTCCCCACGATGAGCAGCTTCGCCGGGAGGTCCAACAATTTCGGCAAAGCTTCGAGAATACTCGGAAGACCTTTGTTGCCCCAGTCGTTCCCGACCAAGAGAAGGACAAAATCGTTTTCAAGAAACTGGCGGAGTGCGCGCGCGGGGCCGCGACGTGCAAGACGAGCCGCCGGAGAGAACTGGGCGGTATCGACGCCGTTGGGAATGACGCGGACGTCCTGGCGGCGGAAATATTCGTGAAGCAGCGCAGCAGTGCGCGGAGACACGGCGGCAAGGGACACTTTTGGGTCCGAATAGATGCGGCGTTCGAAGGCGCTCAAGAGAGAGTAGTAGGAGCGGCGATGGAGACGCCGGAGGATTCCGGGCGCGGCGGGCTCCAGCTCTTCGGTGCGCGCGAGTTCCCGAAGCCGATGGAACAGCGCATGAACAATGACGACGTTCGCGTCGAGACAGTTGATTCCGGGAGAAAAAACCAGGTCGCAGCGAACGCTGTGGACCCAGCGATCCCAGCGGCGGCAAAAGGAATTCAGTAAGAGCCACGACAGGAATTGCAGGACGTGCGGCCCGGGAATCGAGGGAACCTTGTGCCAGACGAGCGTACCCGATCCCCGCCCAGAGCCGGGAGGATCCAAAGACAAGTCCTCTACGCGCTGCGCGTAGAGATGGATTTCACATTGCTGGTCGCGGGCCAGCCGTTCGAGAAACTCGGCCAGGGCACGCTCCGTGCCATGGCCGCGGTCGACAAACGGAGAAACAACCGCGAGGCGCAAGTCAGCGCATCCACATGCGGCGATTGTTGGGGTAAGGATTAACCTCCGCGTATTGCGAAGAAATGGCGATGACCGGCAGGCGGAACAGGATTCCGAGAAGCAGCCAAAGATAGGCATTGAGGACAAAATCCTGATAGGGCTGCATGCCATTGAAGGTCATGGGAAGCAGAAGAAGTCCCGCGTACCAGAAGATGACGAAGGCCAGCGGAAACAGGGGCGAACCTCTTAGTTTTTTTACAACGCGCCAAGCCGCGAACAATACAGCGAAGGTCATGACAAACCAGAGGATGAGGCCGCCGATGCCCATCTCGAGGACAATCGTTCCAAAACCGCTCTCGACACCGAAGCCAAGCGGTTTGGCATGGAATAACATGGCAACGTATTGCCCACCGAGCGAGCACGTACCGATGCCATACCCATAGGGCCACCGTTCGTAGCCGAACGCACCCATGAAATTCTGAATCGGATAGTCCCAGGTGCGGTTCTGCAGCTCGCTGGCAGTACTGCTGGGCGAAAGCGTCTCGGTGTAAAACGCGACACGCGAGAGAAGCGCCTCCGGATAGGTAGCAAGCAGGAGGACGATGGCAACCGCCACACCCAGTGCGGCACGTTGCACGTTTCTTAACACACGAAGCACTTCGCGCTGGCGCCAGGGCGCGCCCCAAACGAAGGCTATGCTGCCAGCGAGCGCCGACCCGAGGCTCCAGAGAACGATGCCGCGAGAGGCGCACAGGGAAATGGCCGCAAAGGTGAGTCCGAAAACGAGAAAGGCGAATCCGCGTCCGCGCTTGTGACGGAGCAGCAGATAACCGCTAAAGCCAAATACCAGAAGCCAGATGACCAGGAGAAAGTCGGCAAAACGGCCGGCACTGACAAAAACGGAAGTCGGACGGTACATGATCGCACCGGAGATGGGCGCAATGCGATAAAGCGTGCTCAATTCGCGAATTTCCGCCGCTGGATTTGAAGGATTCAAAAAAGTATGCCCGATGATGGACTGCGCAATTCCCAAGGAAACTATAATCAACCCGAGAATCATGTTCACAAAGAAGAATCGGCGCAATTCGGTCTCGGAATTGAGCAGCGAGTAA
>Ga0207101_1089_pt1 | contig 17625 bp, 23 predicted proteins | sample Alteio_BWMinHeat_83_FD_153581 | JGI IMG/M metagenome (GOLD analysis project Ga0207101, IMG submission 153581) | Enriched cells from forest soil in Barre Woods Harvard Forest LTER site, Petersham, Massachusetts, United States -... | ecosystem: Environmental > Terrestrial > Soil > Temperate forest >...
ATCCAAAAAGTATTGTCAAAAATACACCACATGATGCCAATGCTGAATTCTTATTTCGCTTATTATCATTCATGATTTTTTTTATGAGATTGTCAATATTATTATCAACATTATGCCAATCATCAAGTAGATAATCAATAAAATTCTCTATTTTTTCTATTTTGAATTGTTTCTCGTCTAGGCTCATTTTGATTCTCTACTTGGGTTTTGCAATAAAGTAATCCACTTCTTATTTCCTTCCATAATACCTTATTTTCAATCAGTGTTTTCCGCTTTTTTCTAACTCTTCGATATGCCTTATTGTCACATTGATAAAATCATGAGTTTTACCTATTAGTTTATGAAAATCAGCACGTATATTCTGAAGTTTTGGATCTATGCTAAAAGGAGATGAAAATATATTCTTGTGATTTTCTAATGCCTTAAGCAATTCCTCTTTTCTCATGTCTACCTCTTCTCTAGAACTCAAATTGCTAAGCATAATGAGCTAATCTCAATACACTTTTGAATTATATAAGATATGTCTGCCAAAAATGGAAATCATGACATTAATTGAAAGATTCTAGTAGATTGGGATTTAGAATTTTTGTCACACTTGGTATGTTTACGCTTATCCGGTAACAACATGCTTTACACATTTTGCATAAAAAACTACCGAGCTTAAATATTGTATATGATAAACAATGGTATGAAAAAATTCCTGAAAACGAGGAGTAAATTATGACCAACCTTGAAAATCCTAGAAAACCTACCCATGAAATAAACAACCTCATTCTAAACCGTTGGTCTTCAAGATCAATGTCTGGAGAAGAGATAAACGATAATGACATGATGAGTCTCTTTGAAGCAGCAAGATGGGCACCATCTTCTTACAACAACCAGCCTTGGAGGTTCATATATGCAAAACGAAACTCCGCAAGCTGGGAAAAATTCTTCAATTTACTTGCTGCAGGTAACAAGGTTTGGACAAAAAACGCATCCGTACTTGTTGTAATAGTCTCAAGGAAAAATTTTGAGCATAATGAAAAACCTTCAATAACTCATCAGTTCGATACTGGTGCGGCATGGGAAAATTTAGCAATAGAAGCAACATCACGTGGACTGGTTACCCATGGAATGCAAGGTTTTGATTATGACAAGGCAAGAAAAGAACTTGACATTCCAGATAGTTTTGATGTCATGGCAATGATTGCCATAGGTAAAAAAGCTCCAAAAGAAAACCTTCCATCAGAACTTCAAAAAATGGAATTTCCTAACGATAGAAAGCCATTATCTGAGATCACAATGGAAGGCAAGTTCCATAATCAAAGATGACTAGTGTTGTTCTCACTATAATTAGAAATAGATGACTTTGGAAGCTCATCAAAGATTACTAAATTCGTTAGCAAAAGCTCTAGAAATACAAGGAGTAACCATTACGCATCTGGATATTAACGAGATGCCAGAGTATTTTGATGAAAAATATCGAAAATTACCTGCCCCAAAAGAAAGAGACGGATACAAACCTGATCTAGAAGGAATGAAAGGAGCTTTACGGCATCTAGGCGAGGTAAAAATTTCGATTAAAGGTGATAAAAATATGGATTCACAGTTTAAGGCATTTGCTAGCCGTGAAATGAATGGCAAGGAAATTCCTTTTCATATTGCAATACCCAAATCTCTTAAGAAAGATCTAGAAAAAAAGTTGTACAAACTAGATCTTTATAAAAAGTACAAAAATAATACGATCAAGATCTGGGCAGAATTACACGATATTTAGATATGGATCAATTTAGACTAAGCTAAATTATATAGCCATAGCTAACTCTTATATGAAGAATGGATTATCATTGCAATCATCACAATGCCTACATCCAATTCAAAAAGATCTCATTTCACGAGTCATCTTAGAAAGTTCATTGCATATTCCGGTCCTGCGCTAATAGTAAGCATAGCATACATGGATCCCGGAAACTATGGAACAGACCTCCAAGGCGGAGCTGCTTTTGGCTATTCGTTACTCTGGGTCGTATGGCTTTCAAGTGCTATCGCGATGTTAGTCCAGTATCTATCTGGAAAATTAGGAATTGCGACAGGAAGGAGTTTGGCTGAAATTTTGCGGGAAAAATTAGGTAGAAAGTTATTCATCATCCCGTATTGGTTAAGTGCAGAGGTTGCAGCGGCCGCAACAGACCTTGCTGAATATCTTGGAACGGTCATTGCATTGAACCTATTATTTGGAGTGCCAATGATCTATGCTGCAATCTTTGGAGCTGCAGATGTTATCATCATACTGGCTCTAACATCAAGAAAATTTCGCCTACTGGAACAGCTCTTTTTGCTTTTTGTTTCGATCATAACCTTTGGCTACGTCTATGAGATGTTACTGACACCACCAGATGTTCACGGAATACTCGCTGGTTCATTTTCTCCTCACTTTGCAAATTCTAAAGCATTGTTTGTTGCCGTTGGCATAATTGGCGCCACGGTAATGCCACATGTTGTCTTTCTACATTCTTTTCTTACAAAGGAAAAGGCGAATGGCAAGACACTTGAGGAGAGAAAGAGGATGAGAAAACTACATCTTGCCGAGACCGTATTTTTACTCACCATAGCTGCCTTGGTAAATGCTGCAATCTTACTAATGGCTGCTGTTGCATTCTATCCCAACAATTCTCAAATTGCATCAATTGCAGAAGCTTACAAGACACTTGTGCCTTTGTTTGGAATATCTGCTGGAGTAGTTTTCGTGATTACTTTGCTATCATCCGGTATTGCATCATCAGCTGCAGGAACATTAGCAGGTCAAATAATAATGGAGGGATTCTTGGGAAAAAAATTCAACGTGTGGCTGAGAAGAATAATTACTAGATTTGTAAATGTGATTCCAACCACTGTTGCCATACTACTTGGTTTTGACCCTTTGCATATTCTCGTGTACAGTCAATTCATTCTCAGTCTGATGATACCAATTGCAGTAATACCAGTTGTCATACTTACAATGAATAAAAAATTGATGGCCGAGTTTGTCAACAGAAAGATAACAACAATCATCGCGTGTGTTTTCGTAGGAATAGTTTTGGTATTCAACGTTCTTTCATTAGTTAGTCCATCGTCATGAAGTAATCTTCAAATGAAATCTTTCTAGTTGCTCTTCTTTCATCTGGCATAGCATACGATAATAAACCGAGTTTAGGTCATTATCTTAAATTGGATATTTTTTTGCTTCAGATAGTTTATCAATTTCTCAGCATGTCTTTGATTCTCAGTTTCTAGGCTCAAAGTTACTCCTGCGGTACCCGCAGGAATGGTTGTACTTAACCTATCATGTACTACTTCTACTATGTTCACACTTAATGCAGAAATCACATCAACTACCTCTTTGAGAGCGCCTGGTTTGTCAGTCAATATTATGAATATTTTTACCATCCTTCCCATTTCAGTAAGACCTTTTGCTACAATTTGTCCAAGTAAATACATGTCCACGTTTCCGCCTGAAAGTATAGGTACCACTTTCTTTCCTCTAGCAGGTTTTTTGTCAAGTAAATAGGCAAGGCTAACGGCTCCAGCAGGTTCTACTACCATCTTGGCTCGCTCCATTAAAAGAAACATCGCTTTTACTATCTGAGAGTCATCTACAAGAACAATATCGTCAATTAATTCATTTATTATCTTAAATGTAAATTCGCCAGGTTTTTTTACAGAGATTCCATCTGCAATTGTCATTTGCCCTTTTACTGATTCAAGCTTTCCAGAGTCAAGTGATTTTTTCATCGCAGGAAATGCTGCAGATTGTACTCCTATTACTTTTACTTTGGGTTTTTTTGTCTTGACTGCTTTTAAAACGCCAGCTGCCAATCCTCCTCCGCCAATTGGGAGATAAATCTCGTCGACGTCTGGCAAGTCCTGCATGATTTCTAGTCCTATCACTCCTTGTGCTGCTATTACTTTCTCATCATCAAACGCATGAACTATTTGTGCACCTGTTTTGCTTGACAATTCTAAAGCTTTAGACCATGATTCATCGTAGATTGTGCCAGCTAGCACAACATTTGCTCCATATGATCTTGTTGCAGCAACTTTGGCAGGAGATGCAGTTATAGGCATTACAATGGTACATGGAATTTTTTCAAGTGCAGAAGCAAATGCTACTCCTTGCGCATGATTTCCTGCTGATGCGGCAATAACTCCTTTTTTCTTTTCTTCTTTTGATAATGTAGCAATCTTTGCATATGCACCTCTGACCTTAAATGAGCCAGTCTTTTGGAGGCATTCTGATTTGAGATAAACTTGAGAGCCTGTAATCTGGCTAAATGTCGCAGATATTTCCATTGGGGTTCTGCGGATTACATTTCCTTGAATTTTTTGTGATTTGATAATGTCATCAAAAGTAAGATTCAACAAATTGTTCAGATCCCTTACTGTATATTTGGTTTCTTGCCAAGTGCCATTTGTTATCTGATATGTGTATTTTTGAATTTAGTTAAAATTTAACATAAAATATACAAAGATGATCGCTTGTTTAAATGAAATATACATAGATCCAGCAAAGGCTAAATACTATCTCTTCGATCTTTATGATCTAAGGGTCAAGGGGTCGCTAGGCGTCAACTCCCCAAAATGAGATGCCTTGCATCCAGTTCCATAACCCCTTGACGTTTTTATTCAATTATAAAATACTACAGTGATATAAACTATTTTTTAGATTTTTATTGCGTCAAGAACTTCGTCCATTCTTTCCAGTAATTTTTCTTTTATCTTTAATGGAATTCTGGCTGGATCAAAATTTCCTTCTTTAGTTTCCTTCTTTATATGTTCAAGATCAAATTTACACAAGCACCCTTCTTCTGCAGCAATCATTTTCATTTCATCGATCATCACAGGTGTCGTATGATAAATTTCAATTAATAGATCATCGAGATCTTTGAAAAGACCTGAACGTATCTTTGTTAATTGAGCAAAGATTTCATCGGTACTAGAGTACACTTTCTCTATCATTTCTTTGGCAAGATTGTCATTTTGAAAAAATATTTCAAAGAGTTTTTGTTGATCTACTGCGTCATACCCCATTTCTTTTAATTTTTCTTGAATTATCTGATCGGCTTTTGGCGCAAGATTAATTTCTAACTCATCTATCTTGCCAGTTATTTCTGCAAGCTCCTTTTGAATATCAATTACTTTATGAGTTAATTTGTAAAATAGTAATGCGTGATACTGTAATGACATGTACCCTGAAAGAAGATAGTTCCCTTCTCTTACTTCAAATCTAATAAAGACACGTCGTAAATCTTTTTCATTTGAAACTGAGATTCCTTGATCCTCCCAGTTTGGTAGTTTCGTTAATAACTTGTCATAGAATTGCCGAATCAACGCTGGATCAAACGAATGTTGTTCAGAAACAGTGGCATCCCCAAGCATAACCTTCACAGGGACATTTTTTGTCAGATTGACCACATGCCCTAAAAATAACGATCTTATTTTCTCGGATTTGTCATTCATTAATCCAATAAACTTATCTTGAGATTTTGCTGGAATTTGCACAGTCTTCCCTTCCAAGTCTTACTTATTTTATATGTACTTTAAATAGTAAAACGCTAAAAGACATACCATTTAGAGAATTTTTGAATAAATCCACCAAATAAGAAATTCCATTTCTTTTTATATCAAATAGTATAAAATTTACACATCAATCATGCGTAAGGCGTCCTTTAAGAAGATAATTTGTTGGAACTGTAATGTTGAGATTGTTCAATATTTCGATATAAAGTACAAGGGCGAACGCGGCCAATGCCCAGTCTGTGGAGTGAATTTCCCCCTTGAATAAAAAAGGTATAAAATCTTGAGTGAGGATAAACCAGTCGAAAATCCCGAATCCATCTCTACCAAAAATATCATAGACATGATGATGGGTGGAGGCAGATCAGATGCATTAGATACTGAATCACTAATAAAGGAGACTCAAAAAAGAGTCTGGAGTTCGCTTAAGAAAGGTTACGAATACGATTACTCTATAGACGAATCTGACCAATTTTTGCGATCGCATGTAGACATGAAACTTCACATGATCGTAATCTTTGTTGATCTTGTTGGTTCTACGGAGATGACCTTGCAGTTGCCAGCAGAAAAATTGGCAATAATCATGAGCTCTTTTTCTCAAGAAATGAGATATGTTATCAGACATCATGAAGGGTATGTTTTAAAATACGTAGGAGATGCAGTTATTGGATATTTTGTGGCAGAAGACAGCCCGCTATTAACAGCTGATAATGCCATCAACTGTGCAAAAACTATGATCGATGTTATAGAAAGAGGAATAAACCCAATTCTTAGTGAATATGATTATCCTGAGCTCCGTGTAAAAATAGGGATGGATTTTGGTCAAAACACCATAGTAAGATATGGATCCGATCAGACCAAGTCCCATGTTGATATCCTTGGTCCTGCAATGAGCATTGCTGCAAAGATAACAGCTCTTGCCAGACCAAATCAAATTCTAATTGGAGAAGACGTTTATGAAAAATTGCATCCATCAATGAAACAATCTTTCAAAGAAGTTGAATGGCATGGGACACAGTGGAACTATCATGACAGAGAAACTGGAAAACTGTATCGTGTCTATTCACTTGCAGATTAAACAGTAAATTTTTCTGGGCATTCGATATGCTCGTAATGATGATCGGTGAACTTTTCACCGATAACATACATTACAATTTTGTACAAATCAGTTGAAACTATATTTTTTTTACATTTTATACAGTTCATAGATGTTGTTTTTACCATTTTATTCAATGAGATCAGAGTCTTGTATAAGGATCAGCGATCAGCTGATCTTGATAAAAAATGACAGCCGATTGACAACTTGTTTTTTATCTAATAGATAAATTTAACACGTAAAAGTGAAATAAGGGGCAAAAACCTCCTTAACACATGTGGAATATGGATACAAAGCGAATGTTTGAATTTTATAATCAATATCAGGACATGGTAAATAGTCCATTTGCTTTCCCACGTCTTCCTCCAAGGACAAACCATCCACTTGGCATATCTATGACAGGTAAACTTAAAGACAACATAATCCGTGACAATTCTTTAATGCTTGGAAGATTGTCTGACTTTTATACAATGTTCCAACAATATGCGTCTAGTCTTTTCGATATGGTACCAAATCAATTTGGTCCCGCTCATCCAGTGCACAAGGGAACAAATTCTATCGATTCCCTACAAATCGAAAATGAGCAGCTGAAAAAAGAAAATACTTTATTAAAGAAAGATCTGGAAAGACAAAAACAGAAATAAAATCCAGCTAAATCCTATTGCCGTAGACAAATTATGCTAATCATGCTAAATTTACTTTGGCCTAAGAGTTATGGTGTGATTTTGTCTTCTTCTAAATTGAATTATAAACATACAAAGTAAAAAACCTACAAATATTACATTTACAACAAATGTGAATGGATTATCAAGTGATTCTTGTAGAGTTCCGTAACCAAGTGGATTTGTCCAAGTAGTGCCTGAAGAAGAATAAATTTTTGGCCAATATAACAAAGCGGTCACAGAATGAGCAAATATGGCGAAAGCTGCAAAAGTAATTTTGGTTTTGTGATGGGATATGTTTTTAATGAAATTCCAAAAGCCGTAAGAAGCAATAAAAATGATTGAAATCGCAAGTGGAAGAAGATATCTTTCAAGAGAGAAATCCCTTGCTATTGTAAGTGAGAGTACAAGTGTGCTAATGAACCAAATTAGAACAAGAGTCTCCGACGGATAAATCTTGAATTTTCTGGTTCTGTAGATCAAATATCCAAATCCGATGAAGAAAAAGATGGTTAATGCAATGCTTGAAAAAGTGGGCGGATTGTACCAGCTAAGATTAATGATCGAATTTTGATACGGACCAGGTATTTTATGCTCTATAAAACTTGGGAAAAGAACATAATGAAAAACCGTTAGCATTCTGTCAATCTGAATGCCATGAATAGTCGGATATCCAATAAACCAAACATCACGATTATAATTATCCATGTCCTTTTTCATTGCTGCAATTTGCTTCAGAGGATTTTCGTAAAATCCTGGTTCAGTTAAAAACAATGAGACGAGGGCTATTGCAAAAAATAGGAAAATAGATAGACCTATTTTAGGAATGTGTCTTTTGCCATGGATATAACCAATCTGTCTCTTGAATAAACCTGAAAATAAAATTATGCCAAGAAATAACACTGAAAATTCTATAGACAGTATCTTTGAAGTCAAGGCAAGACCAAATGTTATAGCACTTGAGATAAGATACTTGAATTTTGGATTTCCAGCCTTAAAGGCATAAAGTAAAAGTAAGAATGACAGCATGGCAAAGAAAATGTAATGAACCTCTGTCATTATCGTACGGCTGTACCATAACCAAAGATCATAAAACAGGAAAAAAAGAGAGACGATAATGCCGACATGTCTGTTAAAAAGAATTTTTCCTATTAAGAATGAAATTGTTACAGTTAGAGAACCAAAAAGCGGGGAAAGCATACGGCCTGTTGTAATCTCTTTAACAGTTGGCCCCATATCGCGAATGTAACATTGCCAATAACACGACCAATTGTAGAATTTTCCAATGTCATCGTTTTTTATATCCATTGGAAAACCAATCAAAATGTTACGGAGTGGACTGTAAGTCAATCCATATGCAGGTATGCGAAATAAATAGTCGCATTTGTCAATGGATCTTAAACACGGATTGCCAAAATCTCCCTTCTTTATCAAATGGACGTACTCTCCAGCTTGTCCAAGATAGACGATTTCGTCCCCATGCCAAGGTTGTCCTTCTAAATTATATGAATAAATGAGAAAGGAGCCCAAGAATAACACAATAGAAATTATGTGATTGGATTTTGTGTTGATAAAATGTATTAGTGTCATTATATAGTGTTCTCCATGTTCACTTTTATAATATTGGCATAACCTTAAAGTTCATTTTTTGTCAACTTGAAAAGGTTTTCAATCTCATCCTGATTTAAATCCAACTTTATAAAGCCTGCAACATTATCTTTTGTATGACAAAAACGCCATCTGAGAAATGGCAAGAAGATATTTCTATTTATCGAAGAAAATGTCAAAAAATTCTTCTGGCATCACAGTCGATAAGATATGTAGGATTGATTAATGAATATGGTAGAACAATGACTGGAATAATAAAACCTAGCACTAAGATATTATTGAAATCAGAATCTGCAAGAAACGAATTCTTTCTAATTTCTACCCTATTATCAATGCGACGCTCAAACGATTATGCGATTGGCTACTTGGATTTTGCCATATTCAAACACAACAAAATTACATTGATAGTATTTCAAAGAAAAGAAGGCATTTACTATGTTTCTGTAAATAAAAATGCCTCTCCAGATTCATTATCTAAGATAATTAGTAAAATAAAGAACCTAATCTAAATTGGAGCAAAGCCGTGGAATCCACGGGCTTGTTTTGCACTATCAGGGGGAGCGGGCTCAAATAAAGAGACCATGTACTTATCAGGATCCAAGACTATGGCGTTTTTTCCTGCCTTGTGAGAGGCAATATCTCTGTATATTGTAACGTTTTGTGATTTGAGTTCTTGCACTGCAGTCTCGATATCCCCAACTACAAGACCGATTACAATTCCATTCTCAATAGAGGTACCTGTATTAATTGGACGAGTCGCAGGATGAAGAATAACGGTAGCTCCTTGTTTTGCAAGTTCTATCCAGTTTTCCCTTTTATTTTTAATTGGAAGGCCTATGATCCCATTATAAAATTTTAAAGATTTTTCTAAATTAGATACCGCAATTATTACACTGCCAAGATGCTTTATGTTCATAGCAAAATTTGAATTTACTTCGTTAAAACCCTTATGCTACACTACCTGAATCATTGTTTCTGTTCTTTCTACCCCTTTGATATTTTGAATCTCCGTGGTAACGTCTTTTATCTGTGGCAAGGATTTAACTTCGATTAAAGCTACCGCATCAAATTGACCACTTACTGCAAACGAATCGTACACTGATTTTACCATGCGCAATCTTGCTGCAATGAGTTTTTTGGGGGATTTTACAAGGACCACTGCTTTTACCATCCCAAGTTTACCTCCACTTCGATGAGGGTCTCCGTAGTGACAATTTCACGAATCTTTTTGAAATCAATAACGACGTTGTTTATCTCATCAATGGTTCCTTGAAGAACTACTGCAATATCTGCCCTGCCAGTTACAACCATTATTTCTCTAACAGTCTTCCGAACTTTTTGAAGTGTCAGTACTACATTGTCTACTTTTCCTGCTTTGACCGTGATTAAACAAAGCGCTCTCATCACTAGTAATATTATTCACGTATGGATAAGTATGATCTTTTAGAAAACAAATAATAAAAATCAAAGTAATAACAGAATGTAGTTTGATTAAAAAATAAAAATCAAAACTGCAGTCAAACTTAATCTTCAGAAGCTTCTTGAGAACGGGCCTCTTCAAGATATGCTTTTCTTGCTTCGAGTTCTGCTTCCTTATCCAAATTTGTGTCGTCTTCTACAACAATAATTCCTGCATCATCACCTGAAACCAAGTCTTGTTTTAGTTTTGGCTTAGCCTTGGCTACTGACTTTTTCTTGGGTTTTTTTTCACCAGACCCCTTTTTCTTTGTCTCTTTTTTCTTATCCTTTGCCAATGACGATTAACCAAAATCGCTGACCGTGTTATTAAACTTGTCTCAAGATTTATCGACGATCACGGGATAAAATTAACAAAACTAGACAGTGCCACCGGCGGGACTTGAACGCGCGACAGCTCGGTCTTCAGCCGAGTGCTCTCCCGGGCTGAGCTACGGTGGCACATCGGAATATCCAATTTCGGGGGAATTAAAGTGTGTCTATCTTTATTTTTTCCAAGCGATGTCTTTGATCATTTTTCTTTTATTTACAACACGAGCAAGGACAAAAAGAAGGTCAGCTAATCTGTTCATGTAAATCTGACAGGGTTTGTTTATTTCTTCAAGTTCTGCTAAATGTACAATACAGATTTCTGCTCTGCGTGATATTGCGCGGGCCATGTGTAATTGAGATGCAATTAGGTCACCTCCAGGCAAAATGAAGTAAGTAATTTGAGACAATTCATTTTCTAATTTGTCAACGCTCTCTTCAAGAAACTGAACCATACCAGATGTGATTCTATTTGTTGTGTTCTTTAAATTATCATTAGCAAGGTCTGCTCCAACTACAAACAGATCATTTTGAATTCGTATGAGTAAATCAACAATATCACCATCTAAATTTGATGATAGTATGATTCCAAGAGATGAATTCAATTCATCTACTGCACCATAAGCGATTATTCTTGGATTTGATTTTCGTACACGTTTGCCTCCGATAAGACCGGTGGAACCGTCATCACCGGTTTTTGTATAGATTTTTACCACTAACTGAATGATAGTTTCCATATTTTTATCTTGTTCGAATTATTAAAATTCTAATCCTAAATGGAAACTATGTCCAAAAAGCAAACTTTGTCATCTATTGCATCGTGCTACCTGAATTATCGAGCTTTTTTCTATCGACTCTTTGGCAAGCAGAACTTTGATAACTACTTTATTCTTTTCGAAATCAAGTGATATGTCTTCAAATATTGATTTGTACTTGTTTGCATTTTTTCCATCAGGACTAATAGCATTACCTTGGACAACTAACAGCCCATTATCAATTAAAGAATTAATTTTGCCATAACCTATGGTCCGTGATATTTTTGTAATGTCCAAGATATCCGGAATAATCCTTGGTTCGTCTAAGGCAGCGTTAAGGATATTTCTTTTATCTTCATCTCCAAGTGCTCCTAAAATTAATTTTGCAAGAGAAGGCGCTTCTAACGTAATCCAGTTTTGATTTAGAGTTTTTGATTCTTGTTCTATTGTTACCATGCTTTCAAAGTATTGTCTCTCTAATCCTTCTGCACCTTCTCCAAAAAATTCTCTTAGTACACTATCAAGTTTAGTAAACTCTTCTATAGACTGTGTAAGATTTATGCCATATCGCTCAAAGAGCCTTTTTTCAATTTTTTCTAATGTTTTTTTGCCAAGATTTTCTCTTATGATCGAATCTAGAGATTTTGCCAATAAGGTATCTAATCCTGCCATTATGTCTATTAGTAGTATAGCGGGACTAAAATCAGATTGTATGTTATAACATAATGTGACAAGATTTGTGGCTAGTCTCCAAGATGTAATTAAATTAAATTGTAGCGATTTATTTAATAGTGTAAATATTGCCGGTTATGACATGATAAATTCATCAGAATTGCATCACAAATCAGATTTAATTTGTAATGCTAGTATTCAAGATAAAAAACAAATAAAATCAGAAAATTCATTTGGATTACAGAAAAAGGAATTTTAATGTTGTTTGATTTTTTTTATATCGTAGCAGAATTAAAAAAAATACAACGTAAGGGTTGGAAAGAAAAAATTGGCATAACACACCCTGAATCAGTAGCAGATCACTCATTTAATGTAGCCATTATGGCCATGATTTTTTCTGATTTACAAAAACTTGACACACAAAAAATGTTAAAAATGGCATTATTACATGATCTTTCTGAATCAATCACCGGTGATTTCATACCAGAAGAAATTTCTAAAACGAATAAAAAAGAAATGGAAAACCAAACAATGAATGAAATTCTTTCTAGACTACCTTCAGAAATTTCAAACGAGTATGCAAACATATGGAACGAGTTTCAAGAAGGAACTTCAAAAGAATCAGCTTTAATGCATGAAATTGATCGTCTAGAAATGGCTATACAGGCTCTTAAATATATTGCAGAAGGGCATCCCAAGGAAAAACTTGCACAGTTTTTTGAATCTGCAAGAAGGGACATAAAGAGCAAAGAGGTTCTAGAAATTTTGGATGAGATATCCTATAAATAACAAAACAACAATACTTGTCATATGCAATATTTTGTGGCACTCAAGATTGGCGAAAAACGAGTAAAAGAAGCAAGAGAATACCTAAACAAATATGCAAATGGTGCGGCCATGCCAGCTCTTGCATTAAAAGACAACAAAACAAACGTCTGGGAACCAGTTGGTGAAGAGAACATGTATGCTGTTCTAAATGATGGGGGAGGATATGTCTTAACAGATGTAAGTGGATATATGGTAGTGTTGTGCGATAAAAATGGAATTTCAAAAACAATTGTCAGGGGGCTGGATATTGAACGTAAAGACACTATAGTAAAAATGTTGCAGACAGATAATCTTCAAGAATTCAAAGGGCAGGTATCGCTTCCAGTATAATATGAAATTAGACAAAATAGATGAATATATCACAATTTTGTTGTAATGATCGCATTTAGCAAATTGTATAATTATTTAAAAATATATCGACGAGAACGTGTCTTCTCAGACGGGGTTGTGTCCAAGGCGATCGCGTTTCTCTATTAGATAGCTTGCGTTCTCGTCTAGTTTAATTATATTAATTTACTATATATGCCTCGATTAACAATGTTAATCTAGATATTCTGAAAGATTATGGTTTGCTATAATTGAGATCTCAAAAATCATCTACTTTAGTTGTTCGTGTAAGCATTTTCACCATACGTTTTCTAAATATTATGAAATTTAAGATCAACCAAATGATTTAAAGATATAAAGAATAGATAAAAATAAACGACGTACCAAACTTTACAGACAAACCAAGTCTAAAGTCCACGTTTGTTAGAATCTAAGAACGAATGATTAAATTTGAAAGCGTGTTATTTGAAATATCAAAATATATCACTTTGTATTTTAAAATGATTAAACATTAAATTAGTACGTTTACTGAATCCTAGGAATGGCAAAGAAATTTGAACATGAGATTGAGGTTAAGGGCCATCTCATAGATTCAATGATACTTACAAAGATATTTGATGTTATAATGGACTTGGATGGAGAATTCCAAGTACAAGAATTCAAAGTAGGGAAAAGAAAGAAAGATGAGAGTTACGCAAAGCTTCTAGTACAGGGCAAATCACAAAAACACCTTGATGAGATTTTAGAGACAGTATACAGGGAAGGTGCTACTTCAAAAATTCAGCAGGAGATTAAACTCGAAGCGGCACCAAAAGATATGGTCATGCCTGAGAATTTCTACAGTACAACAAACAATCGTACTGACATTTTCTACAATGGAAATTGGGTAAAGGTGGAAAATATGATGATGGACAAATGCATTATTGTTAAAGGAAAAAGAGCTTGGTGCGCTCCTATCCGTGAAGTTAAAAAAGGTGATATGGTTGTTGTGGAAGAAAGAGGAATAAAGATAACTCCTCCAGAAAGGCCAAGAGAAGGAGTAAATCTTTTCCAATTTATGGGAAGCAGCAGCTCAAGTGAACGCCCAACACAACATATAGCAAGAAAAGTTGCATACGACATTTACAAGACAAAAAAAGAGAGTGGTAAAATTGTGTTAGTTGGTGGCCCTGCAATAGTGCATACTGGAGCATCTGATTCAATTGCAACCCTGATAAGACTTGGATTTATTGATGCCATGCTCGCAGGAAATGCTCTTGCAGTTCATGACATTGAATATTCTACGCTTGGAACTTCGTTGGGGATGAATGTTCGTGATGGAACACTGGCAATAAGAGGACATCGAAATCACATGCAGGCAATAAATTCTGTTTTCAAAGCTGGTTCCATATATAAGATGGTTGCAAATAAGACGCTTACAAAAGGAATAATGTACGAATGTGTAAAAAGAAAAATTCCTTTTGTCTTGGCAGGTTCGTTACGAGACGATGGACCACTTCCCGATGTTATTACAGACATGACAGTGGCACAAAAAAAATACAAAGAAATTCTCAAGGATGCAAAAATGGTAATAATGATTTCAACCATGCTTCATTCTATTGCAACAGGGAACATGTTGCCTGCTGAGGTCAAAGTTATCGTAGTTGATATCAACCAACCAACAGTAACTAAATTAATGGACAGAGGAACGTGGCAAGCCTTAGGCATAGTCTCAGATGTGGGAGCATTTTTGCCTCTTGTAACACAGGAAATTCAAAAATTAATCAAGTAGATTGTTACCAGTTATAGTATTCTGTGCATTATTTTGTATAATTTTATAATTGTCATAACTAGTAAAATCATTTTTGATGTTAATATTGGTCAGATCTTGAGTTTGGTTTTTTTTAATCTTTAATGTTCATATAGGATAATTTCTTAGCCATTACATGAGATTAAAGGATAAAGTTGCAATTGTTACTGGCGCATCAAGTGATATTGGATTAGAAATTTCAAAAAGGTTTGTAGAAGAAGGCGCAAATGTTGTTTTAATAGGTAGAAACTTTGACAAGCTTGAAAAAGCAAGAAAGACAATAAAGAACTATACTACAAAAACGGTGGGAATTCCTTGTGATCTAACTAACGAAGCCCAAGTCCTGCAAACAGTAGAACAAATTTCTGCTCATTATGGAAAAATTGACATACTTGTAAACAATGCAGGTCTAATCAATGAACCAATACACTTCCATGAGATGTCTGATTCAGACTGGGCAGCTCTGATCAATACAAACCTCTATGGAACTTTTAGAATCACAAAATCAGTATTAATAAAAATGCTGGAAAAAAATAGCGGTTCGATTATCAACATAGGTTCAATATCAAGCGAGCGTGCTATTCCAAAAGTACACTTAACGGTATATTGTACAACCAAGGCTGCAATTAACATGTTTACAAAAGGCATCGCAATAGAATATGCCAGAAAAAATATTCGATGTAACTGTATAAACCCTGGAATTATCAATGCAGGAATGATAAAGCCATATATCGATTATCCTGAGGCAAGAAAGGTCTTAGAGGACAGACAACCATTAAACAGAATAGGTGAACCAGTAGATGTTGCAAATGCGGCAGTCTATTTGGCATCAGATGAAGCAAACTGGATTTCCGGAATCATCCTAAATGTAGATGGTGGAAAATCTGCGTCTGAAGGATAATCACAAGATACAAAATATCGAAATCACAATCAACAGGTTTTCTTGAGATCTCTTTTCAATTTTTATTCCATTCTTTTGTAAATTGATTTAAAATCTTCTGCAATGAGGTATGCAATATTCTGGAGATGCGTAACTTCAGTCATGTTTGATTTACCATTAGCAATTTGCCTCATCTGAGTCATACACTTGTGAATTTGATTATGATCAGGTGGGGTTGAATTAGACCATACATTGAAACAATCTACAAAATCAAGACAAAAATTCAAGACTATTAATTCCCAATCTTTTGTATTAGTTGGATATCCGATGCCTTTAGCAAAAACGCGAAATTCATTACTTCTATCAATAAGAAGCATTTTTAGTGCTTGATGTGCTTTTTTTAAATCATATTTATCTAAAGCACTTGAACCTTGCATGCATACCATATCGACACGTTTTATTTTAAAGATATCTTTATTTGCAAATTTAATAGGTATCATCAACTTCCCTAGTTGAAAATCCTGGTTTCTGCTAAGCAGTAATGTTTTGAGTCAGTAACCCATACCAGTTTAAAATTTTAGCAAGAGATCCTGCTCTATTTCTGATGGTAACCATGCTGATTCCAGAAGCTGCCGAAAGTTGTTTTTGAGTTTGTTTTTCTGAATTAGCTATACATGAAAGATAAAGTGATGAGGCAGCCATCGCCATTGGATTTTTTCCTGAAGCGAATCCCTTCTCTTTTGCCTCTGATAAAATGTGTAGTGCATCTCTCTGCGTTTTTTCACTTATACCAATAGTGCTAGCTATTCTATTGATAAAATCAGAAGAATCGTAAGATTCCAATTTCAAGTCAAGAGTATTTATTAAAATCCTAACATGCCTTGAAAGGTCTTTTTGGGTAATATTTCCAGATGATGCTATATCCTGTAATGTTCTGGGAGTATTTGATTCCCTGCATGCTGCATAAAGTGATGCAAGTATTAAAGCGGAGATACTTCTGCCTCTTGTCATTTTCTTTGCTAGCATTTTTCTGTACATGTAAGCAGTTTTTTCTATTACCATATCAGGGATGGCAAGTTTTGTTTTTACATTGTTTAAAAGAATAAAGGCAGTTCTCATGCTCTTTTCAGTTGATCTTGTCTTGCTCCTGTTATCCCAAATTCTTAATCGACTAAAGGTGTTTCTCATATCACCAGACAGGGAGTTGCCCATCGCATCTTTATTCTTGGCATCTATTACGGTAGCTAATCCCATATCATCAATTGCCAACGATGATTTAGCCCCGGTTCTTGCTTTTTCAAAATATTCTTCACTACTGAAAACATTCTGTTCAGGACCACTAACCTCAACTTTGTCCATCACAACCAAGCCACAACCAGAACATAATACTTCACCTGTATTGTTGTCAGTTATTAGAGGTCTTTTTGAGCAGCTTTCTTCAATGCACTTTAATTTACTTTTACAAGTATCCTTATCTAAAATCAGTACACTAGTATTACGGGCTCGAACAATATAAAGAACTCTTTACTGGCAGATTTTTCCTTTGTTTATGTCGTGGATTCATTGATTTATGATTAAGAAACGTAAAAAGATGCCTAAAGTGGCAAGTTTTGCAGGAGAGTCAATTTATGCTTGGTTATTGTTTATGAAATAGGACCCAATGATTCACTTATCAAAAAGCACTAGTT
>Ga0207101_1082_pt1 | contig 17609 bp, 17 predicted proteins | sample Alteio_BWMinHeat_83_FD_153581 | JGI IMG/M metagenome (GOLD analysis project Ga0207101, IMG submission 153581) | Enriched cells from forest soil in Barre Woods Harvard Forest LTER site, Petersham, Massachusetts, United States -... | ecosystem: Environmental > Terrestrial > Soil > Temperate forest >...
CCGTACCGCCCATGGCGAGCGGTGCAGCCAGCGAGCGATGGTCGCGACGGATTGCTCTTGCGCAAAATCCATCAACGCTGCTTCGTCCGCAGCCGACCAGGGCGGGCGTTCAAGAACGTATTCCTGTTGAAAGCCTAGCTGCTTGGCGCGGTCCCAAATAATGTGGCTACGCCATTTAGGGCGTAGCTTCTGAATCTTGTCAACCGCTTCCCGGGCGCCAGACCAACCTCGTGAGTATCCCTCCATGACAATTGTGTCGAGTTCGGAATTCCACACTTCCGGGTCCCGAGTGGCTTTCGTCGCCACTGTAGCCCCACTCAGACTGTAATCTTTCTGCCCATTTCCATGGTCTTTCATACGACCTGCCCTGGTGCAATCGCTCGCTTCGTAGTTGACACATTCGCTCGGGTCAGCGAATGCGCTTCGGCCAGTAATCGCGGGGCTTCAGTTACGACCACTGCCCTTGACGCATACGGCTGGCAATCGATGGGCTGCCAAATTGGTGCCGGGCGTCCGGTGTCTAATTATCGGAATACCTATTGCCCCATATTGAGAGAGCCCGATAAAAGCCGCAGGCTTAGCAGGGGTGTACCAGCTTGTGGCTTCACGACTTCAGACGCGGAAAACCAAACGTCCGAAAAAAGGAGTGAGATATTAATATTTAGACAAATTGAGGACTCTACTCTAATAGGGGGGAAACATCGCTTCGGGACTTTCGGCGGATGTTAGAATTCTGGAGCAATGGGACCGGAGAGGCTGGCGGCGACCATGCGCGGGGAATTCGAAATTGATTCACCGGTCTGGATTTGGCAAGCGGAAGGCTCTGGGAGTGTGGTCGAGACAGACCTCCTTGATGCCGCGCGGCGAAACTGGGCCCGCATGCTTACCTACGCCCAGCGATTCGACCAGGACTCGGCCGTGGCCGCTAACATACTTGAAGCAGTACTCCTGGCGACATCGCGAGCGCGAAAAGGCCAACGGCACAAGGGGAAACCAATCCGAAATCTCGACAGTTACCTCTATGTTGCCTTTATTCGCAGGTTCCACCGGTATCTGGCAAAACAGCCTAGACTTGTATATGTCGGCACCGACCAAGACCTTGACGCCCGCATAGGTGCTCGAACACGCAGCACCCAGCCAACAATTGAGGATCATCTGCTTGCAGGAGAACTGATTCAGTTCATGAACCAGCGCGCACGGAACACGTTCTACTTCAGGGAGATCGCCGGCTACAACTGGAAAGATACCGCACGTTTCCTGAAGACTACGGTCAACAGTGCACAGGTTCTTTTCAACAAGGCATATGGAGCGGTCCGCGATCGCATTGTGAGGCGGAAGGGCTCGGGCAGGCCTGGCAAAGGGGGCGAAGCTGATGCGTGATCAAGCGCCCGCAAAGCGAGAGGAGACGCGATTGATTAAGGCCTACCAGCGCGTTGTACTTGGAGGAGGTTTTCCCAATCGGGAGCGAGCTGGATGCCCCGGCAATGAGATTTTGAGGGCCATGGCGTTCCGTAAACTCGGAGTTGACCAGGTTAACGACTGGATCGAACACCTCGGCACGTGCAGTCCCTGCTTCCGCGAGTACACCGAGTTTCGCAGGCAGGTGTGTTGCAGCGCCGCGATGGGCGGATTACGCATGAATCACTTAAGCAGTTCTTCGGGAAGCTTGGCTCAGAAATAGATTACGACGCTCTCGACAAGGAAATGCAGCGGTGGCTAAAAGATTGTGTGGGCTTCGTTCCAACAGATGCATGTCGGACTCGTGACGAAAGGATTCGAAAGCACCTGCAAAAAATTGGGATTTGCCCACGGTGCGGCCGCAAAACTCGCGGCAACGCCCATGGACGTCATATCAAGGCTTGCAAAGGGCTCGGCCCAGAAGGCCGGGCAAGCACAGGATGACCACGATTTTGCCAACTTTCAATTACCCACAAGTTTGGCGGCATTAAACCCAAGCTCGATGTCAGTGAGTCGGGAGAGCCCACGCCACATGACCTTATTGCCTGGCGGAGAGTCACCGCTGCGGGCAAGATAGCCGCCCAGTTTGGCCAGCTTGGTGATGTAGAAAGACAACGACCTCTTTAGAGCGCGATCGACAGCGCGATCCGCAACAAGATGATCAAGCAGTTGGCGTTCTGTTTTTGAGAACACATGGCGTGCGGGCATCCCTGAATCCGAGCGGTTGAGCATGGTCATCCAGAAAAGTCTCCAGCTCAAAATGCAGAAGACAGCGATCAGGTTCACAAGCCGGTCCGCTGTCCGCAGCCTAGATCCCTCCGCCTTACAGCCCGACTTCAAGATCTTGTGATAGGTTTCGATCTTCCAGCGCGACGCATACCAGACCAGTTTCTGGATGGCCTGGGCCCGAGAAGTGACGGGTAGATCAGTGAGGAGTTTCCAATTGATCGGCTCCCGATCCTTGGGGGTCCCAAGTTCTTGCGCGTAGATCACTGTCAAGGTTAGTTCAGGATACCGCTTCTGTTTTCCGGCGGGCGGAAAAACCCGGAGACGACGGTAGCGAATCTCCAAGGTAGCTTCCGAGCGATTCCCCTGCTGATCTCTTACCTCGATTCGATGTAATCCTTTTACGGGTGTCTCGTCCATTTCCTGCGAGATCGTGCGCGTGCCATCTTCTGCCAGACGATCGGCGTGGGTCCGCACCAGGAAATGGGTTCCCGCGTCCCGTGCAGCGCAGAAAAGCTCATAGATGTCGCTATCCCGATCCCCAATGTGAACGCATCGCGTAGGTTCATTCAGGAGCGTGGTGGCCTGTTTCAAGTTCTCCAGCCAACGGACGCTTTCCTTCTCTTCGATAGGAAGCCGGGTGGGATTAATCTTCTTTTTGAGCGCGTTGCACCCCTTGAACTTCTTTCGCGTCCAGAATTTCACGGCCGCCAGTCCGAGCGGCAGGCCCTCGGTGGTGACCACCAGACTGGAGTGCATGAGGAGGCCACACACGGTGTGTGTGCGCAGGCGGCCTGCCGAGTCCTTGCCACTGTTCACGCTTTTAGTAACTCCGATTGCTAGAGGATCTGCTCTCTGAAAAGAAAATTCTGTCGTGTCGTGGAGCACCAGGATCCATCACCCGGTGATTTGGAAGCGGCCCCGCGTGGCCTGGAAATGGCCAGCCAGAATCTCTTGCTCGCTGACTCTCCGATTAGAGAAGAAGCGGTAAGCGGCCTTGGTGCTGGCCCAGTCCTGGCAGGCCAGAGGGATGGTTTCGCCTAATCCCTGCGAGAACCTTTCCAGCACGATCCGGAAGCGTTTTCCCAGACGCACGTCCGCAAAATTACATCCCTCCAGCTCATCGTTAAGCCAAGATGTCATTCAACGCGCCTCTATAATTCTGTCTTGATCTTGTGTCTTTCCTAATGTAATGCTACATTAGGATAAGGCGATGAAAAAGACTCTTGACTTCGATTGGCCGATTCTTTCGGGAAGCATCTCCACCTCCAGAAGCTGCTGCGGAAAGGCGCGCTGCGCGTGCAAGGGCAGGCCGCCCCTCCTGCACGGCATCTACTATCGATGGACAGGGTTTATCGAAGGAAAAAGAACAACGAAGACCGTCACCAAGGGAGTGGCGCAGGAATGCATACGGCGCATCCGCCATTACCGAAGGCTTCAGAGAGACATCGAGACACTTCTACGAAAAGCTCTCGCCAATGCGCCATGGACATCCCGCTCCACGTTGCCGCGAACGAAATCAAAGCAATCATGAAGCGGCGGGTCCTATTTGTGGGTAATTGAAAGTTTTGCCAAACGCTTACGCATTTCCTAACTGGACAATATAGTTATCGGCCGTCTGGCGCCATAATTCGAATGAGGGATAAGTTCCCACGGGCTGGGTTGACCAGTACATGTCCCAGTGGAATACCCAATAATCGACGGTCCGCGCACTCCGCGGGTGCGCCCGCGCGTGGTACACAACGGTTTTGAACCAACCTTCCCTTCGCGGCGCGGCGAAGAAACGCTCCTCGCCCCACTCCAGAAGAGCTTTCCATCTTCGGGTATAGTTCTCGGGAGAGAGTGTGCTACGAAGCTCTCTGTCGGATTCGAGGAATCCCGGGCAGCGGTGTTGGACCTCCCGGGTCACAGTTTCAGGAAATTGGGCATCTGCTTCCAATAGCGAACGGAGCCAGTATGTGAACGCTTCCCACTCCATGTACTGAGCCACTGCCGCCGTCAGGCGCTCGGGACCAATTGCCCTGGAAGCCTTGATGATCTGGCGTTTGTCTTCATCCATCTTGAATGCGTCGAGGACCTCGTCGGCACATTCCTCGGAGGCGCTCCTCCACTCTTCAAAAGACGGATAGGCCGGGGGGCGCTGCCGCTCCCATCGCTCCTCACACCATTTCCAATAGGCCCAGTCCCGTGCGCAGACGGGGTCACGAATCGCATAGAAAGTAACGGCCCGCAACCAGTCTCCCTATTTGGAATCGGCAAGGACATTCTCCTCGACCCATCCCAAAATGCCACGGTCAAGAAGCGCTCCCAGCTCCGGGGCTGCTTCCGGTCGTTGGCGCTCAGATCCAATGAACCCAGGACAGCGCTTTTCGATAATCTTGGCAAGCCATTCAGGGAGTTCGCCCTCCGCTTTCGCGATCGCGTGAACCCAAAGGCTGAACGCGTTCCACTCGACGTATTGACGTCGCGCTTTGAGGAGCTGTTCCCAGGGTATTCGCCTCGCCTGCCGATCGGCCTCCCGGCGGGCCATCTCGGATGCACGAACTTCGACCTTACTCGGCCGCCACGCTCGCTGTTTGGAGGTATTCGCCATACTAAATGCACCGCATTGTCAGGTAGACCATGCTGATTCGAACCGGTCAGCTCCTCAGTGCCAGGACGCCCGTGAAGACCAGGGAGCCATCTTTCAATCGGCCGTTATTTTAACCGAGGGAATGCTTCGGCGGCTCTCCCGCTGCCGGGCGGAAAATGTCGATGTGCCTGGAAAACCGCTCATGAATAGACGTGCTCGACCTTGTCCCCCATTTGCTCCCATTAGCGAATTGCTTCTTTGCGTGAGACCAGGCCATGCGTCACATCCTTTGGCACGCAAATAGGGTCAGGTTGTAGACGGAACCCTTGATGGCGATCACGGCCTCACGGTCTCGCTTTCGTCAAAGGCTTTGCTACCCTCCAGCGCGATCTTAAGTCATTGATATAACGCGGGTTGATGCGCCTATCGTGTACTGGTCCCAGCGAAACCCTCGCCCGCACATTGCTTGCCAACTTTTTTTCACCGGTCGACAAATGTGAGCACCAACACCGTGCGAAGCAGGTGATGTGATCAAAGGGAAGGCCCGCCGATCACAATTTGGCACTTGGTGCCCTGTGCCATACTGAACCAGCCCTGACCGCATTGCCTGTCAACTCAGATGCTTTCTTCCTTGTCCTGGTGAGCAAGGCTTTCGTGTGGAGCCAAATGAGACCATGGCCTGCATGGTTTCCCTTGGACGGTTTAACACATCAGTTCGGTGCGCATGAAACGTGAGGAGGTGGATTATGCGAATAACCGTGAATTCATCGTGCTCGATTTGGCGGTCAGGTACGACCGTCGGACCGATGGTGCCAAGGAACAGAAAAGTGCAAGCGGTCAAAATCAATGCTCCAAGGACTCTTAACTGTCGCTGATTTAGCCCAACAGTGGAATTGTAGTCGGGACTATGTCTATCGTCGTCTGAACCCTAGTCACCGGCAGTTTATCCCACATAAGCGCCTGCCCTCTGGAGATGTACGATTTGACCAGCAGGAACTCGTTGGATACTTGAAATCGTCTGACAAACAGGTTAGGGTTCCTATGTCGGGCTCGTCGGTCCGGGGAGGCATTGAAATGACCCGGAACCGAGATAGGAAAGGTTCCCTCCTGCTACATGGACGCAAGCGCAAGTTCTGGCTGGTCCAATGGCCGGAGGGTGACAGGAGGCCCTCGCACAAGCTTGGTTGGCGCGATGAGATGACCGTATCGCAGGCCGAGCGAGCAAGGCGCCAGTGGATGGAGAAGATCAACCGGCAACACGATATCGCGGGCGACTCAGTGACTCTCGGAGGTTTCTTCCGTGAGCACTATTGGCACGAAGAAACCAGACAGTACCGAGACGAGCTGAGTACCAAGAAGCCGTCAACCTGCAGGGACATGAAGAACACAATGCTGCAGGTCTTGATTCCGCGCTGGGGCAAACGCAGCATGGATTCTATCAAGACCGGAGAGGTCCAGTCGTTTTTCGCTGGCAGCATTGGGCACGGGCCGGGTAAGGTGAGCAGGAAAACGGCACTCAAGTGGAAGATCTACCTGAGTTCCATGTTCACCGCGGCGATCCGGCTGGAGGCCGGCGTTACACGCAACCCTGTGCGGGGAGTGAAACTCCCGGCGGCAGGACCGGAACAGACGCCGGCCTGTATTACGGTACAACAAGCAGTTGAAATTCTCGGTCAGTTGCAAGACCCAAGGCATCGCATCGCTTGGCAGTTGGCGATGTGGATTGGCAACAGGTGCGGCGAGTTGCGTGGCCTGCGCTGGTCCTCGGTGAACTGGGAACATGGCTGCATCGTCATCACAGAATCAGTTTGGGAAGGTCACAGCACTCTGCCGAAATCCAGGAAGGGCTACAGGAAGGTTATTCTGACACCACACCAAATCGAAGCGCTACGCCAGTACAAAGAACAGAACTACCCCAACGCCGGTCCCAACGACTGGGTACTACCGGGCAAGAGAGGGAGACCGGTAGACATGAATCGGATCATGACCCATCACGTAAGGCCGGTCGCTCAGACGCTGGGTATCGGAGGAGTCCACTGGCACGCGCTGCGCCACTTGAACAATACGATTATGTTGGACGAGAACGTGGACATCGCCACCCGGAAAGACCGCCTCGGCCACACCACTGACGACGTGAACCTCATTTACTCACATGCCGGGGATCGGGCACAACTTGCTGCATCGGAAGCCATCGAGAAGCGGTTGGAGGCGGTTCAGGAGGAGGTCCAGAAGCGCTTATCTGTGACCCCAACTGTGACTCAACAAAAAGGTATATCCGCAACCTATTGAAAACATTGCATGGGCCTGTAGCTCAGACGGATAGAGCAACGGTTTCCTAAACCGTGGGTCGGGGGTTCGAATCCCTCCAGGCCTACCATTCTTTTCAATAAGTTAGCCAGAAGCCGAAGGACTCGATGAGTACAAATTGGTACAACGAGACACTTCACGCATTCAAAAGTACCTTTGCCACTTCATGGACAGCTTCCCGCTTGGCCGCCGAGACCGCCTGCGTGTACGTGTTCATTGTGGTTTGGATGTCGGCGTGTCGAAGTAGTTCCTTTTGCACGGCCATACTGGTCCCAGCTTGATGGAGAATTGAGGAGAAAGTGTGGCGGAATGTGTGCCAGCCGATCTTTCCGATCCCCGCCCGTACGGCAGCGGGTTTGATGTGGTCGGTTAGCATTACGCCATGCCATCGAGGTTTGCCCGAGTCCCCCGCGAAGACATAGTCCTCCGGAGCTAAATACACCGCTCGCCGCCTGTGCTCCAAGAGGGCTTTGGCCAGCTCGGGATCCATGGGCATCGGCTTATGAGATGCCTCAGTTTTGGTCTCATAGACCCTACACTCCGCTGAACCAAAAGGGTCAGATTCTCCCAGTCAACGTCGCCCCATCGAAGTCCAATGATTTCGCTGATTCGGAGGCCCAAGCATCCGGCCACAAGAACCATCGTTCGCTGCGGCGTAGACAATTCCCCTAGCAGCTTCTTAAACTCTTCTGGCGTCAGTACACGAGGGACATGTACTCGTTTGGTTGACTGCCTTACGAGTTGAATGGGGTTACGATCAACCAGTTCCCACCGAATGGCGCAGTTGAACAGCAGGTGCATCAAGTTGCGTATGTGCGCCTTGGTATTGGGCGAGCGAGAGATGCCTTTGAGCCAGTTCTCAACGGCCATGGTTTTGATCGATTCCAGCGATTGGCTTCCCCACTTCGGCTTTATCCAATTCTTGAGAATCCCCCGATATGCGCTCGCCGTGTCTTCGCGAACAGTTACGGACATTTCATCTTGAGTGTAGCGGTCTATTAATGCTCCTATTGAGACAGGGTGAAATCGGGCTTGTGGAACCTCAGCATTAATCTTGATGCGGAGGTGCTCAATCGCCCTTTCCGCGTCTGCCATCGTCGGGAGCCTTTCAACTGTTCCAACTAGCACTGATTTGGGCTTTCCTTTTTTCCAGCCAGCGGAATTGCCAAACCTTTGGCCCTTTCTTCCGCTTTCGAAGAGTCAAATTTCCGTACTGATATCGTGCCTGCATAGTCCCTCCGATCAAAAATGAGTTTCTATGCGGCACGGTTGGCGGGATAATTTTAACCTTGAATCAATCCAGGCGTCCAGCGCACTGGCACGGTATCGCCAAAACTTGCCCACCTTGAGGGCGGGTACGTCACCTCGCTTCGCCATTCTCTCAAGCACTTTCGGGTGAATCTTTAATATCTCTGACGCTTCCCTTGTACTCAGGAGCGCTTCGATTGAATTTGCTGTTGCACCAGATCTGGTGTTTCCAAACGATTTCGATAGCGATAAAGGGGTTCCGCGCGGCGTGCCGCCAGCCTGAACTTCGGACGATTTATTTTCCAATGGTATGAAATTTGCCATATGCACCTCTTGAGTGATCATTTCGCCAAGACGCTGTTGGTTCGCGACCCGGTCCCGCGCGAGGGTCTCCCGCGCCGGTCTCCTGCCGATTTTGGCGGTTGTTTGGCTCTGGGCATGGTGGAAAAAATGTCCGAGTTCGGCGTACCTTTGCTCGGACGGATCTTCCTTTTTCTGCTAAGCATGATTTCCCTGCCTAACTGGCAGCGAGATAGGGAGTTGTGTGTTACCGCGCGGCAAGAAGTCCTGTCTACATTACCGGAAGACTCACGCCCAGAGCCTCCAGGATTTGCTGCTGATTAGTGGTGGGTTGCGGGAACTTGGTCAGAGTCGTTTTTTCATCGACCGGATAATGCAACAGGCACAGGCTGCTCAAGGCGGCCAAGGCATCGGGCAAAGTTAGAGCATGGGGATCATTGTCGGTGGTGCCGAAGCGCCGCCGTACTCGGCGCTCGAGTTCGCGGGTCAGCTTCAAAGCCAGCATGCAACACAGCACATGACCACGGGTGCGATGCTCATCCCGCAGGAAGAGGGGGCGCACTTCCAGCAGGCCGGTCTTGAGGGCGAGGAAATCGCGCTCGACCTTTTGCAAGCTAAGGTAACCATCATGCACCGCCTGGGCGCTCAGATCCTGCTGGGCCACGTCGCTGGTGACGACGTAACAGCCCGCCAGTTCTAAAGATTTTTCGATCGCCGCCTCGTTGCGCGTGGCCGTCAGGGTGCGGTCCTCCAGCTTCAACTCGACCAACCCCGTCAGTTTGTGTCGCGCCGCCCAGGCCTCCAGTTCGCGTTTTCCCGCTTCCGGTTCACAACGCGGTTTCTCCCGCACGGTGGCGTTACGGGCGGCCATCTTCGCTTCGAACTTCGCCAGCTTATCCTCGAAACGATGTCTTTGCCGGGCGGCTTCACTCTCATTTTTGCGGAGCACATAGCGGACCTGCTCGGCTTCCACCTCGCAGACTTCCTCGTGAAACAGCCCCAGTTGCAGGGTGCCTTGTTTCAAGAGGTGACGGATCTGCGGATCGGTGAGGGCGGTGATGTAATGCAGGTGGGCGTCGTGCAGCGCTTGTTTCCCTTTACTCTTCACCATGCCCCGGTCGCCGACGAAAATCACGTCCGGGACTTGGAACTGGTCCTGCAAAATCTTGATCTGATCGGCCACGGTGGTGCAGTCGCTGGTGTTGCCCGCCATAACCCGTACCGCCAGGGGCTCGCCTTCGCCGTCACTGAGCAAGCCGATGACGATCTGGAGCTTTCCCTTTTTGCCATCGCGGTTGTAGCCGAAGGCCCCCAGTTCGTTCTTCAATCCTTCTAAATAGCTGCTGGTCACATCATAGAGAAACATGCGCGGCGGCCGCGGGTGCTGCCGGAGGTAGCGGGCGTAGAGCCCCGCTTCGATCTTCTCCTGGCGGGCGCAGAGATCGTCCAGCGCCTCATAGAGATCGTCTTCATCGAAGCGCGGCAGACCCAGGACTTCTTCCACCGCGTGATCCTGGGCCCAGCGCACCGCCGATAAACGCGAGCCGCGATGGGCCACCCGTGCCAAGACTAAAAACAACCCCAGCTTGCCCAACCTCGACTTGCTCAAAGCGGCGGTCAGGCCGAGGCCCTCGGCCAGGGATTTCAAAACGTAAAGCAGGCCAAAGATGGGGCCGAGCCGAGGCGGGGCCGGCTGGGCATGATCGAAATCGCCGCGCAGGGCACGGCGCAGGGCTTCGATACGAGCGGGGGGCCAATGGGAGAGATTGGCGAGGGTACGATTTTTAACCTTACCGTTTTCCCGGAAGGCTTCGCGGAGAAGAATGGCGGGGGGCGAGTTGCGGTTGGGTATGGTGGCGATGTACATGCCGACATAATAGCATATAATATCATCATGTCAAGTAAAAAACAACTATTACATGACTACACTGTAGGACTCAAAATACCGTTAACACCATCGCTTGCCGCTACTTACTTTAATTTAGAAGAGGGAAGATCCGTCGGAAGCGATCATGCGGTGGGACTCTCGCTTCATGCATGATTAGTAATCTGGACAATTTTGTCTGTCAAACGAGGGTACGAATGAGGCGGCCGACTTTGGAAGAATGGCCCGTGGCCGTCCTCCCAAGCCAATTCCGGCGGGTGCCTTGCTCCGAACTTGGCCGCCGATGGGTCCTTGGGGGCTAAACGACATGGTTTTTTGGCAGGAGTTCGCCTTGAGAAATCGGGGGACCAGTGAAAAATAGTTGGCAAGGGGCATGCTTGGCTGAAAGGTAATTTGCCGTGTATTGTCTTGAAGTCAAATGTGTTTTAATCTTGTTGTCTGGTTTCAGGGCTGAAACTACAAGTGATACGCGCTAAGAAGCGGAACTGAAGAAAGCGGCTGGATGAGATATTTTGGGGTGTACGGGAACTCGCGCCCCAGGGCTGAATATCTTGAAACGCCATCCTTTCAAGTTCGTTCTAGGTGCAGCGAGCCTCGGGGTGCTGGCCGTTGTGCTGTTTCTAGCATGGCACGGCGCCGTGCCACTGATTTTCGGCTACCACGCCGCGGCTCCGAATGTCAGGCCGAAGACTGTCGATTTTAACAATCCCAAGCGACTTCTCGCGGAAGCCGACCGGTTCGCATGGGTCTTCAATTCCCAAGAAGCAGGACCTCTTTACGCGCGCGCCGAACAACTGTTCGCCAAAACTGGCGATGAAGCGAACGAGATTCATGCTTGTGTCGGCTTGATTCGAGCCCGGGCCGAGACAATGTCGTTCGTCGACATCTCCCAATTCCTCGCAACCGAGCTCAAGAAACCGGTCGTCCTTAATAATTCCAGGCTGAAACTGTGGGTTCTCGCCGCGAAAGGGTACACCGACATTGAAATAAATCCTTCCGCCGCAAAGGCTGAGTGGAAGGAAGCGCGCGAGATCGCGGGCAGACTGGGTGAAAAACAGTGGGTGGAGAGGGCAGACGGAGAGCTCGCAATCTTCGGGTTTTTGGATGGCGATAGCACCAGAGCGGCCGCGCTGATAGGAAGCGCGCTCGTCCATGCCATGATGTATGGAGACGCCGGCGGCCAGATCAGGTTTCTGGAAATGATAGGAAACGGTCTTGCGCAGGAAAGAAGATATGAGAATGCGCTGTATTTCTTCAACCGCGCCATGCGCATCGCCAAAGATACTCCGGACGTCGGTTTCCCTTTTATGGCATACGAAGGAAAAGCGGACGCGTTGTTGGCCCTCGGTCACGCTGCGGAAGCAAGGGCGCTTCTGCTTGATGCCCTAAAGACTGCGCAGCAACTGCACAAAGAGGGACACCAAACCCAAGCCCTCATGTTGCTGGGAGAACTCGCGGAGAAAGTTGGTGACCGCAAGAGCGCAATCGACTACTTGGAGCACGCGGCAGCAATTGGAACCAGGCTTGGCTTCGATCGAATGGTCGGGCAAACCATGTTCGACTTGGCCAGGGTTTATGAGGAGCAGGGGGACAGCCTCGATGACGTGATGGGCCTGCTGGATGACTACAAGCGCTACGTGGATATTTACCGACCCATGGTGGTAAAAGCAAACCTGATCGAACAAACAAATGACTATGAGAAGGTAGGCTTGCTGATGGTGCAGCAGGCTCTTTCCGTGACCGGCGCCGTGGAGACCGACGACGAAGTCACGATCGCGAAAGTGGATGAGGACAGGATCTACAGCTTAAGCACTTCCGTCCGCGTGCAGGAGATAGCTGACTATGGGAAACCCAACCAGCATGCCCTCCCGGAGGATCAGGGCCCAGGTTACGTCTGGCGGACGTTCAATTTAACGCGGCTCGAACAACGCGACGGCGGAGTCTACGTTGAGTTAGAAATGCTCGCCTTGAGCCGCGGCATCCCGGCGCTGCTGCGCTGGCTGATTCAGCCGTTGGCGGAACGCCTGCCCCGAAATATTTTGCAGGCAACGCTTCAGGACACCCGAAACGCGGTGACCCAAGAGATGAAAATGACCTCTTTGAAGACCCAGCGCACCGCGCAAGTGGCGGCAACCCGATGATCCAGAGAAAGTCTCGTCTACGATCGTGACCGGACCCCAGCGATCAAGCAGACTCTGAAGCAAGGCGGGCCGCGCGCGTCAGGATGCGGCAAACTCGAAGTTTGGGTGTTGGGACTTTTCACGCCACTATTGTGCCGGCTGCCGGAATCCTCCCGGATGGTCAGGGGTTAGCCTATAATTCAGTTTCACGATCAATTGCTTTGGCAGAGTTTCGGGACGTGGCTCGGAACGAAGTCGACGCTCGTGCATCCAACTTGGTGGGTGTTCTGAAAGTTGAGCTACAGCAACCAACGATGAGTCCCTTGATGCAAACTGCCCCACCGATGCTTGGGCGTGAACGATGCAAGTCGCGAATCCAGGTACGCCAGGAGGTTCTCTTTGGGACCTGACCAGAGATCCGGGAATACTGGTCAAGATTCTTATGATCGCAGATTCGAGAACGTCATAGGCGACGGCCCTGCTGTGAAATCGGTACTTGAACAGATCCAACCCGTGGCTCTGACGGGTTCCGCTGTGCATGCCCAAAGCGACCGGCTCAAGCTTCTCCTCGACATGACCAATACCCTGGTCTCGAATTTGCAGCTTCGCGATCTGCTTCGCGCCATCGCGGCGAGCATTCGACAGGGTATGCGGTTCGACGCTGTGGGTGTATTCCTGCCGGATCCAGAGCGCCGCCAACTGCGCCTTCATGCTATGGACTTTGCGGAGGGCAAGGGCTGTTCCAAGGAGGATTCGGTGCGCCCCGTCGAGGGGACCATGCTGGGCAGAGTATTTACGACCGGTGAGCCCGTCGTGGGAAGAGCAGCGGACGTGAAGGGTGAGGAAGGGGGGCCCGGGCCTCAGTCGGAAGGCATCGAGTCGATCTGCGCTCTGCCCCTCATCAGCCGAAACCGCACGCTCGGTGTTCTGGCACTCGGTTGCCGGGTTGGGGACTGTTTCAGCCCATCGGACGTTAATTTTCTGTTGCAAGCCGCGGGACAAGTAGCGATCGCCGTCGAGAATGCCTTGGCCTATCGCGAAATCACCGAACTAAAAGACAAGCTCGCTCAGGAAAAGCTCTACTTGGAGGATGAGATTCGCTCCGAGGCGGACTTTGAAGGCATTGTGGGGCAAAGTTCAGCTCTCCGCCAGGTGCTGCATCTGGTGGAAACTGTTGCCATCAGCGATTCAACGGTGTTGCTGCTGGGAGAGACTGGGACGGGAAAGGAGCTGATCGCTCGCGCTCTTCATGATCGCAGCCGGCGCAAAGATCGAACTCTGATAAAGCTCAATTGCGCAGCGATTCCCACCGGTCTGCTGGAGAGTGAGTTGTTCGGGCACGAGCGGGGCGCCTTCACGGGGGCGATCACGCAGAAAATCGGCCGGCTGGAACTGGCCGATCAAGGCACGCTGTTTCTCGATGAAGTAGGCGACATTCCGTTGGAGCTTCAGCCCAAGCTCCTGCGCGCCTTGCAGGAACGCGAATTTGAGCGGCTGGGCAGCACTCGGACGCAAAAGGTTGACATTCGCATGGTGGCCGCCACGCATCGCGATCTGCCCAAAATGGTCAAAGAGAATCAGTTTCGTAGCGACCTCTACTATCGCCTGAATGTGGTTCCCATCCGCATCCCCCCCTCTGCGGGAACGACCCGAAGACATTCCTTTGCTGGTGCGATACTTCGCGGAGAAATATGCGCGTCGGATGCAAAAGAAAATTGAAACCATTCCCGCCGCCTCTCTGCGCAAGCTGGCACGCTGGCATTGGCCAGGGAACGTTCGTGAACTGGAGAATCTGGTGGAGCGCGCGGTGGTCCTTTCACCCACAGATCGGCTGGCGATATCCGTACCGGAATTGACGGACGAAGGGGTAAGCGCTCCGCCCGCCAACCTCGACAAGTTTGATGAGCAGGACAAAATCCTCCGAATTCTGAATGAGACGAAGGGGAGAGTGGGTGGAGCGGACGGGGCCGCAGCCCGCCTGGGATTAAAACGAACCACCCTGATCTCGCGAATGAAAAGGCTGGGGATTGACGCTGCAAAGTCTCGATGAACCACAGCGCTAGGTAATCTGCATTCAATTGCAACTCTTATCATTGCGGATGTATTACCTTGAGACATTCTCGCCAGGGCTTCCGGACTAATTTTTCAGAGAGATCTTTCAGTATTCTCAACATTCCGCGCCGAAGGCGCTTTCTATTCTCGACGCGTCCAACCACACTGCAGAATTAGCCGCCGGCAGTACCCCAAGCGACGGTTTCAATGCAGCGCAAGGCGATTTCAGCGACGCGCCGCAACTCTGCCCTCGTTGCCCCATTGGCGGCTTGGACTCCAAGGCCTGCCATGACCGAAGACAGGTAACGGGCAAAGTCTGCAGGCTGGATTTCTCGAGGGAGTTCGCCTTCAGACTGCGCCTGTTGCAGACGCTTCCTTAAAGCCGCTTCACCGCCTTTTCTCCAATCGATCATCGCCAGCTTTACCTGTTCTGCATCCGTGCCACATGCCAGTGCCCCTTGGATTAAAAGGCAGCCCCGAGGATTGTCGGGGATCGAGAGGAACTCCGCAGTTCCATGGATCAGCCCCGCTACGACTTCCCGCAGCGAGGGCTGAGCCAGAGCCTGCCTGATATAGGTCATCCGTCCCGCGCGGTAGCGCTCCATGACCCGGCGAAAGATTGATTCTTTGTCGCCAAAAGCCGCGTACATGCTGGAACGGTTGATTCCCATGGCTTTTGTCAGGTCGGCTATGGTCGCGCCTTCGTAGCTCTTCTCCCAGAAGACCCGCATCGCGGCTTCGAGCGCGGTGTCTTCATCGAACCCGCGAGGCCGCCCCATCTTCACGTCCACTGCCGTCGAAGTGTTCATACCCCATTAGACGCACTTCTGGAACGAAAGGTTAAAAAACATGTAACCTTTTCGCGTAGCGCCCATCTGAACCGATAGGTCCAGAAGTTCGGATACTTCGAATCGAGGGAAGGGAGATCAAATCATGGCCGCATTACAGGGAAAAATCGCCGTCGTCACTGGGGGCAGCAGCGGTATCGGACTTGCTACCGCTAAACGCTTTGTGAAGGAGGGAGCCTACGTTTTCATCACCGGCCGCCGGCAGGCAGAACTGGGTAGGGCCGTGGCCGAAATCGGCAGCAATGTGACTGCCGTCCAAGGGGACGTTTCCAATCTCGATGACCTGAACCGGCTGTACAAGGAAGTGGCCGCCAAGAAAGGCAAGATCGATGTGCTATTTGCAAATGCGGGCATCGTGGAGCCGACACCAACAGCCGCCGTGAGCCCGGAGCACTACGACAAGACTTTTGATGTCAACGCGCGCGGGGTTTTCTTTGCGGTGCAAAAGGCCCTGCCGTTGATGAAAGACGGCGGATCGATCATCCTGACCGGCTCGGGGGTCTGGCAGAAAGGCATCCCGGTCTATGCGACCTACGGAGCTACCAAGGCGGCTCTGCGTTCGTTTGCGCGCACTTGGACGGCGGACCTGTCAGGCAAAGGAATTCGCGCGAATGTGATCAGCCCTGGCCCCGTCGAAACACCTATTCTCAAAGGTCAGTTTGGCGAGAACACCGATGTGATGAAGGAACGGTTCAAGGCGATGGTTCCGATGGGGCGCATCGGGAAGCCTGAGGAGATTGCTTCCGCAGCGGTGTTCCTGGCTTCGGACGAGAGCAGCTACATTACGGGAATCGATTTGCCGGTCGATGGCGGCCTTGTAGCCGTATAAAGCAATTCTTCTGCTGCTGAACCTCAACCCGGCTTGGTCGGTCACTGGATTCATTGATGGTGCAAGGATGAGTATTCCAAGATGACTGAGAACAATGCCTGCACGAGGAGGTAGGAAATATCTGCTCAGGCAACAATTTTTTCGAGGGAGCAAGAAATGAGCGATGTGATTTATATCTCAAAATCCACAATCGAACGGCACCAGGGACCTCTGCGTATTGCTCACTTGCCGGGAGAGTCGCAACCCGTGATTTTCAGTGTGCACGGCGCGATTGCGAAGCACTACAAAGTCGATCCCGCGAACTTGCAGGAGTCGCACAGTTCCACCATCGATTATGTGATCGCCGCAACCGCCGGTTGAATGCTCGGCACCTTCGGGGGTGCGCTGGAAGCGCGCCAGATTGATGCGAGCCATGGCAAACTCACGGCGGATGTAACCGGCGAGGTGGAAGAAGAGGACGGCGTGCTCGTGATTCGCCGCATCCATGTGGCAATGCGGCTGGCAGCAGCGGAAGGACTGCGTGAGACGGTGGAGCGAGTTCACGGGATCTACGCGATGCGCTGTCCGCTTTATCGGACGCTGCACAACGCCATCCGGCTAACGTCTTCCTACACGCTGGGTGCACTTCCCGAAGGTACGGGCTCCAGCGCAAGCCCAAATCTTATGAATGATCAGGGCTCCGGAACAGGAGTGGGTGAATGAAGATCTATTTTGGTTTTACGGTGGCGGGGGACCGGTCGGGCGTGCAAACCGCAAGACGAATTGTGCTGCTGCCCGAATCAATGGGTCACGAACTGCTGACCCATCATTTAGTGGGCGACAATGCCTGGCCGACTCTGCCTGAGCGAGCGTGCCGACGGCTTCCGCGTAAAGCACCTCGCCCAACCGTGTGTACGGCGAGTTGAACGGCCGACAGAAACGGAAGGATGGACCTCGGGAATAGGTCACCCTCCTAGTGGTATTACCTATCTGGAGGGGCTTGGAGGCCCCGCAAGGCAAGTTTTCAGCACGGAGAATTCGAGTGACTCGATTGGAGATGAGATCGAAACACCGGCTGGCCATCCGTTCCAGCGGTTCTGCTCTCCACAAGGCAAAGCTCGCAGGCATGTTATGTGTAGTCGGATTTGCTCTGGTGCGAGGATTTGGCCTACCGGCCGAGAAATTCGCATCGGGGCCGATTGACCTCAAGTCCTCAAATAGCGAGGGTCGAGAGAGTCGGACTCCGGTCGTGGTGGAACTTTTCACCTCAGAGGGATGCTCCGAC
>Ga0207101_1065_pt2 | contig 17348 bp, 15 predicted proteins | sample Alteio_BWMinHeat_83_FD_153581 | JGI IMG/M metagenome (GOLD analysis project Ga0207101, IMG submission 153581) | Enriched cells from forest soil in Barre Woods Harvard Forest LTER site, Petersham, Massachusetts, United States -... | ecosystem: Environmental > Terrestrial > Soil > Temperate forest >...
GGGTGACCCGCATTCCGATTTCCGGCTCGCGAAAATGGTGATGTACGAGGGCCTATTGTCCGCCATTGCTCCGGGATGGGACGCTTGGCGGTACCCTTCCATTTCAGCGGTATTCCACGCCACGCCCGGAAGTAGCGAGCAGCGCTATTGGCTTCTAGAATTCTGAGCTCTGGGATGGTGCGAGGTGGGTCAACGTCGAGCCGCGTCAAATCGGAATAAGCTCGCTTCATCGCCAACTCCCAGGCAGCAGAGCGACGAATGCCTTTTTCCAACGTTTTGACACAACCTTCAATTTTGCGGGTAATTAGATGATTAGCAAATGCCATTCGTCGACCAGGGTCGTCCCGCGTCTCTTGTTGCCATTGAACGCGGAATTTATTGGCGGTGTAGCCATCATCTCCAATAGCCGTTACTACGTTGCCACGCCAATCGATCCTTACCAAGGAGATTTGTTGCTTGGATAGCCAATCCAAAACATCGAATGTAAGGGACCCCGTTCCGTCGACCATTACTAAGCGTTCTGGCAAACTTGGATCGCCGGGAAACAAGCGCCATTCTTCCCGTTTTTGTGGGTGGTAGGTGAAACCGTTTCGCACACATAATGTACCGGCGTGAACTCGCAAAGAGGCCCCGTAACCACATAGAACCAAAGGGGCGGCCCTTTGCAGTTTTGTTGGCTTCTCGCTTCTGGACATCAAATGATTAGAAAGGAACTTCGAACGATATGCCCAGTCTTTATCGTCGTGTTGTTCGTTTAGCGGCATCATCTGCGATGACCCTTTATTTTGCGGTGTCGATAGTATCAACTTCCACGGCATTGTGAATCGGTTCTGAGATGAAAATCATAATTCTCACGCCGATTTAGCGATTTGAACTTGGGCGCCCGCTTGAAGAAGTATTCAGATGGCAGTTAGGAAGAATTTACCTGACTTCATACGGCTCTCTGAGGCCTTTCGTACATATGCACCTCTGCGTCTTCGCAAAGCAGAGGCCGCCGCTTTGGCCGCTCCAGCGCCTGCTCTCGTTCCGCCCAAACCGGGAGATTCAATTGAAACAGTGACGGCACTTTTTGAGTTCGTACATCAGCTCAGCAAAACGTCACTCGCTAAGAGTGAACCCGTTGAGCAAATGAAGCAGGAGCTTATCCGTCGCCTAGTGCGCGGAGAGCTCTGGGCTCGAGGCGTAAGAACAGCACCTCATGTGGAACTAGAAAAGCGACGAATTGATTGTTTCATTTTTGAAGACGCAAAAATTGATTGGCACAAATCAAAACTCTCCAACCTAGGGCAAACGTTCGAGGGCGTGGAAGTTAGAAAAGGAGAAGATCCCACGGTTTCAAAGCGGCAAGAAGTAGAGTCCCCAAATGTTATTATTATTGATACAGGACGTGGTCGTCCGTCCGTTTCAAAAGAAGTAGATGATGTGATATCGCAATTAGCCTTGGAATCTAAATTTCTGAATTTGCCTCGAAAATCACAGGAATACGAGATACGTAAACTTGCAAGGGCAAAGTATCCGACCAAATTTCCCGAACGAGGCAACCGACCATCAAAACAAACCATAATCAATGCGCTGAAGCGAGCAGGCATCCTAAATAACTGATATTGCTGGTCTTTAAAGTCTAAATATTCTAAGATTTGATCTTGGACTTCATTCGACTCTGATATGCGTCTTACCTGGACAAGGATATCCCCACGCAGCCAAATGCACGGGATGTTCAAATGCCAAGCCGCGATTACAAAGCAGAGTACGCTCGGCGGATTTCTGAGGCCGCCAAACGTGGCTTAAGCCGTTCCCAAGCTCGCGGCCATTCCCGCTCTGGTGAGGCTGCCCTGAAGCCTCCCAAGATTGCTAAGCCCGACCCCAAGCTGGAGGCTGCTCTCAAAGAGCTCCGAAAGACTGGAAACCAAGGCGCTTCGGCGAAAGTCGCAGGTGTTTCCACTGAGCGCTTCCGTCGTTTTCTTCGCGATCAAAAATTGGCGGAGCGAAAAAGCAGGCGGTGGATCATCACCGATAGCCGTCCCCGCTCATTAGAAATCATCGCGGAAGGCAGGCGACACCACATCGTTGTAGCAGGCTTTGAGGCTGCCTCGATTGTCGGCAAGCACAATGCTGCCATCCGCCACTTTCTTGAGACCAATGACGCCTCCCTCCTCGCTCCTTTCAAAGGGGCGACGATCGAAGACATTCCCGGTCACTCCTACATCCTCGAGACCCGACCCAACGTCCTCTACCGGCTGATGGATGAGGGAGCCGGGAGCTATGAGAATATCTATCGAATTGTTGCTTAGAACAGGAGAAATGACCATGAACTCAAATCAAATTACGCAAGAAGCGCGAAAGCAGCGGCGCCTGGAAAAGCTTGGCACCAATGAGCCAAGGTGTGGCTTGTGCGGGGAACATCGCTGGCAGACGCTCGAAGAGCGCCACGTTGCTGGAGCAGCCTACGGAGATGACACAGTCATTCTCTGCCGGAACTGTCACAGAGTGAAAAGCGACGAGCAGCAAGATCGTCCACAGACGAAGCCAGGGAGCGATCTGACTCTTTCGGCCGTAGGTCATTTCCTACTTGGGCTTGCGGACCTTTTGCGAAGCATTATCGAGCCGCTTGCGGCCTTTGGCAGAAGCCTTTTGAAAATGGCCACTCAATCCCCAATAAGATCGGGGGAGGCTTGATCATGGCCGAGTTTGAAAAAATGCCCGAGGAGCCCGATCTCCTGGAAATCGCGATCCGCGCCTACCCCGTGAAATCACCGAATATTCAAAAGGTCACCAAGGCAGGCGATACGACGTCACGGCAAATCAAACGACGTCGAATTAGCCTTCCATCCGAATGGTACCTTATCTTTGATACCGAAACCACCACGGATGCCGCGCAGGCCTTACGCTTTGGAACCTACCAAATTCGAAAGGGCATGGAGCTCCATGAACAAGGGATTTTCTACGACGCAAACGCCCTATCTGCGGACGAAATCGAAGCCATAATTGGTTACTCGAAATCAAATAATCAAAAGCTGCTAACCAGGGATGAGTTTGCCGAGGTTTTCTTCCGATACGGCTATTGGTATCGCGGGACTGTGGTAGGTTTGAATCTTCCGTTTGATATCTCTCGCATTGCGATTTGCCATAGCTCGGCACGTGGCAAGATGCGACGTGGCTTTTCATTCAAACTTTCAATGAATCCGTGGCGGCCGGCAATACAAATCAAACATCTCTCCCAGCGCTCGTCTTTGATTAGATTCGCCGGTCTGGCCGGGCAGCGAGACAGCCGCGGCGAACGACGACGGGGTTTCAAAACCCCCATAAGGCGCGGACACTTTGTCGACATCGGCACATTGGCCGCCGCGATGTTCAGCAGATCCTTTGGTTTGGCCAGCCTTTCGGAGTTTCTAAAAGTTGAACATCCGAAGCTAATTGTCGATGGGCATGGGTCTTCGTTGGACGCCAAGTACATCGACTATGCAGTCAGAGACGTTCAATGCACGTGGGAATGTTTCGCTGAGCTAAAAGCCCGGCATGGGCAACTCAAGCTTGGCGTCCTCCCCGATAAAATCTATAGCGAAGCGAGCATCGGAAAGTCCTACCTGAGAGCTATGGGTGTCAAACCCTGGCTGGAGGCACAGCCCGACGCCCCACCCGACCTTATTGGTAAGATCATGGGGTCGTTCTATGGCGGGCGTGCGGAGGTTCATATTCGCCGTAGCGTACGACAGGTGATGCTCTGTGATTTCCTGTCTATGTATCCAACCGTATGCACACTAATGGGTCTTTGGCGTTTCGTTATCGCAGGCAAGACACATTGGCGGGACGGGACGGTCGAGATCCGGGAATTTCTGGCAGACGTCACTCTAGACGAGCTTCACGAAAGGAGTGTTTGGCGTAGGCTGTCGGTACTTGTACGTGTAAAGCCTGCTGAGGACATCTTCCCTGTGCGAGCTGCCTACGCTGACGGCGGCACAAAAACCATCGGATTGAACTATCTGAGTTCGGAGGAGCCTCTGTGGTTCACTTTGGCCGACTGTGTTGCGTCAAAACTACTGACCGGACGCACAACGGAGATAATCCAAGCTCTGGTTTTCAGTCCTGGTGAACCACAATCAAGACTCAGACCAATCGAAATTGGCGGAGACGCAGATTGCCAAGTTGTTCCCTATCAGGACGACTTTTACTGCAAGCTCATCGAGCTACGACAGAGTGTAAAGGAACAAATGTCAAGCGGAGGCGTCGATTCTGAAACTTTGAAGATCAAACAACAGGCGTTTAAAATTGCAGCAAATGCAACGGCTTATGGTATCTTTGCTGAATTCAACGCTGACGATCTGCCAAAGCCTGAGGCGTTTGACATTTATTCCATCGATGGCGATCCCTTTCAAGCGAGATCGGACAAGCTAGAAAAGCCAGGTCCATTCTTTCATCCGGTGCTTGCTGCGCTGATCACTGGAGCAGCTCGGCTTATGCTCGCGATCACTGAATGTTTGATTTCGAGTGCGGGTCTCGATTGGTGCTTCTGTGACACTGACAGCATGGCTATCGCGAAACCAGAGAACACAGGGCAGGTAGAATTCGTCGATCGCGTGAATTCAATCGTCCGGTGGTTCGAGGTTTTGAATCCCTATAAATTTGGCGGGTCGATACTCAAGATCGAAAATTTAAATTTCGGGATTGAAAATCAAAAAGACGAGCAGCTCTACTGCTGGGCGATCTCAGCAAAACGCTATGTTCTTTTCAATATAGATCAGACTGGTCGTCCAATTATTCGAAAAGCTTCAGCTCACGGCTTGGGCCACCGGCTAGCGCCCTACACCGCAAGGGCGCCAGATTGTGGCACCCCCGATCCGCAAGACAAACTCGCAAATATTGGCGTCGAATTATGGCAGCACGACTTATGGTGGCAGATCGCATCTGCGGCCCTAAGTGGGCGCCCGGACCAGGTTGCGCTAGATTGGCACCCTGCACTCGAAACACCAGCAATCAGTCGATATGCGGCGACGACCCCCGACCTACTCAATTGGTTCAAAAAATACAATGAACCCCGTCCCTATTGGCAGCAGGTTCGCCCCTTCGGATTTTTGATCTCGCTGTCGGCTATTAGCACCGTCTCAGCTGAAGAGCCGATATCGCAGGCTCAAATAAAGAACTCACGACCCCTTAAAACTGCAGTCCCACGGCCGGTGGCTCCCTACACGAGGGATCCCATTGTAGCGGCGGCAAATGCCTTCGATCGGGACACTGCCATCCGTTTACATCCAGGATCATTGAAGTCTTACAGACAGGACCTCGCACGCTATCATCTCCATCCTGAAGACAAATTCCTGAATGGCGACTATCTCGACACCGGTCTTACGCGCCGGCGTCATGTGATCGTCCGGGGTTTGGACTTCATCGGAAAGGAAGCCAATCGCTGGGAGGAGCAGTTCTTCACGGGTCCCGTCGATAGCGCTGAGGCAAAATACGGCTATTCGCCGGTGGGGCATCCCCCCGTTCGTGCCGCCCTTCAAAAAGCACTTAAAGTGCATTCCCAACGCGAGCTCTCGAATCGCCTCGGTGTTCCCCGCAGAGTGCTTGCACAGATTCTTAGGCCTTCGACCAAACGGCTTGCAGCAAACGCATATCGTTCAATTTTCTCAGCCCTAGCTGAACTGGCCTTGGCTGATCGAATACAAGACTCCGCAGAGCGGATTGAGCGTGAAGAGCTAAACAGGAGAATCGCGTCTGAGGGATTGACCCAAACCGCAAATAGCCTTGGAATAGACCCATCAAATTTAAGAAAAATGGCGAGTGGAAACCGAAAGATCCGCGCTAGCTCCCAGGGACGGGCTGCCGCCAATCGCGACCAAATTTGCTCTCAGATCGAACCAAGGCGTTTCGAACTTTAAATGCCGAAACACGTTCTAATATGGATACCCGAATGCTTTCGTCCCTGACAGATGCCACCGCTGTGCTGCGTGCGCTGGAGGAGTTTGATGAGCTAGGCCGTAGCGCTTTCCTGGCGAAGTATGGCTTTCGACCAGCACAGACTTACTACCTAATACATCAGGGACGACGGTACGACTCGAAGGCGATCGTGGGAGTAGCGTACGGCAATCAGCATCCGGACGAAGGAACACTGAAGGCAGAGAGCTTTAGCGGCGGCGATGCTTCAGTAGGCAATAAGTTGAGAGAGCTTGGGTTCGAGGTGGAGCGGGCTTCTGCCGACACTTTGCAGCTGACGTCCGAGGATTTGCGTCAGATACGCACCACACGCAATCGCACTCGCTATGCAGAACTGACCTTCGAAGAAAAGGAAGCCTATCGCCACGTGGCACAGGTATTGCGCGGCCTTGGTGACCTGGTCGTAGACTCTCTTGGGGGTAAGCAGGACTATGAAAACAAGTCTACTTCCGGATTTCATATCGATTCCGGCGTTCGTGGATCGATGCCCAAGGACCTTTGGTTTGGTGTTCACCGCATTGAGAACAAAGATTCTTTCGTCGGCAACCCGCAACTGTTTATGATTGTCTCAACAAGAGGCATCGAATTCGGGTTTGCCGCCTGCACTCACACCGGGGACTTTTCGAATCAAGATCTCAAATCGCGTCTGCGAGATGCCGCTCCACAAATTTACGCAATGCTACCCGAGCCTGAATCGCTCGCAGCAACAAACTTGGCTCAGGAACTATCCCAAAACAGTTGGAGATTTTTGAAGAAATCTAGGCTCGAGCCCAACCAGTCCGATTTCGAAAGCCTGCAGGAATGGCTGCGGTATTTTAAGTCCCCGCATGGCTCGCAGGCAGGCGGTGGCTCAATCAGTCGATTCATTCTAGAATCTGAAGTCGACGAAGTTGATCTGAGTGCTGAAATGCACACGATGTGCATGGTTTTTCGAGGGCTAATGAATACAATAATACCTGGGGATAATCCTGCGCAACAAACTACAAACTACAATTCGGAAACAACGCTTGCCACTCTAATTCCTAGAGCCTTGGAAACTTTCGCAGACGTGCGTAAGAGTTCGTTCAAGCAAGATGCGTCTCTATGGCGCGAGATGAATTCCATCGAAACACGGCTTAAAAGTTTCCCAGCCTTAAAGGCAAGGCCGAACTTCAAGGTGCAGTGGAGCCTTGGCAAGGGCAACTGGGCTTCAATCCCATGGATCGCAATAATTAATCCGCAGGTTGCCAAATCCCCAACCACCGGACTATTCTGTGTCTTTTTAATATCAACTGACCTATCACGAATATATCTAGCCTTGTCGCAAGGAACAAGCGATATACTTTCGCAATCAGGACAATCTGAAGGAAACACTATTCTCCAAGAAAGAAGCGATAAATATCGAAATCATGCGAGTCTACTGAAAGATGTCGGATTTACACTCGCCTCTGATATGGATCTAGGTATTGATAAGTCGCGCGCCAAGAGCTATCGGTCTGGAACGATCGCGTTCGTCGAATTAGAAGTAGCCAGATTCCCTACCGATGAAATTCTCGATGGACAATTGAATGAACTATTTAAGGTATACGATGATCTATCTTCGAGATTTCAGACCGACTTTAAAACGCCCCCTCAATCGCCAGGTTTGAAGGATGCATTTGGAGAGATATTCGAGGTTGAGGCACCAAAGCAGGTATGGGTTTGGGCACCTGGAGAAAGAGCCGTTCATTGGAACGACCTTTATGAAAACTCCCTAGTTGCGATCGGGTGGGACGAACTGGGTGACCTCACACAATACAGTAATATACGAGAATTAAACGATGCAATCGTCCGAACTTATTCAAACGGCGACAATCCCAGCAATTCTGTAAAAGCTTGCGAGGACTTCCTTCACCGCATGCGCCCGGGAGATATTGTTTATGCCAAAAAAGGCATAGATACCGTTGTAGGTCGTGGTGTCGTCGTGGGGGAATATATCCATGAACCTGCTCGGACTGTCCTCAAGAATATAAGAAGAATCACGTGGACGCATCACGGAGAGTGGAAACTCGACGGCTATTCGCTGCCACTAAAGACGCTCACAAATTGGACCGATAACAGTAACGTTTCGGCGTTAGATAACTTGGTCACCGGCGGCGAACCAGAAGTATTGCGCTTGCCGCCAGTCGAGCGGCAACCATTTAGCATCGATGACGCGCTCGAAGGCCTTCTTATCGATCGCGACAAGTTCGAGCGTATTCTGAAACTTTGGTCCCAAAAACGGAATCTTATCCTACAGGGAGCACCTGGTGTGGGCAAATCCTTCACCGCAAAGCGGCTCGCCCATGCCCTGATCGGCTTCAAAGATCCAAACCTCGTCAAGACTGTCCAGTTTCACCAATCTTACACCTACGAAGATTTCGTCCAGGGCTACCGACCAAACACAAACGGTGGCTTCAGCCTGCATGATGGTGTCTTTGTCGATTTTTGCCGGCGAGCAATTGAAGACCCAGACGAGCGATATGTCTTCATCATCGATGAAATCAACCGTGGCAATTTGTCCAAGATATTAGGTGAGTTGATGCTTCTCGTCGAAAGCGATAAGCGCGGCCCGGAATGGGCTGTTAAATTAGCGCACGCCGACGGCGCCGATGACCGGTTCTATGTCCCAGGGAACGTCTATATTCTTGGAATGATGAATACCGCTGATCGCAGCCTAGCCGTTGTCGATTACGCTTTGCGAAGGCGGTTCATATTTTTTACTCAAGAGCCCGCATTCCATCATGCAAATTTCGCCAACACGCTAATTGGAAAGGGTGCCTTACCCGATCTCGTAGAAAGGATCCGACAAAGATTGCTGCATCTAAACGGTATGATTGCCGCCGATACCGCGAATCTCGGACCAGGTTTCTGCGTTGGCCACAGCTTCTTCATGGGAGACGATAGCGGACGGATACTCGATGAGAACTGGTTCCTTGAGGTCATAGACACCGAAATTGCGCCTCTTCTTTCGGAATATTGGTTTGATCGTCCCGACACTGCGAAACGAATGATTGATGAATTGCGGCAATAAGGACAGAAATACGTGCCTTTGGCTCGCACCATACCCATCAAGAACCTTTATTATCTATTTCTCTATGCTTGGGACCGCTTTCCAGAGGGCTCGAGTATTGACGTCGGAAGTGACGAGAGCCCCGAACTCCCAAATTTGCTAGCTCGCGTGCTTTTCGGCGGAGTTAATCGCCTACTTCGTCGTGGGATCGATCGCGGCTATCAGTGTCGCGAAGAGGAGTTACGATCGCCGCGAGGCACGATGCTAATTGGCAATTCAATTTCGAACGGTAGTTTCGCGCGGAGAGGATTAACCTGCTCGATAGACGAGCTAACCGAAGACGTACCTCACAATCGTATAATCAAAGCGACCTGCAGGACGTTGGCAGCCCACAAGGACATTTCTCCAGATCTGGCGCCCGGCCTAAACTCCCTAACACTGCGTTTTTCTAAGGTGGCAAACGTACCCTTAAATCGAAGGTTATTCCGTACTTTGCAGCTTAGCAGAAATAGCGGCCACTACGGCATGATCATGAAAGTCTGCGAGTTAGTCCTTGACGCTCTTCAACCAGACGAGGAAAGCGGGAAATCACGCTTTGCATCAATACTCGAAGACGAAGAGCGAATGTCTCGTATCTTTGAGGCGTTTGTGCTCAACTTTTTCAAACACGAGCAAAATAAATATCAGGCACGCGCCGAGCACATCGATTGGGACGTGCTGCCGAACTCGTTGGATCTTCATTTTCTTCCAATAATGAAGACTGATGTAACCTTACGATCTCAGAGCAAGATCATAATTCTGGACGCTAAATTCTACAAAGACATGTATCAGCGGAGCCAGGGCGGCCGCCCGAAAGTGCGTTCAGGTCATCTCTACCAAATTCTGTCCTATTTGAATAATTTTGAGCCTCTTTCCGGAATTGAGAAGGAAGGCGTTTTGCTCTATCCCGCGGTAGATGAACCAGAAATTACATATGACTATCAAATTGGGGGACGTCGCATCCGGGTAATGAGTGTGGACCTCGGTTCACCTTGGAAACAAATTCGCGAGCGCGTGCTTCAAATCTGTTGAGCATTCACTTAAGTTGACCGGGGTCGGAAATCTAAGCCTCGATAGTAAGAGTATTTCTACTTCCAGATTCAATCCACGGATATATCAGGGGAATTCTGGTGGGGATGCCCAAAAAATTTCCCCAACTCTCCAATCGTTTAAGCTTACGCACCACCTCTGAAACTGACTTTGGATCTGGGGGTAGCATTTCGCAACTTGCTCCACGTTCACCATCCAGCCTTTCCATCGCCCAGGCTCGACCATATTGCTTTTGAATTAGCAAAACGCTGGATTCGTATACAAGAAAACGCAGTAACTCAAAATCACAGGCCATTGGTCTTTCATTATAAACTTGGCATCGGCCAGTTTTACGCTCTAAATTACGGCACCACCGCTCATTCACGTCACTCTGCCTATCCGAATTTAAAGTTACAATTCGACCGTCAATCTCTATCGAACGAGGCGCTGCCTCGAAAGTACCCGCCTCAGATGGCAAAAAATCAAGTGAAAAGCTTCCGCAGCAAGCTCCACACGCCGAGGGACACGTATATCCTCTTGTTAACAAGGGAGACACTTTAAGTTGCTTCGGAATGAAACACTTTCCTTTATAGACAAATGCCTTACTGCAGACGCCAGCAATGTAGACTTCAATAATTTTATCCATTGTATCTGAATGCCTCATTTATGAGCGCCCGCCGAGCCACGATTACTATAATCAATCCATAGCTTATTTATATTTTTAATAGACGAAGTTATGCAATTATCGTAGCCGCCGGTTGGGTGGGGCTTGAATTTGGAGCCATCAAAATAATCGCCAAAACTCGCATCTAACGTAAACCTATTACAATCTATGCTGATTACGTTGAGATGAGCCGCAATTTTTCTTTGAACATCAGGTCTGCCACCCAGTAAATGTACAGGGCGCCGAAAGGCATCTAATCCAATCTTTGTACCGCCATACCGCGTTGGGACACTGTATGCCAAAATGAACTGAGGAGGTATCAGCTCATCCATGCTGTTTTGTAGCAATGGATCCTTAGGCACAATAGCAACTGATTCAACGAATTGAGAAAGCTCGTGTGCCTCGTCGAGGGTCTGTCGGAGATTGCATACACTCTCGAGATCGCGGGCAATGGTGAGAAGGGGCCGTGTCACCTTTGCTGCCAAGAGATGCCTTGAAAAATTATAGTGTTTCCAATCGATGTCCAGGAATCCAAGTCGCTCGAATTTTCGTGCGTCGCGCAAATTCGTGTATCTCGCGCCGGGTAACCATCCATTTCTAACGGCAATATTCGCGACTTTAAAGCTATGTGTAACAAACTTCACCGGACCCACTTTCGAAGTTGGTGTACGGTCGCGGACCTGATCATGCACAGATTTTGACTCGCCTTGCATTGAACCTTCGTCGAAGACCTTTATCCTATATGCTGCGCATCAGCGGGGATTTCGATTATTGCTGCACCCCGCATTAGCCGGAGATTCGCTGTGGACGAGGAAAGAAAAGAACTTCTCTCACAGAGACACGATTTCATTAAAGAATACTATAAAATGGCGACGTCTGACCTTGATCGACATCTAAAAGCGGGTTGGCAGACCATTGTTGTGCTCGGCGGCGGCGCCGCCATCTTGACGGCCGGGCATGAAGGCAAGATTGGCCTTCCCATTGCAACGACCATTGCCCTGCTTTCTGCCTTTTGGGGTACACTGTCTGTTATAGATGCGAACTACTGGTCACTGCGGGCCATAGCGTTCTTGTCCAATGTCGAGGCTATTTACTTTGCAGAGGACGATCGCAGTATTTTTAATCCCTATATTGGTCATCGCCCGTCGTATAAACTATTGAATAGTCTTAGATATATGTTCGGTTTAAGTTTTTTCTTCGCAATTGCAGCGATATTGAACATGGCTTGGGAGCTCCTTGAGGTTCATCATACCATATCTGATTTATTTAAATGGTTTTCGTCAGTATATTTTATAGAACGCGCGATTTGGATCTTACCATTAGTTACATTGTTATGGGGCTTGTTTTTGACATTGCTGACATGGTCGAGGCGTCTACAAGATTATGTTAATTTCAGCAGCAGTTCGCCAGGACCCACAATTCGATTAAAGAGTTCGGAGATGTGGGACGTTACATTTATGCCGCCTGCGGGCCACGCCGCACCGACTCTAGCAGGAAATACCCCAACTGGTGGACGTTCTGGTGAGATAGACCTGTTGTGCAATTTAAAAATTCTAAAAATTCTATCTTTTATTGTGGTGATCTCCACAACGATTCTGCTTATATACATTACGTTCTATCAAATTCCTTTTGTGTAGATATCGAGTCGAACTCCTATAGAGAAGCAAGATGAATCTAACCAAACGAGCCCTCTACGATCTCGTATGGTCAAAGTCTATGACCAAAGTGTCGGCAGAACTGGGAATATCAGACATCGGCCTAGCAGAGATCTGCAATCGGCACCGGATACCCACGCCTCCGCGGGGTTATTGGGCGAAGCTAGAAGCCGGAAAGAAAGTAAAGAAAGCAACCTTTGTCAAAATCGGGGATCCTGCTCTCGATCACATTTCAATTCAGGGGGGCTTATCGGAGCTGCCTGAACCTATTCGGGAAATTGTAGTTCGACAAAAGGCCGAACGGAGGCCGATCGAACGACATATGTCACAGGTCTCGCAGACGTTGTCCTTGGAGACAAAGGAGCTATCTGCACTTCATTCTGCTATTCGATCGACGGCTCGACGTCTTCGGTCGAATTCGGCTCGGGATAGTAATGTGGCTCGGGCGGTAGACGAGGGTATGCGTGGCATCATTGTAGGTTTGGGATCAATTGAACGCACTATCAATATTTTGGACCTTCTCGCTCATGGCTTGTCCAGCCGCGGTCTTGCATTTGTACCAACTGGCAAAGCTATAAAGGTGGCCACAAACTCAGACAGCGAATTATTTCATATAGAAGAGACGACCAAGCAAGTTCCTCGCATTGTAGCGCGTCGATTGTGATGAGCGGCGGTCGCTCATCGTAGTTGTCGCGCGGCATCGCATTCCCACGGCAGCGGAGCTAGCAGAGGAAATTAGACGATCAAAACAAATGGAACGATATAGGAGGGGCCTGAAACCCTGGGAGCATCTCGATCACGGCCGCCCTTATCCAGATACTGATACGGTGTGGACGGGCCGTCTCAGTGTGAAAGTTGACGGCTACAATCGCGGGCTGCGTTGCAAATGGGCAGATGGGAAAACGCAGACAATCGAAAGCCTGATCCCTTCAATTGTCGATGGCTTGGAGCTGATTCTTGAAACCAAAAAAATAGACAGAGAGAATAGAGAAGAGAGCGACAGAGCGTGGCGTGAGTTCGAACGGCGTCGCGAGCTGGCGAAAAAACGCAAAGAGCGAACAAGTGCTCGTCTGGAATTCTCACAGGCTCTCGCGGCTAGGTACCGCGAAATACAAGAGTGCGAAGCTTGGCTCACGACAGCCCGCGGAATCGCCTCTGATATGCCGAGCTCAGCATATTCACGTATGGTCGAATGTAGCGAACAACGTCTTCAATCTCTATTGGCTAGTGTCGACCCCGACGGGATTGAACGCCAGCTCAATGAAAAAAGGCTCTTTCCTGAAGACGGTGAAGACGAGTTGTTTGATCCTTTGGGAGAACCCGCCTCGCCTCGATCGAATTATTGGTGAAGCGAGGGCCTGACAAGGCACCAAACTCAGCACCTTCGTCCCAGCCTTGTCGATACCCTCAATGAAGCGAAACACACTGTTCTTGGTCAGTTCCGGTTCGCTGTTGCCGCTATCGCTATACCCCTTTTTGTTCCTGCCTTTCATGCTTAAGAGCGTCTTGAAATCCGAGGCCGACCTGCAGCGTCAGATGACCTCCCAAGTCTGGAACCTTCCTGAAAACAGATAGATAGGAAGATAGAGCAGCCTCCTCACCGCTCGGTCAGGATTCCCTCGGCGGCCTTCTCATCTGTGACCAGCACGTTGACGACGCCGAGCCTGAGCGCCGCCCGCAGCACGGCCACCTTGTCCATGCCGCCCGAGGCGAGAATCACCGTCTTGATGTCACGCAATGCCTTGGGGGGGAGCGCGATCACGCGGCGATTGAGCGGGTGGTCGACAAGTTCGCCGTTCGCGTCGATGAAATGGGCGCATAGATCGCCCACGGCGCCGGCTTTGGCGAGCGAGGACAGGTCGCCCTCGTCGATCACGCCGAGCTGGAAATTGGTGGTGTCGCGCCCCACCGGCCCCACCGAGACGAACGCGATGTCGACCTTGCTGGCCTGATCGAGCGCCTCACGCAGGATGCGTTCGCGCAGGAACAGATCGCGGGTCTCCTCCGTATCGGCGAAGATCGGCGCAGCGAAATAATGGCAGCGCGCATCGAACAGATCGGCAAAGCGCGAGGCGGTCTCATAGGCGTTCAGTACGGTGCTGCCGGTCAGCGTGCCAAGCAGCGAGACGACATTTAGCCCCGACACCGGACGCACCGCCACCGATTTGACGCTCAGCCGCAGCGTACGCCCCCAGCCAATGCCGATCGACATGCCCTCGTGGATGCGCTCGGACAAAGCGGGCCCGGCCGCCGCCGCAATGGTCTGCGGGATTAGATCGCGATGAGGCGGCGTCGGCACAACGATGACCTCGGCAAGATCGTAGTGCTCGCGTAGCCGTTCTTCCAGGGCCACGCAATTGGTGATGCGCGAATTGATGCGGATCTGCACCACGCCTTGGTCGCGCGCCTGCGCCAGCATGCGGTTGACGCGGATGCGATTGAGGCCGAGGCGGTTGGCGATCTGGGCCTGCGTCATGCCGCCGACATAGGACAGCCAGGCGGCACGCACGAGCAGTTGTTCGTCGCGATCGACCGGCTCGCGAGGGGCTATCGCCTCTTCCTGCTTCTTACGCCCGGCGGCCGACATCTGCTTCGTCCTCTTGCTCGAGCGCCTTGGTTCAGTTCGCGATCCGGTGGAAACGGTCAAAGGCGAGATCGAGCGGGGCATCCCGGCATATGGCCGCAACGATCGCTGCGGTCAATGGCAAGTGTTCGGCCGGAAGGGCGCCGGATGCGAGCAAGCCTTCGAGCGTGGGGCCGAGATCGAGGGCGAGCTGGGCCCCTTCCACCGTTTCCTTTGCCATATGCTCGGTCTTGGCGGCGGAATAGCTGAGGCCCAGGCCGAGAAAGCGACCCATCTTGCTGTTGCGGCCCGCCTGGCACGTCACATAAAGGTCGCCGGCGCCCGGCAGGCCCCGCACGGTCTGCGCCTTGCCGCCGAGAGATTCGACCAGGATCGTCATCTCCTCCAGAGCCTGAGTGAAGGCCGAGGACGAAAGATTATACATCAGGGCGCCGTTGGATCCCCTGCCCTCCTTTTCCAGGCGCCCCAGCGCGGCGCCGACGGCGAGAGCATAGAAATTCTTGAAGGCGGCGCAGAGTTCGACGCCGACGACGTCCTGCGAGGCACGCGCGTGATAGAAGGGCGCCTCAAGAAGACCCAGCGTCCTGTCGACCAGCGCCGCGTCCGCCCCTGTAACCACCACGCACGTGTCGCGCAAGGCCGCCAGCTCGCCGGCGATGCACGGCCCTCCCACCGCCATGATCGGCAGCCGCATGCCGGTCCTCGCCTCGATTTCGCGCGCCACCTTGTGCGGCAGCACCTCAATCGAACCGTCTTTCGGCGCCAGCCCCTTGGTGATCATCAGCACCGGCAGTGGCGTCTTGACGCTTTCAACGATCTGGTCGATGGCCCAGTTCACGCCGGCCGAAGACACGCCGAGGATCAACAGGTCGGGCCTTGCCGCCATCAGTACCCCGAATTTCGGTGCATGATGGGCGCTAACATTGGCGGGCAAGGTGACGCCGAGCCTGGGATGCAGACCGTTGACGGCGACAGAGCGGATGATCTCGTCATCGAGCGGCGTCCCGACAAGACCGACGCGATGGCCGCCATGCGCCGCAGGCAGGCTCATCGCCGCGCCCATGACACCGGCGCCCAGAATGACGATCTCAGCCATGAATGGCCTTCCCACTTTCCTGGTCGCACAGCTGCAGCCTGTCCAGGTCCGGCAGCAGCCTTAAATCGGCACCCGGCGTGAAGGCCAGGCGATCATGAGTGATGGCGCAGACCTCCCCGCCGGCGAGATCGGCATAGATGTGGGTCTGGGCCCCGGTCGGCTCCACGGTCGCGACTTTTGCGATGACGCCCGTGCCGTTGATCGAGGGTTTCAGATGTTCGGGATGGATGCCATCGGCGACCTTCTGGCCAAGCTTGACGATTATTCCTTCTGGCAGCGGCAGATCGATGCCATTGGCGCGCACCACGGGCACGCTATTGCCCGCTGCAACCTCCCCGCGCAGGAGATTCATGTTGGGCGAGCCGATGAACTCAGCAACGAACAAGTTGGCGGGATGATGGTAGACTTCCGGCGGAGCGCCGACCTGTTCGATATTGCCGTCTCGAAGGATGACGATGTCGGCGCCGATCCTGACGTCAGCGGAAGTGATCGGCTCGGGCCCGGCAATCATGCCTAACAGGGTCGACTTGCCGCAGCCCGACGGGCCAAGCAGCACGACGAAGGACCCATCGCGGACGGTCAGGCTGATGCCGCGCACGACCTCGAGGTCCCCATGGGCCTTCTTGACGTTGCTGACGGTGATGGGGGCCATGAATCAGGTCCTTTCGGGGGCCATAGACTAGGCTCGCGACGCCTGACGCGCCGTGAGGATTGTATCGGCGATCTCGATAAAGCCCTCACCGCCGCGCCGGCTGGCGATGAAGGCGGGCTCCGCCGGCATGCGGCCGGCAAATTCGACCACATTGGCGACGCCGCAAGCATAGGGGAAGAAGCCGAACATGGCTGCATCATTGGGGCTGTCGCCGCAGAAGACGAAACGCTCTTTGGCGCCATCGAGATCAAGCCCCAGCACATCGCGAACGAAAAGACGGGTCATCGACAATTTGTCATAGGCGCCGAACCAGCCATTGACATGGATGGACGATACCCTGGCAACAGCGCCCGCTTCCTCAAACAAGGCGACGATGCGGTCGACCTCGCCGCGCGGCAGCGGCGGGACATCCTCGCGAAAATCGATGGCGAGATCAGTCTCGCGATAGAGCTGGTCCGCCGAGACGCCCGCGCCCGGCACCTCGCTCAGAATGCGTTCGGCCAGGATGGCGAGCTTACGACGGTTCTGCGCGCGTTCGGCATCGTTTGCCATGAAGTGGCGGACCATCTTGCGGGCCTTTTCGTCATGGCGAAAATAGAAGGCGCCGTTCTCGCCGATGACACCGGTGACGGGCCAGAAACGTGCGACCATGTCGCACCAACCCGCCGGCCGGCCCGTAATCGGCACG
>Ga0207101_1092_pt1 | contig 17150 bp, 16 predicted proteins | sample Alteio_BWMinHeat_83_FD_153581 | JGI IMG/M metagenome (GOLD analysis project Ga0207101, IMG submission 153581) | Enriched cells from forest soil in Barre Woods Harvard Forest LTER site, Petersham, Massachusetts, United States -... | ecosystem: Environmental > Terrestrial > Soil > Temperate forest >...
TCACGGCGTTGATGCTTGCGGCAAGGTCGTTGTCCGCAAGACATTGCGCCGTGGCGAGGTGCTGAAATTCTTCTCTGGCCTTCGCCCCCGACTGGTCGGTATTGAGGCCTGTGCGACAGCTCATCATTGGGGCAGGTGATTGGGCAAGCTCGGCCACACGGTGCGGCTGATGCCGCCAGGTTACGCGAAACCTTATGTCAAGCAAGGCAAGACCGGTGCGGCTGACGATGCCCCTCGCGAAGAATGCAGGCAGCAATCTCCGCATTTGTGCGCATATTATTCGATCTACCGTCCGAGCGACACAAAGCTACTCGTGCGAACGCAGGGTTTTGCGATGCCCCGTCCGATCGCCGAAGCTACCGGGCGGGAAACCAGTGCGGGATGACAGCCACGTTGCTTTGTCCAGGTGTATCAGCGCCCGTACGAGGCCGTGAAGCTGGCCGTGCCAAGAAGCTTGCTGCCCAATCCCTTGTTCAGGACGAACGAATAGAGTGCTGTTGTGCCGGTTTTCGGAATTCCCGCGGCTGCCTGGACGTCATCGACCGCCACGGCGTACAGGGTGAACACATAGTGATGCGGCTTGTCGCCGACAGACGGGCAGGGGCCGGCATAGTTGCCATCGGCGCCGGTCACGCCTGTGTCGAGAAAATCGGTGGTGCCGCCAAATGCCGGAGCCGGCAGCGCCGAAGACGAATTCCCAGCACCTTGAGCAAGGCCGGTCGCTCTCGGCGGGATGTTGTAGATGGCCCAGTGCCACAGTCCGCTACCGGTCGGCGCATCCCGGTCGCGGACCTGGAGCGCGAGTGATTTCGTGCCGGCCGGGATGTTCGACCATTTCAGGGCCGGAGAGATATTCGCGCCGGTGCAGCCGAAGCCGTTCAGGGTGAACTTTGTCTCGAAAGTCCCCGAGGAAAGGTCTGGGCTGGAGAGCGTGAACTTCGATCCTGCCTGGGCCTGGCCGATGGAGCCGGCGAGTGTCGCGGCGACGAACGCGGCCGATACCGATATTGCGGCGCGGGCCAGCATGGGTTGTCGGCGCCGGCCGGCATCGGCGGACTGACGGTCGTGCGCCAGCGACGATTTTAGGTTTTGATGGATGTTCATGACCGAGCTCCAAGTGAGAGGAGTGGTCTTCGTATGGAGCCGGGCCTTGCCTGGCCAGCTCAGTGGCGACACGAGACTATTGCAAAGGGCGCACGAATGGCATGATGATTCGGATGGAGGGGCGGCTAGGCAAGCCCTCAGGCGGCCCGGGCCCGGAGACTTTCAGCGTATTGTTTTTTGACGAAATCGAGAAACGCCCGCACTCGGTGGGGAATATAGGAGCGTGAGGTGTGAAGCAGCCAAATGGCGTTGTCGAAATCGGTCGGCGTTGCCTCATGCCTTGGAAGAAGATCGATCAATCGTCCCGTCGCCAGGTCGGCACCGACCAGCCAGTCCGGCAGCAACGCCGGGCCCAATCCTTCCTGCGCAGCGCGCTGGAGGGCAAGGGAGTTGGACATCGTCAGCCTGCCATGAATATCGATCCCGTCGATCGCGCCGAGAGGGTCGCGGAACCGCCACTGCGCGGAATAACCCGGTACCGGGCAGCGAAGGCAGTCATGCGCCGCCAAGTCCGCCGGGGTCGTTGGAGCGCCATGCTGCTTGAGATATGCCGGGCTTGCACAGACGTGATAGCGAATTCGCGCAAGGCGCACACCGACTAGCGAGCTGTCGGCGGCCTGCCGCAGGCGCAGCGCCACGTCGACGCGCTCGGCGACGAGGTCGACGATGGAATCGGTCAGCCTCAGGTCGATTTCGAGCCTGGGATAGGCCTTGCGAAGGGTGGGGAGCATCGGCACCAGGACAGCATAGCCGTAGCTCACCGACGCCGTCACCCGCACGACGCCTTCAGGCTGGCCGGCAAGATCGCGCGCCTCGTCGGTTGCGCGCTCCAGATCCTTCAAGAGACCCCGCACGCTCTCGTGATAGGCCGCACCGGCCTTCGTCAGTGCCAGCCGGCGCGTCGTCCGCTCCAGCAGTCGTACCCCAAGGCTCTTTTCGAGCGCGGCAATGGAGCGCGTTACCGCGGACGGGTCTGTCGAGAATTCACGCGCCACGGCGGCGAAACTGCCGAGCCGGACAACTTCAACGAAGGTCTTGAGTTGTTCCGTGTCCATGGATGGCATCTTGCCAGATTTACGATGCTTCTGGCGAGGCAATTCTTGCCGTTTGCGCAATGATCCGCCGTTTTGGGAATCTGGCTGAGCGGCTGGAGGGCCGCCAGGATGCCGAAACCCGTTCTGCCGTCGCCTGCCACAAAGCCTGCTGCGCCTGCAAGTCGCCGGCCGGCGCGACGGGGGTGAGCGGCCGGGCGTTGTTGACGGAAAAGTAGCCGCCGGTCATTTCGGCAAAGTCAGGGTCGCCGGCAAGGCGAACGATGATGCTTGCGCCGCGCCCGGGATCGCCAATGCCCAGCCACTTCCAGCAGTCGTTCGAGTGGCGCGGCGAACCATAATTCGCGTCCGAGCTCGGTTACATTGAATCCCGGGCAAAGGCAGTTGACCGCCACACCTGTTCCCTCCAACTGGTGGGCAAGCTGCAGCGAGAACATGATGTCTAGCAACTTGGTCTGGCCATAGATTTTGGACGAGCCGCGCGCTGTGAACGGGCGTGTGTCGACGAGCGCGGCAAGCGGATCGACCCCGGCAGCCTGCCGCGACGCCTCCGATGCCACCGTGATGATGCGCGACGGCGCCGATTGAACCAGCGTGTCGCACAAGATGTTGGTCAGCAGCCACGGTGCCAGATAGTTGACCGCCACCATCTCGGACATGCCGTCGGCGGTAACGCGCGGCTTGAAGGCGTGGATCCCGGCATTGTTGATCAGGACGTCAATCCGCGCATGACGTCCGGCGATCTCGCGCCCGAGAGCAGCAACGGAGGCCACATGGGCGAAATCCCCGTAGTGGACATCCACCCGCGTGCCCGACGCGGCAGCCTCGATCAGCGCCAGCGTTGCTTCGGCCCTGGCCCGGCTGCGCGCGGTGAGTACGAGGTGTGCGCCCTGGCGGGCGAGCGCGATCGCCACGCATTGCCCAATGCCGCTGGTGGCTCCAGTAATGACAATGGTGGGCAAGGATTGCGACATGGCATGATCTCTCCTTAATGGATAAATATCCATTATGTAGATGGTGGACTTTTGTCAATCAATCTGGCAACGAGGTCGGCAGACAGCACCTTAAGGCGGCGGGATGATGGTTTTGGGCCGCGACGAGACTCAGTTGAGCAACCGCGAACAGCACGTGCGCGCGCTCGGCTCCGCGCTAAACGCGCTGGTCAGCCAGTCGCGGGCTTTGACAGCACAGACAGCGGCCGAGTTTGACGCCGAATTGCAGCCGGCCGCTTTCCATATCGCGCTCTGGCTCAACGCATTCGGCCCTGCCAAGCCGAGCGCCGTGGCGCAGGCCGTCGGCATGGATCGCAGCGCGGCGAGCCGCCTCACCCGCGAGCTTGCGAGCCACGGGCTGATCGAGACGATCATCGATCCGACTGATCGCCGAAGCATCGTCCTGTCGCTCAGCGCCGACGGAAAGCGGCGGATGGATGCGGCAATGCACGCCAAGGGCGGGGCATTTCGGCGGCGGGTCGCATCCTGGAGCGAGGACGACCTGCTGCTGTGCACTGATCTACTGCGAAGGCTGATCGAGGCGCCCGCGAATGCAAGTATCGACCCAACGCGATGAGCTGCCAGTTCGGCAAGGAAAGGAGTGGTCACATGGATGACGCGACGCTGAGCGCGTGTGATCGAGATGCAAAGGTTTTTGCCGACCATTGGGAAACGCAGCCAGCGTCGATCGACCTGCGCGCCGTCGTCGATCAATTCTTTATTCCCGGTGAAACGGCAGACATAGGTGTCGGCAGCGGGCGTGACGCTGCCTGGCTCAGCGCTCGCGGCACTGTCAACATAATCGGCTAGCGTAACCGTCTGAGCAATATTCTTTCTGGTTCCCACTTCCACTCGGTCGAGAATGCGCGAAAGAGACGATCTAACCGAACCGAAATTGCCGAGTTTTTTAACAATTTAGCTTAAGTTGAAAGTGCTGCGGCGATGCTCAAATTCCGCAGGACGAAGACACTTCAGAAATTCGTCGTCGTCCACGGCCAAATCCACAACCACTTTAATTCGGAGCGCCATCTCGTCAGCAGTGAAATCTACAAGCAAAGACGCTCGGCCGCCTTGGCCGAGTCGCGGGCCGTCGCTGCCTAAGTTGGGGTTGGCTTTGGCCTGCGTGCACCTAGTGGAGACAACTCAGGGTTAGTTTGACAATACCGTTTGGACTGATCCGACCTTGCCATTCGCGCGCTGTGACGTGATGGGATTAGTTTGGCTGCTTGGCGGCAAGGGGATCGTCGAAATCAACGAGGAGTTCGCTCGGCTCGGAAATGGGCAGCGGCTCTTCAGGCGGCCCAAAGCCTAGAGCCGGCCATGTTATACATAATCAGTCCTCGTCGATGGAGATCGCCATGAAGCTCGTCACACTACTCGCCATTGCAATTGTCCTCGCGGGGTGTGCGAGTTTTCAACGGCAAACTCCGGATAATCTACTGCCGCCGCCCAGCATCAGGGCTCCGGCCGCACCCCAATAGACACCTTCAGACGCGCAAATAGCGCCCCTCGAGCGAGAAGGCCAGGGGGCGCTGTGAAGGCGATCCCGTGCAATTTTTTGGACCGCCCAAGGCTAGAGTCTCCGGCCGCTTTCACGGTAGAGGGCTGGCAGCGCGATCGGAGTTTTGCATCGAGATCGGGATCCATGGCCGACATAGCTAGGTGCCGCAACGGATCGAAGTCGCCGCGCCCATACCAAGCCAAGCGAAGTGAATTGGGTAGCCTGCACATCGGATTCGCATAATTTATGAGCTCCCAAGTCCAGAGGGCGAACAGGGGTGCGCGGGAAAAACGTGACATATCCCCGACCGAAGCTGATGTCGGGGTGATGGCCTTCGGTTTCGGCGAGCTCACCGACTTCCCAAACAATGGCTGACGCTTCCCCGAAATTGTGGAATCGAAAGGTGCGTGGGATGCGGAGGGCACCCTCACTCAGCTTCCAATCGGGAGACTGCTCCTGAAAGCGTTGAGCTTCATCATGCTTGAGCGGCGCAACGCCGCCTCCATGCGGCTCGCATGCCTTCTCAGCGAGGGTTTCGGTCATTTTCTTGTCTTAAAGACAACACCGACTTAACCGCGCTCTGGCGGGCATCCCGGCGTCCAAACAAGACCCCGACGCTGGGCCGGGGCATAGGGAGTGTTTTTGCCACGATGGGACAGTATTAAGAAATCGAAATATCGTTGCGCTGCTAGAGATATTGGTGTCTCCGCCGTGCTGTTTCGGCTGGGCTCTCCGCTGGCCTCACTTGGGTCACGGGATGAAACGCAATGAACCCACTTGCCGTCGGCGGAATCGCCTTTGCTTGCCTGTTCGGCGGTGCTGTCCTTGGCGTGGCGCTCAGCGGCGTATTGCCAGAGCATCATTTAAGCTCCGACTCCAGGGACGCGATCAAGCTGGCCACTGCGGTCGTCGCTGCTCTGTCGGCGCTAGCCCTTGGCTTGTTGGTTGCTTCTGCCAAAACCTCTTTTGACTCTGCCGACACACAACTGAGAACCACGGTTGCCCGCGCTGTGCTGCTCGACCGGGTCTTGGCGCATTATGGTCCGCAAACGCAGAAGGCCCGCGCTCAGCTTCGCCAGACGGTGCGAGCGCAGCTCCAGCAGATCGGGGGCGAAGGGCGGACCGGCGGGGCATACCCAACGCCGACGACGAAAACCCTGGGATCGAGCCCGTTCAGGAGAGCCTAAGGGACTTGACACCGCAGACGGAGGCACAACGCGGGCTGCTAGCGAGGGCATTGCAGGTCAGCGGCGATATCGCAGAAGCGCGGTGGCTAATGTTGGCAAGAAGCGAGGCTGGCTTTCCCTGGCTATTCCTGACGATTCTGGTGGCTTGGCTTGTCATGCTCTTTTTTAGCTTCGGCCTGCTGGCGCCTCGCAATCCCACGGTCCTCTGTATTATTTTCCTCTGCTCCTTGTCGGTTGCCTGCGCTGTCTTTCCGATCGTGGACCGCTTTACGGCTTTGTTCAAGTCTCCAGCGTTCCGCTGCGCGACGCGCTCGGCCAACTTGGGCGATGACAGGTTTTGCCAGGCCGCTGCGGAGGCGCTCAGACGACGCTGTGTAAGCCCGGCCGCCACCCCAGCCGTAACACTCGCAGGTTCAAATTCTGCCCCGCAACTACGCCACGATTCGATCCGAAACGCCTGCTAACGCCCATCTGCGATCGCCGTTGAGCTAGATTCATCCAGCCGCCATTGCCATCAACCGCGGTGTCCAACTTTACACGGGCGGCGAGTCGAGGAAGACATATAGGGCGGCGATCTTGCCGTCGCGGACGATGATGACGTCGAGCCCAGTGTAGCGGGGCGGCTCGCCGGCTGGTCCGGATCCCCACGCGATGCGTCCCCCATCCTGAACCGCTTGCGGGGTGCTGTGCGGTGTGTAGACGAAGCTCGGATGACCGGCCCGCAAATCGCCGGCGACCTGATATAGCGCCTGGTGGCCGACGTAACGGCCTATGGGGAGCAAAACGGTGCAGTCCTCGGTGTACAATTCTTCGATGGCGGCGCGTCGGCGCGCAGGATCGCCTTCGCCGAAGACCTCCTGCAGGTTGCGCAGCAGCAGCGTTTCGATGATGTCCGACATGATCCAGTTCCTGTCCAATGAGGTGAAGGTCGGACCGCGAGCGACGGTGAGTCGTCTCCCGGTCCGTCGTGATGGCTCAGACCTGGGCCTGGCCGCCGTCGACGAAGAGCTCGGCGCCGGCCATGAAGCTCGAATCGTCCGAGGCGAGGAAGGCGACCGCCTTGGCGATCTCGTCCGGGTCGCCGACGCGGCCGATCGGGACCTGAGTCGCCATGTAGTCCAGTAGCCCCTGCTGCTGGGAGGCGTCGGGACCGGCCAGACCGACGAGGCCCGGGGTCTTTACGGGGCCGGGGCTGACGACATTGACGCGGATGCCGCGCTCCTTGAGGTCGAGCGTCCAGCTCCGCGCCAGATTGCGCACCGCGGCCTTGGACGCGCCGTAGACACTGAAGGCGGCCGTGCCGGTCACGCCGGCAGTGGACCCCATCAGGATCACCGAAGCGCCATCGCGGAGCAGCGGCAGAGCCTTTTGCACCGTGAAGATCACGCCCTTCACATTGCGGCCGAAGGTGTCCTCGTAGTGTTCCTCGGTGATGGCGCCAAGCGGCAGCATAGAGCCGCCGCCGGCGTTGGTGAAGAGGACGTCGATCTGTGGGTGCTTCTGCTGGACCGCGTCGTAAAGGCGGTCGATGTCAGCCAGCTTCGACATGTCGGCGCGCACGCCGCTCACTCGTCCGCCGATCGTCCTGACCGCCGCGTCCAACTCTTTCTGGCGACGGCCGGTGACGAACACGGATGCGCCCTCGGCCGCGAAATGCTTGGCGGTGGCAAGGCCGATGCCGCTGGTCCCACCGGTCACCACGACCACCTTGCTCTCGAATTTGCCGGTCATCTTCCGTCTCCTTGATCCGGGCGGCGAGTGGCTCGCCCTGTAAGATACAAGGTATCTGTGGAACGAATAACGCGGTAGACCAGGATATTGAGCTTCAGTGTTCCTGAAATGAGACGATAATGGCGCCAGACCTCAACGACTATGCCCTCTTCGCCGAGGTGGTGACCCATGGCGGCTTCGCTGCGGCGGGGCGAGCGCTGCGGGCGCCGAAATCGACCTTGAGCCGCCGAATAGCGGCTTTGGAGACGCGCCTCGGCGTCCGGCTGATCGAGCGTTCCACGCGCCGCTTCCGGGTCACCGAAATCGGACAGGCCTTCTACGAGCGTTGCCGCATCGTCGTGATGGACGTTGAGCAGGCCGATGCGGTCGTGTCCGAGGCTCTGGGCGAGCCGCGCGGCGTTGTTCGCTGCAGTTGCCCGTTGGGACTGGTCGAGGCGCTGTCGCCCGCCTTCGTCGGCTTCATGAAGGCTTTTCCGAGGGCGAAACTACAGGTCGTGGCCGTCGATCGCGCGGTTGGCCTCATCGACGAGCGAATAGATGTCGCGGTCCGCGTCCGTGCGGCACTCGACACTGACGCCGCCCTGACCATGCGGACTTTAGGTCGCTCCAGCAGGATCTTGGTCGCCGCGCCGACCCTGGCAGCTTCATGCACCCTCGGCGACGTTGCGGCACTCTGCGAGTTGCCGACGCTCGCCACGACCGACCAGATGGGCGAGATCGTATGGGAATTCTTCGGGCCGGATGGTGAAGTACGCGCGATCCGTCATGAGCCGCGGATGACCTGCGTCGATTTTATGGCGCTTCGTGATGCCGCTGTCACCGGGCTTGGTGTGGCCCTCCTGCCAGATCACACCTGTCGAGGCGAACTGGCGAGCGGCCGCTTGGTGCATGTTTTCCCGCAGTGGCGCACGGAGGATGGCATTGTCCACTTGGTCTTCACGACGCGCCGTGGCCTGCCGCCGGTTGTCCGCGCCTTCATCGACCATTTGGCCGGAGCCTTCCGAAGTGGCAACGTCGCAAGCTGAAGTGCAGACCGACCCGCAAGGGATATCGGGGACGGCTGACATGGCCGTGTGCAAGAACGAGGAACAATCTCATCCGCTGCACCGGGGTCGTGGCGCCAGCATGTACAAAAGGAAAGCGTACGCAACACGCGAAGCCCGAGAGCTTGGTCGGGGATGACCAACCGGACGTCCGTGAGGGAGAGGCCACTGGGGTGGCGGAGAGGTTCATAGTACCGATGAAGCCGGATAATGCCGGCGAAGGGAAGGGACCTCAGCAGGCGGCAGCGCAGACATTTTTACGCTCTGACAATCTAAGCGCGTTACATCGATCGTAATCGTCTTGAGATCAGACAATTCGAGCAGCGTGTGGCGTCCGCCTGTGCGGCCAATGCCGCTTCCCGTCCAGGCGGATCCACCTGCAGGGACGTGGGGCTGCCAATAGCTACTCATCTCATTCACATTGACGATACCCACTTGCAGGGCTTGCGCGTTTGCGCAGGGTCGCGTCATATTCGCGCCAGTTCGTTACCTCATGGCGCTGTCAGGGAATGTGCCGTCTGCCTTTCGAATGAAGTTTAAAAGGCATGATCGGCTCCGAACACAAAAATCGTAAGCAATCTGAGCCTGTCTTCCTTAAAGTCCCGCCTCCCAAGCCTCGTTGCAACAAGGCTAACGCGGTGCGGCGATGATCGAGGTGTCAATGATCTGGGTGGGCATCGCCAGATAGCCCTTGCCCTTCAGCCGGGCGTCAGAGTCGGCGAACACAGCCTTGATGGCATAGGCACGCGTGAGTTGCTCGCCGAACAGCCAGATCGTCTTGGCGTCCGGTACGACGTCCTCGAGCCCCATTCGCAGGAAGCGCATGCACGACAGCCGGTCCCGGTTTTGGAACTCGATGGCATCGTCCCGCGGGGTGTAGAGCGTCAGCAGCACCAGGATCTTGAACATCAGCACCGGGTTATAGGGCGGGCGCCCTTGGCGCCGTCGGAACGCTTCAGCGCTGCGTTCAACCGCGACCCGAACAGCTCGAAATCGACCAGCGCACCAAGCTTAACCAGCGGATCGCCGCTCTCCGAGAGCCGCTGATAGCGCTCATCCAGAACGAAGAAACCGGCTGCCTCATGATTGCCCCCTCACGCGCCTTCCAACAAGAGAATCATGAAACAGGTGATTTTGGGGAGGTTTTTAGAGATGTCCGCTCGAAACTCGCAGGTCTGCGATCTTTTAACAGGTAGGAATCGATTCCACGCCCGGCTCTTCTGTCCATCGATGCGCATAGGCGGCGCGCGCATTTGCGACAAGCGGGGATCGGGACTTACACAGTGTGGTGCAAAAAAACCAAAAGTCTTGGAAGTTCGCCAGCAAGCCGAGAGTTGCCTAACACGCCCGTTCGGCCGGGACCATGATGGATATCACGGTGACAAGCGCTTTGAATGCTGTGCCAATATCCTCTTTCAGGTTCACGCCGAGAGCATCGAAATCAGAACTGAGGAATATCTTATGTTGGATCATTGGAATAACTTTTTCCTCATGGTGGGCGGCGGCGCGGCGGCGCTTGCAGGGTTGATTTTTGTCGCCATGTCGATCAATCCTGAAAGCATTATCCGAGACTCGACGCATAAGAACCGAGCAATTAATATGCTAACGGGCTTCAGCGCGATTTTCATGGCATGTAGCCTTGCGCTCTTGGGAGATCAATATCTTGTAGCACTCGGCATTGAATGGCTTTTTCTCTGGGTTATCGCAACAGTCATATTTATCAGAGGTTACGTTATAGCTATCATTGCGGGAATGAGCTCTATTGGATTGAGTACGCCGCGGCTTGCGGGCGGCACAATGTGTTACTTTGCTGAAGTTATAGCCGCAATTTTCCTTATTCTCGGAAATAGTGCAGGACTTTTCATCGCAGCTATTGCAACCATTGTTTTGTTCGCCTTCCTCATTTCGGGTGCATGGCTCCTTATCATCGGCATCTACCAAGACCCAACTAAGGTTTGAGTTCGAGTGCCCCTATTCGATACGGGGACGCCAACACGAGGCGCGTTGGCCTCTTGCTATTCACAACTATTGCTACCTCATCTGCAAAGTATTGCTGAGGCGGGGCTGCGCGATGCCTGGTGCTTTCGCGCAACCGGCGATGATCCCGGCCCCTCCGGTCAGATCCTCCCGACCGGGTGCCAACTGGCGCAACGAGACAGCGGGTGGCCGGCGAAGTTGATCACGCAAGTCGCCAAAGCATTGGATCTCGATCTTGATGACAGAGCAGGGGAGTTTGTCACACTCCTTGAATCCCGCGCAAAGGTCGAAGGATCGCCACTCGCAGTCGTGACCTCATCAACGAAAGGGTCAAGTCCGGCCTGGCCGCGGCGAAAGCGCGGGGCCGAAAACTGGGGCGGCAGGTTGGTCAGCGTCCAAAGTCCGGCCGCCTCACACAGAAGGTTCTCAATCTGCTGGCTCCCGGTAAGCTGCACTGCGCCCTGTGTCCGGCATTTATGTTGATTTGATCATGGCGGCCGCTGACTTTTTGTGCCTGAGCATTCAAGAGGGCGTTTCTCCCACTCCTCACGCGCGTGCCCGCTTGCCGGACATTCAAGCCGGCCGGTGGCGGACCTATGTGCCGAACTTGGCATCATGCGGCGTCGGCGCTGCACCCGCCTGCGACAGTAGCGCCGCCACCCTCGCGCGGCGCTCTGGCTCCACGTAGTCGAAGTTGACACCGTGGTGATTCACCTCCCAGAACAGGCGCTCGCTCACCGCAAGAATGTCGGCCCGCGCCTGCACCAGAAGCGCCGGGGGGACGGTCTGCAGCGAATGCATCACGAGCTCGAAGGGGCCAGTTCGGCCCTGGAGGCTGAAGTAGGCGCCCAGCACGGCGCGCGACTTCACCAGGCCTGGGTAGCTAGCCACATCGGCCATGTTCAGTACGTAATCTAGCAGCGCTGTGGCAGCATCGTGTCCGTGCAGATCGGCCATTTCGACCAATTCACACAACTCGTAGCTCATTCGCTCGTAGATGAAAGGCAGCCCCTGCACTCTTGCGTAGTCGGCATAGTAGCGCAGGTGCTCTCCCAGCGCGGGTACCAGCTGGGCGTGGCCGTCGAGCAGCTTGTGCGCCAGTGCCTTATAGGAATGGACGACATCGCACACGGAGGCATTGTCGCGCTTCTTGATGGCCGCGCGCAGGAAGGAGTTGAGCGTGCGTACTAGAAGGAGGAACACTTCGGTGTTGGCAGCCTGCGCTTCCTGGTGCGCCACATTTGTCACCGCTTGGGCCATTGCGCTCACGCCGTCGGGCATCTTGGCTAGTACGCAATGGAAGGCCAGCACCAGTTGGTGAGCGATGCGGTGCTCTACCCAGATGCCCTTTTCGTTTAGGATCTCGGCGGCATCATCAGCCATGCCGGCCAGCAGGTCATTGTCGACGCGTAGAAAGGCCGGAGGCAGCCGGGGCTTGATCTGCCGAACGCGCCCCAGCTCCATCAGATGGGTGCGCACGGCGTCGAGCGTGACGTCGCGGTCCGCGCGGTCGGCGGCGCGTAAGAGCACACTGCCTAATCCGTGAATGCACTGGTCCACTGCCTGCTGCGAATTGGCCACCGATCGGCGGCCCGTCGTCGCCACGTTCAGCTCGTGGATTAGGGAGCGATGCACGCGGTGGATGATGGTGTGCGGGTCAATGAAGCTCACAACGTAGAAGTAGTACGGCAGCACGAGCAGCCAGCCGACGACGGCGCCCAGCACCGCCACGGCGAAGGGCAACTGAGCGGTCCACTTGTCGAACGAGATACTCACCGCCAGCAGGTTGTGCGCCGCCAGTACGACAGCTGTGCAAATGACGAACAGGTTGATCGGATCGCGAATGAACAGACCGATCAGCTTGGGCGTGTACAGGTTGGCGGTAAGGGGGACGGCCAGCGACACAAAGGTTAGCAGCATCGCAATCATAGTGCCGTAGGCGCCGCTGAGGGAAGATGCCAGAGCACGCACTTGAGCTGGTGTCGCGCGAAGATCCAGCAGGCTTACCGGCTGGCCGGTAGCGGGGTCGATGGTATGGGCCCAGTCCCACGCGATTTCGACCCAGAAGCCCACGAGCGTCACTGTGAACAGCACAAGCAGCAGGCGCCGCGCAAACTGGATATGGTCCAAAGGCGCCCATTCTGGGCGCTCTTGGCCGTGCTGGTGATTCTGCGCCTCGAACTTGGCCCGCATTTCCTTCACCTTGGCCTTCACGCTCTTTTCCTTAACAGGCGGAGAGTTGGGCGATTTCGTTGTAACTTAATTTGCATGTCTCGACATCTCGTTTCATGCTCTGACTACCCCTGTGCGGCCGATCGATGACCGTCGTATTGAGCGAGAACTGACGGAAGAGCTGGTGTCCTTCATGCAGGATGCCTGCCCGTGTGACTGGATTGACCTGCCCGCTCCCGAGGGCCGCATCGTCATTGGCCTGGATGGCGGCTATATTCGCGACCGCGACGACCGGAAGTAAAACTTCGAACTCATCGTCGGCTGCTCGCTCCCCGAAGATGGTGGTTCCCGCTGTATCGATTTCGTCCACGGCTATGATTGCAAGCCGCAGCGGCACATCCTCGACGATCTCTAGAAGCAGGGCGTTCAGGCCAACCAGGATATCACCCTCATCAGGGATGGCGGCGAAGAAGTCCGCTTGCTCGCCGAGGTGATCGCGCCGGCCAGCGAGCATGTCCTCGACTGGTTCCATCTCACCATGCACATCACGTTTCTCCGCCAGTTCGCGTAAGGGCTCGAAAACCATGACGAGCAGGCTGGACAGGACCTGCTTGAAGCCCTGCGCAGGATCAAATGGCATCTTTGGCATGACAATGCCTACCGTGCCCAGGTGGAAATCGGCGATTTGCAACTCGACGCGGAAGGTCCCGCAACAGACTATTCGAACATGCGCAAGTTCCTGGTAGCCATCGGCGAGTTCCGGTCCTCCATCGCCTCTAGCAGTGCAAGCCTGATCAATTACGCCGAGCGCTACCGGTCTGGTAAGCGTATCTCTTCGGCATTCATCGAGGCCAACGTGAACTCCGCCATCTCCAAGCCGTTCGCCAAGAAGCAGAAGATGCAGTGGAGCAGGACCGGCGCGCAGACCCTTGATGGCTCCCTGCGCTCAACCTTCTGGCAATGCTACCCCGCGGCGTTACGACAATCAGGAGCACTATGAGACGTCACTTGCGGTTTGACGGCCCTACAATTCTTCATGCTCCCCTGCCTTCTCTGCTTCGATCACGGCTCCCGATTGACGACTTGCAGGGCGAATGCGCTGAAATGCTCGATATCAACCTTAGATGGTTCCTGGCCCGTGAAACTGCGCAAATAGGCGGCTGCGTAACCGAGGCGTGTTTCGAGCGGTTCTTTCACGTCGAGCACGTAATAGCCGATCTGCATGAAGTAGAGAACGCGGGCTCGAATGAAGGCGTCATCCGCCTCGAACCCGTGGCGCATGTACAGATCCCGGATCGCGGCAAGGCGCGCGGTATCGGCCGCATCGATTGCCTGTCTCACAGCCTCGGACCGGCGGGCCCATTCGCGGATTGCAAAGTCGAGGCGCGGATTGAACAGGCTTTCGTCCGCCCAGCACTCAAAGACGTTCAGCAAGCCGCGCACGATCGTGGCCGCGGGACGTTCCGCCCGTTCGATGATCGCTCGCGTATTCGTATTGCGCCAATGGTCCAGGAGCTGATCGAGCAGGTCCTGCCTGCTCTTGAAATACCAATAGAAACTTGAACGCGACACGCCGAGCGTTTGTGCAAAGGGCAAAATCCGGACGCTCTCGACGCCTTCGCTCACCAAGGCCTCCAACGCCAGATTGATCCAATCCTGGCGCGTGGCCTTGATGTTGCCGACGAGGGTCGGTTCGCCCTGCTCTTTGACCGTCATGCCCGAGGAGTGCCACGGACCGAAATGCGGCGCAAGTTGGCCTGTTCAGGGGCCAAGCAATGCTTCGACGAATTTCTCCGTCCGGTTCGCTGTCACCTTAAGCTGTGTACTAGACACATATGTCTAGTACTGATATAGCAAGAGCCAACAGTCAGGCTTGGGAGGCGACTGTGAACTCACACTACCGCGCAGTCGTAATCGGAGGCGGCGTCGTCGGCGCCTCGGTTGTCTATCATCTCGCCAAGTTCGGCTGGAGCGATCTTGCCCTGATCGAGCGCGCCGAGCTGACGGCCGGCTCTACCTGGCATGCGGCAGCCGGCTTCCACGCGCTCAACGGCGATCCGTGCGTGGCGGCCCTGCAGGACTACACAATCAAGCTCTACCGCGAGCTGGAGGCCGAATCAGGTCACAATGTTGGGCTGCACATGACCGGCGGCATCACTATCGCCTCCGAACCCAGCAGATGGGAGGAGATCAAGGCCACCTGGGCGCTATTCCAGTCGATCGGCATCGAAACGGCGCGGCTGATTTCTCCCGAGCAGATCAAGGCGCTTTGCCCGATCGTCGATATTTCAGGCGTTCTCGGCGGCCTCTATGACTCCAATGAAGGGCATCTGGATCCCTACGCCACCACGCATGCCTATGCCAATGCCGCAAAGAAGCGCGGCGCCGAGGTCATCCTGCGCAATCGCGTCATCGAGCTGAACCAGCGTCCCGATGGCAGCTGGGACGTGGTGACCGAGAAGGGCTCCATCACAGCCGAGCATGTGGTGAATGCCGGTGGCCTCTGGGCCAGGCAACTCGGCCTGATGGCCGGCGTCGATCTGCCGGTCACGCCAATGGAACATCACTACCTCGTCACCGAGGACATTCGGGAGGTGGCAGCATTTGACGGGGAGCTGCCCGTCACGGTCGATCTCGACGGCTTCACCTACATGCGCCAGGAGCGCAAGGGTCTGCTCATCGGCGTCTACGAACTCAATCCCAAGCACTGGAACATGGACGGCGCACCCTGGGACTACGGCATCGAACTGATCCCCGCGGATGTCGACCGCATCATGCCAGAACTGGCCAAAGGCTTCGAGCGGTTCCCTTGCTTGCAATCGGCCGGCATCAAGAAATGGGTCAACGGCGCCTTCACCTTCACGCCCGACGGCAATCCCGTCATCGGACCGGTACGCGGCGTCAGAAACTATTGGGTCGCTTGCGGCGTCATGGCCGGCTTCAGCCAGGGCGGCGGCGTCGGCAAGTCGCTGGCCGAATGGATGATCCACGGCGAACCGCAATCCGATGTGTTCGGCATGGATATTGCCCGCTACGGCGCATTCGCCGCCAACCGCGAATATTTGAAGCAGACGACCCGGCAATTCTATTCGCGCCGCTTCGTCTTGACCTTCCCCAACGAACGTCTGCCGGCAGCCCGCGTTCTGAAGCGGCCCGGTGCTTACGCAGCCATGAGCGCCGCCGGCTGCCAATGGACGCCCTCCTGGGGTCTCGAACTGCCGGTCTATTTCGCCCCCAAGGGGTTTGTGGAAACGCTGAGCGCTAAACGGTCGAATGCTTTCCAGATCGTGGCGGCGGAAGCCCGCGCGGTGCGGCAGGCGGCCGGTTTACTCGATACCTCCGGCTTCGCCCGCTATCGGATCTCGGGCCCTGCGGCCGAACCGTTCCTCGACAAGCTTCTGCCGGTCAAGCTGCCGAAGGCAGGTCGGGCCAAATTGGCGCCGATGCTGGGGCATGACGGCCGGCTGAAGGGCGACCTGACGCTGATCAATTGGGGTAAGGGCGAGTATTGGCTGATGGGCTCCTACTACATGCGGGAGTTCCATCTGCGCTGGTTCGCCGGCCAGGCGATCCACGGCGCCGAGCTCACGGACCTGTCTGACGCGGTCACCGGGTTCCTCATCACCGGGCCCAAGGCACGCGAAATCGTGGCAAGAACGACACATCAAGACATCTCGGCGGCGGCGCTGCCGTTCATGGGGTGCGCGGAACGCGATATTGGGCTGTTGCGCGCCAAGGTGGCGCGGCTGTCGATCGCCGGCGAGATCGGCTTTGAGATCAACGTTCCTGCTGTCGAACATGCCTCCCTGCGCGAGACGTTGCTGGCGGCGGGCGCCGGCCTGGGGCTTGCCGAAGTCGGCTACTATGCGATGAACAGCCTCCGGCTGGAAAAGAGCTTCGGCATTTGGTCGCGCGAGTTCACGCAAGGCTATACGCCCGCCATGACCGGGCTCGACCGCTGGATCGCCTATGACAAGGTGAACTTCATCGGTCGCGACGCGGTGTTGAGGGCGCGCGGCGCAGGAAGCCCTGACAAGGTGCTGGCGACGATCGAAGTCGACGCGGCCGACGCCGATGCCAGTGGCTATGAGCCGGTGTGGTTGAACGGCAAGAAGGTCGGCTTTGCCACGTCGGGCGGCTACGGGCATTCGATCGGCACGAGCCTCGCACTGGCGCTAATGGCTCCCGAGGCGGCGGTGCCCGGCACCGAGGTCACGATCCACGTCGTCGGCGTCGAGCGATCGGCCCGCGTCATCGGCAATTCCCCCTACGACCCGCAAGGCAGGATGATGCGGTCATGACAAGCGATCCAAACGAACCGGCGAAAGAGACCCGCCAACGTCGGCGCGGTCGGGGCGATGGTGGTCACGGCGGATCGGAGATGCGCCGGC
>Ga0207101_1090_pt1 | contig 17103 bp, 14 predicted proteins | sample Alteio_BWMinHeat_83_FD_153581 | JGI IMG/M metagenome (GOLD analysis project Ga0207101, IMG submission 153581) | Enriched cells from forest soil in Barre Woods Harvard Forest LTER site, Petersham, Massachusetts, United States -... | ecosystem: Environmental > Terrestrial > Soil > Temperate forest >...
CAGGGGCGCGCGCACAACGGGAAGAAATTCCGCGAGACTTGCGAAACGGTGGTGGTGAATGGCCATGGTGGTTTGCTGTTCCTGAAGCACGAGATCGATCATGGCGAGATGCTGGTCATCACCAATCCAGAAACGCTGGAAGAGTTGGAATGCCGGGTGGTTTACCTGGGCGAGCCGGTCGATAAAGGGCAGCGGGTGGGAGTGGAGTTTCTGACGCCGGCGCCGCGCTTCTGGGGCGTGGAATTCATCGACGCACCGGCGGAAAATTCTTCAGCCGCTCACTGAAACGCGTGGGGCGGTGACGCGCACGGGCGCCTGGCTCCGGCGCTTGGAAATCCAGCTAGCCAATCTCCATAAAAGAAGAATAGCGACGAGCGCGCCGTAGAAAACGGGCTTGCGGACGTCGGATTTCACCAGCCAGTAATAATGAACTACCCCGCAGACAGCTGCAAAATAGATTAAGCGATGGAGCATTTGCCAGCGCTTGCCGCCGATGCGGCGAATCCAGCCGGCCGTGGAAGTAATCGCCAGGGGAATCAGTGATACGAAGGCTGCGAAGCCCACGGTGATGAAGGGGCGCTTGGCGACGTCTTTCCACATTCCGGATAAATCGAAGGATTGATCGGGGCCAAGATAGGTGAGGAAGTGCATGCACACGTAGAAGAAGGCGAAGAGGCCGAGCATGCGGCGGAAACGGATGAGGTCAGGAAGGTTGAAGAGCTTGCGAAAGGGAGTGATGCACAGGGTGAAGACGAGGAAACGAAGGGTCCAGTCACCGGTGGCATGCTGAAGAAATTCGACGGGATTGGCGCCCAGGTTGTTGTGAAGAGCGCGATCGATGAGACCGACAAATGGGAGAAGACAGACCAAGAAGACGACCACTTTGGTCCATTTACTGGTTAGGATGGCGCGCACTCGAAATTTTCCGCCTTAGTGAAATTTCTTCAGGTCCATGCCGTTGTATAGGGATGCGACTTGATCACCATAACCGTTGAACATCAGGGTGGGGCGGGTGAAGATTTCGCCGAGGCGGCGTTCCTTGGACTGGCTCCAGCGGGGATGGTCGACATTGGGATTAACGTTGGAGTAGAAGCCGTATTCATCGGCGGAATAGCGATTCCAGGTAGTGGGAGGCTCTTTTTCCTGAAAGCGAATCTTGATCAGGGACTTGATGCTCTTGTAGCCGTATTTCCAGGGGAGGATCATGCGAACTGGAGCGCCGTCCTGGTTGGCGAGGTTGTCGCCATACATACCGACGCAGAGAAGCGCGAGCGGATTCATGGCTTCGTCGAGGCGCAGACCTTCGACATAGGGAAAATCGATGCCGCCGTACTTCGCTTGTGGCATCTGGCGCGGGTCATAAAAAGTTTCGAACGCGACGTAGCGGGCTTTCGCGGTGGGCTCGACCAGCTTTGCGATGGTGCTGAAGGAATACCCGATCCAGGGCACAACGATGGACCAACGCTCGACGCAACGATGGCGATAGATGCGTTCCTCGAGCGGAGCTAGTTTGAGGATTTCGTCCATGGTGAATTTGCGAGGAGTTTTCACTTCGCCTTCGACGGAGACGGTCCACGGAGAGGTTTTGAAGTTTTGCGCGTACTTGGCGGGGTCGCTCTTGTCGGTGCCGAATTCGTAGTAGTTGTTGTAGTGGGTGACGTCCTGGAAGGAGTTTTGTTTTTCGGTGGTGCTGAAGGGACTTTTAGCCAGGCCGGTGAACTTTGGAGCGGCAGAGGTAGCTTGTGAAGGCGATGCGAGTTCAAGGAAACTTTTGCCGGCGATGACCGCGGCGCCGACGATGCCCATGTCGCGAAGAAATTTGCGGCGGTCCAAGTAGACAGACTTGGGAGTCACATCGGCGTAAGTCAAATCTAGCGCTTTGCGGATCAACATCGCTTTCCTCCGAAAAAACCGTGACGGCGCGGCATCCTTATTCTATTACGTTGAGGTCATTGTATTGGATGCGGGAACTCGGCTGAGTGACGTATGCGCCTCTCCGGGCACAGAATATCCTATCGCCCGCTCCAGTTATGGGAGCCATGAAACCCAAAAAAGTTACGGGAAAAATGGGGCGGCAGGCAACTCCCCAAACCCACCGGGCCGTATATGGCGAGGATGCTCTCTTCCTGCTTTCCGATGAGGGCGATGCCGGCGTATTGCGTGGGGAGCTTCAGCGAATAGCGAGCGCTACGCCAAGGTCTAGCTGCGTCGCCTTCCGGTATGGACATGATCCAGAGTTTTCGGCGCAATCACTGCGGCGCCAATACGGGAATTGCCGGCGGCCCCTCGGTTTGCGCTGCCAGCCGAGCCTAGTTTAGGCCGTAGCTAGCTCTTGGATTTGGATTTTGAGCTGGCGAGTTCCTGAAGGTATTCAGTAAGGGACTTCGATAGGCTCACGAAATCCGAGGGAATCATCAAGACGACGGTGCTGTTGTTTTCTGCACCGACCTCCGCCACCATTTGCATGCGGCGAAGCTCGAGCGCTGCAGGATTGCCGGCCATCTGTGCGGAGGCCGCCGAAAGTTTTTCTGAAGCTTCAAGTTCGGCCTCGGCCTTGATGATGCGCGCGCGTTTTTCGCGAATGGCTTCCGCCTGCATGGCCATAACCTGCTGCATAGCTACTGGCAATTCCACGTCCTTCATTTCGAATCGTTCCACTTCAACACCCCAGCGAGTCGTCGAGTTGGCAATATTCTCGCGAAGGAGACCGTTGATCTTGTCGCGTTCTTGCAGGACCTCATCGAGGTCATGCTGTCCGATGATATTGCGGAGGCTGGTCAAGGCCAGTTGATACACGGCGTGGCCGGCGTCCGAAACGGCGATGACCGACTTGGTGGGATCGACGATGCGATACCAGAGTACAGCGTTGACCTTAATGGTGACGCTGTCGCGAGTGATAGTTTCCTGCTGTTCGGCCGAGACTGTTCTCGTGCGGATGTCGATGATCACGGCGCGCTCGATACCAAGCGGGATAATCCAGAAAAGCCCCGGCCCCCGCAGTCCTTTATACCGGCCGAGGCGGAAGACGACGCCGCGTTGATACTCCTGGGAAACACGAAGCCCTGAAACAAATAGAATCAGGAGAACGGCGACGATGATGTAAGGAATCATGGGAATGCGCACACATCGGTCGGAGACTGCATGAGTGCGGCTATGCTCCCATTGGCAGTCATGTGTGTCAAGTTGTGATCGAACTCAGAATTGGTACGGAAAATGCTACAAATTGGTCGCTAGCTCGCCGAATACGTTAGAATCAAAAACGGAGGAGTGGGTGAGCGGTTGAAACCGGCGGTCTTGAAAACCGTTAGACTCGAAAGGGTCTCGGGGGTTCGAATCCCTCCTCCTCCGCCAGACATCACTGTTTGCACGCCTTCAAGCACGAAGGTAGAATCTGACATTCGTTTTACGATTGGGCAAGTCTGGAGTGATTGCCCGCGCGCGCCCTGCCCTGCACGTCTAAACTGGAAATAGCTAGATTATGTCTTCCTCCCGCAGAATCGCCTGGATGCTAGGGATTTGGATGTTCATCCTGGTCATCTATACGGCAGTGTCGCTGTCGCTTCACCGCGATTCGGCGGCGCTGTCCACGTTTGGAAACGTGGTCCAGTGTGTCGTCCCACTGCTGGCCAATGCCGGGCTGCTCCTGAATGCCGGCACGCCGCACTGGAGAAGAAACGCTTTCTGGATGCTGATTGCCCTGAGCTGTACGTTATGGATGATCGGACAGTTCGAGTGGACCTACTATGAGGTCTACCTTCATAAGCCCCTGCCAAATCTGAATCAGGGTGACATCGTATTCTTCTTGCGGGGCATTCCCATGATGGCGGCGCTGGCCCTTCAGCCGCACCGGAAGCATGGAGAGGCGCATCTGCGGTTTGGGTATTTGGACTTCGTGTTGTTGCTGATCTGGTGGACGTTTCTCTACATTTCCATCGTCCTGCCCTGGATGTACGCGACACCCTCTCTGCCAGAATACAATCACAACTACAACGTGGTTACGACCGTTCAGAATGCGGTGATCGTTACTGGACTGGGTATTCTCTGGCTGCGGACCCGTGGCGCCTGGCGGACGGTTTATGCCAATCTTTTCGGCGCGGCGACGATGTACATGCTGATCTCGCTGGTGCTTGACGTTGCCGCCGACAGGGATGAGTACTACACGGGAAGTTTGTACGACCTTCCGATGATTTCCTCATTCCTTTGGTTCGCGTTTGCAGGAGTGATTGCCTACCAGCTTCGAGACAAACTGGACGCTCCCACAGGGGATTATTACGCCGCTGAAACAGATTCAAATGCCGGAGAGCGAAGTATTTGGGCGTCGTGGCTGGCGATGGCCGCGGTCATCTCCCTGCCAGCGTTTGCGATCTATACTTTGCGGTATGGCCCGAGGACGCCAGAGGTGCGCGATTTCCGTTTGATGACCACGCTGATCGCCGCCGTGCCGCTGGCGCTATTGATTTTCCTGCGTACGCATCTGGCCGACAGGGACCGCTCGCGGCTTCTCGCGCAATCCCAGCAATCCATCGAGAATCTGAAACGGCTGCAAGCGCAATTTGTGCAATCCGAAAAGCTCGTATCTCTTGGGCAGCTGGCCGCGGGCGCGGCCCATGAAATCAATAATCCGCTGGCGGCCATTCTCGGTTTTTCCGATTTGCTCGCGGACGATCCGACCGTTCCGGAAAAGGCGCGTGCGACAGCAGCAAAAATACGCGACCAGGCGCGCCGCACGAAAACGCTGGTTGGCAACCTGTTGAGTTTCGCCCGGCAAGTGCCCGCCGAGCGTACGCTTCTGGACATCAACACAGTGGTGAACAATGCCGTGCAGCTGCGCGCGCTGGACCTGCGCTCCGGGATGACACGCGTGGAATTGCAGCTCGAATCGGTTCTTCCCGGAGTTCGCGGCGATGGAAATCAATTGATGCAGGTGTTCTTCAACATTATCAGCAATGCATTGGACGCCATGGAGGCGGGCAAGGGTGGAGTTCTGACAGTCAAAACGATTCGCGACCGCTCCAACGTGGTTGTTTTGTTTTCCGACACGGGTCCCGGGCTCAAGGAGCCGCAACGCGTGTTCGATCCTTTCTATACGACAAAGCCTGTCGGCAAAGGCACGGGGCTGGGCCTCAGCATTTGCTTCGGCATCATCCAGGAACATGCCGGCAAGATCCTCTGCTACAACCGTCAGGAGGGTGGAGCGGTTTTCCGTGTGGAATTACCCGCCGTTCTAGCTGCTTTCCCCGCCAAAGAATTGCAGCTCGCCGGCACTTCGACGAATCCTCCGAAGACGTCTTAACCACGCATGGTCTCCGCGCGCGACGAGGTGCGCCCGAGAGGCACGCGGTACTCGTGTTAAAGTTTTGCTGCTGCCATTCATGTCGGGCTGGGAGACGAAATGCCGGAAACCGCCATTCAGACCCAAAAACTGTCGCGGAAATTCGGAAACTTGGTCGCCGTCGAGGCCATCGATCTCCAGGTCGCCGCGGGGCAATTCTTCGGCTTTCTCGGGCCCAACGGCGCGGGAAAATCCACGACCATTAAGATGCTCACGGGCCTGCTGGCTCCGAGCTCCGGCAGCATGCAGCTTCTGGGATTGGATTTCGCGACGAATGCTGTCGAAGTCAAAAGACAGATCGGCGTCGTGCCCGAAGGTATGGGCCTTTTCGAACGATTGACGGGAACGGAGTATCTGCATTTTGTTGGGCGCATGTATGGCCTCGATCGGCCCACCACGCAGCGCCGCTCGGAGGAGCTGCTGGATTTCATGCAACTCGCCGACCGGCCCAAGACAATGATCGCGGATTATTCCCACGGGATGCAGAAGAAGCTCGCGCTGGCAGCGGCCGTGATTCACGGGCCTCGCATTTTGTTTCTCGACGAGCCGTTCGAAGGAGTGGATGCGCTTGCCGCGGGTGCGTTGAAAGCCCTGCTGGGCCGCATGACGGAACGGGGCACGACGATTTTCTTGACTTCCCACGTTCTGGAAATTGTCGAGCGGCTTTGCAGCCACGTGGCCATCATTCATAAGGGGCGGCTGGTAGCGCAAGGTTCACTCGAAGAGTTGCGCGCGGGAATTTCGGGTGAGGAAGGAAGCAAAACGACTCTGGAACAGATCTTTCTTTCCATCGTGGGCCAGAGCGGCGCGGAACGCGCCCAGCTGGAGGAACTCTCGTGGCTGATGTAGCGCTCCCCATGGGCCTCTTCGAGCAGATCCGCCTGGTTGCCGGGCTCCGCTGGCGCATTCTGCGGAACAGCCTGCGCAAGAAAAATAATCGCCTCGATCTGATCGGCTTGATCTTCGCCGGAATCTTTGGCGCGGTCCTCGTTTTCGGATTGTGTTTTGCCTTTTACGCCGGAGCGTACGAGTTTCTCTCGAACGGCCATGCGGACTGGATGGCAGCACTCTTCTGGGGCATTTTTGTTTTCTGGCAGGGTCTCCCCATTTTTGTTGTGGGATTCGGCGCAAGTTTCGAATTCAAAACGCTGCTCCGCTTTCCGCTGAGCCTCCGGGCGTTTTACATCATCGGCTTGGCGTATGGGCTCGCGGATTTCTCGGCAGTGGCCTCGCTTTGCTGGCTGCTGGCCATGACCGCGGGAGCCACAGCGGCGAAGCCTGGGATATTCCCCGCCATGATTCTGATCGCCGCCGTGTTCGTGCTCTTCAATGTGACGCTTGAACGGCTGATCGGTTCATGGCTGGAAAAGCTGTTGTCCCGGCGCAGGTCGCGCGAACTCTTCGTCGGGTTATTTGTACTTTCCATGATTTCGCTGAATTTTGTCACCCCGCTGCTTCAGCGCTACGGCGCAGCGGCTCGTCCCGTGCTTCTACGTCTTCTGCCATATATCTCCTGGCTTCCCCCGTCGCTTGCGGGCCGTGCAATTGCGGCAGTCGCGCAGCTTCAGCCGGCGGGATTCCTCCTGGGTTCGGGGGGGCTCCTCCTATACGTCTTCATTGTCAGCGCGCTTATGTGGCGGCGATTTGCGACGCAATACCGCGGGGAAGAGCTGAGCGAAACGGCAGCGCCATTGCAGGCGAACGTTCGTCACGCGGCCAAGACAGACGAAGGCACCGATGGCTTGAGCCTGCTCTCACCCCAGGTGGCGGCCGTGGTCCGCAAAGAGTTTCGTTACCTGACGCGCAATGGCTTTACGTTTCTCACTCTCTTGATGCCGCCGCTGCTGGTACTGCTCTTCACTTCGCAGTTTGGAGGGAAGCACCCGACGGTTCCCATCAAGGGAGTCTCCTCGGATACATTCTTCCCGGGAATGATGGCCTATCTCATCCTGATTCTAATGGCGCCGGCCTACAACAGCTTTGCGTATGAAGGCCGCGGCATTCAGACTTTCTTCACCGCGCCGCTCCGCTTTCGAGATGTTTTTCTTGGAAAGAACCTGGTGCTTGTCACTGTCCTGGCATTCGAATTCGCTCTGGCCATGGGTATGCTGACCTGGCGTCTGGGATTGCCCTCCACTCCGCGCCTGGTTGCCACGCTCGCGGCCATCGTATTTACGGTCGTGGGCCAGCTGACCATCGCCAACTGGTCTTCTCTTAGTTTTCCGCGCAAACTCGAGTTTGGGAAGATGGGCCGCAACCAATCTGGTATGGCCGTGCTAGTCGCGTTTGGCACGCAAATTGTTTTGGGCGGCTGCTCCGCAGTGGTATTTCTGATGGGACGCTGGACCGGAGAGGCCTGGCTCCCCGCCGAAGCGTTCACAATTCTTGCCGCAGCCGCGGTCGGCGGCTACGTTGCATCGCTCGACGCCCTGACGCAGCTTGCGGAGAAGAAGAAGGAAACGCTAATCGAAGCGTTGTGTCGCTGAAACCGCGGCTTCGCTGGATCAACGCGAGGCCCAGGCTCTGCTCCTATTTCTCTTTCTTCAGGAGTTCCGCATAGCGGGCGGCAATCGCTCGCCAGGAAAAGTACTTCGCTTGTGCCAGCCAGCTTCGCTGCGCCAGCGTGCTGCGATAGTGCTCATCCTCAAGAACGCGAACCAGCGCATGGCCCAAGTCGCCCTTTCGCTGCGGCGAGTACAGGGCTAATCCTGCTTCGGTAATCGGGGGTGCCGTTTCCGGGCCTTCGAATGCGACTACCGGCAAGCCGCAGGCGATCCCTGCGATGGCGCTCCCTCGCCGAGAGGAAATCGGCGCGCGAACGAAAAGCATTACGTCGGAAGTGGATAGGATTCTTAAGACATCCTCAGCAGGCAAAACTCCCAACACGTGAACCTCAACTGGCCCCTCTTTCAATGCCTTTCTAAGTTCGCCCTCGGAATCTCTTGCGTGCCGGCCCAGAACGATCAGACGCAGATTCTTCACTCGCGAAGCGGCGAACCGCACCGCTTCCGAGATATTCTCGATTTCTCTCTTACCGGTGTTGCCTCCCGTGACTCCAAAAACCGCGATCGTCAATTTGTTATCGGTGGAATTATGTTGTCTTAACGGAGCCGCTTGTCTCGAAGCGGGAAGGTTGGCACCCACGGGAATGAACAATGGGTCTCCTCGCTGGCGTTCAAACCAGGAGAGTTTTTCGATTGGCACGGTAAAGATCGCCGCTTCCGAAACGCGGAATGCCTCGCGCATCGCGCGCAATTGCGCGCGGCGTCGCAATCGGTCAATCACGCGAGTTCCCTCATATGGTTCGACGTCGTGGTACACGACGCCCACTCGAACACCCGCGGCATTAAGTGTTTTTAGAACACGGAGAAAACGCAGCGGGAAACCGCGCGCGGACCATGCCAGCGCGGTGTATTGCAGCAGAACCCACACACCGTTCCAATCTTTCGCGCGGCGCCGAAGTCTCCGCATGGCGGAAGACCAGCCGCTCTCCTCCCAGGCGACACGTTCGATTTTCAGATCGTAGCCGTGCTCGTGAAGTGCCTCGCCGAGATAGCGGCAATACTCTTCCACCGCGTCGGTTGGCGCGTCGCGCCGTCCGAGCAGCGCGATAATTCTCTGACGGCTCACTTGGGAATGCTCATTTCTCAACAAGGAAGCTGCCGAGTACGAGCGCATCCATGCCGGAGCTGAAGAAGGTGCGGATTGCGTCGGTTGGCGTGTTCACAATGGCCTCCCCGCGCAAATTGAACGACGTGTTCATGATCACCGGCACGCCGGTGCGTTTTCCAAATTCGTCGATCAACCGCCAATACAGCGGGTTGACCTCTTTCTCGACCGTCTGCGGCCGCGCGCTGCCATCCACGTGCGTGACCGACGGGATCACGCTGCGCTTTTCCGGCCGCACTTGCGCGGTCACAATCATGAACGGAGAATCCGTCGCGCTCTCCAGGTAATCGCCCGCCGCTTCTTTCTTGAAGGAAGGAGCGAACGGTCGCCACCATTCGCGGAATTTCACCGCATTGTTCACCTTGGTGTTCATCTCTGGGTCGCGAGGGTCCGCGAGGATCGAGCGGTTTCCCAGCGCGCGCGGGCCAAACTCCATGCGGCCTTGATACCATCCGAGAATTTTTCCTTGCGAAAGCAGGTCTGCCGCAATGGCAGCGGGATCGGTCAGCCGTATGTGGCGTATCTTGTAAGTCCGCAAATTGTTTTCGATGGCCGCGTCATCGAACGAAGGTCCCCAATAACCGTGCCGCATCGCCTTGATTGGCACCTTTCCATTGTTATCGAGATACGGGACGAGCGCTGCGCCCAGCGCCACTCCGTCATCCGAAGCTGCCGGCTGCACAAAAAATTTGTCCAGCAAGCCGGATGCGAGAATTTTCCCATTCGCCTTCGAATTCAGCGCCACGCCTCCGGCCAGGCAAACGTTGCGGCAGCCCGTTTTTTCGATGGCCATGCGCACTACGCTCATCATAGCGGTCTCGCACATGTCCTGGACGGCAAACGCAATATTCTTGTGGCGATCATTGATCTCGCTCTCGGGTGCGCGCGGCGGCCCGAGCAGCGGCGTCATTCCGGAAAATGGATTCGATCCATTTCCGATGACGCGTCTGGAGTCAATACGGTAAGGCTTTGCTTCCGGTTCGATGAAGGGACGCAGATCGATTCCCGACTGGCCGTAGGGCGCAAGGCCCATGACCTTCCATTCGTCGCTGTTGCGATGAAAGCCCAGGAACTCCGTGAACTCGCCGTAGAACAATCCAAGGGAATCTGGATACTGGATGGTTAGGACATGATTCAGGCGTCCGCTAACTCCATGCCAGATGGACGTTGCTTCGGTCGCGCCGTGTCCATCCATGATCACCACGGTTGCGTCCTCACAACCGGAATAAGCGTAGGCGCTGAGCGCATGGGCGACATGGTGCTGAACAAAGCGCATGCGCGCGCGCACCGGTCCAAACTGCTGCTGAAAGGGATTTGCCCCGACTTTCTGATGCCACATGCTCAGAAAATGCCGCGTCGAGTTGAGCACGTCGAGGTACGTAATGGGACGCTGTCCAGTGGCGAAGAGTTTCAGGTCGTGGCGGTATTCGTACCCCGGCGTCGGCCAGCCAAAACACACTTCGTCCAGCTGTTCGGCGCGAACACCCGTAAAGTCCAGGCACGCCCGGATAGCATTCGAGGGAAATCGTGCGTCGTGTTTCAGGCGGCTGATGCGCTCCTCCGCGACGGCAAAGAGCAGCTCTCCGTCACGCACAATGCAAGCCGAAGAGTCATGCAGCTGCGAATAGTTGATTCCAAGCGTCAGCATTCTTCTCCAGTCTCTTCTGCGGATTCCCCCCACACCCATGTCGTTTGCAAAGCGATTTTTTCCATTGCTCCTCGGGAATTCTATAGTAGCGTGCCTGGACTGCGGGAGTCGAATACGCTACTGAAAGCTGTCGAGTAAGAAAAAAAACATCGAAGGTCAGTTTGAACAGTCTGCGATTCGCGGCAGTGGCCTGCTGGTTTCGCATGGACTACGGTATAGTGATTCGCTCCGGAGCGAAAGACAGTCACTCGCTCCCCCGTTGGGCCTAATCTCATTGCGGGCTTCGGGAAAGGTGACGGCGCGCACTCCTAATGGCCAGTGAAAAATTGTCATTCCGTATCGCGCTCAACGAGCCACGACAGAATCTTCCCCTCCTGCGCGCCTTTTTCTGGTTCGTCACTGCCTTCGCTGGTTTTCTGCAGGCTTGGGGCGCGCGTTTTTGGATCAGTCCCGACGGAAACAACTATTTGGACGTCGCCAGCGCGTGTCTGCACGGCGATTGGAGTCACGCCGTCAACGCTTATTGGAGTCCGCTCTTTTCCTGGCTTCTCGCTCTTTGCCTTTGGGTTTTCCAGCCGAGCCCCTACTGGGAGTCCACGCTTCTTCATTTGGTCAATCTCGCCGGATTGCTCTTGGCCCTTCGTTCTTTCGAATTCTTCTTCCAAGCTTTCCTTCGAATGCAGAAACAAATCCGCCGAGATAACGGGACCGAAGAAAATATCTCGGATTTCGAATGGTGGGCCCTTGGCTATGGAATTTTTCTTTCCACCTCTCTTTTTGTTCTGACCGTAACAGCCACGACACCGGACATCTGGGTAGCCATCTTCACTTTCCTCGTTGCCGGCTTGGTTCTGCGAATTTTGACGCAGGGCGGCGGTTGGGGCTTGTTCGCCGCCTTGGGTTTCTCCCTCGGGTGTGCCTACCTCACAAAAACTTTTTACTTCCCAATGGCTTTCATTTTTCTGCCGACCGCCTGGCTGGCCACGGGGAATCCGCGAAAGACCCTTAACCAAGCCGCTCTCGGCTTCGCCGTTTTTGTACTCATGGCCGGCCCTTGGATCGCAATCTTATCGCGCGCCAAAAATCGCGTCACTTTTGGAGACGTTGGCAAGCTTAATTTTGCCATGATGCTTGACCAGATTCCTCAGCCCTTCTTCTGGCAGGGAGAGGATGCCACCGGCGCTCCAAAGCACCCTGTGCGGCAGCTTCTGAGTAGGCCTCGGCTTTACGAGTTTGGTGCGCCCGTCGGGGGAACTTATCCTCCAGCGTACGACACCTCTTACTGGATGGAAGGTGTACGCCCTCACTTTAGTTTGCGGGGTTTGCTTCGAGTGTTTAGGCAGTCTGCCGGAACATTTTTTCAAGTGTGGATGATGCAGCTCGAATTTGGAGTTGCCTTGCTTTTTTTTCTCATTCTTGTCTGGCGCAAGCCGGAATGTAAACTTCTGCTCCTCCAACAGTCCTATCTTTGGCTCCCTCCGCTCATCGGTTGTGCAGCCTACGCTGTCGTACATGTAGAGTTCAGACTTGTTGGGCCGTTCACTCCTCTCTTGTGGATCGCGGCTTTCTCGTGTCTTCAGGGCGCTGGATTGGAGGTCCCTCGTCGCGCCGCACTCGCGCTGATTCTCGCTGTGCTTGCGGTTACGGGATTGCGCGTCGCAAAATCCATGAGCTCCGATCTGGCCGCCATTCTCGCGAAACCGGAGAATCTAAACTGGCAGATCGCCGAGGGATTGCATGTCGTCGGATTGCAGCCCGGCGAGAAGATCGCCTGCCTCTCTCTCAACGCCGAGCTACATTGGGCTCGCCTTGCCGGCGTGAAGATCGTTTCGGAAATTCCCCTCGGTGACGGCAACGTTTTCTGGACGGCCGATCCTGAGACGAAACGGAGAGCGTTTCAGCTGTTTGCTTCCACTGGAGCAAAAGTTGTCGTTACGAAGGACCCGCCGCTCTTTGCGGCAAGCGAAGGTTGGATTCCTCTGGCAAAAACCGGCTTCTACACGCACCACTTGCCTTAAGCAGAAGGTCAAGCTTTCGCAGCGAGCACATACTGGTAGAGCGCTTCTAGCTGCCGTGCCGCGCGCTCCCACGTATATCGCTTCATGGTTTCGCGTGCAGCTGCTCCCAGCTTCTTGCGCAGCTCCATAGACTGCGCGACCTGCAAGATAGCCGCTTCCGTGGCCTGCGCATTTGCCGGTGGGATCAACAAGCCGTTGAATTCATCCTCGACCACATCCGCCATCCCACACGTGTTCGTAGTGATCACCGGCATGCCCGAAGCCATTGCTTCCAGCAGCACCAGCGGTAAACCCTCCACCAGGGAAGGAAACAGAAATACGTCATGCTCGGCGTAGAGCTCCGGCATGCGCTCCACCGGAACAATGGGACGAACGATGATCCGGCCGGCCAGCTCTGTTCCGAAAAACGTCAGAATTTCTTCGGACGGCACGCCGCAACCAGCAAAGGTCATCGTCAACCCGGCGATTTTCGGCGCGACTCTTTGCAGAGCATCTCGAATGTAGAATATTCCCCTCTGATCGAGCCACGTGCCCGCATACAACAGCCGCAGCTTTTCGCCGGAACGATATTCACGCGAAACAAAAAACCGCGATTCAACGCCGTGAGGGATGTACGCCACTCGGTCCGCGTCCATTTTGTATTTCACCTGCAGCGTGGACCAGACTTCTCGGGCACAAGTGTGCGCTCCATCTGCAGTTCGAATCGACCATCGAAACCGCGGCATGTGAAAGAGGCGGTGCCATAAGCGGTTCTTCAGCGTGAAATTCCACGCGCGCCTTTTCTTCGCTTCACGGCTCATTGCGTACACGCGTCGTTCTTCGAGGCCATGAAGCGTCATCACGTATGGCGGATAGCCCGCCGCGCGCTGCCACCGCCGACGCAAACCGTAAGGAAACCCCGTCGGCGCGTGCAAGTTAACGATGGAAAACTTCATCCGGTTTTCTGCGACATAGCGCCCGAGCCGCATTGAAAAAACAAGTTCGTTAAACCGCTGCGGCACGCTCCCAGGCTCAATTAGGTCTTCTTGAAAAATGTATGTGACGTGATGCCCCAGCAGCTCAAGTTCGCGCCCTAAGTTGTAAATCACCCCAGCCACGCCGCCCTCGCGCCGCTTGGTCACCCCCGAGCCCATCAAAATGTTTAACGGTTGTTGTTGCGAAACAATGGGCTCCATTCCTCAGGGCCTCGTCGTCCGGTAACGGTCCACGTGCGCCGGTTGCAGGAACGGCAGCCACTTTGCCCGCGCCTTTTGGTACGCGCCGTTTTGTGCAAATCGTTGACGTAGCGAGTAGTAGCTCCGCGAACTCATGAAACAAGCAGGCAGCAGCGTGACACACTTGAACAGCCAGTGCCCTGCCGAAGCATTCTCAAACATCACTCCGTAATTCTTTAATTCAACCTTCAGCGTTTCCCACGGGAATCCGGGATCCAGCGCCAATCGCAGAGACTCCGCTTCTGTTTCGATCCACTCTACAACGATGTGCTTTAGTTTCTCCGGCGTCTGCCGCTCCGTAAGTTTCGCGTTCAGCGATTCCACCAGTGCCTCGAGTACTCGCTGTTTCCGCCGAATCGCTTCTTTGTTTCCATCCGCGATTTGAAACGCGTTCGAATCGTGCAGCCGGTAGAACGTAAACGATTCTCGCAATATCAAGACGTCTGAAAAGAATCCCGCCAGCGTGAAAAGATACTCATCCGCCTCAAATCGCAGCGCCTCCGGAACCCTCCCGATTTGCCGGAGCAGGTCGGCGCGAAAAGTCATGCGGCTCGTCCCTAAGAAACTCTTTCTCAACCGGAACGATTTCGCACCCGCTTCGGAATCAATTCGGAACCGGGGGACCTCGCGCAGGAGTTCCGCGTGTTGCCGCCCATCCGGAAAGACCTCTGTAATTCCATGGCCCACCAGACCCACAGCCGCATCATCCGTTAGCGCGCTAGCAACCGCTTGCAGCTTTCCTGGCGCCCACCAGTCGTCGCCGTCCAGGAACGCTACAATCTCTCCCTTACATTCCGGAATGCCAGCATTAAACGCTGAAGCTTGTCCGCCGTTTTCCTTGCGCAGAAATCGCACACGCGGTTCAAACCGTTTTACGATCTCCGGCGTGCGATCCGTGGAGCCATCGTCCACAACAATAATTTCCCGGTCGGTCGGAGAAAAATCCTGCTCCAGTACGCTCACGATCGCCTGCTCGATGAAGCGCTCGTGGTTGTACGTGTCAATCAGTACGCTGGCAAAGAGTTTTGCCAAATCAACGCTCCTTGAAATCGCTTAGTCGCGCTTCCGCGCCAGGCAATACAGGTATGTTCCCTTGTAGCCGCGCATGCGAACGTACGGGTACGCCGCCACCGCTAGTGGAAAGCATGCCGCATATTTGATCCGCGCCAGCATCTGCAACGTGCGTTGACGCATGGTTGGCTTTACCTTCAGAACTGTATCCGCTTGCTCCGGCGCCATCTGCATTACGTCTCGAAAACTCGCCGATGTTTCTCCCGATGCAGGTTGTGTCATTCCAGTGCGTAGCGCCATGTGAATCATCTGCGCCGTGTGCGTAACCCCCGCAGGCTGCTCGCGAATGGACAACACCTCAAACCCTTGTTCGCTCAGAAATGTCTTCAGCGCCCCCGCATTCCATCGCAGGAAGTGATTCGGCGGATAGTCCAAGACGTCCGGACCCGTCAGCCATCGCTCGCGATTCGGCACGCTTAGTGCAATCAGCCCGCCCGTCCTCACGCACGCTCTCACTTTCTGCAAGAATTCCACCGGCGTGGCCTGATGCTCCAGCACTTCAAAGAATGTGACTACGTCAAATTGCTCTCGCGGGTGTTGCGCCGCAAACTCGGAAATCGTTAGAGGAAGAACTCTCTCCAAACCGAGCCGTTCCTTCGCAAATCGCGCGGCATTGCGATCCAGCTCGATGCCCGTTACGCGGTATCCGGCGTCGCGCGCCGCCTCAAGAAAATTTCCCGTGCCGCAACCAATGTCCAGAAGCGCGCCGCCTCGGGAAGCCAAAGAATCCGACAAAAAATATTTGTGCCCCGGTTCGAGCGGAAGCACGCTTTCATCCCTTCCGCCATACATCTGCTCATACCAGCGCGCGTCCGGCATCTCCCGCGGCTCCCAGAACTCGAGCCCACAGCTAGTACATGCAAAACGTTCGTACTTCCCGTACTCTTCAACGGCCGCCTCCCGTGACAGTTCGTTGCAAGCAGGACAGCGTGGAGCCACAGTTGCGGAAACTCGTCCACTTTCCGTTGCAGGCGGCGCCATCCCCGAACTTGTCGCGCTTTGGGAAGCCATCGTTTCGCTCAACCCTTGGCCGCCAATACTTTTTCTTTCTCCGCCGACACGCTGTTCTCCGCAGATGCGCCCACCAACCGCTTGCGCCTTATTCGAAGGTCATCCAGCACATGCAGGTGATGATAGCCTAGGAAGAGCGCCGCGAACGCGCGCAGATAGCTGTTCGCGCGGTGCCGCCCCGTCATGATTTCTCCGTAGATCTGCGGAAATTCAACCAAGTGCTTGAAGTATTTCCAGCGGCCCGGCGCGATCAACGCAAATCCATCCCGCTCCTGCGCCTTGGTCCATTGTTTCAAGTAAGCGCGAATCTCCGGCGAGCCCGCCTCATGCCTGTGTTTCGCGAGCCAATCCTGAATACTCGAAAGGAGTGCCGCGCGCATGGCCATCCTGTGCTCCACCTGTGTGCGTGAAATCAGTCCCTCATTCATCTGGAACAGATTCGCTCCATGCAGCCGGTACTTTCCCAGAAATTCCGACACCGCGGCCACCGGGGCAACAAAAATAATCAACGCCGTCAGATACGCGTCCGCCTGCGAACGCAACGCTTCCGGAACCGGCAGCAACTCCCTCAGCGCGTTTTGCCGGAAAGCCAGGCAGGACGTGCCCACCATCGGATATTGCAGCAGCGCGCGCCGACTTTCCGGAACATTCCCGGAAACCGGAATGAAATAAGTATCTTCCGAAGTCTCTTCCGCACCCTTCCACAAATAGGTCCGGTGATACACCATCCCTGCTGCTGAATGGCGTTCGAACGCCTCATACACGCGCCCCAGTTTCTCCGGCAGCCAGAGATCATCCGCATCCAACAAGGCTACAACCTCTCCACGTGCCTGTTCGAACCCGAAATTAAACGCTGACGCCTGCCCGCCGTTGGCCTTGCGAAGGTACCGAATAGCATTTCCAAATTTCTGCACGCGCTCTTGCGTGTCGTCCGTCGACCCATCGTCCACCACCAGAACTTCCCGCTCTTCCGCCGGAAAATCCTGGGCCAGAACGCTGCCAATGGCTTCCTCAATGTACTGCCCGTAATTGTATGTATCGATCAGGACGCTGAAGAAAGGAGCTTTCATCCTTGCATTCCCATGTGCCGCTAAACCTTCCCGCGCGAATGCGGTAGCCTCCCGGCACGCAGTCCCAGCG
>Ga0207101_1093_pt1 | contig 16980 bp, 13 predicted proteins | sample Alteio_BWMinHeat_83_FD_153581 | JGI IMG/M metagenome (GOLD analysis project Ga0207101, IMG submission 153581) | Enriched cells from forest soil in Barre Woods Harvard Forest LTER site, Petersham, Massachusetts, United States -... | ecosystem: Environmental > Terrestrial > Soil > Temperate forest >...
ATGTCTACCGTAATTGCAGAAATTCTGCACAAATTCATGCACGTGTTGCAGAAAATTGCGCCTTGGCAAGGACAATTTGCCGGGGAATTGCGGTTTCGCGGGCTGTAAGCCGTCCGCCTGCAATCAATCCGCGCCGTTATCGGCGGATCGGGGGCTCTCCTGCCCTCTTGCGGCGAACGACTCTCTCGCAGATAATGCTGTGTCTCAAACAAAGCATTCATCAGCTTGTGTGAAAGGATCCCATGAACCGACGTGTGATTTGCGCAGTGCTGGTAACGCTGTCGTGGGCGGGTAACCTTGCCAGGGCGGAAGAGCATTATGAGGTTATTGTGGAGCGTGACGTGCGCGTGAGCATGCGTGATGGGGTGGTGCTGCACGCCGACATTTATCGCCCCAAAGCCGACGGAAAATTTCCCGTGCTGCTGACCCGTACCCCCTACGACCGACGCGGCGAGATCGACTTCGGACCGGTGGCCGCGGCGCGTGGCTACGTGGTGGTGGCGCAGGATGTACGGGGCCGCTTCGGCTCGGAAGGTGAATGGTACACCTTCAAATACGAATCGCAGGACGGCTACGACACGGTAGAGTGGGCTGCCGCTTTGCCCTACTCGAATGGTAAGGTTGCAATGTACAGCGGGTCCTACGTCGGAGCCACACAGATGTTGGCGGCCATCGCCTCCCCTCCACACCTGGCCGCAGTTTTCCCCCAGGTCACAGCCTCAAACTATCACGAGGGCTGGACCTATCAGGGAGGAGCGTTCGCTCTCTGGTTCAACCAATCGTGGACGAGCAGTCTGGCCCTCAACACTCTCGACCGCCGCGTGGGCGGAGAATCCAAGGCTTCCCGCTGGGACATGGATTTGCCTTTGTCCGATTATCCCGTGCTGTACGTCGGCACTTCCGCCGGTGTGGCGAAGTATTATTCCGATTGGCTCGCTCACGCGGACTACGACGACTATTGGAAGCAACTCTCGATTGACGATCACGATGCGAATATCAAGGTGCCCGCGTTTCACCAAGGCGGCTGGTACGACCTCTTCCTCGGGGGAACGCTAAAAAATTACATGCATATCAAAGCGCGCGGCGGTAGCGAGGCGGCGCGGCGTGGGCAGCGCTTGATTGTGGGACCTTGGTTTCATGGACCGTTCAGCGGCAAAACGGGCGACATTGATTTTGGCGTCGAAGCACGTGGCGGACACGTGGAGTATCCGATGGAGGAGTTGCGCCTCCGATGGTTCGACTACGTCCTCAAGGGAGTGGATGACGGCATCGCAAAAGAGAAGCCGGTGAAGATTTTCGTGATGGGGCGCAATGCCTGGCGGGACGAAGATGATTGGCCGCTGGCCCGCGCCAAGGAAGCGCGGTACTACCTGCACTCGCAGGGCAAAGCCAACACGCTCAGCGGCGACGGCGTGCTGAGCACGGTCGCACCCATCACTGAGCCCGTGGACAAGTACCCTTACGACCCGGCAGATCCCACGCCCACGCGCGGCGGCGGCTTGTGCTGCGACAATAATCATCAACCATCCGGGGCCTTCGATCAGCGACCGGTGGAAGCGCGCAACGACGTGCTGGTCTATTCCACGCCCGTTTTCAAAGAGGACACAGAAGTTACGGGACCCGTCAGCGTTGAACTATACGCCAGCTCCTCGGCCGTCGATACGGACTTCACGGGTAAGCTGGTGGATGTTTGGCCGAACGGTTACGCGCAGAACCTGACGGATGGAATCCTGCGCGCCCGGTACCGTGTTTCCCCCGAAAGGCCCGAGTTCATGAACCCCGGAGAAGTCTACAAACTCATCCTTGATCTCGTGGCCACCTCCAACGTGTTTCTGAAGGGCCATCAATTGCGTCTGGAAATTTCCAGTAGCAATTTTCCCCACTACGATCGAAACCTCAACACGGGCGCAGACCAGGGCCATTCGACGCGGATGGTAAAAGCCATGAACACCGTTTACCACGATCGCGAACATCCTTCCGCGCTGATCGTGCCAGTGGTTCGGCAATAAACATGGCGATGCTGACGGGAGGCGATTGACACCTTTCCATTCACGCGCTGATAATGGATTCTCCTGTAAGTTATTCCACTCGAAGAAAGGCGCAAACAAACCTATGGAATCCTATTACGATCCGGACGCCAGTCTGGACATACTCCGTCAAAAGACCATGGGGATTATTGGTTATGGAAATCAGGGGCGTGCCCAGGCGCTGAACCTTCGCGACTCGGGCCTTAACGTCATCGTGGGAAGCCTTCGCGATGAGAGTGCGGGCCAGGCGGAAAAAGATGGCTTTACAGTCCGGACGGTTGCGGAAGTTGCCGAGCGCGCGGATGTCATGGCCTTGCTGATCCCCGACGAAGTCCAGCGCGATGTTTATAACGAGGTGCTGAGCTCGCGCCTGCGTGCCGGCCAGACGCTGGACTTTGCCCACGGATACAATATTCATTTTGGCTTGATCGCACCCCCCAAGGAAGTGGACGTCATCATGGTGGCGCCGCGCATGATTGGGGCCGAAGTGCGCGAATCATTTGTAGCCGGTCGCGGCGCCCCCGCGTTTGTCGCCGTCGCGCACGACGCCTCCGGCCACGCGATGGAGACCGCGCTCGCCTGGGCGCGAGGGATCGGAGCCACGCGGTCCGGCGTCTTCAAGACTACATTTGCGGAAGAAACTGAGCTGGACCTCTTTCAAGAACAGGCCTTGTGGCCGCTTCTCTACCGAACCCTGCAAATGTCGTTCGAATTCCTCGTGAAAAAGGGGTTTCCGGCCGAGATGATTGCGCTGGAAACGTACGGATCGGGAGAAGCGGCGGAAATTTTCCGCGAAATGGCGCGCGTCGGGTTCTACAAACAGACGCGATTCCACTCGCAGACCAGCCAATACGGAACCCTCTCGCGGGCAAGCACCGTTCCCTTTGCCAAAGATATTGACGATTTCATGGAGAAAGCGCTTGCCGGAATCCGCGATGGCAGCTTCGACAAGGAATGGCGCGGTGAGCAGGCAGCAGGCTATCCGTTATTCAAGAAGCTTCGCACGGCAGCGGACACCCATCCCATCAATCAGGCGGAAGAAGAGATGCGCCGCTTGTTGCGCATCAAGTCGGAGTGAGGAACTCGGTAGGCTGTCGGCAATTCGCATCCGCCGGACGCTTTTGACCAGGCCTGGGCGGGGAAGATGTACCGTTCCACAATTGCTTCCAAGGACTAGTCCATGTCAAATCAATTCTTGAATTACATTGCCGGACAGTGGGGGGAATGCAAATCCGGAAAGACATTTCCCAACATCAATCCCGCGAACACCACAGAAGTCGTTGGACAATTCCAGGCATCAGGTGAGGAGGATGTACTGGCGGCGTGTGAGGCGGCCGCAAAGGCGCAATCCGCCTGGGCCTTGGTGCCGGCGCCGCGAAGGGGAGAGTATCTCTTCAAGGCGGCGGAACTGGTCGAGAGCCGGCTGGCGAAGATCAGCGAAGAGATGACTCGCGAAGAGGGCAAGACGCTGCCGGAAGCCAAGGGCGAGGTGAAGCGCGCGATCAATATTCTGCGCTACTTCGGCGGTGAAGGTGCGCGCCAGTTCAGTTACCAGATCCCTTCCGAGCGCGACAATGTTTTCTGCTACACCATGCGCAAGCCCTTGGGTGTGGTGGCGCTCATCACTCCCTGGAACTTTCCCATCGCCATTCCCGTATGGAAATTGGCCCCGGCATTGGTGGCGGGAAACACGGTAGTCATCAAACCCGCGTCGCTGGCGCCGCTTAGTTCTTATCGTGTCGTGGAAGCTCTGCACGAAGCGGGAATTCCTGCCGGTGTGCTGAATTACGTGACCGGGTCAGGCGGCGCTGTGGGAAACGCTCTGGTAGAACATGCAGCCGTTCGGGCTGTGTCGTTTACCGGTTCGTGCCAGGTGGGCAATGCGCTTTACGAAAAAGTAACGAAGCGGAAATTGCGGGTGCAACTGGAAATGGGCGGTAAGAACCCGACGGTGGTGCTGAAAGACGCCGATCTGGATTATGCGGCCGATGTGTTAGTCAATGGCGCATTCTTCTCCACCGGCCAGAAGTGTACGGCGTGCAGCCGCGCCATTATTGAGAAGTCCATCTATGACCCTCTTCTCGAAAAACTTATCACCAAAACTAAAAAGCTCAAGGTGGGTAACGGCCTCGAACCGGGTGTGGAAATTGGTCCCGCTGTGGACGCGGCTCAACTGGAGACCGACCTGAAATACATCGAAATCGCCGAGGATGAGGGAGCCAAACTGGTCTGCGGCGGCAAGCGTCTGACGGGTGGAAGCTACGATCTGGGTTACTTTGTCGAACCCACGATTTTTACTGGCGTCACGGCAAGTATGCGCATTGCCCAGGAGGAAGTCTTTGGACCGGTACTGGGCTTGATGGTAGCCGAGGATTTTGAGGATGCCATGCGCCTGGCCAATGGGGTGAAGTTTGGACTCTCGGCGTCGATCGTCTCGCGGGACCTCACGCGAGTTCATCAATTTATCAACGGAATCGAAGCCGGACTTATTACGGTGAATCTGCCCACGGCGGGGGTGGAGTATCAGCTTCCCTTTGGCGGCACCAAGGAATCAAGCTTTGGCATGCGCGAACAAGGACCGGCGGCGCTCGATTTCTACACGGAAACGCGCACGATCTATATGAAGTATACGCAGTAGGGGGTAGTACGTTGTCCGTTGCCAGTTGTCCGTTGCCCATCAGAGATGCGATTGCGAAATCCGTCGGCTTCGGATCGGTGGCTCGCGCCGATGCTCGCGTGCTCGTTCTGGGCTCACTACCCGGCAAAGTCTCTCTCCAGCGGGGAGAATATTACGCTCAACCGCGAAACGCCTTCTGGCGCATCATGGGGGAGATTGCGGGCGCCTCACCCGACCGTCCGTATAAAGACCGCCTTCAATTGCTCATCGAGCATGGCATCGCGCTGTGGGACGTCTGTGCCGCAGGGCGCCGCTCCGGAAGTCTGGACTCCGCAATTGAACTTCCGACGGTCGAGACGAATGACTTCGGTGAGTTTCTTCGTGTGCACAGTGGCATTCGTCTGATCTGCTTCAATGGCCAGAAGGCGAAAGAGATTTTTGACCGAAAGGTATCGCCACAGCCGCCGTACCTTTTCGAACGAATCTGTTATGAGGTACTTCCTTCCACCAGCCCCGCGCATGCCGGCATGCCTTTTGAGCAAAAGTTGTCCCGCTGGCGCGCCGTGCTGGGCGAAGTCCGCATTTCCGGGTCGCTACGGAGCAATTGTACGCCAGCGCCTCCGAAACGACTCGACGTTCACCCTTCCCCTGGAGGTCACGGATGAAAAAGACTCAGCAATTTCTTGCGAAACTTAAGCTGCCCTCCGAAGATAACCACGCGTTGAAGCCGAGCTCCAAGCGCTTCCAGGACGGTGGGGAGTATCGCACTGAGATCCCTAGCGTGGAAGGGCCGCGGGTTTTTCGCGAGGTATTGGAAGCGGCCAAGGCTCACAAGGTGCCCATTCACCGCGTCAGCCAGGGAAGCGGCGTGATGCTGCTAACCCGCGACGAGATTCGCGAGATGGCCCAGATTGGGCACGACGAAGGCATCGAGGTTTGCCTGTTTGTTGGTCCGCGCGCGACGTTTGAGACCGGAGCGCAAACAGCATCCGCGGCGGGCAAAGTCATCGGCCTTCAGCACCGCGGCGCCGATCAACTGGTTTACGCTGTCGAGGACGTTCGGCGCGCCTGCGATCTTGGCATCCGCAGCATCCTTCCCGCCGACATCGGGCTGATCTGGGTGTTAAGCGCTATGAAGCAGAATGGCGAGTTGCCTAAGAACCTGGTCATTAAAAGTTCGGTTACGCTGCCCGCCGCTAATCCCGCCACGGCCGTAATCTTTGAGCAGTGCGGGGTTTCGACCATGAATATTCCCACTGACCTCAGCCCGGCACAGATGGGCGCCATCCGCCAGGCAGTCGATATTCCTATTGATCTTTACATTGAAGTGCCGGATAACTTCGGCGGGTTCGTCCGCTACTACGAAATGCCCAGAATCATTGAGGTTGCCGCGCCGGTGTATTTCAAATTCGGTCTGCGCAACGCGCCCGACATCTATCCCTCCGGGAAGCACATCGAAGACCTCGCCGTCAAAATGGGCCGCGAGCGCGTCCGCCGCGCCCGCATCGCGCTGGATTTACTCGAGGAATACGCACCAGACGCGAAGATGTCACCGCTAAGGTCGAAAGACCTGGGCATTCCTGAAGTGGGGTGAAACAGACTTCCATTGACGTTATGAGGCTTCCCAGACTTAGTTCAGGGGGGAGTCCCTCTGAACTCGAACCGTAGCCCCGCCCTACCAGAAGATCCACTGGAGCAGGGCGAAAATCGCGAACGAAATTGCCGCCCAAAAAACTGGCCGCTTAAACACTGGGAGGTGGCCTTCGCTGGGGATGTCGGTGCAACCGTAAACAAGGCCCGCTAATTCTTCCACGGGTTTCGGGCGCGTGAGCAGGCTCACGACCACAATCACGATCACGGCGATGATCCCTGACCACAGCAACCGGTACATATTCTCGGCCATGGGCTTGGCTTGAGTCGAGAGGGCGATCCATGCCAGCTTTGATGGGTCAAGTTTTACCAGCAGCCACATGGCGAGCGAAGAGACCGTCCCCGCCAGCAATCCCCAGAATCCTCCGGCCTCGGTGGCGCGTTTCCACATCATCCCGATGAAGACCGTCGCGAACAGCGGCGTGATAAAAAAACTGAAGACGGCCTGCGCGTAATCCATGATGCTCGCGAACTGCATCACCAGGTAAGCCGTGCCAATACTGACAATCACGCCCAGGATCGTGCACCATCGGCCCATGGATACGTAGTGGGCGTCGGTTGCAGTCTTGCGAAGGAAAGGCCGATAAATATCATACGTCCACACCGTCGCGAAGGCGCTGACATTGCCCGCCATGCCCGACATGAACCCGGCAATCAGCGCGGTGATTCCAAGGCCCAGCAGACCCGGACCGCAATAGCGCGCCAGCATCAAGGGCAGCACTTCGTTGTAACTGTGTTGTCCGGGGCCGACGGCGCTCTCCGCAACCAGTTTGAACGGCAACACGCCCAGCGCGAGTAGTCCGGGCAGAATCACGATCAGCGGTACCGCCATCTTGAAATAGGAACCAATGATGGGCGCGAGCTTGGCGGCGCGCAAATCCCTGGCGGCGAGGGCCCGCTGGACGACGAGGAAATCGGTGGTCCAATATCCGAGCGAACCCATGAGCAATCCAAACACGATGCCCGTCCAGTGGATGCCCATAGGGTTATCCGCGAAGTGGCCCAGGGTCCGCCATAGGTGCGTGTAGTCGCCTTGCGGAAAGTTATGCTGAATGCGCTCCACCAGCTTTCCCCAGCCCCCGGCTTCCACCATGCCGAGAATAGGAATCATCAGAGCGCCCAGCCAGATCAGGAAGAACTGCAAAACCTCATTGAAGATCGCAGAAACCAGCCCTCCCAGGGCTACGTAAACGCCCACGGTAAGAGACGAAATCCAAATGCTCAAATGAATATCCCAACCCAGCATGACCTTCATGACTAAAGCCATGGCATACATGTTGATGCCTGACATCAGGATAGTCAGAAAGATGAACGATAGCGCACCCACCAGGCGCGTGTGTTCGCCAAAGCGGAGTTGCAGATACCCCGGTACGGAATGGGTTTTGCAGATGTAGTAAAAGGGCATCATGACGACGCCCAAAAAAAGCATGGCGGGAATCGCTCCAAACCAATAGTAGTGCGCTGCCAGAATTCCGTATTGGTACGCTGACGCCGCCCATCCCATCAGCTCGAGCGCGCCCAGGTTGGCGCAAATGAAGCTGAGTCCTGCCACCCACGCCGTGATGTCGCGCCCCGCCATGAAGAACTCTTCGCTGCTGTTGGTGTAACGCTTCAGGTAGAAACCGATGGCGAGCACGACAAGAAAGTAAATGGCGATGATGACGAAGTCCACCGCATGCATCGAGAGGATGGCCCGGGTGCTGGGAACATCGGCAAAAAGCAACGCAAGAGGAATTCCCATGGTCATCATCAGGATCTCTTTGGCATGTAGAGATAGACATAAACGCCGCCGATCACGGTCAGCAGAGCTCCCCACCACACCGCGGGATGGGTACTGGCAAGCACCGTGGGCGGTGGGCTGGAGTATTCATAGATGCCCGTCGCCAGAATGATGATCCCGTAAATCAGCAGGATGATGCCCACGAAAAACCAAACGGGGATCATGTGATGATCGCGGGGCTTGGAGTCTTCAACGCCGGCGGCGAGATGCGCACCTCCATCACCTCCGCCTCCGGATCGGACGTCTTGCGGTTTCGGTTCCATACTTACCTCCTACCAGAAGATCCATTGCAGGATCAAAAACAGGACTGCGGAAATCACGGCCCAGAAAATCGGCCGTCTCCACAGCGGCAGATGCCCTTCGCTCGGCAATTCGGTGCACCCGTAGACCAGGCCGGTCAACTCGTGAACGGGCTTGGGCTTGGTGAAAAAGCTGACCACCACCGTAACGATGACGCAGATCAGCCACGACCACAGCGCGCGATACATATTCTCCGCCATGTCTTTGGCGTCGCTCGAAAGGGCAATGTAAGCGAGCATGCTGTGATTAAATTTCACCATCAGGAACATGGCAACGGAAGAAACGCTTCCCGCGAGGAGACCCCAGAACCCGCCCGCCGGCGTGACACGCTTCCACATCATACCCAGTAACACGGTGCCGAAGAGTGGCGCGACGAAAAAGCTGAAGAGCGCCTGGACGTAATCCATGATACTGCCGAATCTCATGACCAGGTACGCGGTGCCGATGGATACGACGACGCCGAGAATCGTGCACCAGCGCCCCATGCTGACGTAGTGGTTATCCGAGGCATTCTTGCGGATGAACGGGCGATAAAGGTCGTAGGTCCACACGGTCGCGAAAGCGCTGACGTTCCCTGCCATTCCCGACATGAAGCCGGCGATAAGCGCTGTGATTCCGAGTCCCAGCAGGCCGGGACCGCAATAACGCGCCAGCATCAGCGGCAGCACTTCGTTGTAACTGTGCTGCCCGGCGGCCACGGCGCTTTCCGGAACCAGCTTGAAAGGCAGCAATGCGAGCCCGAGCAATCCCGGCAGAATGACGATGAAGGGAACCGCCATCTTGAAATAGGAACCGATGATCGGCGCCATCTTGGCGGCGCGAATGTCCTTGGCAGCAAAGATGCGCTGCACGACCAGAAAATCGGTGTTCCAATATCCGAAAGAGATCACCCAACCCAGGCCCAGAACGATGCCCGTCCAGTGGATGCCCATGGGATTGTCCGCGAAGTGGCCCATGTCCCGCCAGAGATGCGTGTAATCTCCTTGGGGGAAATTCTGGTGGATCCGGGCGACCAGGCCGCTCCAGCCTCCGGTTTCAACGAGGCCCAAGATGGGAATCAACAAAGCTCCCAGCCAAATCAGGAAAAATTGCAGCACCTCGTTAAAAATCGCCGAGTAAAGCCCGCCCAGGGCAACGTAAATTGCCACGGTGATGGAAGACACCCAAATACTGAAGTGAATGTTCCAGCCCAGAACAACCTTCATAACCAGGGCCATTGCATACATATTAATGCCCGACATCAAGACGGTCATGAAGGCGAAGGAAACGGCGCTAAGGCCGCGCGTGGGTTCGCCGAAGCGAAGTTGCAGGTAACCCGGAACGGAATGGGTTTTGGAAATGTAATAAAACGGCATCAAGACGAGGCCCAGAAAAAGGATGGCGGGGATGGCGCCGATCCAGTACCAGTGTGTTGCCAGAATTCCGTATTGATAGCTCGCCGCGGCCCAACCCATCAGTTCCAGTGCGCCGAGGTTGGCGGAAATGAAGCTCAGCCCAGCGACCCAAGCCGTCATCTCGCGGCCGGCCAGGAAGAAATCCTCGCCACTCTTGGCATAGCGCTTCAGGTAGAAGCCGATCCCCAACACCATTGCGAAATAGATGGCAATGATGACCATGTCCACCCGATGCAGGAGAATGAGGCGCTCGCCGGCCTTGGCAAGATCGGGGCCAGCGAACCATAGGAGGAATGCCGGAAGCGAGAAGGAAAACATTGTGAAATATCCTTAGGGTGCAGAGTCTATCCGGTGGACGGTAAGCCTCAGTCCCTCAGATTAAAAAGTGATTGCAGCCCACGGCTATACATCAGACGCCATAACAAATCAGAGGAGAAGCATTAGTAGTGCACAACCAGGGGCGTACCACCGCAATGGACTCGGTCGCCATGCGCCACTGATTCCGAATCCGAGTCCCACAAGTGAAAACCACAATCCGCAGTTTGCGAATCTTAGGGGTCGGTCATAGTGCGTAACTGCCCAAAACCCGTATATATAGAGCACATTCGAGATAGCGAGCAAGCACGATAAACTAACAAGTGCGAACCCAACGAGGGAAAGGACCCCGGCGGTTGTTTGAGGTTGTGTGCGCTTAACCCATTGCCACCATCCGCAAGTCACCACGGAGGCGGGCAGGATGATAAATACCACAATGACGTACAGTGACAAGGAAATCAAAGCGGTCATATCAATTGCACACCTACCTTGGCTTCAGGCCTAATCCCCCGCGCTTCCACAGTCGCGGCGGGAGAACGGGTTACGATGAACCTGATGCTGTCGGTCGTCGAAATCGAATGAGCGCGTACGGTTTAGACCCCTTCACCCGGCCCGCCCCGGCTGGTGAAGGCGCCGGTGGCGGGCCACCCTCTCCCCCAAGGGGGCGAGGGTTGTGAGCATTCCCAATTTAAGTTTCTTCCGCATCACCGAGCGAGGGAAGCCGTTTGCATCTCTCGTATCGCGTATCCCGCACCCCGCTTTTCAATCGGCAATCATCAATCGAAAATCGACAATTACTCGTCACTGCCCTTCCCCGGTTGTCCGTACCACGTGTGATACCGCGTCCACCACTTCTTTACTTCTTCCGGAGGCAAAGGTTTCGGTTTGCCGAGCAGCAGCGCCAGGTGAACGGTTTTGGCAACGTCTTCAAGCATTACCGCGGCTTTCAGCGCGGCGCGCGGTGTGGGTCCCCAGGCGAACGTGCCGTGATGCGCCATGACAATTGCCGGGGCTTGGTTCTTGTATTTCATGATCGCCTGACCGATGTGGTCCGCTTGATTATCCACATACGGAGCGCAGGGAATTTCGTCGCCGAACTCGTCGGCGATGGCCGTCAGGTACGCAGGTATGGACTTGCTCAACAACCCCAAGCTGGTGGCGTAATTGGAATGCGTATGGATGACGCCGCCCACTTCCGGGCAATGCCTGTAGATGTAGAGGTGCTCGGACAAGTCAACAGACGGGTTCCATTTGCCTTTCAGCTTGCGTCCCTCAAGGTCCGTCATCACCATGTCGCCGCGCCGCATGCGGTCATAGTCCATGCCGCTTGGTTTGATCAGCACGATGCCACGCTTGCGGTCGATGCCACTGGCATTGCCGCTGTGCATGGTCACCAAGCCCCCGCGCCAGACACCAATGTTGGCCTCGTATACATCTCGGCGGAGTTGGGCAAGTGTCGACATGAGGGTCCGAAGTCCGAGGTCCAAAGTCCGAGGTCCGTCGCGACTGGCTTCGGACTTCGGACCTCGGACTATTTTGTTGCCATCTCCCGTTTCAAAGTTTTCAACCGCTTCATCACATCGTTTCCGCCGCGGCCGAAGTAATCGTGCAACGTGTGGTATTCCGCATAAAGCTGGTCGTAGACGGCGTGGCGCTTGTTGTCCGGCTTAAACTTCAGCTTTTGCACCCGCGCCATCTTCTGGGCGGCGTCAACAATTGTATCGTATCCGCCCGCAGCTCTCCCGGCTACGACTGCACCGTGCATGGCCGCTCCCAGCGCCGAGCAGGTTTGCAGCGGGTCTGCCAGCTTGATCTCGCGTCCGGTGACGTCCGCGTAAATCTGCATCAGCAGATGATTCTTCTCCGGCAACCCGCCGCACGCCACGAGTTCGTTTACCGTAATGCCCTTTGATTCGAACGCCTCGACGATCGTCCGCGTGCCGAAGGCCGTAGCCTCAATCAGGGCGCGATAGATTTCCTCTGCTCGGGTAGCCAGCGTCATGCCGATGAGCACACCGGTCAAATCCACGTCCACCAGAACTGAGCGGTTACCGTTCCACCAGTCCAGCGCCAACAGGCCTGATTCACCCGGCATCAGCGCCGCCGCGCGCTTTTCCAGCACCACCTGGAACGGCGCCTTCATCTTGCGAGCTTCATTATGGATGTAATCCGGCACGCCATGCTCGAAGAACCAGGCAAAAATATCGCCGACGGCCGATTGTCCCGCCTCATAACCCCACAGGCCCGGAACGATGCCGTCGTCGACGGTTCCGCACATTCCCTCGACCATTTGCTTCTCTTTCCCGAGCAGCATATGGCAAATCGACGTGCCCATGATCATAACCAGGGAACCGGGTTGCGTGACTGTGCAAGCCGGCACCGCCACATGCGCGTCAACGTTGCCGGTGGCAACCGGCGTCCCTTCCTTCAGGCCGGTCTTCTTCGCCCACTGGGCGGTCAGGCCGCCGGCCTTCGCTCCCAACGGAAAGTACTCTTCGCCAACTTTCTCCGCGATCACGTTCTCCATCCGCGGATGCAGCGTGCGGAAGAATTCGCGCGAGGGAAATCCCTGGCCTTTCACCCACATGCCTTTATAACCAGCGGTGCAGGTGTTGCGCTTCTCTTCCCCGGTCAATTGCCAAACCAGCCAGTCGCCAGCTTCAATGAAGCGGTCCATGGCATCGTAAACGGCGGGGGCCTCGTCCGCCACCTGCAGGAGTTTGGAAAAAAACCACTCCGAAGAATACTTGCCGCCGTAATTGTGAATAAATTCTTCGTTGCGCTCACGACCAACTTCGTTGATCCGATTGGCTTCCGGTTGGGCGGCATGGTGTTTCCACAGCTTGACGTAGGCGTGCGGAGTTTTGCGATATTTCGGAATCGCTGAGAGCGCGGTACCATCAGCTTTGGCGGGCATGGGGCTGGAAGCGGTAAAGTCCGTGCCAATGCCAATCACGTCCTCGGCCTTCACCTTGGCTTCCTTGAGGGCTTTGGGAACGGCTTTCTCCAGCACGTACAGATAGTCCAGGGGATTTTGCAGCGCCCAGTCAGGTTCCAGCTTGGGGCCGCCCGGCAGTCGTTCGTCAATCACGCCGTCCGGGTAGGGAATCACGGCCGACGACAGCAGCTTTCCATCCCGCACGCGTACCACTACGGCACGTCCCGATTCCGTTCCGTAATCAATTCCCAAGGCAAACTTTTCTTTCGACATAGAGCCCCCAAAGCGCCGGTAGGCCGTAAGCGGCAGGCAGCCATTCTACCCAACTCGCACCCCGCGTCGCCTTCGCGGTGTGTACTACCTACTGCCCATATAGACTTGCCGTGGGCGTGCCGCCGGTCGAACATCATCACCGAGAGTGCGGCTGGGCGCAAGAGGGAAAACAGGAACTTTCTGCTTTACCATGCTCGCGATGGGAAAGCCGTGCTTCTCAACCCCGGCGCTTCCATGCATCGTCAAACCGTTCAATCCCGTCTGGGGGCAGTTATTCAGTCCCGGCTGTAGCCCAACTAATCTTATAGTTTATCGATTGTACTTCGGCGTAATCCCGCGCAGACGCCTCCACACCGCATCGCAGCGCTCAAGGACCGACTTATCCAACCCTGAGCCTTCTGCAGACTTCAGGTTTTCTTCGAGTTGTTCCACCCGCGAAGCTCCCACGAGGATGGAATCAACGACGGGTTGGGCCAGCAGCCACTGAAACGCCAGTCCCACCAGAGTCTTGCCCGCCTCCGCGGCGATGGACCGCAGTTCTTCCACGGCGGCGAAATCCTCATCAAGCCAGTAGCGGTCCAGATACATTTTGTTTCCGTCAAAGCGCGTGCCCGGCGTCGGCCCGCTCTGGCGAGAATGCTTGCCCGTCAGCAACCCTCCTGCGAGCGGATTGTAAGGCACCACCGCGACTCCGAAGCGGCGACAGAAGGGAAGGTATTCGTCTTCAATGCCCCGAGCGATCAGGTTGTACATAGGCTGCGAAATAAGATAGGGATGGTAGCCGCGTTTTTCACAAATGCACAGGATCTCCGCAATCTGCCACGCGGCGTAATTGGAAATGGCCGGAAAACGCACTTTGCCGGCCTTCACCAGCTCTTCCATCGTTTCCAAAGTTTCCTCGATCGGGGCCGCATAATCGGGGAGGTGCAAATAATACAGGTCCACGTAATCGGTGCCCAGGCGCTGAAGGCTGGCGTCAATGGCCTTGCGCATCGCGGGGCGGGACAAGCCGGCGTCATCGGGCGCATCGCCCACCTTGTTGCGAACCTTGGTCGCCAAGATCACCTTGTCACGGCGGCCCTTGAGGGTCTTGCCCGTGATCGTTTCCGAGGCCCCGTGGTTGTACACGTTGGCTGTGTCAAAGAAGTTGATACCCGCATCAAAGCAGCGGTCCACAATACGGTGTGCGGTGGCTTCGTCGGTTTGTGCGCCAAAGGTCATCGTGCCAAACGACAGGCGAGAAACTTTGAGTCCCGTTTTGGCAAGGGTGCGAAATTCCATTATCTTTCCTCCAAGGAGATGCATCTAATTCCGGGTGTGGACTCGGGGATCGTCGGCCCGAAACAGCCGGTCGCCGGTCAAGTGGATGGGCGGCGTCCTTTTAATCTCTCATTGCCCCACTCTATATTACAATAGGTGATTGGGGCGGAAACGTCGCCTTTGCAAAATGTGCAGCGCCTGAATGGGTTGGAATGTGTTAGCCTCAGAAGACGGGGAAATGGGCCTTCGGCGCTCGCGGTGGTCAAGTAAAGGGTTTCACCTCAGGCGTCGCGAGAAAATTTAAGGAGATTTCGCATAATGGACGAACAACAGTTGACGAAGCAATTGCAAGACGAAGGATTCGATGACGTTTACGTTTGGGAAGACGGCCCCGACATGAACTACCCGCCCCATCAGCACCCTGACGTCTCAGCCCACATTATCCTGACAGGTGAGATGACCGTTACGCTGGATGGAGAAACACGCACCTACAAGCCCGGCGAGCGCTTTGATATTCCCGGAAAAACGCCTCATTCCGCCCGCATGGGCCCAGAAGGTTGCAAGTACCTGGTAGGAGAGAGATGATAGGTGGCGAGTGAGGATTGGTGTCGTTCTGGCCGGCTCATCACTTGTCATCCGTCACTGCTCTTCTAACCGTTACGCCATTCTTCCCAGTCTTTTCGCACCGCCCCGCCCATCTTTTTCGCCGCCTCATGAACCCAGCCGGGTTTGCGCTTGGCGAGGTCCCGACGCACGTTTTTGATTGCCCGCTTGCTTCCCAGATGGATGTTGGCAGTTTCAAAGCCCATCGAATGGAGCAGGCGTTCCTCATCGCGTTTCTTGGGAATCGCCGCCATCTCAATGCGTGAACAATGGGGAGCCAACCGGCGCACAATCCAGCGTCCGCACAAATGCACGCAGGGATCAAGGGCCCGTGCGGCGGTGGTGATAATCTCCTCGTATAAGATTTTGTTGGACCCCTTCTCATCCTTGGCCCAAAAGCACGCCGAAGGGAGAAGGGCCTTGGCCTCGCGCGCCACGCGGCCTCCCTCCCAATCCGCAATCGCCACGTAACGCTCGCGCCCCAGGCTTCCCAAACCCGCCACCCGGTGCACCACACGATAGACCAGGCCGCGCGCGGGGAGAAGATCCTCCAGGGCCTTTCGGGCGCTCTTGGGAACCTCTCCGCGCACCGGCGGAAGCGCGTTCATCTTTCCCCAGAAATGGACGGGATCCCGCAACTCACCGGTTGCTGACTCACGCAGCCACTTGTTGTCCTCCTCCAGCACAAACGGCTTGCCTCCTGCTTCCAACCCTTCTCGATATCCTGCCAGGATGGCCGCGCACGCATCTTCATGTGGAAGGGAGAGGTGATTTCCGGTAATGGCCATGTGGGCACTGACCGCTAATCGCACCAGATCGATAGTGTACGGCAGGGGATAGGCTTCGTCAAAATCGTTCACACCCCAGATCAGTCTTGCTTCCTTGTCACGCCACGTGCCGAAGTTCTCAACGTGCAGGTCGCCCACTGCCAACACTCGAGGCGCCCGTGCCAGGTCCGGACAGACCTGACCCCATACCTGCATCCATCGGTAGAACGTGGCGCGAAGAAATTGAAACGGATCCTCGGCCATGCGCGTATGCTTGAGCGCCAAGTCAGCGGGAAGAACCGTAATATGTTTGGTCAGCCACGCTTCGTATTTCTTGGTTGCCTTTTTAATGCGCATAGGACGTCACCTTCTTGACTGTAGGTGCAGTTGGTGGAAATACTGCTCGACCCTGTGCAATTCTTCTTCCGTGTCCACCCCAATCGTATCCTGAGGCGTTTCTACCACGGTAATGTCAATACCATTTTCCAGAAATCGTAATTGCTCAAGCTTTTCCAGTTTCTCCAAAGGAGAAGCCGGAAGACGGTGGAAAGTGTTCAGCGCCGCGGCGCTGAATGCGTAAAAGCCTTGATGCTTGAAGTATCGGGCTTGTCCCGAGCCGTCACGATCATAGGGAATACGGGCACGGGAGAAATAGAGAGCCCGTCCGGCAAGGTCGGTTACCACTTTCACCACATTGCGATCGAGCGCAGTCTCCGCATCAATCGCGACCTTAAGGGTTGAAACCTGCGTGGCGGGGGCCTCGCGGAAGGGTTTGAGCAATCTTTCCACGTGATCAGGAGTAATCATCGGCTCGTCCCCCTGAATGTTTACGTAGATCGCGGCGGGCTCCCTGGCCATGACTTCCGCCAGGCGGTCCGTGCCTGATTTGTGTTCGCGCGAAGTCATCATGGCGGGAATGCCTTGTTGACGACAGTACGATTCAACTTCCGGGGAATCGGTCGCCACCAGCAAGTGGTCCAGGCACGCGGCTTGACGCGCGTTCTCATACACCCAGGCGATCATCGGACGGCCGCAGATTTCCCTCAGGGGCTTTCC
>Ga0207101_1095_pt1 | contig 16889 bp, 21 predicted proteins | sample Alteio_BWMinHeat_83_FD_153581 | JGI IMG/M metagenome (GOLD analysis project Ga0207101, IMG submission 153581) | Enriched cells from forest soil in Barre Woods Harvard Forest LTER site, Petersham, Massachusetts, United States -... | ecosystem: Environmental > Terrestrial > Soil > Temperate forest >...
TTTCTCTTCGCGAAAGCTGGGACGCGGATACAGATTTCCGGCCCCCGCGCGCGGAGACATAACAGGGGTCGCAGCGATTTTCAGCGGTACGGTGGGTGACGCCCGGTGGGGTAGCGGCGTTGGCGGATCAGTGCTTACGGCAGACGCTTTAGGAGGAGCGGGAGGCGCCATGGAGGAGCCACACTGGAGGCAGAATCTCATCCCGTCGGGAATACCTGAATGGCATGTGTGGCAAGTCACCATACGTTTGCTACGAACCCAATCGGGTTTTCGGCCAAGAAACTAACGGCATCTTATTACACCCTGCGCCACTTCTCAAGCCTCGTCGAGACATGGGAGAGTTAAATTGCTGTAATCTCTCGTCTTGACAAACCACCGACAATGGAAGGAAATTCGTGTCCCATATTCTGCGGAAGGGAGAACCAGCATGGGGGCTTCAGGCCGAGTGGGCTATGCGGCGGCGGGACATCACCGGGCGTTGGTTGGAAAAAAAATACAAAATCATGAACGAGTTGGCGCTTGAACTGGACGCCTTTGCGGATTGCATACGCCGCAATCGTGAGCCCGGGCCCAGCGGCGCCGAAGGTCTGCGCGATGTGGCCGTGATAGAGGCAATCTACCAGTCCGCGCGCGAGGGACGGGCTGTGAGCATCGCCGCGTCGGAAAACAGGGAATAGATTATCGGGAATAGGGCGGGTAGAGTTTTTGAGGCTGCCGAAGACTCTTAACGGTTATCGTGTGCGCCAGCCACAAGTTCTAGTGTCCAACCACTTGTTGGGGTTCAATAGAAGAAATCCCAAAGTTCATCCAGGCAGGGCGGGCGCTTTCCTTAGAGACGTCCAGTCTTGCCAAATTATTCCGTGCAAGCTCATTCTTTGGGTCTGCCTGGATTGCCTCCATTAGAACGTGCCGGGCACCCTCCAAATCACCCAAGTTTGCAAGCGTTGCCCCAAAAGTATTGAGGCACTGGGAATATGCCAATCCCATTTGAATGGGGTTCCTGAAATCAGAGATAGAAGGGATTCGCCTCGACCCTTCCGCACGGGAAGCCTGAAGAGACACTAAAGCAATTGCCAAGTTTCTGCGCGTAAGGTTTGACGGGCCAATCTGAAGTGCTAGCAAAAAGCGACCAACTGCCTCTTGTTGCCGATTAATCTCGGAAAGACGCATTCCCAATTGCGTATTTGCGGCAACAAGGTTATGTTGCGCCTTCTGCGCAATTTCGCCCGAAGGTTCTAGTGAGAGGCTGTAGCTGAACTCTTGAATTGCCTTATCGAGGGCGCCCCTTCCACCGTATTGAATTCCCCGGTTAATGTGCGTCGCGGCAAGATTACGCCTGGTCAAACGATTCTCAGGTTGCAGGTCAAATAGGAGGTTATAGACCCTCATCGGAAGAGGTTGGCTTTTCAAGCTCGGGGGACGACCACACTTTCTTGGCTTCCGCGGCTGGGAGGCGGACCAGATCCAGGGGAACACCGTTTTCATCAGCTACTGCAACCAACAACTCTCCACCGGGGTCTCCAAACACTTCCACAACCGTGCCCAGGCGATGCCAGGAGTCTCGGAGCCCAGCAACCTATTGGGAACCTCGACAATGTCTAAAATCTTCGGGCTAAGCTTGATGTTCATAACAATTGCTTAATACTTAGCACCTCTTCGAGTTTCTTTGGACCCTGAGGCTCTATTTAGCAGGATATTAACACAGGTACATCCGCCTGCTCGACTCTGTAAATCCAAGCGGTCGTGACCACTACGGCTCGGCCACTCAATCCCACGATCTCATGGTAGGTAGTTCAATACTCACCGAACGGATTCTTGAGGCCTCGGACCGCCGGCGACCGAAACAAGCTCGATATGAAAATCTTGGCGAGGACATCGGCGTGGCCCTGCTCCATTCCCAAGGCCGCCTTGAAGACTCTGGCTTTGTTCTTGCCGTGTGGATGATTCGGGTTGAGAACATAATCGCGCAGCTTTTCGATCGGTACAATTGCCTTCTCGTGATGTGGCAGAATTTGCAAAGAGAGTGAACACCCAATCGAAGCAAGCTTCCACGCCTTTGAATGTATCATCAAAATAATCTGAAGGCACTGTTCCTCTCGGCAATAAGCAGAAGGCAATTGACTCGGCTGAATGGCGCTCGTTATGATGCTCTTAGCTTCCAAATAAGTGCGGGCTACCTGTAAGTCTACTCTCCGTCGGCTTAATCCCTTACTTTGGTTGGTGTGCTCGATGGCTGACGACCCACGCGACAAGAACTCTGGTGGAGCCCCCTCGTGTTCTCCCGACGACAGCACGACTCCCATGGGTGCGGTCAGTCGGAATGGACATCACGCCATGCCCCGGCCCGCACCGCCCGTACCATCGCCTCGCATGGCTCCAGCCCCACCGCCGCTTCCGTTGCCGCATGTACCGGCGGTTGGAGCGCCGCCGGCCCGCCCAAAGCCTCCCGCATGGGGATTGTGGGCAGCACTCGTGGTATTGCTGGGTGTCGGCGGCGGACTATACGAACTTTACACGAGCCCTTCGTCTCTCTCGCGGGAGCCCGTTGCGGTCCTCTCACCCGCGTCGAATCCTGCCTCTCCGCCCGCGCCTTCGGCAACGCCGGCAGCGCCCACGCCCGGCGTAGCGCAATTGCCGGCCCCAAGCGCGGCTCCGGCGCCCGGCCTAACGGCGGTCCAGTCGTACGTCCGAGCGGGCGATGCCCACTTGGCGCGAGGTGAGTTCGACGATGCCATCGCCGCTTACCGGCGAGGTTTGCAACTGGATCCTTACAACACGGGAATTCGTGAAAAAGTCAGGGAAGCTATTAAAGCCTGCAACAAAGAAAATGCAATCCTGAACAAACGCCTGAATTGTGGGGCATCCGAGCCCGACGTCCCGGTTCCCGACCCAAAAAAGGCCAAGATGAAGTTTAGTATGGGTGATTTCCACTTGCGACGTGGCGAGTACGCTGACGCCGTCGCCGCCTATGAGGAAGGCTTGAGACTGGATCCTTTCAACGACGTCGTTCCTCAGAAAATTGCGCTCGCCATTAGAGAATGCAAAGAGGAAAACAAAGTTATGGGCGAGAGCTTGGATTGCGGTGAACATCAGCCCCCAGCACGGCGGCCAAATCCAGCGCCATCAACCCACCAGCCGTAGAAGGTAGACCCACCTCCATCAGCGCTCTCGTTGATCCAGGCCACGACGAGCAAGTGTCAGCATTGAGAACAGGCAGTTCTCTCCACGAGCCGTTCTCGATCGCACAGAGAATGCTACCTACTGTCACATTACAATCCGAGGGATGCAGCAGGGCGAGCCACGCCTTTCCCTTTCGCCGTGCATCAGGGTTCCGGTGACGACTTTCTATTTAGGTCGTGCTGAGCCGCGGGTTAGGCGGATGGTTCGAATACTGAGCTCGCGGTTGAACTGAGACGCATCTTCCAGGCGCTGGCGGTGAGCAGAAAGTAAATCGCTTCGCGTGAGCCATCCTACGACCTTGCGCGTGTCCTCGCGAGCGACCACCGGTAGCCGCCCAACGCCTTCGGCGATCATGTGGTCCGCAGCTTCGCGAAGAGAATTGTCCTGGAACACAATCGCCGGGGGACGCTTGATAATACTCCGCAATTGCGAGTTTTCGGGCTCCTCGGTGTTGAAAATATCGCGCCTGGTGACCACCCCCACGAGCTTGCCTTCGCGGTCGTGTACCGGAAATCCCTGGTGCCCGGTTCCTGCTGCTCGCGACGCAAGCCAGGTACGGATGCTGGCCAAAGTATCATCGGCTGAAAGAGCCACCACTTCTTTAGTCGCAGCGTCCTTCACTAGCACTTGGTCAAGATAATCCGCGGTGTATTCGGCGATCACCCGCGCGCCGCGCCGCGCAATCTTCTCCGTCATGATAGTGTTGCGCATCATGAGCGACGAAATCAAAAATGCCGCCGTGCAGCCTCCCAGCAGGGGCAGCAGGCTCAGCGGCTGGCGTGTGGTTTCAAAGGCGAACACCACCGAGGCGAGCAGCGCGCGCGAAGCCCCTGCGAACATGGCAGCCATTCCCACCAGCGCCGCCACCCGAACGTCGATGCCAAGCCCCGGAAAAGTCCGTATGGCGATACCTCCCAGCACCGACCCCAACCCGCCGCCGATTGTGAACAAGGGCGCCAGAGTCCCACCGGAAGTCCCGCTGCCTAGCGCAATGGCCCACGACACGAATTTCAAGACGAAGAGAACAATCAGCGCAGTTCCCAGGATGTGTCCGCTGACGATATTTTCGATGTTGTCATAGCCGACTCCCATTGTGTGCGGAGCGATGTACCCAATCACGCCAACTGCGACTGCTCCAATGGCTGGCCACCACATCCAGTGAACAGGCAGGCGATCAAATGCATCCTCGACCGCATAGACAGTGCGCGTGGCGAACACCGATGCCACGCCCACGATGGCGCCGAGGATCGTGTAAGCCGCCAGCGAGTATCCGCCTGGTTGCACAACTTCGGGCATCGCGAAGATGGGGGCGGTTCCAACGAAAGCAATGCGCACGCTCTGCGCCGTCGCACACGCCAACGAAACGGGAATTATCGACCGCGGCCGGTATTCGAACAGGAGCAGCTCGATGGCCAGCAGCACGGCTGAAACGGGGCTGCCGAACGTTGCGGCCATTCCCGCTGCGGCTCCGGCAGCGAGCAGCGTCTTACGCTCATCCGCAGTTATTTTCAACAGTTGCCCGATGAGCGATCCCAGCGCGCCACCGGTGGCAATGATCGGGCCTTCGGCGCCGAACGGCCCCCCCGTACCGATGGCAATCGCCGCCGAAAGTGGCTTGAGAAAGGTTACTCGCGCAGGAATCCGGCTGCGGCCGAACAGGATCTGCTCCATGGCTTCCGGAATACCGTGTCCCCGAATCGCGGCCGACCCATACCGCGCCATCACTCCGACAATCAATCCCCCGATTACCGGGATAAATATCACATAGGGTCCCAGGTGGTTGCCGGCCGGAGAAGAAAACTTGAACGAGAACCGTCCGTAGAACGAAAGATTTGTAACTAGACCGATAAGCGCCGTGAGCGCGCGCGCAATTAGACTGGCAGCAGCGGCAATCAAAATCGAAAGTGCGCTGATATATACGACCCGTAGATTCACCAGTGGTGCTTGGATTGGAGCGCGGGCAGACTCCAGCGTCGGCGCCAGCGATGGGTCAACTGGGATCCCGCCCGTCGTAGACGCGCTGGAAATATCTTGCTCACCCATGCCGCACTCTCCCCCACGGAAAACCTGTTGCTCCCTTGATCAGGGTATATATCGTAGCCGGATCCAGCAACATGTTTATGAAGCGGTGACCCTCCGTAAGTTGGCTCTGCCCAACGGCGAAGACCGGCACCAACGTTGTCCGCAAACGCCGGACCGCTCCGTCAATGGTCGCCCCCTCGATCTCCTCATGCTTGAGCGGGACGCCGGGTTCTTCAATGGGCAATCGTTACTTCTGGTTCTTGTCTGTGGAGGGATGCCTCGCGCTCGTACGCTTCGGCAGCATAGCAGGCAGCCCGATCGAAAAAGCGGCCAATAAGACGATAGATCTCTTGTTCCCGATGGAGTTCCAGTGCCGAGTCCGGCGACATGGAATTGCCAATACGTTCCCGCAAGTGCTCCTTCGTCAGAACTAGCGCCCAGAGGACTTCGGCTAGAGGTATTCCCTCATGGAAACGCCGCGTCCCAAGCTCGCCATACCGCGCCCGAATCTCGTGATCAGTATTCCGCAAGAGCCAGCGGCCCAGGTCGTGGTAAACCTCAAACAGCCAGTGGTACAGCTTGTCCGGGGAGAGCCCGTGATACGAGCGAGTGTGTGGGCTGCTTTGCAGCCTCTCCACGGCGCCCCACGTAAGCTCTTCTGCGTGGCTTTCGATAATCCTGATGAGTCGGTCCGACAGCATTGAAGTCTCCTGTGCTGCATCGATCGGCATAAATTCCAGCCGCTTATGATTATATCACAATACGATATGGTTTGATCGGGTATGGCATAAAGGCGTTGCCTGTGACGGAGAAGCTGTCCCCAGGCCGTTGGCCTGGGCTAGACTGGAACGCCCCGTGGGGGCGGAAGAGCACGACCGCCCGGAAAAGCCATTGAGTCTGTGAGAAGTCCCGCCAGGAAGGCGGCTTAAGGGCCTTCCTTTCATGAACATCTTGGGTTCGGCGCCAACCGCGAAATATAAGTGCTCTATTTTTGTTTAGGTTATTGGGTTAGGAGGAGATCGGGGCCGTTTACGGGTAGCGAACGACCTTAAAGTTAAGCTAAAATGCTCATTCTATGAGACATCCTGCGATAAAATTAAAACCCGTTTATAATCATGAACATATTGGGGTCGGGCATTTAGTCATAGTTTAAGTCTTTTGTTTTCAAGTACTAATTGGGATCACCCTTCATTTTTAACATCTTTTTTTATTTCAGACTTGCGGCCAGTTTTTCGAGACATCTTGGCAGCTCCTTCCCTCACACGAGCGCTCATTTCCGCAGCGGCAGTACCGGCGCCCCACCCGGGGATACAGGCCCGCGTGCCCTAGTGGTTTGACCTCTCGCTCTTCCTCGTTCTTAGCCACGCAGTCTAGTCTACACACTTCCAGGATTTTGTCAAGCGCAAACTGCCCGATTCGCATTTTTTCTCCCCGCCGCTGATGCGGGTTATTGGGCGGATCGAGGCCTTAACCGAAGACCCCCCAGGGACAGGCGGCCCGGTTCAGCGCGCTGCGAACGCTCTTTGACGGGATTACGCGAGAAGGTGTTGAAGACACTAGAAATTCTCAAGAATGTCTGTCACCAGGGTACGGGCGAGGTCGTGCGAGAGGCGCTCGAGGGCGGGCTTATCTTCCTCAAACAGCGCGGCGGGAGACTCGCTCTCCTGGTACTCTTCCCGAAACAGGTAATTGCTGTTCGAGAACAAGATTTTGTGAGTGTGGAGATCTTCGAGCTTTACGTCCGCGGTGACCTGGACCTGCAAGGAGGTGGCGCGGCCCGTGTTAATGTCGAACGTAATAGCCCTAGCCCGGACGTCCTTGACGGTCCCCTTTAGCACGGCATCAGCCCCGGCGGAGTCCGGCAGGATGCGGTAATGCGTGCGTTCCAGGAATTCGCGGGTCACGGCGGAAGTCAATTGTTGCTCGATGCGGAAAGTCAAAGACTCGTTCTTGAAGGCGGGCACGGCGATGGTTTTCACGTCTGGCGGAACGCGCGTCGCGGTGCCTGCTACGTGGTAGCCGCAGGCGGACAAAAACAGTAGGCAGTAGGCAGTGAGCAGTAGGCAGTAGACACAACGCAGTAAGCAGTCGGCACGTGGAGGCGGGTACGCGGCGCGATTTCCAGCAAGGCCCGAACTTCGAATCTCGAATCTCAATCTTCGTCTTTCTTTGTTGCCATCTGAGCAATCTGTGAAATCTGTGGATGAGCCTCAGGCGCGGGCCTGCTCGCCCAGGCTGGCAGCCAGCTCGACGGCATTGGTGGCCGCCAGGTGCAGGTTGTCCGTGACTGCCCAGAGCCACAATCCGTTTGGATGCTCGGCATCGTGGGAAATGCTGTCTGCCAGTACGTCGCTCGAACCGGCCGCTTCAACGTGCGTCGGTGCGTCGAGGTTACGCGGGCGAACTTTAACGCGCTCGCCTGCGAGCGCCGCGGTGGCAGCTTCCGTGGTCACCGGCTCTGCCGTCTCCACATACATGGAAACGCCCACCGAATGAAAAACGGGAGCTTGAATCACGCGCAGAGCGGGACGCGGGACCCGCTCGCCCAGGTAATCGTGCAACTGCCGCCGCACACGCGCTTCCACGCCCGTCAATTCACCGGAGGCTGACCTACCCAGACGGGAGAGCAGATTAAATGCGAGTTGTGCGCCAAAGATCTTGTCGGGAACTTTCTGGAAGCTCAGGATGTTGACCGTCTGCCTCTGAAGCTCTTCCACGCCCCGCGAGCCGGACTCCGATGCCGCGGTAAAGACTTGAGCCACGGCAGTTTTCAGCGGGAAGCGCGCCGCGAGACGCAGCAGCAGACTGCTGATGACGATAACCGCAGGGTGGGGGGAAACGTGAATGCGACCGGCAGCCGAGCGAACTCCGGGTACGGGAAACTGTCGGTCGAGAAACGGGATCGCCACAAGATCGTCGGCCTGAGTCATCTCTCCAACCGAAGCTGCCCCCGCACCCAAGCCTTCCCCGACCATGTCAATAACCAGGCACCGCGCGGCGCTTCCCTGTTGCTGCCACGTCTTCAGGAATTCGGGCAACTGCCGCACCCGCCCACAGATGAACGCGAAGTCCAATTCGCCTTCGTTGATTTCGCCGTCTTCGATGGTTGTTGCAGAAATTTGGCTAAGGTCGATGATGGGGAGCTCGGGCTCTTCCTCGTCCGGCTCAAAGGTCAACAGCCGTGAAACGGGGAACTTGCCCTGCTCGAGGACAGAAACCAATTCCTTGCCAAGTAAAGAGGAAGCTCCGACTACCGCCACCCGGTAACCTTCCTTAGCCGGTTTCATGCCGCGTGGACCTCTTCCGGTTGGGGCGGATGAGGCCGAATTTTCGAAACGATCCGCAGGACGATGCCGGAAATCGTGTAGGTGATAGCCAAGGCCATGAGGACCTGCTCAGAGAAGAACCATATTCCGCCGATGATAAGTCCGATGACGATGATGACGAGGTAAGACCGCCGCTTATGAAGGTCGAACACTTTGAAGCTGTAATAGCGCATGCGGCTCACCATCAGAAAACCCAGGAACCCGATCATCACGAGCCAGGCTGCGGAAATCTGCCAGGTGGTTATGGGTTGCTTATAGAAGTGGACGAAGGCCGCGACGAATCCCGCGCCGGCGGGGATGGGCATTCCCACAAAGAATCGCCGGTCGGAGGCCGGCTTGACCGTATCGATGTTGAAGCGAGCCAGACGTGCCGCCCCGCAAATTACGTAGAGGAAGGTAAGGATCCAGGGAGTGGCATGGATGATCTGGGTCACTTGCGGGGTGCCGGACGGCTCCACAATGGCGCGGACGCCCCAAACATAAGCCAACACTGCAGGTGCCACACCGAAAGTGACGACATCGGCCAGAGAATCCAACTCGCGCCCGAAGGGAGAGGCGGTATTCGTCATGCGAGCGATGCGGCCATCAAGGCCGTCGGCCACAATGGCCCAGCCGAGCGCCTTGGAAGCGTTGTCGAAGGCGATTGTCGCCAACGCACTTAACTCCGCGGCTTTCGAAGTGAGGGCGGCAGCAACTGAGGAACTGAGGTCCGCCGCTTTTGCAGCCAGGGCGGCGGCAGCCGAGGCGGCCAGATATTGCCCGGCGCGCTGGGTGGAAAGAATGGCGTAGTAGCCGCAGACCAGCGTTCCTACTGTAAACAGGCTCGGCAACACGTAAATGCCCCGGCGGATGCCGTGGCGCTCAATGGGCTTGGGGGTTTGTGGTTCCAAGGATGCTGCTCCCTGCCCGCACTCGGTCTCCGACCTTGACACGCCACTCGACCGTGGGGGCTACCAGCACGTCCACACGCGAACCGAATTTGATCATTCCTACACGCTCGCCACGCGCCAGCGAATCGCCTAAGCGCTTCCAGAATACGATACGGCGGGCCAACAAGCCAGCGATTTGCTTGACGACAACTATGCCCTGCTCACCCTCGACGGTGAAGATATTCTGTTCATTTTCGATAGAGGCCAAATCTTGTGAGGCAACCCGGAAAGAGCCTTTCTTATAGTCGATCGCCGTGATTTTGCCGGTGATCGGCGTCCGGTTTACGTGAACGTCAAGGGGCGACATGAAGATGCTCAATCGCCGCACAGGCCGATTTTCAAACTCTTCTTCGGCGAGTTGGACAACCAGGCCATCGGCTGGGGAAATGATGACACATGGTTCAGCGGGAACGGACCGGTCCGGGTCGCGAAAAAAGTTGAGGACCAGAAACGAGAGGACCGCGAAAAAGATGGTAACCAAGAGAAGGAAGAGACCTCGGTGGTGCAGCCAAAAGCCCATCAGTCCGCCAGCGATCAGCACGAGCGGCAAACCATACCAGTAGCCGTCCTTTACCATGGACCCTTATTATACACTGCCCCGTCGCCACGCGGGCCACGTGAGGCACGCAATCTGCGTACACCTCAACGGGGGCTGCTTGCGCCGCCGCTCCGCGTGATCCGAGTTCCCCACTTCATCCCGAATTCGGGTTGACTAGTGAACGGATTGGGCTTGCCGAACCAGTAATTCCATCTGGTCCTTCAACCGCAGCTTCAGCTTCTTCAGGCGCAACTCTTCCGTCTGTTCCTCTTCGGAGAGGTACGACTTAGCGGAAAGTGCATTGAGCTGAGATTTGTAACGGGCGTGTTCCTCGCGGAGACGTCGATATTCCTCGTTGCCGACCATCAAATGCTCCCGGACGGCCTCGGTAGGAGTGCTCATGGTAAGGCTACCTCCATTACAGGAATAGTACGTACAGGTTAAAACTAGCACAGCGCCGGTAACCGTTCAAGCTGGAAAGGGGTAAACAGAGGAAATCGCTGACTTGATTCTCTGGTCAATACTGCGAGGAGCGGAGAATTAGCGCGTCGGTCCGGGCAACGTGCACGATTCTGTCATACCTTGGCGGATTCGCGCTTCGACGTCTTCAACTGAACTTCATGTGGTAAAGCATCCAATAAACGACGACGCCCGTTATGGAAACATAGATCCACAGAGGGAGGGTCCAGACCGCGATGCGGCGATGCCGATCGAAGCGCTGCCGCCATGCCCGGTAAAGGGTCGTCAAAACCAGAGGGACGATTACCACAGCCAGGATCGTGTGGGAGCCGAGCAATGAAAGGTAAAAGGTGCGAACAGAGCCGTGTCCGGGGAATCGCGTTACACCATGAAAGTAGTGGTAGGTCAGATAGCAAATGAGAAAGACGATGGAAGTTCCGAATGCCGAAAGCATGCACGCCCGATGTGCGGGGATGTTCTTTTGCCGAATAAAGTAGAAGCCGCAGATCAACAGTATGGCGCTGGCGGCGTTCAGCGTGGCATCAACCAACGGGAGGAAATGAATCATTTGTGACCTGCGGTCGATTGGTCCGCGGCTTCACCGGGAGAGGCCCCTTTTCGGGACTCGTGCAGAATGCGCTGGAATTCCCCCGTGTAAATCGACCACGCAATATTCCCGCCGAAGACAGCCGCCAACGTAAGGCTGATCAGAGTCAGCCAGAGTCCATCGATGTTAAAGAAGCGGCCGGTGGTAAGTTCCCAAACTACGGCGGCCAACCCCATTGTGGCTAACCCCACACAGAAGGCTAGTAAGGCGATATCCTCGAACACAGTTCAGCACCCCTTCCGATTATAAGTTGTGGCGGTGACGCAAACCACCGCTACCCTTTATCCTCGCCAGCTTGATGTGGCCAATGCTGCTCAAAGGCGCCCTGTTCCGCTGAACAGCCAATCCACGGACGGCAGACTGGCGAATCCCTAAGCGACCTGGAGGGGAAAACCCTCGCCAGCGGCAGATACATGGGCTTTTTGACCCATACTCACGCAAGCCAAAGGCGGTCGGCTCGTAAACTGTCCAAAATCAATCGATTTCCTATGGCCCCTCAATTGCAATATTCCGCATCGTGACGAGTGTCCGGCTTACCCAGACCTTTTGCCCCAGAATGAAAAAGGAGGCCGAAACCATGGCACCTATCGATATCAAAGACATTTTAAGCCAACTCAGACTTCAGCGGGACATTTTGAAAGACGGCGGGTATGGCCGCTCCGTCCGCACGCCCCAGAAAGAGGAGCGCCTCTTTCGCGATTCCATCACCTGCCTGAACTTCTGTGAAGAAGTGGAAAAGCATCCCTGCAACGAATGCCTGCTGTGGGAATGGGTCCCTCAGGACAAAATGTATGAAAAAATTCCCTGCCACTTCATCCCGCTAAACGAGAGAGGCCAAAGCATTGCCCAACTGGAAGCAGCCGGGAAGCATGACGAAGCCGAGCAGGCGCTGCTGGCTTGGCTAGACTCCGCAATTCAGCAGTTGGAAGAACGGCTCGCCAAGTCGGAAGTCAGTTGTCCGTAAAACGCACAAGGATCGGGTGAGCCGATGATCCGGTGATCCGGAGAACGGGTGAGCAAGAACCCCAACGGGTTGCTCTATGCTCACCCCAGAACTCTAACCCTCGGACAACTTTCACCGGACCTTCACCAAATTGTCCGAGTAATCATACGGCCCAAAGACTAAAATGGCCGCGAGGGCACCAAACGCTAAAGATAGCGCTGTGATTCACCCGATCTCCTGATTGCCCCGTAGCGGACGTTCACCCAGCCGTTCGGTCCAACATCAATAAGGCAAAAACCATCGGCAAATATAGAATCGATGCCATCAGCAACTGCTTAGCGATGATGTTGGTTCGCTGGGCTGCCATGCGCGCGCCGCAATACAAGAATGCCGCACCCAGAATACCTGAGCCGATCAGATAAACGATTCCGGCGTGTCCCGTAAATGCTGGAATCAAGCTCACGGGCAGCAGCGCCAGCGTGCAAGCGACAATTTGTCGCACCGTGGCGCGGCCGTCGTGGTCGTTCCGCGGCAGCATCTGCAATCCGGCTCGCGAATAATCTTCACGGTACATCCAGGCGATCGCCAGAAGATGCGGGAATTGCCAAAGGAACAGAATGGCGTACAGCACCCAAGCCTGGGGGTCCAAACTGTTACGGACGGCTGCCCAGCCGATCAGCGGCGGCATGGCACCGGGAAATGCTCCGACCAGCGTGCAGAGTGGCGTGCGTCGCTTGAGTGGCGTGTAGAAGACCAGATAGCTGCCTAAGGTCGCCAGTGCCAGCGCGCTGGTAAGGGGATTGGCAGCAATCCACAACTCCGCGCCGCCAACCACGGAAAGTAAAATGCCAAACCACAGCGCGCGTCCGTGTGCCAAACGTCCCGCCGGCAGCGGACGGTTGGCGGTTCGGCGCATGAAGGCGTCGGTGCGGCGCTCAAGATACTGGTTGAGCGTGCCCGTGCCGCTGGCCACCAGCAACGTTCCCATCAGGGTATGGAACAACAACCAGCCGTTCACCGCGCCGCCGGCGGCCAGATAGAACCCCACCAGCGCGCTGACCAGAACCAGGAAGTTGACTTCCGGCTTGGTGAGCGTCCAGTAATCCGCCAAGTGGTTGAGCCATGTCGTGCTTCCACCCGACCGGAGTACAGCGCTCTGCGCCAGCGGGACGTTGTTTTGCGAACCGTAGGTCATTTTGTCGTCAAGTGCCCTGAAGTATTGCGGGTAACCAACTCGGCGCTCATCACGCCGCCCAAATCTGAAACTGTTTCGCGGGTTACCACCCTGCGCTCGTTGCGTCGGCTAGGTCTCAAACTGCTCCGCGGGTAACCACCCCCGGCGGTAGCACGCCGTCCCTTCTGAATCAGGAGGGGAGTTCCTAAAAGCTCCTCGCACTCCCTTCAGCATTCAGAATTCAGCATTCACAATTCCATTATGTCGTCGCCTGGTGCGGTGTGGAAGCGACCTTCAATTCCTGCTTCGGAACGGAGACAAACCGGCGCGCCTGATAAGTAAGATACAGGCTGGTTACCAGCACCAGCGCACCCACGGCGACGTGCGCCGTCGTGATGTCCACTACGGGTGGCAGCGGCTGGGGAGCGTTCCGTGCTTCAATTTTCATAATGAGCGAGCCGATGCCCAGAAAGAGCTGTGCGACCAGCAGTCCCCCCAGCAACAGGGCCGGATGCAACAAGCCCGGCTGATTGGAGAAGCGCATCAGGACGGTGGAGACGACCCAGCCGATCAGCAGCGTCACCACGCAGGCACCCACCACATGCGGGACGATCGAGACGCGCGGAAGCAAGCTGGAAATCGGCGCCGGCGCCGGATAAGCCGTCGTGATTCCTTGCGGAGTATGACGGTAGACCGCGCCCAGAATCAATTGCACCAGAATGACGCCCGTCGTGACGGTGGTCAGTAGCTGAAGCGAAGGCGTGGACGGGTCTTCCACCTTGGCCTCGTCCCATCGCCAGTCAGCGGAAGTAAAAAAGGCCAGGCTGGCGGCGAGGCAGAAGAAAATTTGCGCCAGAGTGGCATGCGCCGTGGAAATCGCCACGGGCAGAAAGAACAGCACGGTGACCCCACCCAATACTGCTTGTGCCAGCACCGCCATGACCGCGGCGAACCCAACCCATCGAATCCAGCGCCGCGAGTCCTGGCGCCAAATCCAGATGGCGAGGAGGATCGTAAAAATGCCCACCGTTCCCGCAATCATGCGGTGGCCATGCTCAAACTTCACTCCTCCCACCATGCGCGGCATGCGGAAGGTGCCGAACGAGGTGGGCCAGTCGGGTACCGACAGGCCCGCGTCGTTGCCGGTCACCAGCGCTCCGGCAACAATCAGAAGAAAAGTGCAAAACGCGACAAACGCCGCGTAACGATGAAGCCAAGGATGGTATTCGTTCATGGTCGTTACCTAGCTCTAAAGGGATAAATCGGGTGATCGGGTGATCCGATGATCGGGTGAATAACAACATCTGCCGGTGGCTCGCTCAGTTCACCTGCCTCCCGACCACCCGATCGTTCGATCACCGACAAGTCCCGGAACTTATTCCGATACTTATAGACTACCACAATGAAGAGGGCAAAAAACACCATGGGCGGCACGAGTAAAATCAGAACTCCGTTGGCCAGAGCCGCTTTGGCGCCCGACCTTGCCGCATCCGCGCTGGTGTAGCACATCGCGCAGCCCTGGGCGTGGAGAACGTCCGGCAGGACGAAAAGAGCGAAGGCAAAAGTCAAAAGGATCAAGGATGAAAACCGTTGACGCAAGGTTGAACGCTGAAGGCGCGGGCCGTGAACTTGCGACGCCAAATCGTGCGGACTTTCTTGCATTCCCATCTCTTTGTTTGCGATCTATCGACCGGAAATTAGATTCCCAATGCTTCCAATCGCCAAATCCTTGCCGAATCCTTAAACCTTCAACCTGGATTTTTCATCTTTGATCCTTGAGACTTCATCCTTCGTTCTAGTGCGGTCTCATGTGCAAGAGCCGCAGGCTGTCGGGAAGAAAGATGTTCATCAAGACAATCACGATGACGAGCGCCGGCATCAGGGTGGCGGCCATGCTGGCGCGCTCGTAGCGCAGGTGCATGAAGTAGGCGATGATCAATGCTGCCTTCACCACCGAAAGTCCCATCAGCAGGACGAGCATCAGCCTCAATTCCAAGTGTTTGTAACCGAGAAAAACTTCCACGGCCGTCAGCGCCAGCAGCCAAAACCAGACGATCAGGAAGACCCGGGTCGAGCCCTCAGGGTGCGTGTGTTCGTTTGGTGCGTGCATTAAACCTCCTTGCTATTGCCGATTTTCGATTGTCGATTTTCGATTGAAACCCTACCCACTGATGCTGTCTGCGCGAAGCGCTTTGGACTGCGGTAGCAGCAGCTACCGCCTTTCGTTCACTGACCCATACGGCAGTGTCGCCTTGATCGCAGCCGAAAAGCGGTTGCTTCGCGGCCACAGTCTAAGGCGGCCTTTACCCGCTATCGACAATCGAAAATCCCCAGCTTTCCAGCGGCGGACCGAGGGCTACGGGCAATTCATCGCGTCTAGGTTTCCTGCTCAACACCACCCCGTCGCAAAGGGCGCCACCCCTCCTCGTCCGAGAAGGGGAGCCTTTAACAACTCCCCTCCTGAATCAGGAGGGGAGGCGCAGTCGCGCCGGGGTGGTTTCGAGCCCTTGCCCCCTTTAACCCATCTTGATCGAGAGAATGTACACCAGCGGAAAGATGAACATCCAGACCAAGTCAACGAAGTGCCAATACAGTCCTGCCACCTCGACGTCTTCCGCACTCAGCTTGCCCTTGCCAAACCAGCCGGCGACGATGCCCAGGTAAATAACTCCGCAAAAGACGTGGGTCATGTGCAAGCCGGTCAGGGTGAAGAATGCAGCGCCGAATAGTGGCGATCCCCAGGGGTTATGGAACAGCTTGACGCCCTCGCCAAACAGTCCCACCCACTCCGTGGCGTGGATTACCACAAACAGCAAGCCGCCGAACATCGTAGCCAAAATCCATTTCACCGCCGAAGAGCGCTGGTCGCGTTTGGACGCCTGCACTGCCATCACCATGGTGACGGAACTCGATAGCAGGATGAACGTCATCACCGTGGCCTTAACCAGGGCGGGATAAAACTCGAAGGGCGTCGGCCAGTTATCGCTAGCTACGCGCACATAGCAGTAAGCCATCAGCAGAGCGCCGAAGGTGATGGCGTCGGACATGATGAACAGCCACATGCCGAGCTTCTTCGACCCCGTGGCAAACGGCGCGACGCCGCCTCCCCACGCGGACTCATGTACACCCTCTAAGCTCGGGTTGATTGCTTCATGCGTTGCCATCGTGTGTGTCCTTCCCTCGCGTTATTTGAAGGGAGCAGCGGATCGGGTGATCCGATGATCGGGTGATCGGGTGAACAAAGGGCAACTTGCACCGCAAATGTTCTCTGTTCACCTGATCACCGGAGCAAAGGATCGCATGAGCACAATCCCAAACCGAATGTTTCGATGCTTTATTCATCCGATCTCCCGATCACGCGATCTCCCGATTCCTACGCCCATCTCGTCAGCAAAAAGAATAGATAGATCCACAGCCCGTCCATAAAGTGCCAGTAGATGGCCGTGACATCGAGCGCGGTGCGGCGTTCGCGTCCACAGGCCATCCGCCCCGCGTGAAGCGCCACGTAGCCGAGCGCCAAAACGCCGCCCAGTAGATGCACGCCGTGCGCCGCAGTCAAAACGTAGAAAAATGAGCTACTGGGATTCGTGGCCAGGTAAACCCCGCGCGCCGCGAGCTCGCGCCAAACTATGAGCTGTCCGGCAAGAAAGGTGACGCCGAACGCCACCGTCACCGCGAGCCAGCGAATGAAATGCTTCACCGCATTTTGCG
>Ga0207101_1096_pt1 | contig 16877 bp, 13 predicted proteins | sample Alteio_BWMinHeat_83_FD_153581 | JGI IMG/M metagenome (GOLD analysis project Ga0207101, IMG submission 153581) | Enriched cells from forest soil in Barre Woods Harvard Forest LTER site, Petersham, Massachusetts, United States -... | ecosystem: Environmental > Terrestrial > Soil > Temperate forest >...
GCTGATGGGCGAGCCACAGGGCGGGAAAGAAGGGTAGGTGCTCGAGGCGCTTGAGCCATTGGGCACGCCAACCCTCGCCCACCAATGCCGGATCTGCCGGTCGTGCCTGATAGCCCAGCATGATCGTGCCCCACCACAGATTGTCGTTGAGCAGCGTGCCTCCCATGTAGTGAATGTCATCGGCGTATCGGTCATCGGTCGAGCAGACGGTGATGATCGCCTTGAGCGCCGGCGGGCGCAGGGCCGCGACCTGCAGGCAGTTGAACCCGCCCCAGCTCTTGCCCATCATGCCGACGGAGCCGGAGCACCAGGCCTGTGTGGCAAGCCAGGCGATCACCTCGCAGGCATCGCCAAGCTCGAGCGGCAGGTACTCGTCGTCCATCAATCCGTCGGATTCGCCGCTGCCGCGCATGTCGACCCGGATGGCGGCATAACCGTTCTGGGCGAACCAACCATGCATCGGCTCGTCGCGCGCCCGCGTGCCGTCGCGTTTGCGGTAGGGAATGTATTCGAGGATGGCGGGAACGGGCTTTGCTTCGGCATCGTCAGGAAGCCACAGCCGTGCCGCCAGTTTGGTGCCATCACGAAGAGGAATGTAGAAATGTTCGATGGTTCGGACGTTCAAGGCTCAAATCCATGTAGAAATGGCAGACAATAGGCTTTGACAGGCAATGTATTTGCTATCACCGCGAACGGGGCGAGGCTCGGCGATCCAACGTGGCAGTCGGCGAAAGACTGAATTGCCTCACTTGGTTCGCGATGACGCTGAAGGAAGATTTCCCGGGTGCGCGGATGTCTCGTTCGTACCTTGGACCCACTTTTGGAGGCAGGGGAAGGTGCGCACGGGACGCCCACCCGGAAAGATCAAGCCACCTTGCGGGTGGCCAGGATTTTGTCGAGCCAATGGGTGTCCATTTCCGGCACGGAAGTGATGAGCTTTTCCGTGTAGGGATGGAAGGGCGGGGAAAAGATCTCGGCCGTCGGCCCCTGCGCGATGATCTCGCCCTTGAGCATCACCGCGGTACGATGCGCGATACGGCGCACCGTACCAAGATCGTGGGTGATGAAGATATAAGCGAGCCCGAGATCGTCCTGCAGGCCCTTGAGCAGCTTGAGGACTTCCTCGGCTACCAGCGGGTCGAGCGCCGATGTCGGTTCGTCGCAGATGATCACTTCTGGCTCGGCCGCCAGGGCGCGGGCGATGCAGACGCGCTGCTTCTGGCCGCCAGAAAGCTGGCCGGGACGGCGATCCGCGAACTCCTCGGGCAGGCCGACCTGATGCAGCAGTTCAAGCACGCGCTTGCGGACATCCCCGCCCGACCGGTTGAAGTAGAACTGAACTGGGCGGCCAATGATCTGAGCCAGAGTCTGGCGCGGATTGAGCGCCACGTCAGGCATCTGATGCACCATTTGCAGGCGGCGCAGGATGTCCTTGCTGCGCTCGCCCAGCGCCGGCGGCAGCGTCTTGCCGTCGAGCGAGACATCGCCTTCCCAGCGCGGCAGCAGCCCGACGACGATGCGCGCGATCGTGCTTTTGCCCGAGCCGGACTCGCCCACCACCGCCAGCGTTTCACCCTTGGCGAGGACGAAGGAAGCGTTCTTCACGATCGCCACCGGGCCGTAACCGGCGGTGACATTCGTCATGGAAAGCACGGGCTGGGCGCCCTTCAGGGGCTCTGTGAGTTGGAGATGCTCGGCCTCGCGCCGTTCGTTGACGAGGGCGCGGGCATAGTCTGTCCTCGGTGCTTCGAGAACCTGCTGCGCATCGCCCACCTCGACCATCTTCCCATGGCGCAGGACCATGATGCGGTGGGCGATCTGCGCAACGACGGCGAGATCATGGGTGATGTAGAGCCCGGCCGTGCCGAATTCGCGGATGAGGTCACGCAGCAACGCGAGCACCTCGATCTGCGTTGTCACGTCGAGAGCCGTGGTCGGTTCGTCGAGCACGATGACGTCGGGCCGGCAGCTCATCGCCATCGCCGCCATAGCGCGCTGGAGCTGACCGCCCGAGACCTGATGCGGATAGCGTCCACCGATCGTATCGGGATTGGGCAATTGCAGGGTCCGGAATAGCTTCTTGGCATAGGCTTCGGCCTCGGGCCGCGTCATCACGCCATGGACCACCGGCGCCTCGCAGACCTGGTCCATCAACGTCATGGACGGGTTGAACGAGGCGGCGGCGCTTTGTGCGATATAGGCGATGCTCTTGCCGCGGAAGTTACGGCGCTGCGCCGCCGTGGAGGCGCGAAGTTCGGTGCCATCCAGCGTGATGCTGCCACCGGTGATGCGCATGCCGGCACGGGCATAGGCCATCGAAGCCAGGCCGATGGTCGATTTGCCGGCACCCGATTCACCGATCAGGCCGAGGATCTCACCGCGCCGGAGCGTGACGTCGACATTGTCGACGAGCACGCGCCCGGTGATGGTTTCGACACGGAGCTTTTCAAGCTCGAGGATCATATCATCTGCCATCGTGTCCCCCTTACATTTCTGCCTGCGCGCCCGACGGGCGGGCATCGATTGAAAGGAACCAATCGACGACGAGATTGATACCGACGGTGAGAAGGGCGATCGCGGCGGCCGGATAAAGTGCTGCCGCTCGGCCCAGTTTGAGGCTGGTGATGTTGTCGCGCACCATGCCGCCCCAATCGGCATAAGGCAGCGGCACACCGAGGCCGAGGAAGCTCAGGGCCGCGATGAAGAGGAAGTTAAAACAAAAGCGCAGACCGAATTCCGACATCAGCGGCGCCGCCGCGTTCGGCAGGATTTCACGCCAAACCACCCACCATATCCCCTCGCCGCGAAGCTTGGCCACCTCGACGAAATCGAGCGAGGCGAGGTTCATGCCGAGCGCGCGGGCAAGGCGGAACACACGGGTCGAATCGAGGAAGGCGATGGTGAGGACCAGCGATGTCAGGGACTGGCCGAAGATCGACAGGATCATCAGCGCCCAGATCAGCAACGGCACCGAAAGCACGATGTCAACCGCACGCGACAGCACAATGTCGATCCATCTGCCGGTAACGGCGGCGACGAGCCCCAACGTGATGCCGATGGCGAACGACAGCAGGGTCGTCACCAGCGCGATGCCGATGGTGAGGCGCGCGCCATAAAGCAGGCGCGTGAACATGTCGCGACCGATCTGGTCCGTTCCAAGCCAGCTCGCCGAGGACATGCTCGACCAGATCTTGCCGACGGTCTGCGTTTCCGTATAGGGGCTGAGTGCCGGGCCGGCGAGTGCGATCACGACATTGAGGAGAATGATCAGGAGGCCGATGACAGCTGTAAGCGGCGCCTTGTGTCCGAAGATTTTCATGGTGCCCTCTTACCGTGGGTGCCGCAGGCGCGGATTGAGGATGATCGCAAGTACGTCGGCGACCGTATTCAGTAGAATGAATACGGTGGCGAACAACATGCCGCAGGCTTCGATGACCGGGATATCGCGTTTGGTCACCGCGTCGATCATGTATTGCCCGACGCCGGGATAGGTGAAGACCTTCTCCACCACGACGACGCCAACGACGAGGTAGGCAACGTTCAGCGCCACCACCGAAATGATCGGCGACGCCGCGTTCGGCAGCGCATGCATGGCGACCACGCGCGAACGCGTCATGCCTTTCAGGAACGCCATTTCGACATAGGGCGTCGACATGATCGACAGTACCGAATTGCGTGTCATGCGCATCATATGCGCCGTCACCAGGCAGGTCAGGGCTACGGCCGGAAGGAAGGTGACGTAAAGCCGGGTGAAGAAGTTCATATCGTCATTGACGGTCGCCAGCGGCGGGAACAGGCGCCAATAGCCGGCGAAGACCAGGATGAGCACGCCGCCGATGAAGAATTCCGGCATCGAGATCGCAACCAGCGCCAGCACATTGGCTGCGCGGTCCGCCGGCCTGCCTTCGGTGATGGCGCAGGTGATGCCTGTGATGATGGCCAGCGGCACCGCGATCAGGGCGGCGTAGGTCGCCAGGAACATCGTGTTGGTGAAGCGTGGCCACAGATCCTTCACGATCACGTTCTGGTTGGTATACGAGACGCCGAAATCACCATGCGCGAGGATATTCCAAAGCCAGGATATGTAGCGCCACCAGGCCGGCTGATCGAGCCCGATGCTGTGGCGGAACGCGGCTACCGTTTCGGGTGTCGCCGACTGGCCGAGAGAGGCCGTCGCCGCATCGCCAGGCAGGAGCAAAGTGAGGACGAAGATGATGAGGGAAATGACGAAAAGCGTCACTATGCCCTGGAAGATGCGCCAAAAAACGAGACGTAGCACTATGGCGTCCTTTCGACCGGAGTTTAACGAAACCCGACCACGGCGCAGTTCCCCCCGCCCGTGTTCGCGATCGATCGTCGTGAAAGGAAAAGGGGCGAGGCACCTTGCGTACCCCGCCCCCTGATGTCAGGCGAACCAGCCCTTTTCGGCGATACGCTGATCACACATGTCGTAGCGCGGATGGGGGGCGGTGCCCATGACCTTCTTGGAATAGCCATCCAGATAATCGCCGACGGCGTAGCAGACCATGCCGCCATCGTCGTGGATCATTTTCTGCGCCTCGGCATACATCTGCGTACGCTTGGCTTCGTCGGTCTCGACGCGGGCCGCGATCAGCACCTTGTCGAAATCGGGGCGCTTCCAATGGGTGTCGTTCCAGTTCGCCGTCGACAGGAAAGTCTGCGACAGCTGGAGGTCGACGGTGGGGCGGCCACCCCAATACACCGCGCAGAACGAATCCTTCAGCCAGACATTGGACCAGTAGCCGTCGCCCGAAACGCGCGTGACCGCGAGGTCGATGCCTGCCTGCTTCATCGCTTCCTGATAGAGCACGCCTGCGTCGGTCGCACCCGAATAGGCGCCTTCAGAGACCTTGAGCTCCAGCTTCGGGCTGCCGGCCTTCTTGTAGTGGAACGTCGCCTTGTCGGGATCATAGGCGAACTGTTCCACGTCCTTGGCATAATACTTGTTGGAGGGGCTGATGGTGGTGTCGTTGCCGATCGTGGCATAGCCCTGATAGACGGTGTCGACGATCTTCTTGCGGTCCATGCCGTATTTGAGCGCCAAGCGCGCATCGAGGCTGGTGTAGGGATCAACGTCGCACAGCGCAACGAAGGCGAAGCGGTTGCCCGTGCCCTTGGTCTGCACCACGCTGGCATCCGGCGAAGAAGACAGGATGTCGATGGTCTTGGGATCGAGGCGGTTGATCGCATCAACCTGGCCGGAGATCAGTGCCTGGAGGCGAGAAGCCGAGTCGGGGATGTACTGGAGCTCGATCGAGTCGAAATTGCCGCGATTGGGCTTCCAGTAATTTCCGGTGTTCTTGGTCACCAGGCGCACGCCTGGCTCGAAGCTCACTAGTTTGTAGGCACCGGTGCCGTCAGGCTTGGAAAAGTCCTTGAAGCCATTGGGCAAGCAAAGGACATGATAGTCCGACAGATTGAAGGGAAGGTCGAGGTTGCCGTCGCTCAGCGTGATCTGGATCTGGTTGGCGCTCAGCTTCTTGATATCGGTGATCGAACTCAGGAGGTCCTTTGCCGCAGACTTGGTGTCGCCGCGATGCAGGTTGAGCGAGTAGATCACGTCATCGGCGTCGAGGGTCTTGCCGGAGTGGAAGGTGACGCCCTTGCGGACGTTGAAGATCCACTCCTTGGCACCCGGTTTGGCTTCCCAGCTCTCAAGCAGTTCACCGGTGGCCGAACCATCGGGGCCAATCTCGACCAGGCCATTCCAGATCTGGTAGCCATAGGAGATCGGAATAGAGTCGGCGTAGGTGGTCGGATCAAGGCTGTCCGAAGCCGAGCCGCCCTCCATTCCCAGGCGCAGCGTGCCGCCTTTCTTGGGGGTGTCGTCTGCGAGGGCGGGGCCGCCCAGCATGCCCAGAGCTCCGAAGCTCAGGCCCAGCGCTGCAGCGCTCTTCATCAATTCGCGACGGTCGAGAATCAGTCCCGAACCATGCGCATTAAAGCTCTTACCCGTCATGTCTATGTTCCCTGCGGCTCGTCTGGATGAAGTCGCGCTCGTTATTCCGAGCGTTCAACTGGCCCACTATCGTGTCTCGCATCGGGGTGCGCAAGAGAGATACAAACGACATCAAATAACCGCGAGGCGACGTTCGTTCATTTTTTCATGATGGAGCATCGGCGGGCAAATTTCTGGTTTGGCCCGGGAGCAAGCGGTTTTTTCGCCAGATTTTCTGTAAAATCCCCGCTCTCCAGCGAGATTAAGGCTCAAAAACCAACCATCCGAAAAACGAAAATACATGTCGTATTTGAACTATTTGGATTAACTGTAACACCGAAACCTTTGAACGCTTTGCGGCAAATTGATAAAAAACCCCGGCTTGCAGCCGGGGTTCTTGTCTCGCGGGACACGCAATTGTCGTATTGGCGTCTCGCCGTCCTCTCGGGCAGCCCGCAATATCAGTGGTGTACGGTTTCGCCATGCAGATTGATATCGAGGCCCTCGACTTCGACTTCCTTGCTCACACGCAACCCGATCGTGAAATCGATCAGCTTCAGGATGATGAAGGTGACGATGCCGCAATAGAAGAAGGTAACGACAACACCGAAGGCCTGGATGCCGAGCTGGCCGAAATTGCCGTCGATCAGCCAGCCCTTGCCAGCCGAGTTGACGGCATTGGAAGCGAACACGCCCGTGAGGATGGCGCCGAGGGCACCGCCCACGCCATGCACGCCCCAGGCGTCGAGCGCGTCGTCATAGCCGAACACCTTCTTCATATGCACGGCGGAGAGGTAGCAGACGACGCCGGCGAGAATGCCGATGGCCAGGGCGCCCGTCGGATCAACGAAGCCCGAGGCCGGCGTGATCGCAACGAGGCCGGCGACAGCGCCCGAGATCATGCCGAGGATCGAGGGCTTCTTGGCGACTATCCATTCGGCGAACATCCAGGCCAGCGTGGCTGCGGCGGTCGCGATCTGGGTCGCGGCCATCGCCATGCCGGCATTGACGTTGGCGGTCACGGCCGAACCGGCGTTGAAGCCGAACCAGCCCACCCACAGGAGCGAAGCGCCGGCGAGGCTGAGCACGAGGTTATGCGGCGCCATGTTCTCTGTGCCGTAGCCGACGCGCTTGCCGAGGACGAGACAACTCACCAGGGCAGCCGTGCCGGCATTGAGATGCACGACGGTGCCGCCGGCATAGTCGAGCACGCCATCACCGCCGAGCATACCCCCGCCCCAGACCCAATGGGCGATCGGGCAGTAGACGAAGATCAGCCACAGGCCCATGAACCACATGAAGGCCGAGAATTTCATGCGATCCGCGAAGGCGCCGGCAATCAGGGCAGGCGTGATGATCGCGAATGTCATCTGGAAGCACATATAGACCGATTCGGGGATCGTCGGCGCCAGCGAACTGGTGACGCCGACGCCCATCGGACGCAGGAAAGCGTAGGCGAAGCCACCGAGATAGGCCTGGTGCGAACCGCCATCCGTGAAGGCGAGGCTGTAGCCGATGATCATCCACAGCACGCTGACCAGGGCCGTACAGGCAAAGCTCTGCCCCACCACCGCCAGCACGTTCTTCTGGCGCACCATGCCGCCATAGAAGAGGGCAAGGCCCGGAATGGTCATCATGAGAACGAGCGCGGTCGAGGTCAGCATCCAGGCGGTGTCGCCCGTATCGATCTTTGGCGCGGCGGGAGCTGCGGCCGGTGCTGCGGCAGTTGCCGCGTCCGTCGCGGTCTGCGCCAAGGCAGGCAATGCTACCAGCAGGCTCGCCGCGATCAGCGCAGGCACCGCATATTTGAGGGAACGCGAAAGTGTCATCGAGCAATATTCCTGTCTCGTGAGATTGGGGTGCGAAGGCGCGCTCTAGAGCGCGTCGCCATCGCGCTCGCCGGTGCGGATGCGCACGGCCGTTTCGATCGGCGTGACGAAGATCTTGCCGTCGCCGATCTGGCCTGTCTTGGCGGCCACGGTGATTGCATCGATCACCTTGCTCACCAGCTCGGTGGCGACGGCGACCTCGATTTTCAGTTTGGGCAGGAAACTTACCGCATATTCGGCACCGCGATAAATTTCCGTGTGCCCCTTCTGCCTGCCGTAGCCCTTGACTTCGGTCACGGTCAGACCGTGCACGCCCAGGGCCGTGAGCGCGTCGCGCACCTCCTCGAGCTTGAACGGCTTGATGATGGCCATCACTATTTTCATGCTGTGTTATCCCCAATCGGGAACCGGCGCGGCCGGTCCCGGACACGAGTTTCACCACAATGAGGATCCTCCGGATGGAGGGCGCATTGCAGCCTGTTCCTTGCCTATCAAGTGGCGTGCCAACCCAGGCGCGCTGTGCTAAGATTATGATATCTATGATGAAAACCATCATGTGCTGCATTTGGAATCAATGATAAGCACGGGTCGTGCACAAAAATTGGGCAAACCGATCGCAATTGCGGCAATCGTGTGTCGGCCCCTCCCGACACTGGACGATCCTTGTGCACCTGCGGCGGAGACAGGCGAAAGCGTGACGATTTCAGACACGCGCCTGGACAATCACCTCGCACTTGTCGACGGCCGTATCGTCCAGCTCACTGGCCTTGATCTCGCCTCGCTCGCCTTCCACCCCTCCGCCCCTCTACCCCTGGCGGGCAAGGAGGCGACGCTCGTGGAGGCGGATGCGCCAGATCGTCACGGTGCTGTTCATGACATCGTCTACATGGAAGGCGAGGACCTTTCTTTTGCCCTGGTGACATTAGGGAAGGCGAGAACCAGGCCCGCTATTGGGGAAGATGTGTGTTACGCAGAATTAATCACTGCAGTGGACAATGCCCGTCGGGCCCGGCTTGGCCTGTGGACCGATCCGGGCTATGCAGTCGCCGACGCGGCGTCCCGCAAGCCGTGTCCCGCCACGCTGATGCTTTTGCAATCGTGGCAGGACAGGTTCAGCACGTTGGAGTGACGAAGACGATTGTGTGGATCGATTTCGGCAACATCTGGCGTGAGGACGTCACCGTGGCCGTTCCGCGCAAGCAATGGCCACGTTTTGAAGCTGCCGGCCTGACCAAGGCGGGGTTGGAGGGCAGCTTTATTCGGGCGCGCGGGGTGGTCACGATGCGTGACGGGCCGCGCATCGAGATTAAAGAGCCGGCGGCGATCGAACAGATCGCGCCGGTGGTACCGTAAGCGAGGTGGAATGGGGGTGCTGAAGGCGATGGGATGGAACTGGCTCAGGCTGGGGGCGCTGACACTTGCGCTCGGCCTGTCGTCTTGTGCCTCGATCGCTGACAATGACGCACCCGCCCAGACTGCAAAACCGATCGCGGCCGCGCTGCCTCTGGAAGCCCCGCGCGTGATCGCGCCGCCCAATGCCGACGAACGCGAGAATGATCGGCTGCTCAGCGCCTATGGCGGCGCCTATCACAATGGCAGTCTCGATCGCTATCTCGACGACCTCGTCCAGCGCCTGGCCGCGCAGTCGGACCGGCCGGACATATCCTATCGCCTGACGGTGCTGAATGCCGCTTCGATCAACGCCTTCGCCCTGCCCTCCGGCCGGCTCTATGTCACGCGCGGGCTGCTGGCCCTCGCCAATGACGATGCGGAGATCGCAGCCGTCGTCGCCCATGAAATGGCGCATGTCTCGGCCAAGCACGCTTTGGCGCGGGCCAATCTCGAGCGCAAGTCGCAGCTGGTCTCCAGCGTGATGACCGATGTGCTGCACGATCCCGTCGGCGGCCGCGCCAGCGAGCAGCGCGCGCAGATCAGCCTCGCCAGCTTCTCGCGCCAACAGGAACTCGACGCAGACCAGATCGGTATTCGCACCATCGCCAAGGCTGGTTTCGACCCCTATGGCGCCGCACGCTTCCTCACCTCGATGCGGCGGCAGGTCGAAGCGCGGGGACGGCCTACCACACCGGACTTCCTGTCGACCCATCCCTCCACGCCCGAACGCATTCAAAGGGCGAATGAGGAAGCACAGGCCTATGGGCCGCCCGGTACTGGAGAACATGACAAATACCGCTACTTGTCGGTCATCGACGGCCTGACCTATGGCGAAGATCCCAGTCAGGGCTTTATGCAGGGCCGGGTATTCTGGCAGCCGCGCCTGGGCTTCACCTTCACCGCGCCGCCCGGCTTCACGCTGGAGAACACGCCGCAAGCCATTCTCGGCATCGACGGCAATGGCCGGGCACTCCGTCTCGATACCGTCAAGCCCAAGGATGGCCAGTCGCTCTCTGCCTATCTCGGCTCGGGCTGGATCAGCGGTGTCGACACCGGATCGATCACCACTCAGTCCATCAACGGCAACGAGGCCGCCACCGCGTTCGCCCGTGGGCAGGATTGGAGCTTCCGGCTCTATGCCATTCGCTTCGGCGACGATGTCTACCGCCTGATCCTGGCCGCCCGCGACCTCAATCCAGCCACCGACACGCTGTTCCAGCAGACGGCGGGAACGTTCCGTCGCATGTCGGCCGAGGAACAACGCAATGTCCATCCCGAACATATCGACATCGTCACGGTGCGGGCAGGCGACACCCTGCAGTCCCTGGCTTCGCGGATGGTCGAGCCGCAGGATCAGCTCGACAATTTTCTCGTGCTCAACGGTTTGGACGCCGACGCCCAGATCAAACCCGGCGATCGCGTGAAAGTCATTGCCCAATGAGGCCGCTGCACTGTCGGTTGGAGGATGGCTTTTACAGCAGACCGCAAAATACTTTTGGCGAGATTATGCAATAGGCGAATTTTCCAGCCTCAATTGCAAGTTATGCATTGGATATCCTACCCGCCCGAAGGCATGTAACCTTAGGGAATGTAGACAAGCGCCGTTATGCATTTGCGGATGCTCAGCCGCCAAGCGCTGCTTACTGCTTGGGCCTGCAGCCGCCAGCGCCGCTTTACCTGGCAAGACGATAGCAGCCGGATTAGGGCAGGAGTGGACCTCCCCCTTTTTTCTATGCTTTTGCGCTATCGGACCCATTAGGCTGCAACCGCTCCGGAGCAGCGGAGCCAACTACACGGGCTGCGCCCCATGATGCTTGTCGCGCTTGGATGCTTGTCGTGCTTGGATGCTTGTCGCGCTTGGATGCTTGTCGTGCTTGGATGCTTGTCGCGCTTGAGGGCCGCGTTTCGTCGCGGCCGCAGATCAAGATCCCGTAGCCCCTCTTGCTTCCGATGATCTCAAGAGACTTGGACACGGTGTTGATCGAAACCGGCGCCACTGTCGCAAGAGTATTTGGAATGGCCTTGCCTTGCAGATTCCTCATAGCTTTTTCCAAGCGTTAGCATATGATTTGCTCGATAGGGCCGCCAGCGCCGCGATTTGTTTACGTTTTCGAGCCACCAAGCGCAGCTTCGCCTGCCTCTATCAAGCTACCAATGCTACTTTCTATCTGCGAACATTTAGCGGAGGATGTAGAATCGAGAAGGCTTTGCAACTTCCTGTATTTTTGGTCCCGTTTTACATGCGGGTCACCATTCGGTGAACGAGCCGAAACTGTGCATCAACGCACTTTTAGACGGCGCTGAAAGTGTCAATATCGACAGGCTGGACGGACCTGACAGTGTCTTCCGGCAAAGAACCCAGCCTCAGGAGGCATCTATGAAAATTCTACTTGCTGCCGCACTCGCCGCCGGTGGCCTTGTGGCAACAGCCCAGGTCTCATCTGCCATGACCATCGCTCCGCAGGCCTCCGCGGCTTCTGCCCTCGTGCAGGACGTGGCTTATGGCTGCGGCCCCGGCTGGCACCCCAATCCCTGGGGGCGCTGCGTGCCGAACGCGCGGGTCTATTATTACCACCCGCCGGTCTATTATTACCATCCGCGGGTCTACTATTACGGTGGGCCCGTCTATCGCTACGGCTATCCTCGCTACTACCGCTGGTAGTCAGTGATTGGCTCTGTTCCCGCCAGCGGTGCCGCCGTTGGCGGGAGCCTTATGCCTTTGCACTCAGCGTGAAGCCGCCTCTGCGGCCACCAATGCCATACTCTCGGCGAAATCGCCGCCGCCTTCCCCAAACTGTCCAGCCCTACCAGCCGCCTTCCCGGATCGCATCGGCAAGCCGGGACACGTCCGGCCCGCTAGGGCGATCTTCCTGCAGGCGGTCGACATGGGCGCGAACGAAGTCATGGATGCGGACCGTACCAGCCCCGAGCGGGACACCGCCGCGCAGGTCGATGGCTTGGGCCGCCACGATCATCTCGCAGGCGGCCAGAACCAGCAGCCGCTCCGCGCTCTCGGCAAGCTTGGTGACCGCAGCCGGCGCGTTGGCGGCGTGGTCCTCAACCCCGTCGGCGGCGTGCAGCAAAGCGAGGGTGGCGGGCTGGGCGCGCGCCCTGACCTCACCTTCCAGCGCGCTTATCGCCTTCTGCAGCGTCGCGAATCCGGCACGGCTCTGCCCCATCGGGGTGAGAAATCGCGGCTGGTCGGAGTAGGAAGGCGACATCAGTTTCAGCGCGCGCTGCGCCGAGATCGTGGCGACATGCGACAAGGCCTGAGCCAGCGCCTCGAAGCGCAGCGTGAAACAGGTCATGTCGAAATTGCCATTGGAAAGCAATTGGCCGCCGACGATGACGGGATTGTCGCCCGAATGGTTCAGTTCGAGCACCACCATCGCCTCCGCCTCGGCGAAGGTGGTGCGCGCCGCGCCATGGACCGGCGCCACGCAGCGGTAGGACAACGGATCTTGTACCCGCCGGCTCACTCTATTGTCGGCAAGCTGCCCGCCCACGAGCATGGCATAGATTGCCTTCGCCACCGCCAACTGGCCCGGCGCCGGCCTTGCAGCGTTCACAGCTTCGGCGAGCGGTGAAATATTGGCGCCAAAGGCTTCCATCGAGAGCGCGGCGGCGCGGTCGAGCGTATCGAGGGCGAGCCGCGCGTCGACGAGCGCGAGCGCACCGCGCCCCGCTGATGCGGCATTGGCTACCACCAGGGCATGACCGTCCTTGGGGCCGATCGGCACCGGCTGCAGGCCGGCCCGCACGAGCGCCTCCGCCCCGCCCAGGCGCTCACCGGCGACTTCCGCCTCGCCATCGCCAAGCAGCGCCAGCGCCATATGGGCGAGCGGAGCGAGATCGGCGGCGCCGACTGAGCCGATCGACGGAACGATCGGGTGGAAGCCGGCATTGAGCGCATCGGCGAGTGCCAGCGGCACCGCCAGCGACACACCGGTCTGCCCGACCGCCATACCGGCAATGCGTGCGACCATCATGGCGCGCACCTCGTCGGCGGGCATTTCGCTGCCCACCCCCACCGCGCGGGCAAAAGCGACGCGGCGCTGGAAGGCGGCGAGATCGTCGGGCGAAAGGCGGGTATCAACCCCGGCGCCTAGCCCGGTGGTCAGGCCGTAAACAGGCTTGTTGTCGGCGACGGCATGCTCAATCACGGCTCGGGCCCTCAGGACCCGGTTCTTCGCCGCTTCCGACAGGGCGATCTTCCGCCTCTGCCGCGCGATCGCCGCCAGCGCATCGATCGAAAGAGGCGCATCGCCGATCACCACAGTCTCGCCCACCATCGGGACCCCACTCACCATCACAAATTCAAGAGGGGCGACGAGCAGCGTGACCTGCCACACTCTATCGCTTAGAAGGAATCACCTTCCCACTCGAGAGTGACCATGAGCGCGCTGATCGAACTTTTCTTGTGCCGCACCGACAATTTTGGCGTTCTGATCCATGATCCGCTGACCGGCCATACCGCCGCCATCGATGCGCCGGAAGCCGAGGCCATAAATGCCGCCCTCGCCCGGCGCGGCTGGAGGCTGAGCGACATCCTCGTCACCCATCACCATGCCGATCATGTCGAGGGCATCGAGGCATTGAAGACCGCGCATGGCTGCCGTGTCGTCGCGGCAACGGCCGACGCCCACCGCATTCCGGCCATCGACGAAACCGTTAAGGAAGGCAGCATCGTCTCGGTCGGCGCGCTGAAGGCCGAAATAATCGACACGCCCGGCCACACGGTGGGCCATATCTCCTACTGGTTCGCCGACGAAAAACTCCTGTTTGCCGCCGATACCCTGTTCTCGCTCGGCTGCGGCCGTCTTTTCGAGGGCACGCCGGCCGACATGTGGGATTCGCTGCTTAAGCTGCGTGCCCTGCCGGACGACACCATGCTCTATTGCGGACATGAATACACGCTCTCCAATGCCCGCTTTGCGGTGACGGTCGACCCTTTCAACAAGGCCCTGGAGGCCCGTGCGGCCGAGGTCGAGGCCCTGCGAAGCCAGCACAAATTCACCCTGCCCGTCAGGCTCGGCGCCGAAAAGCGCGAAAACCCGTTCCTGCGTGCCGACGACCCAGCCATTGCCAAGGCCGTCGGACTGGAAGGTGGCGATGCACTCGCCGTATTCACCGAGTTACGCGAGCGAAAGAACAGGTTCTGAGACGGCGAACCGCGATGGGACTTGAGGCGATATGCGTCTGCCACTGGAGCGGCGGGTCGGGCGAGGTCAAGGCCACACTCGAGACGCGCGAACTGATTCTTCGCGGCGGCCTCAGGCGGACCCTCGCCCTCGTTGCGCTGAACGATGTTCATATCCAGGGTGGCGATCTGTGCTTTCGGGTCGAGAGCGAGGATATCGCCCTCGCTCTCGGCGCGAACCGGGCCGCCCGTTGGGCGAAGAAAATCGCTGCTCCTGCGCCTTCGCTGGCGCACAAGCTCGGCATCGGCCCTTTGTCGAAAGTGCTGGTGATCGGAAGCATCGACGATGGCGGGCTGCTTGAAGTCCTTGACGGCAGGCGCGCGGTCGACGCCAGCAAAGCAAATCTCAGCCTTGCGGTCGTCAGGGATGCCGGAGAGCTGGCGCAAGCGATCGCCGGCCACGAGGCCCTGCCGCCGGGTTCGCCTATCTGGATCGTTCACGGCAAGGGGCCGCGGGCCAATTTCGGCGAGGGCCCCGTGCGCCGGATCATGCGCGAGACGGGCTATCGGGACAGCAAGGTTTCAGCGGTTTGCGACACGCTTTGCGCCACACGTTACGCGCGTCGCTGAAACGCAAACGCGCCAACAATCCTTACACTTTCCTTATACTCGCATCCCACATTCGCAATCGAACCCTGACGGGCTTTGGTGGCATAGATGGCTCCATGCCCAAAAGGGCTGGAGGTTTATTATGCTTGATATCGCTTATCTGGCGCTGGGTGTCGGGGGGCTGCTGCTCCTCGTCCTATATGCCCGCGCACTCGACCGGGTTTGAGGAGGACACCATGTTCGATCCCATCCTCGGTCTCGTCGTCGCAATCGGTCTTGGTGCTTATCTGGTGGCTACCTTGCTGATGCCCGAGCGCTTTTAGTTTTCCTTACGCGCCTCCTGCATCGGTCGCCCCCGCACCGGGCACATAGGCACGCAACGGGAGCGGGATCTCCTCGTCCGGACGATCCCGCATCCTGTCTTACTCATCCGCAAAGCCTTCGCTTCGCAGCCTTTCCGCTCGCGAAAACGAAGTCGTATATTCATTTGGAGAACTACAATGTCCCTGAACGGATGGCTTCAGATCATCCTTCTGTTCGCATTGGTCCTGGCGGCGGTCAAGCCGCTTGGAGCGTTCATGGCCCGCGTCTTCAGCGGCGAGAGGACCTTCCTCTCCCCGGTGCTGTCGCCGGTCGAGACAGGCTTCTACCGCCTGTCGGGTATCGACCCGAACAAGGAACAGAACTGGCTCACCTACACCCTGGCGATGCTGATCTTCAGCGCGGCGGGCTTTGCTTCACTTTACGCCATCTTCCGGTTGCAGGCGTATTTACCCCTCAACCCGCAGGGCTTTCCCAACCTCACCCCAGACCTCGCTTTCAATACCTCGGTGAGCTTCGTCACCAACACCAACTGGCAGTCTTACTCCGGCGAACAGACGATGAGCAATTTCAGCCAGATGTTCGGGCTGACGGTGCACAACTTCGTCTCGGCCGCGACCGGCATTGCCCTCGCGATCGCAATTACGCGTGCCTTTGCCCGTTCCGGCGCCAAGACGCTCGGCAATTTCTGGGTCGATCTCACGCGCTGCACGCTCTATATCCTGCTGCCGCTTTCCATTATCGTCGCTATTGCCTACATCGCACTGGGCATCCCCCAGACCCTGCTCGGCAGCGTCGACGCGGCCACGCTGGAAGGCGCCAAGCAGACCATCGCCATGGGGCCGATGGCCAGCCAGGAGGCCATCAAGCAACTGGGCACCAATGGTGGCGGCTTCCTCAATGTCAACTCCGCTCATCCCTTCGAGAACCCCTCGGCGCTGAGCAACTATCTCTCGATCTTTTCGATGCTCGCGATCTCCTCGGCCCTTGTCTACACCTTCGGTCAGATGGTGGGCTCCCGCCGGCAAGGCTGGGCGTTGCTCGCGGCCATGGGCGTTATTCTGATCGCCGGCGTCGGCTTCGTCTATTGGGCCGAAACCTACGGCAACCCGATCCTGACCCAGCTTGGCATCGACCCCTCCATGGGCAACATGGAAGGCAAGGAGATCCGCTTCGGCCAATCGATGACGGCCATGTTCGTCGCCGTGACGACGGGCCTTTCTTGCGGCGCCGTCAACGCCATGCATGCCTCGCTCACGCCCTTGGGCGGAATGATACCGCTCTTCCTGATCCAGCTTGGTGAAGTGCTGCCGGGCGGCGTCGGTTCCGGCCTTTACGGCATGCTTGTCCTTGTCATCCTCAGCGTGTTCATCGCCGGGCTGATGGTCGGCCGCACGCCGGAATTCCTGGGCAAGAAGATCGAAGCGCGCGAGATGAAATTCGCCATCCTCGCGATCCTCATCCTGCCTGTCGCCATCCTCGGCTTCACAAGCATTTCGGCCATGCTCCCGGCGGCCCTGTCGCAGCTAGCCAATGCCGGGCCGCACGGGCTGACGGAAATGCTCTACGCCTATTCGTCCGCCGTCGGCAACAACGGCTCCGCCTTTGCCGGACTCTCGGCCAACAC
>Ga0207101_1097_pt1 | contig 16833 bp, 11 predicted proteins | sample Alteio_BWMinHeat_83_FD_153581 | JGI IMG/M metagenome (GOLD analysis project Ga0207101, IMG submission 153581) | Enriched cells from forest soil in Barre Woods Harvard Forest LTER site, Petersham, Massachusetts, United States -... | ecosystem: Environmental > Terrestrial > Soil > Temperate forest >...
TTCGCGTTCAAACAGCTCTCGCCTGGGAGTATTCGGTAAGTCCGTTGCTGGCCGCCTACGAGGCCGCTTGGCGTTCTAGAGCGCGAAATGGGCCGCGCTCCAGCGTGGACACCGCGGCCGGCTGCGGAGCGATTCATCCGCCCGTCGGTCGTCGCGCCAACGGCGCGAGAACCGAGAGAGAGAGACCCCATGTATAATCAATTCTTCGGACTAAGCCGGCCTCCCTTTGCGGTTACGCCCGATCCGAGTGTGCTCTACATGAGTCACGGGCACCGGGAGGCTTTAGCCACGATTATTTACGGTATCGAGACTCGTAAAGGATTTATCGTTTGCACCGGTGAAGTAGGCACCGGCAAGACCACGATCATACGAGCCTTCTTCGATCAGGTGGATCCTACAAAATTTCGTTCAATCTATATTTTCACACCTCAACTCACGCGATTGCAAATGACCAAGTTCATCTGCAGCGAACTCGGTCTGCCGTCGCCTGCAAATATCTTTGTCGGTATCCAGGGTATACATCTCCAGCTGCTAGAAATGTATCAGCAGGGACAAACCGTGGTACTGATGATCGATGAAGCCCAAGCGCTGCCGGTGCAGACTCTCGAATTTCTTCGGCTGCTGAGCAATTTCGAGACCTCGTCTGAGAAATTGCTGCAGATCGTGCTGGTTGGTCAGCCCGAGCTCGACGCTCTGCTACAGCGGAAGGATTTGCGCCAAGTCAATCAACGCGTGGCGCATTACGTACGGCTGGACCCGCTCACCAAGCAAGACAGCATACGGTACATTGAACATCGATTGCTGGCGGCCGGCGCCCGGACCCCCAGTGAAATTATTTCGGTCGCGGCAGCGCACACCATTGCCGAAATGTCGGACGGCATTCCCCGACGTATTAATGTCCTGGCCGATAATGTGTTGGTCGCCGGATACGGCGTTGGCGAGCGGCCGATAAGTGATCGGTTGGCGCGCATCACGATACGGCAGTACAACAACCGATGGCGGCAGGTCCAGCGGGGTCCATATTTTAACGAACACTGGCTCTCCTATTGGCGGCCCGCTTGGTGGACGGGGATCGGCGCCGAGATCGTCAGCGCTATCAGACGTATGTTTTCTGGGCTCGACCAGCCTCGACCGAGTCCCCTTCGAAGCCTGCCCAGGAGTGGTAGGAGTCGCGAGGGTGGCGACAACAATGCTCGAGCCGGAATGGTTGAGAGAACAGGTGGTCCGAGGGACTACTAAATGGTCGGACAGCGCACCGTATGTGCTCCTGTAGCGCCGCAGGAGAGGGGCGATGAGGCGAGAAGTTCAGCTCTTAAATTGAGCATGTAAATTGAGCACGGAGTCACGAATGACGAACGTTTACGAAGCCTTGCAGCGGGCGCGTAAGGAACGCGATGATGCTGAACGAATCTCTCCCGTTGCGGCGGGGGGACGCGATATCCGACAATTCTCTCCGGCTATCGAAGTGCCTAGCGACGTTCCGGCAGGTTCCCGCGAAATACGGGCCGCCCCTTTTAGGGATACGAAGGGGATTAGCCCACCCGGCGAAGCCTCCGGGACCGGTGACATGCAAGACTCAGATGGGTTGGTGCCCATAGTAGCCGATGCAAGTCTTAGATATCATTTCAGCGAGATGGTAGCGCTGCTGAGCGCAATTCGATCAGTCCTCGACTCCGCTACAGGAAATATTGTTCACTTGGTGAGCGCTACGAAGGGTGAGGGGGCATCTGCCATTGCCCGCGATTTGGCCTTTACCGCAGCAACCGAGGGGAACCAGCGTACGCTGCTTATAGATGCCGATGTAGACGTCTGCAATTCGGCTGGTTTTTTCAAGTGCCCGCGCCAGTGGGGTCTCTTGGATTGCCTGGGTCAGCAGTTGAACGATCGCCGTCCCCTCCGGGCCGTAGCCGGAAGCCAACTGTCGGTTGGCCGACTTGTCGGCGAGATCGGATCGCGTTCAATCGACACCGAGAGAGAGCGCGCGCTGTACGAATTGGTCCGCGGCCGTTACGATATGACAGTGGTGGATTTCCCACCGATCACTGGCAATCGCTACGGTGGACTGATGCCGCAGAGCGTTGATGGCATCATCCTTGTCATCGAGGCCGAAAAGCTCCGCCCCGCGGTGGTGGCGCACGCCAAGGAACTAGTACAACAGGCGGGCGGTAAGATTCTTGGTTCCGTTTTAAACCGTCGCAAGAACTACATTCCCGAATTTGTCTATAGACGGTTGTAGCCATTAATTGAAATGTGACGGTATACTAGGCGGAAATAACGAGGGTGAGTGGGTCAGGAGATCGTTTAATGTCGCTGAGGGTCGCAATACTCGCGCACGGCTTCGTTCCGCAATATCGCCTGCGGCTGTATGAGTTGCTCAACGCTCGACAGGGGGCTGAGTACGTAATCTTTCACGGCACACCGCCTTTCGACGTTGGATCGCGAGCCGCCGAGGAGCCGTTCCCCTTTCCGGAGAAGCGGGTAGAAAATCACGAGTTTCGGATTGGCGGTTGGTCGGTCGTGTATCAGCCGGTGATCCGCGCCATACTGTCGGGCAATTATGATGCGGTCGTGCTTGGCCACGAAATCCGCTTCATCTCCAACGTCTTTCTAGCGCTAATGTGCAAGTTGAGCGGCATTGCCGTTCTGTATTGGGGGTTCGGTTATCACTACGACCTCAGGTTCGGGGCCGATCTCGATGACAAGTCGAAAGGATGGCGGGTAAGGATTGTCGCCGCCCTGAAAGGTGTCCTGACGCGGTTGGCCGACGGCTATTTGGCATATACGCGCGACGGCGTGGAGAAGCTGGTAAAGACAGGTTTCGCTAGGGACCATATCTACATCCTGCAGAACACGATTGACGTCGCTGGGCAGATAAAGCTGCACGAGGCATTGAAGAGGGTTACTCATGGGGCAATTCGTGCCCAGTGTCAGTTGCGCCCGGACTCGGTTGTGTTTCTGTTTATTGGCCGGTTGATCTCGCTTAAGGGGGCAGACATGCTGATCGAAGCGCTCAAGCGAATCGGCGCCCGCAAGCGAAGCTCGCAATTCGTGGAAACGCTGATCGTCGGTGCTGGCCCGGAAGAAGAGAGGCTGAAAGCGATGGCCAAGGAGGTGCCCGGCGTGCGTTTCCTCGGCGAACTGCCTCCCGGCGAGGAAGTGGCCCGCTACATGAAAGTGGCGGCGGCGGTGATCATCCCCGGCGGGGTCGGCCTTGCCTCGGTGCACGCGTTCGCCCATGGCCGGCCGATGATTACGCGTCAGCACCGAATGCATGGTCCCGAAGTCAACTATATCACCCATAACGAAAACGGCTTGATCATTGAGGGAGGCATCGACGAATTCGCCGAGGAACTGGCGCGGTTTGCCAATTCACCGGACTGGCAGCAGCGCCTCGCCGATGGCGCATTGCGCGCTCGCGACGAGTTTCGCATTGAAAGAATGGCGGAGCGGTTCGACGAAGCGGTCCAGCTCACCGTCGCGCAGATCCACCGCCGGCACATCGCCCCGGCTGGAACCCGATAATGTCCAGGTGGGCGCACTTTCTTTCGAAGGCGGCCTGCTATCGGTCCCGCCTTTTAGTAACATCACCGGCTAAAGTCGCGTGTACACCAGTAAAGCCAGGAGGTAGACCTTGGCAGTCTATGGCACAAAAGCCGAAGGTAGATCATCCGGCCGAACCAGATCCTGTCAATGCCGGCCGCAAATGCGGTCAGCGCGCCCCGATGGCTCGATCGGCGATATCACGAGTTTGATGGCAACGGCGATGGTCGCCTTCCACCGCGGCAGCCACACCGGTCATGTTGAACCTGGACCTAGGACTGGTAACGTCTCCAGGGTTCAAGCGCAGAGTGACCGCGGTGGTCACAGATCGATGCTATCTGCTGAAGATTGCTGCCTGCACCAGCTTGTTTGCCGGAAGGCGTCCCCGACTCCGCCGTGGGATCGATAGGCCGGTAAGTGGGATCGCGCCAGCCCAGACGATAAACTTAGGGTGATCGAGCATGTGTGGGATTATCGGGGTGATCGCTCCGCAGGGCTGCTCACCGGCCCCGTTCGAGCGGATTGTCGATCTTCTGGCCCATCGTGGTCCGGACGCCGGTGGTATTTTCACCGAACGCGTAGGCATCGACCTGGTGCAGCTGGGACATCGGCGCCTCGCCATCATTGACCTGACTGACACGGCCAATCAGCCGCTCGAAAAGGATGGATTGGTCATCGTATTTAACGGAGAAATCTATAATTACAAAGAGCTCAGGATGGAGCTGGCCGCCGCGGGAGTGGCCTTTCGTACACATTCGGACACCGAAGTCGTCATCGAAGCGTGGCGCCGGTGGGGACCGGACAGCCTGCGCCGGCTGCGCGGGATGTTCGCCTTCGCGCTTTTTGATCGCCGGAGTGGCAACCTGATCCTCGCTCGCGATCCGTTCGGGATCAAGCCGCTGTTCGTGCACCGTCGCGGTGCCGTGTTCGCCTTCGCTTCCGAATTGAAGAGCTTGTTGCCGATCCTCGGTCCCGATGCGGTTGTCGACGATGGCGGGGTGGTGGCGTCCTTGATCTATGGCTGGTTGCCTGACGATTTTTCGATGTACCGGTACGTTTCCAAATTGCGTCCCGGGTGCTGGCTCGAGCGCCGCAACGGCGGCGAAATCCAGGAGCATGTCTATTGGGATCCAGTGAAAGAATTGGTCGAGCAGGAGACAAAGCCGCTCGATGTTGAAGATTTGCGGAGCGTCCTCTGCGGATCAGTCACCGCCCACATGGTGGCAGATGTGCCGGTCGCGACGTTCTTATCGGGCGGTCTCGATTCCAGCCTGATAACCGTATTGGCGCGGCGACAGACTGAGCGTCTCGATTGCTTCACCATCGCCTTCCGCGATGAAGATCGGCGCTTTGAAGCAATGCCCAACGACCTCGAATTCGCCCGCCAGGTCGCGAGCGCTCATGACATCAAGCTGCACGAGATCATAATCCATCCCAATCTCGCCGAGATGCTGCCTCAGATGGTACGCACCCTGGACGAGCCGATCGGCGACGCGGCAGCGATCAATGCGTATCTGATCTGCAAGGCAGCACGTGATCTCGGGATAAAGGTGCTGTTGTCCGGCATGGGTGCGGACGAGATTTTCGGCGGATATCGGCGGCACTACGCCTGCAACCTGGCAGTTCGATATCGGCGTCTACCGGGGTTTCTGCGCGCCGGGCTCATCGAACCGATCGTTGACCTGCTTCCGGCAGCCGGACGAAACCGCGGCTATCGTACCTTCCGCTGGGCGAAACGCTTTCTACAATTCGCTAGCCTCGAGGAAGAACAGGCTTTCCAGCGCAGCTATGCCCTATTCGGTCGCGACGACCTGCCGGCCATCTTCGATCGCGATCTGTCGGCCGAGGCCATTAACGTGTTCTCGCGCCACGCTGAAGTCTATGCGCAGGGGCGCCCCGACGATCCTGTTAACCGTATGTGTCAGGCCGATGTGCGGATGTTTCTGTCGGGCCTCAATTTGGCTTATACCGACAGGGCATCGATGGCGGCATCGACTGAAGTACGCGTTCCCTTTGTCGATGTTGAGGTGGTGCGGGCAGCTTTCCGCTTGCACGGCGTCGACAAAATCCGCGGCCGCGAAGGCAAGTTCGCGCTGAAGAAGGCGGCCGAAGCGTGGTTGCCGCGGTCGATCATCTATCGGCCAAAGGGCTTGTTCAGCGCCCCTTTGCGCGCCTGGATCCGGAATGATCTCAAAGACATGGTCGAAGATATCCTGCCGGCAGGAGAGCTGGTGCGCGGCGGCTATGTCAAACCCGCCTTCATGAGGCAGCTGATCGCGAACGATCGTGCCGGCAAAGCGGACCACTCGAAGGAGATCTGGCATTTCCTGACAATGGATTACTGGCTGCGCAATCAACGCGAAACGGCGCCTTACCGGAATCACGACCCGGCTCTGCTGGCCTCGGCATTGTGGCCGGCGCCTCAGCCGAGCCCCGCGGCAGCGAACTAACGGCAGCGAGGGGTACGGTTTTGATAATCACCACTTCAATGAAACAGGTTGCCCAGAATTATCGCAGCGGTGAGCTTACCCTGCTCGAGGTGCCGGCGCCCGCATGTCGCCCGGGCGGTGTCCTGGTGCGCACCGCCTATTCGGTGATCTCGGCCGGCACGGAGATGATGAAGATATCAGAGAGCAAGCTGTCCCTGCTCGGCAAGGCCAGAGCCCGGCCCGATCAGGTGAAGAAGGTCATCAAATCGGTTCAGCAGCAAGGTATGGTCGCGACCTATCAGAAGGTCCGGAATCGGTTGGATTCGTACACCCCGCTCGGATATTCGCTCGCCGGCGTGGTGATAGAGACCGGAGATGGGGTGACGGATGTGCGGGTAGGACAGGCGGTTGCCTGCGCCGGTAACGAGTATGCTCTGCACGCCGAGTATAACTGGGTGCCCGCGAATTTGTTCGTGGCAGTTCCCGCCGGAGTTGCTCTCGATCAGGCGGCGTTTGCGACAGTCGGAGCGATCGCCCTACAAGGGATGCGGCAGGCGGAGATTCACCTCGGTGAAAGCGCCTGCGTGATCGGCCTTGGGCTGTTGGGCCAGATTCTTGTCCGTCTTCTGCGCGGGGCCGGCGTCCGTGCCACCGGCATCGACATTGTCGCGGAGCGTTGTCGGTTGGCCGAGTCAGCGGGCGCCGCCGCATGCGCGACGCCGGACGGACCAGGTTTCGAGGAGCTGGCGCGGAGGATTAACGAGCTGACCGGCGGCCACGGTGTCGACTGTGTATTCCTAACCACCGGCAGCAAAGACAATAAGCCAGTGGAGATAGCTGCCCAAATCGCGCGCGATCGCGGGCGAATAGTAGACATTGGAAAATGTAATCTCGATTTGCCCTGGAACGAATATTATGGAAAGGAGCTCGACGTTCGATTCTCCCGGTCTTATGGGCCAGGTCGATACGATCCAAACTACGAGGAGGGCGGAATCGATTATCCAATCGGGTACGTTCGATGGACCGAGCGGCGCAACATGGAGTGCATTCTCGCCCTACTCGCCGAAGGCCGATTGGACCTGTCATCGCTGATCACCGACGTGTTTGCATTCGAGTCGGCGCTCGAGGCCTATGACCAGATGCGGCGCGGTAGCGGTACGGGATTGGGCGTACTGTTCAAATACGGCGACAGCGCACCGCCGGGCGGAACGGTGTCGACGAGCCGTGCGCCGCGGGCGGCATACGGCGGCGTCCGCCTTGGTGTCATTGGCGCGGGCAATTATGCATCGAGCATGCTGCTGCCGCACCTTGCGCGCAATCCGGATGTCTCTTTGGTCGAGGTCGCGACTAATACCGGGCTTTCCTCGGCGAATGCCGTGAAGAAATTTGGGTTCGCCCGGTGTTCGACAAGTTCGACCGATCTGCTTGCGGCATCCGACATCGACGCGGTGCTCATCGCGACTCGGCACGCTTCGCACAGCCGACTGGTTTGCGCGGCACTGCGCGCAGGCAAGGCTGTCTTGGTCGAAAAGCCCCTTGCCATCACGCAGGACGGGTTGGCCGAGATATTGCGCACCGTCGCAGAGACAGGCAATGACCGAATCATGGTCGGGTTCAACCGACGCTTCTCGCCCCTGCTCGATCAGCTCAAAAATGAATGGGGAGCCCGCAGCCTCCCGCATGTGGTGCAGTATCGCGTCAACGCCGGTCCTCTCGAAAACGGCTCGTGGTATCGCCGAACCGAGACCGAAGGGTCTCGCTTCGTAGGCGAAGGGGGCCATTTCATCGATACCGTGGGCTGGTGGCTCGGCGCCGATCCCGTGCAGGTGCTTGCTGCGGCGACCGCCGGGGATGCCGACAACCTTTCCGCAACCCTTATCTACGCCGATGGGTCGGTTGCCACGATCATTTATTTGACCCAAGCGGACCCACGGGTGCCAAAGGAGCAGATCGGGGTGTTCGGCGAAGGCAAGGCGGTCAGTTTCGACAATTTTCACCGATTCGAGATGTGGCGTGGCGGCCGCTTGCTTAAGCAGAAGCGTGGCCTCGACAAAGGACAAGTCGGGCTTCTCAAGGCGTTCATCGGCGCGGTGAAGAGGGGTGATGCGATGCCGATCGCACTCGATTCCCTGGTCGCGACGACGGCGGCGACGCTGGCAACGCAACTGGCTATCGGCAGGAATACTACGATCGGGATTGATGCTTTTATAGCTCAGGCCAGTAAGCCATGCGATACAGGCGCGCACAGGGACTTGGAAAGGGCGGGAGACCCCGCCCCAGCTCTGAATCGTTACGATCGAAACCATTGAACCGTGTAACCTACCAAATCGGCTCCGCTACTCTCGAAGTGATCTAAAATGAAGGTCATGTTCCGCCAGTTTGAAGTTGCATTCATCTTTGTAATAACTCTGATTTATTTCGCTTTTTTATGGACCCCGAAAGTCTATTTCGCTGGAGGGTCGGTCGGCTCGAAGTTGGAAGATTCGGATCCCTATGCCACAGCTGCGAATATCGCCTTGGTGGCATTCTTGGTCATTGGCGGGATCCTAAGGCGACGGGAGTTAATAAGGGCTCTCGGCCATGGTTGGCCTATTCTTGCCGTCCTGGGCCTCGCTTTCGTTAGCGCATTCTGGTCCGACGCTCCGTTCTTAGTGATTCGGCGCTCAGGCGTTCTTGCCCTGTCGACGCTGCTCGCCTTCTATATCGTCGTACGCCTCGAATTGGCGGAGCTCGTCAAGTTGCTCGTCACCGCATTCGTCGTCATTGGTATAGCATCGTTTGCAATAGTAGCAGTCGCTCCTGCACACGGTTTGGGCGGGGTGGCGAGCGCACCACACGCATGGCGCGGCGCATTTACTCAAAAAAACATCCTCGGCTCCGTCGCTAGCCTTGGAGCAATTGTTTGTGCTTATGCATTCTTCAACCGCCATGGCAGCCGGCTGCAATCTGGTTTTGGATTCCTATTAACTGTTTCATTGACTATCTTATCGGAATCCAAAACAACCCTTCTTGTATGGCCTGCCGCGGTCTTAGGCGTTGCTTTTGCATCCTCTCTACGCCGCAGAGATGGCCTGGGTATCTTGGCAGCCTATATCGTCCTGCTTATTTGCATTAGCGCTGGTGCGTACAGTTATGCCCATATCGATGCCGTCCTGGCGGTGATCGGTCGCAATCCAGACTTCAGTGGTCGTCTCCAACTTTGGGAAGATGCCGTTTACTATATCGGCCTCAGGCCATGGCTTGGCTATGGATTTGGAGCGTTCTGGCGTTCTGATTCCTTTGAGGCGAACCAGATATGGGCGACCGTTACGTGGGAACCGCCGCAGGCGCACAACGGGTGGCTAGAACTGGGGCTCAATCTCGGCTTTCTGGGTATTGCGGGCGTCGCTGCGCTGTGGACGGTATTTATTTTTCGCCTGACCCGACTGCTCGTCGTTCCGGAGGCTAAGCACACCATATTTTGCCTTCTCATCTTTGCCTCGAGCGCAGTGGTAAATCTTGGTGAAGCGTCATTGTTACGGCAGGGAGATAACATGTGGATATTGTTTGTAATTGCGTTTGTTCATCTGAAGCGCGAGACACTGGCATTGCGCCGAGGAGTGTCGGCGAGGCAAGCTTTGCCCCTTCCGGTGAAGATGCAGCCCATCATCGAGCCAGGATAGAGCCGAGCTTCGGCACATTCGAACTCGGAGTTCGGGTCCGCTATTCGGCCGTGGGGGCATCTTAGCCATGCTAGAATCCAAGCGCCAAAACAACTTTGACGCCGTCAGGTTGTTTCTCGCGGTAACTGTGATGTTGGCGCATATGATGGCGATCTTGCCAGCGGACTATGGACCTCTCAAGCTCTTTACCGGCTTTCTCGACGGGTCGCGAGCAGTAGAATGCTTCTTCGTAATCAGTGGTTTTTTGATTTTTCGTAGTTATCGGAGCTCGAGAAGTCTCTTGTCATATGCTAAGAAACGGACGCGACGGATATATCCGGCTCTGATAGCCGTCGTTCTCGTTTGCGCGTTACTCGGAATGGTAATCACGGAGATCTCTTCAGCTGCCTATCTCTCAATGCAGACGCTCAAATATGTTCTGTTCAACTTGGCGTTTATGACCTTTGCACAACCTGATCTTCCCGGGGTCTTTGCTCATAATGCCGAAAGATATGTCAACGGCCCGCTGTGGACCCTCAAGGTGGAGGTAATGTTTTACGCAGCGGTACCTTTCTTTTGCGCATTCTCGCGAAGGTTTGTGCGTTTCGATACACTATCGGTGATCGTCTACGCCGCGTCCGTGGCGTTTTGGACGGTGATGCAGCACTTCGCGATCGGCTCGTCGCATGCGCGAATGTTTGATCAGGTCGCGCATCAGTTACCCGGCCAGCTTTCATTCTTCATGGCGGGGGCTCTGTTGGAATATCGCTTTGAAGATTTTCGCCGCCATTCGACTCCAATAGTGGTTGCCGCAGTTAGCGTTCTGTTTGCCTATTCATTTGTAAATATATACGTTCTATACCCGGCGGCGCTGGCTGTTTTGGTGATATATTTCTGCCTTCTTTTGCCGGTATCTGTTCCAGCAGCGAAATATGGCGACTTTTCCTATGGTTTATACATCGTGCACTTTCCGATCATCCAGACGTTTGCCGCGCTAGCGATTTTGGGTGATGCCCCGCTGCTGCGAGCGTTAGCTGTCATAGGCGCGTGCATTGTAGCTGCAGCCCTTTCCTGGCATTTAGTGGAGAAATGGTGGCTGACGTCACCCGGGCGAAGATCTTTGGCCGCGGACGTTTCGACCGCGGACTCGCACCGAACCTCGGGTCTCGGAGACACTGGGCCCCGCGCCGACTCTGTCTTGCTTATAGACGCGATCGACGCTCGTGAAACGCTCCCGGCGCCGAGGAGACCAGCTTGATTGGCGGTGCGGCAAGCGGCTCCACGGTGCGCATGCCGAGACTTATCATAGGTGCAACGATCTTTTGCCTCGCGGCCGGACTACCGGCTCGAGCGACGACCTATCACGTCGCACAATTTGGCGCTGACGGCAACAATGGGGTGACGCGCGCGACTCCGTTCCAGCATATCGCAAGGGCCGTCAACGCGGCCGGTCCCGGCGATACTATCTGCATTGACGATAACGGCACCTACAATAACGTGACCGAAGCCACTGAGAATTCGCCGGCTGTTGTCCGCATTTTAACTTCCGGCTTGCCTGGAAGCCCAATCACTTTGAAAGCATGTGACAACGCTCGTCCGACGATCGATAACACAGCAAACAGCTACTATGGTATTGGCCACCACATAGCTGTCACTGGCAACGAGGTTGAATACGAAGGGTGCTCTGGCATAGCGGGTTCACCCGATCAGTACCGACGCCCTTATTCATTCGACTATATCGACATCACCAAAAACGCCACGCATCAAAATGCTTTTTACTCGGCGGCGGGGTGCAGCGGTATCTCATTATATGAGTTGACAAATTTTGATGTTGCGCCCGGCTACCACAACCACGTTAGTGGCAATTTTTCGTGGGGTAATCGGGAGCTTGTCGAAGAGTCCGGTAGGGGTCATATTTCAGATGGTAACGGCTGCATCATCGACGATGCCCGTCATATTCAACATCCGGAGCTAGGGGCCGCGTACACCGGAGCCACGCTGGTCGCGAACAATCGGTTTGTCGGCAACGGCGGTACTGGCTGCCACGCCTATCAAAGCGATAATATTGACTTCTTCTACAACACCGCTTTTGGTAACAACCGTACCCCCTATTTGGATCAAGGGTGCACAGATGTAACATGCAGCGCGGAACTAGGTGGCTACAACGAGGTAAAAAACCTCCGCTTCTACAACAATATTGTGTACGCCATGAATGACGATCGGCAGACAATTGGTTGCCCGCGTTGCATATTTTCTGCCGGTGATTACAACGTGCAATTCGGCGGCGCCGGCACCGCCTTCAAGGGGGCGCATGATGTTATGGCAGACCCGAAACTTGCGAGCCTCATGCTTGATGGTTCGGGCAACGTAAGACTCCAAGCAGGGTCCCCCGCCATTGGTGCCGCAGACCAGTCCATAGCGGTGAGTATTGACTATTACGGCGCGTCCCGCCCGCAGGGCGAAAGCTACGATATTGGCGCGGCCGAATATATACCGCCAAAGGCTTCTGCCATAGGTCGTGAGATTCCGTGAATGCGGCCCCAAGCAAGAAGTTAAGGAAACACTGAGCAATGCCGGCGTAGGTGACGGTTTGGCGGCCCAGGCCTGATTTCTGATAGCGCCGCGCTTGGTAACGGTCTCAGTCGGCAGAAATCGGGGTTGTGGTTGGGTATTTCTGTGCCGTTGGTGGGACCAAGCCAGTCTGCGGGCGTCATCATGTGCGGGCCTGCACGAGCAGGGTTTTCTTGACGATCACCAGATTGGCAAGCGCGAACAGGGTGTGCAGCTGCGCGGTGTTCTTGGCCAGGCCGCGGTAGCGCAACTTCTTATGGCGGAACAGGTTCTTGACGATGTGGAACGGGTGCTCGACCCAGGCGCGCACCTGTGAGAGTGCCCGCTCCACCGGCTCCGCCAAATCCCGCAGCCCTTTGGGCAACGCCTTGATGATGCCGCGCTTGACCGCGATGTTCCACCAGACCTCGCGGTCCGCGTGTTCCGGCCGCTTGGCCGCCCCGGTATAGCCGGCATCGGCGAAGACCGCCTCCTCGCGGCCGTGCAGCACCGCCGCCATCTGGTTGATGTCGGCTTCGTTGGCGGCCGTGCCGGTGAGTGTGTGCACCACGCCCGAGGCGACATCCACCCCGATATGCGCCTTCATCCCGAAGTGCCACTGGTTGCCCTTCCGGGTCTGGTGCATCTCCGGGTCGCGGGTCTTGCTCTTGTTCTTGGTCGAGGGCGGGGCGGCGATGATGGTGGCGTCGACGATCGTGCCCTGCCGCATCAACAGGCCGCGCTCTTCCAGCATCGCCCCGACCTCCTCGAACAGCGCCCGGGTCAACTCGTACTGCTCCAGCCAGTGACGGAAGTGCAGCACCGTCGTTGCGTCGGGCACCGGCTCGCGGTTCACGTCGATGCCGGCAAAGCCGCGCAACGCTTGGCTGTCGTACAGCGCATCTTCCAACGCCTCGTCGGCCAGTCCGTACCATTGCTGCAAGAAGTAGATCCGCAGCATGCGCTCCAGCCCGATCGGCGGCCGGCCGCGCTCACCCTTCGGGTAGAACGGCCGCAGCCGCTCCACCAACCGCGCCCACGGCACCACCTGCTCCATCTCGGCCAGAAACTTGTCGCGCCGCGTCTGCTTCTTCTTGCTGGCGTATTCCGCCTGCGAAAAGCTCCCCTGGCGCTGCATCATTCCCCCCGGCCTCGCGGACCGGCAGATTCTACCCGATACACGCAACCGCAGCCGGGCTATTTTTCAGTGTTTCCTTAAATGAGAAAATGCGGTCCCCAAAGATACCGCCACAATGAACAACAGGTCAGCGCTGACACCTTGACTTTCGCTCGATTCCAGTGTTGAGGAACCCCCGAAATGCACGTAAGCGAGTACTGATACGATGAATGAGGCAGAGATTAAGGCCTTCTGGGAGGCCCATCCTTGCGGCGACCATCAGGTGGGCGGCCTACGCACTGGTCATGCCGGCAGCCATGAGGCGTTCTTTCGTGAATACGATGCGTTCCGTTACGAGCAAGAACCGCATATTCCGAAGGTCCTCGACTCTATCGGCTTTTCCGGCAAGAAGGTTTTAGAGATCGGGCTGGGTCAGGGAGCGGAATCAGAGCAGATCATTCGGCGAGGAGCTTGCTGGTCGGGATTGGACCTGACCGCTGAGTCCGTCGCAAGGGTACGGACACGGCTGGAGGTGCGCCAGCTACCCTTCCAGGATTTAAAGCAGGGTACCGCATTGAACATCCCCTACCCGTCGTGCTCGTTCGATATGGTGTTCAGTCACGGCGTTCTACACCATATCCCGGATATTGTGCGAGCTCAGCGGGAGATAGCCCGCGTGCTAAGGCCTGATGGGGAGCTGGTGATTATGGTCTATGCCAAGTGGTCGCTCAATTATCTGTTAGCTATCGCCTTTCTCCGGCGGCTTGGGCTGATGGCGCTTTATTCTTTAAAGATGACTCCCGGAGGGATTTATGGCGAGCACGTCAGGAATGTTCGCGAACTGGGCATTGTTCATTACCTTCGGATGAGCAATTTCATCCATCGCAACACGGACGGTCCTGCCAATCCTTATTCGAAGGTCTACAGCCTGGCGGACATCCGTAGGGACTTCCCATCTTTTCGCATCATTCGGTCATACAAGCGGCTGATGCATGCGCCACCCTTGCCGGTCTCGCGACTGCCACTGGCATCGCTGCTTGGCTGGCATCTTTGGGTACATTTGCGTCCTGTTGACGAAAACGGCGAACAACGTGTTGCCTAGCTGGCAGTAGTAATGGCGGTGGTTTCCGCTCTGCCCGCTTCCAGCTAATCCGCGGGACTGCAGGCCGGTGGCGTCACTGGCAGATCAGGAGCATCATGTTGCCATTGAGGTCCACACAGTGGCTAAATGAATTGCTAACCTATCTCGGCTCAGTCAGTAGCCTGGTAGCCGGGTTGGCAGCTCAATTGTTTGCCTTCGTCATCCTCGCTCGATATCTCGGCGTCGAACAGTTCGGCGTTTTGATGACGATGACGGCGGCGACGGCTCTCGCGATGACCGTATGCGGCCTCGGCGGCGGCGATGCGATGGTTCGGCGGCTCGCGCGTCGGCGCGAATTGTACGCCGAGTTACTTGGGCACAACCTGATATTGACCCTAATTAGCGGCATAGTGCTGACGATTTGCGTTACGACGGGCCTCGCCGCGGCGATAGAGATTTCGCCACATCCTATCGTCAATCTCTGCGTTATTGCTCTATTCACCGGCAGCAGCATCGTACTGTACCGCTGGATTGGGCTGACCGAGCAAATCTTTCTCGGTCGCGGCGAGTTCACGCGTGCGAACGTGGTAAATGGCGGGTTCGCCGCGGTCCGGGCGCTAACCGTGATGGTCGCGTGTCTGGGCTTCAACGTCGAGAGTCTGATTTCGTGGATGCTTTGGCACAGTGCCATCCATATTGTTGGGGGCGTGGCTTGCGCCATCTCACTACGCCGTTACCCTAGACCCGTGTGGCGCTTGCTCCGCGACGAAATTGGTCTTGGCATCCATGCGTGCACGCCCGTTGTCTTCGACTCGCTGCGCCAGAACATCGACCGACTCGTGCTTTCCGCCATTGCGCCACCCGAGGTCGTCGGCGTCTACGGCGCGTCAACGCGGTTCATCCAGCTCAGTGTAGTATCGATCACGGCGATGTCGCGCATCATCTACCCGAAGCTCGCCGTTGCCGGCGAGCAAAGCCTCGCGAGCGCTGTCAGGCTCTCGCTGCGGTATTTCCCCCTGATCGGAGGCATAGCGGCGTTGACTAGCCTCGGGATCTACTTCTGCGCCGACTTTCTGCCATACGCGTTTGGAGGCAAATTCGCCGATATGGTACCTTACGTCAGGATAATGAGCTGGCTGTTGATCCTCAGCGCCATTTGCAACATTGCCTATGACGCGTTGGGTGCCGCGGACCGCCACGCGGTGCGGGCCCACGTCTTTAATGCGAACGCGCTTCTGGCCGCGCTGCTAATTGCCGGGTTGACCTGGAAATACGGCGTGCGCGGCGCCTTCACGGCGATGTTCGCTGCCCAACTTTGTATCGGCGTTTCGCTATGGACTGTGCTTGCCGTGATGACCCGCGGCTTCGACCTCAAGCCGACCGACAGACATTATATATTGCCAGGTCAGGATATATTGCGAGGGCGGGCGGGAGGCCCTCGCTTGCCGGGTGAGTGAGCACCTGCGCTAGCGAGCTATACGGAAAGTGGCGAGGGACCGCGGTCGGCTGCTTGCGGCTTTACGCTTTTACCACGCGGGCATCGGAAAGTCCCAAGCGGGCGCAAACGTTGCGAGTGTCAATAACAAGAGGGCAGTGCTCGACAACGAGGGCGTAATCTATTGCGTCGTGATCGGTGCAGATGACGGCCGCGTCGAAGCCGGCAAGGGTCATGGGGTCAAGCAGGATCCCGCCGCGGCCCGCAAACTGCGCATATTCGCGCAGTCGCGGAATCACCGTTAGCATTGGGTCATGGAACGCCACCTCAGCGCCCCGCTTTTCTAGCAATTCCATGATCTTAAATGCTGGGCTTTCGCGCGTATCCTCAACATTTTTTTTGTAGGCAATCCCAAGAACGAGAATGCGGGAGCCATTAATGGCGCGGGTGGCTCGATTGTTCAGGGCCTCGCCGATCTTTTCGACAACGCGTGCCGGCATCGCTGTGTTGACCTCGCCCGCAAGTTCGATAAATCGGGTGGCGATGCCGAATTCGCGCGCCTTCCACGTCAGATAGAATGGGTCGATTGGGATGCAGTGCCCGCCGAGGCCCGGGCCCGGATAGAATGGCATATAACCGAAGGGCTTGGTCTTGGCTGCCTCGATGACCTCCCATATGTCGATGCCCATCGTGTCGAACACCACCTTTAACTCGTTGACGAGTGCGATATTCACCGAGCGGAAGATGTTCTCAGTCAGCTTCACCGCCTCGGCGGCTTCGAGCGACGATATCGGCACTGTCCGCACCGCCACCTGATCATAAAACTCGCGGGCCAGACGCAGCGCGACAGCCCCGTCAGCACCGACCACCCGGGGAATGTTGCCGGTGGTGAATTCGCGATTGCCCGGATCTTCGCGCTCCGGCGAATAAGCCAGAAAGAAATCGCGGCCAGAGCTCAGTCCCGATCGCTCGAGGATCGGCCGCATCACGCCGCGGGTGGTGTCCGGATAGGTCGTCGATTCCAGGACGACAAGCTGGCC